>Ga0164295_10004986_pt1 | contig 10542 bp, 7 predicted proteins | sample GEODES006metaG_FD_111798 | JGI IMG/M metagenome (GOLD analysis project Ga0164295, IMG submission 111798) | Oligotrophic lake water microbial communities from Sparkling Lake, Wisconsin, USA - GEODES006 metaG | ecosystem: Environmental > Aquatic > Freshwater > Lake | place: USA: Sparkling Lake...
CAAATTGAAAAATCAGTTCATCTGATCTATCTATAAGAACAAATCGAACCCCCAGATCTCTTTCAAAAACAGCATTCACGAGATTAACCATTCTTAGCATAACGGCTAAAACCTTTGATATATCCCCACCGTGAAAGTCAGTAAATTCTCCTGTTGCACTCAGCGCTAAGCGAAAAACGCTTAATGAATCATTTGAAGAAAAAGATTTTTCCTGCTGTTGAAATTTATTTGATGTTGAGGTAAAGCATTTTACGCTTTCGTTAAAGTCGTCATCAACCTCTGAATCCCAGACACCCTCTTTTTTACTTATAAATTTGGTAATAGAATCACCTTTGATAGCATAAATTTCCCATTCATTCTCCTGTTTTAAAATTCTAAAATCAACATGGGGAAAAAGTTTATGGGTTGATTTCCAGACTTTAATCATAGGAAATCGCTGCTGTAAAGAAGATGGCATAACCTCGGCGGCATGTAACTTAAGGAACGCAGACAATCCATTAGGAAAAGAAACCAACACAGAGTCTTGAGCAGATCCATGTACCATTCCAGCAGCGCAAAAAAATAGGTAAAGGAAAAATTTTTTAAAAATTTTCATTTTATTATTTGGTGAATAACGCAAATATCATGCTTTTATGTATTTTAAATGCATTGAATATATATTTGATACATTAAAAAGTTGAATTATGGTTTAAATTTGCCCACCAAAAAAAATAACAAATGGAAGATTACAGCAAATTAATAGCCTCCACTTTACAAATTCCACTACAAAGTGTTAAAAACACGCTGGCTTTGTTAAATGAAGGAGCAACCATTCCATTTATTGCCCGATATAGAAAAGAATCTACAGGCTCCCTGGATGAAGTAGAAATTGCAGATATACAAAAAGAAGGGAAAAGACTTGAAGAACTGGATAAGCGCAAGGACGCAATTCTTAAATCCATAGAAGAGCAAGGAAAATTAACGGAAGAGTTAAGATTAAAAATTAATGCTACTTTACAATTAAACGATCTTGAAGATTTATATCTTCCATTCAAAAGGAAGAAAAAAACAAAAGCGGGGGTTGCCAGAGAAAACGGCTTAGAGCCCCTTGCGTTAAGTATTTATAGTCAGGAAAATGGTATTACTCCTCAGGAAATAGCTCAATCATACCTAAACGAAAACGTTACCGATATAAATGCTGCCTTACAAGGTGCAAGAGATATTATCGCAGAAATGGTTAGTGAGGATATAAATTCCAGAAATCTGATGCGAAAAATCTATACCGAAACAGCTGTTGTACAAGCAAAGGTTGCAAAAGGCAAGGAAGAAGAAGGAATAAAATACAAAGATTATTACGAATTTTCGGAGCCATTAAGTAAGTGTCCATCCCATCGTATTTTGGCTATTAGAAGAGCAGAGGAGGAAGGCATTTTAAGAGTTATGATTATTCCAACCAATGAGGAAATGGCTATTTTTGAACTTGAAAAAGTTCATATCAAAAAAAATAATCTGGCGGCCAATGAGGTAAAAGTGGCTATTAAAGATTGCTATGAAAGGTTATTGAGTCCATCTATAGAAACAGAATTCAGACAACTATCCAAAGAAAAAGCTGATATAGCCGCCATAGATGTATTTTCTGATAACCTCAGACAATTACTTTTATCTGCTCCATTGGGACAAAAAGTTGTCTTAGGTATTGACCCTGGATTTAGAACGGGTTGTAAGATAGTGGTCCTGGATGCCAGTGGTGAATTATTGGAAAACACGACCATTTATCCACATCCACCACAAAATGACACATCAGGAGCTACGAAGACCCTTACTCATTTAATACAAAAACATAATGTAGAAGCGATTGCTATTGGAAATGGAACAGCTGGAAGAGAAAGTGTTGATTTTTGCCGCACCCTTCCACAACCCCACCCTGTTTCTATATTTAGTGTAAATGAGGCTGGAGCTTCTATTTATTCTGCCTCCGAAGCCGCCAGAGATGAATTTCCCGACCAGGATTTAACGGTTCGTGGTGCCATCTCCATCGGTAGAAGGCTCATGGATCCTTTGTCCGAATTAGTCAAAATTGATCCAAAATCTATTGGTGTTGGACAGTATCAACACGATGTAAATCAGCCTAAGCTTAAAGACAGCTTAGATAGTGTAGTGGCAAGTTGCGTGAATAGTGTTGGTGTTAACTTAAATACGGCCTCTAAACACTTATTAGCCTATATTTCAGGCCTTGGCCCAACTTTAGCACAAAATATTGTGAAATATAGAACAGAAAATGGTCCATTTAAAGCGAGGAAGGAACTAAAAAAAGTACCCAGAATGGGAGAAAAGGCTTTTGAACAATCTGCAGGATTTTTACGCATCAGGCAAGGGGAACATCCTTTAGATAACACGGCTGTTCATCCAGAATCTTACCCTATTGTTGAAAAAATGGCTAAAGATTTAGGTTGTTCGGTGGACGAGTTAATAAAACAGTCAAATATCAGGAAACAGATTAAAGTTAATCAATATGTTACTGAAAAGGTAGGTATTCCAACCTTAAATGATATCATAAAAGAACTCAATAAACCAGGATTAGACCCCCGTGGAGAGGCAAAAGCTTTTTCTTTTGCCGATGGTATTCATTCAATCAATGACTTAAAGACAGACATGGTTTTACAAGGCATTGTAAACAACATTACCAATTTTGGTGCTTTTGTTGATATTGGAATTAAAGAAAGTGGCCTGGTTCATGTGAGCCAAATGGCCAATCGTTTCATTAAAAATCCTGCGGAAGTGGTCAAACTTAATCAAGAGGTAACCGTTAGAATAGTCGAAATTGACTATGCCAGAAAGCGGGTTCAATTAAGTATGAAGGATGTGAATTAAATTTACAAAAAAGGAATGCCGATAATCATTATTTACAACAAACGTAGATAAAAGCAGGAGGTATATTTAGCGGAGTAAACTTTCTTTCAACTGAAGAAAACCTCTTTTTTAGTAATTTATAATCAATCAGCGAATATTGAAATTGAATAAATAACCCCGTCGGTTTAAGTGAATCATAGCATTGTTGTAAAATATCCCTTTTCAAGGTAAACGGAAAGTTGGCAAGGGGTAAACTTGAAATAACTACATCTACAGATTCTTTTTTTACATAGGTTAACAAATTCAATGCATCTCCATTAATAATATCCACATTTTCTTTTTCCAACAATGAGAGTTCCTCCAAAAAATGATCATTTAATTCAAAAGCAAGTAATTGGGTGTTTCCTACCAGAGAATCAGCCAAAGCTTTAGTAATACAACCTTGACCAGCGCCAAGTTCTACGATTAAATCTACCTTATCAAAATGGATGGGATTCAACATCTTCTTGATAAGCTCAGGAGAACTTCTTACAATAGATCCTGTCGAACGCCAGTCTTTAAAAGCTTCTTTTAAAAAAGAGATATGTTTACTCATTAAAATATATCAAGGGTTAAGATGCACACAAAAAAAACAGGTGTGGGGTACAAATATAGTACACCACACCCGATTAATATCAACAATCTGAATTTATTATATAAACTCCGATGTATTTTCTTTTACAATAATGATATCATTAGAAGGTTTATCAGCACCAAACAGTCTGTTTGTCCATTTTCTTGCTTTTTCCATAAGGAAATAAATGATTGGAACGACGAGTAAAGTTAACAACATAGAGCTTGTCAAACCACCTATAAGTGCCCATGCAAGTCCATTTTTCCATTCTGCCCCAGGGCCTTTTGCCAAGGCGATAGGTAACATACCGAACACCATGGCTACTGTGGTCATAATAATAGGACGAAGACGCAAAGAGCCTGCTTCCAGAATAGCTCTGATAGTCCTGTTCCCCTCCTCCTTTCTCTGGTTGGCAAAATCTACTAATAAAATGGCATTTTTACCTACCAGACCTACCAACATAATAATACCTAGAATAGCAAAAATATCCATGGTACTCATAGAAAGAGCTAGAGCTAAAAAGGCGCCCACCATAGCTACTGGAATAGAGAATAAAACGACAAAGGGACTGACCCAGGAATTGTAAAGAGCCACCATAATGAGGTATACAAAAAGAATGGAAGCACCAAAAGCAAGACCGAGGCTTCCAAAACTCTCTGCCTGTGCCTTTAAGTCACCTTCGTAAGCAATAAAAACGCCCACAGGTGGAGGATTTTCAGCTATTTTATTTTGTATATCAACACCGATATCACCAGATTGACGCCCTAAAATTTTCGACGAAACCACCAACGAAGGGATTCTATCTTTTCTTTCGAGGAGACTAGGCCCAGTTGAACTGGATACCAAAGCAAACTGGGACAACTTAATTTGCTCGCCTCTGGGATTTACGAATAGTAAATTTTTAACATCCTCTTCATTATTTCTATCAAAGGCATCAAATCTAATATTTATGTCATACTCAGAGTTACCATCTCTAAATTTGGTATCGGTATTTCCTGCAAAAGCAGTTTGCATCGTGGCGCCTACAACCTGAAGATTTAAACCAAGCTCTGACATTTTTAGTCTATCTACCTCAATTTTAATTTCGGGATTACCTTCTTTGTAACTCATATCAGCTTCCATGGCACCAGGCGTGTTTCTAACCCAATCAAGCACTTTATCCCCATAATCCTTTACCTTTTTCAGATCAGCACCGCTGACAATCACCTGAATAGGCGCCTGGTCTGCACCACCAAAGAAAGAAACCTGACTTGAATTAACTTTTACGCCGACCAATTCCTTTTCCAGCTCCATTTTAATATTTCTGGCGAAGAAGTCGGTAGATTCTTTCCTTTCTGACGCTGGAGTTATTTTCACCTGAATTTCAGCCAGATTGGATAGCGTTGAACTTCCTATAAAGTCAGAGCTTCTTCCAACCGTTGTGAAAATATTAATAATTTCATTTTTGCTAACTAAATATTTTTCGGCAGCGAGTGCCACTTGATTTGTTTGCTCTAAAGTAGCCTCTTTAGGAAGCTCAAGTTTTATGATAAATTCACCTCTATCACTATTAGATATAAACGCTGTCCCAATGAATCCACCAGTAATTAACTGGAAGGATGAAAGAAAAATAATGGTTGTCAAACCTAAAACAGCCCACCATTTTCGAATGGCCCACTTTAATAATTTCACATAAGCCTTGGTAAGATTTGAAATCCCTTTTTCAAAAGCAATTAAAATAAATCCTCCTATTGTTTTCTTATTAAAATGCTCCAATCTGGAAAAACGAGAGGCTAACATAGGGGTTAATGTAAAAGAGACGAGGAGCGATACCAGGGTAGAAATAACTACAACCAATGCAAACTGTTTCATAATATTCCCGATAATACCGCCTGTTAAAGCGATGGGAAAAAACACAACGACATCAACTAAAGTAATCGCCAAAGCAGTAAAACCAATTTCATTTCTACCATCGAAAGCTGCTTGCCTTCTATTTTTTCCCATTTCCAGGTGTCTGAAAATATTTTCAAGTACTACGATGGAGTCATCGACAAGAATACCGATAACAAGAGACATGGCAAGCAAAGTCATCAGGTTAAAAGTAAAATTGAAAGCGTACATAAAAATAAGCGTTGTTATTAAGGAAGCAGGAATGGCCACCATAACAATAAGCGCATTACGAAAACTGTGTAGGAAAAGAAGCATGATAACAGCCACTAAAATAATGGCGAGCCCAATATCATCAATAACGGCGTTGACAGCTTCGATAGTAAAATCGGAAGAATTATTAGCTATGCCAAAAGTGAGTTCATCTGCTTTATATAGTTCCTCCAACGCTTCCATTTCCTTTATCACACTCTCACTTACCGCTACTGCGTTAGCATCTGATTGTTTTTGAACAAGAAAGGCGAGACCTGACACGCCATTTAACCGGCTTAAATCAGAAGGTTCTTTTGTAGCATCTTCAATTTCAGCTACTTCATCGAGTCTTACAGGGCTATTAGTTAAAGGATTATTGCTAACAATTATACCTCTCAACTGACTTAATGCATCTAATTTTCCAGCAAGACGAATAGTAATTTGCTCATCCTGGTTTTTAATTTTCCCCGTTGGGAAATCAAGATTTGCCGATTGAATAGCGTTTTGAACTTGAAGAATACTTAATTTACGTTGTTCAAGTTCCTTTCTATTAATATTAATTCTGATTTCCCTTTCCTGGCCACCCACAATGGTAATCCTCGCCACACCCTCAATACTACTAAGGAGTGGAACAATTCTATTTTTTGCTAAATCAAACATTTGACCAGCATCCAATTTACTTTTAGCCCCAATATTCATGATAGGAAATTCATCACTTGAAAACTTTCCGAGGACAGGGACTTTGGCATCTCGTGGAAAAGTAGGCTGAATTTCGTTTAATTTTCTTTGCGCCTCTTGCAGACTTTGTTGAATATTAGCATCTTGCTCCAATTCGATAATAACCGATGAAATATTTTCTCTTGAGGTAGAACGAATACTGTTGACACCTGCTAAGCCTGAAAGGGCATCTTCAATTTTTTTGGTGACACTTTGTTCAACCTCCATAGGCCCGGCACCAGGATAAACCGTTGTAGCCGTTAGAATGGGCGCTTCAAACTTAGGAATAAGTTCATAGCTCAATTGGGTATAACTAAAAAGGCCTAAAACGGTTAGTACAACAAACAGCACTATAATCAGCGAAGGCCTTTTAATAGCAATTTCAGTTAATGACATGAATTTTCTTTTGAAAAGGTTAAATGATTATTCCTTATTTGTTTTTTACAATAACAGGAGCACCGTCCACCAGATTTATTTGACCTGTAAGGACAATTTCATCTGACTTTTGCAAGCCTCCAAGTACGGCAAGTAAACTACCTGAGCCAACCCCAATTTGAATTTTTCTTAAAACGGCTTTACCATTTTCTATCACATATACAGAGGCATTTCTGGAACTTCCTACCAAACAAATACGCGGAATGGCCAAAATCTCAGAAGAAGCAATATCATTGAATGAAACCTGTCCGGTCATGCCAGGTCTTAACCGCCCTGGATTAGTTATCAAAAGTTCGACCAGGTATCTTCTTGAGGGATCAGATTTTACATCGATGAGAGTAACAACGCCTTTAAGTTGTTGATCTGGCATTGCGTCGGTTACCACCTCTGCGATGAATCCCACTTTGATGAGAGAAATCTGCTCAGCCGTGAGATAAGTCTGGAAAAATAATTTATTAGTTTGAACTACATCACCTAACTTCATAGGAGGCGTAATAAAAGAACCCTTTTCTACCATTTTATTTGAGATGATACCCGTTAAAGGCGCTTTAACCTTACTAAAAGAAAGTTGCTTTTCAAGGCTAACCTGCTGAAATTTTAGATTTTCAAGTGCATTGACTGCATCATCTAATTGCTGTTGAGAAACGCCACCCACCGGTAGTAAATTAGCCAGACGTTGAACGTCTTTTTTAATTTTCTCTTGATTAAATTTGATTTGGGCGATTTGATTTAACAACAAGTCAGAATCTAAGGTAACCAGGACATTACCTTCCTGCACTTGCTTTCCATTTTCAAAATTCACCTGAGTCACTCTTCCGGCCGCTTCAGAAATGATAGATACCTCCTTAAACGCCCTGAATGAACCATTTGCATTGAAATCTTTCTTCATCAAGGTGATTTCTGGAAAGGTAGAAGAAACCATTACCGTTGTATTTCTAACCTGAGCTTTTGCTGCAGAGCTGTCAATCTTCTTTTTATTATCTGTTAATTTCCATCCAATAACGGCGAATACACCGATGGCAATAGATAGGATGGTCAGAATTCTAAGTCCTTTTTTCATGTGGTTATAATATAAAGTTTGGGTAAATTATTGTAAAAATTTAATCAATTGCCCATTAGCATGAAGCAAATCGAGTTCAGCTATTCTGACCTGAAACAAAGCCGAGAGTACATTATTTTTTGATTCTCTAAGAGATGTTTCTGCATTCAATATTTCCGTTAATGGAGCAAGTCCCTGCTGATATCTTGCCTGACTTTGGGTGTAAATTTCTTCGGCGAGACTTCTCGCTCTTTTAAGCGGTGTTAAATTATTCAGATTAAGAGCTAATGTTTTCTTTGCGTTTTCAAATTGAGCTTCATATAACGAAAGGATTTGCTTTCTGTCTTCCTCTCCCTTTTTAATGTCTATCTGAACTGATTCAACCTGCGTTCTTCTTAAACCACCGTCATAAATGGGCACTCGCAACCTTAATCCAACAGAACTAAAGCTGGCCCATGAGTTAGAGCTAACAAAATCACTGAAAGTTCTTGGCTGCGCCTGTGCTGCAATATTTGCAAATAAATTGGCTGTAGGCCAGTAACTTGCTTTATACCGATTTAAATTAATTACATTAAGCGCCTGATTTTGATCGATAAGTTTCAACCCAATACGCTGATTATAATTAGATTGTAAAGCCACTACCTCAGGTAAGGTATAATTTGATTCGCTTAAGGTATCTGTAAGAATGATATCGGTTACCAATGGCATTTGAAGTGAAAGCTTAAACATAACCATCTGCTGTTGGATCTGCAATTCTAAATTATTCAGTTGGTTTTCCAAAATAAGTTCTGTTAATTCAAGTTGTTTAACATCTTGCATTCTCCCCAAACCATTTTCAACCTGCACCTTGGTTAATTTCAGTAATTCTTTAATTTTAAACAAATTAGCCTGAATATTTGCCTTTTGAGATTTTACCGCCTGAATAGCATAATAACCTTTAGAAACCTGTAAAACCAATTCTTCTTTGGTAGCTTCTGCTCTGGATCTATACAATTCAGTTGCCTTTTTTGCAGCATTCAGACCTACCCTGAATTCAGGACTAAAAACTAATTGTGTGACCTCTATAGAGGCATTGGTTCCCCAATGGGTGCCAATGGTCACAGGTCTGATATCATCAGGTTTTCCATTCAAAAAGTCAGGGAAAAAGATAACCTGTAACAATGGGTTATAAACAAATTGAGCATTTCCGTTAATTTGTGGGTAACCTGTGGAAAGCAGCTGTTCCACATTTATATTTCCCTTTGCCTCGTCGAGTTTACCCTGAATTACGCTGCTGTTGTTATCGACAGCATACTGCATTGCCGTCTTAAGATTCAATGGCATCTGGCCATTCACCTGATAAAACGAAAACAGGAAAAACAAACCTAAACTAGGAAATAATACATGTGATTTTGAAAAAATCTTCATTTTATTCATCGTGTTATTTGTTGGTAGATTTTATGAAATGGTATTAGCCTTAGCACTCATTAAACTGATTAATCGTTCTAATCCAAATGAAGTACAAATGCTTCGTAGAAATAATTCATTTCTTATGGTAATTGCTTCAATAAGCTCGAGAGATTCAGGTTCGAAAATCCTTGGTCTTAACATACCTTCCGACTGCAATAAAAATACTTTCGCCACCTTGGATGGGTTAATTTCAGCCCTGTAAAATCCTTGTTCAATACCTGATGTAAAATTGAAAACCAGCATGTTATACTGCCATTCAAAATCATGATTAACAAATTTCTTCCATATTTCTGGATGGTTTTTCTGTAAATCAAAAATAACAAATGGAGATACTTCCTTTAACGATTCCAGTGCTCTTCTGGATAAACTATAAAATGCATCTACAGGATCTGTCGCCTTTTCTCTAATCTTTTGGACTTTATCCGCCTCTTTTTCCATATATCCAAAAATACAGGATTCCACTAAGGCATCCTTAGTCTGGAAATATTGGTATAATGTTTTTTTACTTATTCCCATTTCTTTGCACAAATCGTCCATGGTTACGTTTCTGAAACCATATTTCAAGAAAAATGCCTCAGCCTGGATGAGAATATTATTTTTTGTAGCATTCATGTCTTAATAAACGATGGAAACTAAAAAGGTTCAATTAGTTTCCATGTTTTTTCAAATTATTTTTGAAAATTTTGATAACTTTGCCATATTAAAAATCAGATATGAAGTTATTACAAGATAAAGTTGCCTTAATTACTGGCGGATCAAGAGGAATTGGCGCTGCATTGGTTGCCCGTTTTGTAGAACACGGCGCTCATGTTGCTTTCACTTACAGATCAAGTGCTGCAGAGGCTGAAAAAGTAATTGCTGATAATGCAGTTTCAGGTATTATCATAAAGGCTTATCAATCAGATGCGTCTAATTTTCAAGCTGCCGAAACCTTAGTAAATCAGGTCATAGAAGATTTTGGTAAATTAGATATTTTAGTGAATAACGCAGGAATAACGCAAGATACCTTGTTATTAAGAATGACTGAGGAACAATGGGATAAAGTAATTGAAACAAATCTTAAATCTGTATTTAATCTTTGTAAGCAGGTTCTAAAACCTATGATGAAAGCTAAAAATGGAGCCATCATAAATATGGGTTCTATTGTTGGCGTAACGGGAAATGCGGGACAAGCGAATTATGCGGCTTCAAAAGCGGGAATTATAGGCTTTACAAAATCTTTAGCCAAAGAGATGGGTACGAGAAATATTCGTTGTAATACCGTTGCACCGGGATTTATTGAAACGGATATGACAGATGAGTTAGACGACAAAACCAGAGAGGCTTATTTAGCTAATATTCC
>Ga0164295_10004987_pt1 | contig 10541 bp, 7 predicted proteins | sample GEODES006metaG_FD_111798 | JGI IMG/M metagenome (GOLD analysis project Ga0164295, IMG submission 111798) | Oligotrophic lake water microbial communities from Sparkling Lake, Wisconsin, USA - GEODES006 metaG | ecosystem: Environmental > Aquatic > Freshwater > Lake | place: USA: Sparkling Lake...
AATTACTTCCTTTTTTGTCTCAATCGACTCGTAGATCGCCGAAATTAATTCTAGGCTCTTTCTCCCCTCCTGCCCATCGACCAGGTGCTTCGTATTGTTGCGAATGCTAGAAACGGCATGTTCGTAATAAGCCTGATGGCCAAAGCCATAGACGTTGGGCGGATTGACTGAGTATTTCTTCAGCACATCGTCATCGCCAAGCAAAGGCATGGCAAAATTCCAAGTCAGCATTTCATTCACTGCGAAGCCGCCAATCACCACAGTCCCGCCCTCGCCCAGAATAGAGATTGAACCCTCAAGATCTTTTGGCCTTGTGGCGGTGGTTGCTTCGATCACACCCAGCGCACCACTTTTAAACCGCAGAACGACCACGGCTGTGTCCTCAGTCTCAATATTCGCAAGAGCCGTGCGACTCATCGCAAAGACGCTATGCACATCGCCCATCATCCATTCGAGCATATCCACATGGTGGCTCGCTTGATTAGCAAGTACGCCGCCATCAAGTGCCCAGGTTCCGCGCCAAGCATCATGGCTGTAGTAGGTTTGCGGACGGCACCAACGGACGCGCACGGTTCCCATGACCAACTTTCCAAAGCGGCCACTATCAAGCGATTCGCGAAGTTTCACTACGGGAACATTGAAGCGATTTTGCTTGACCACAAACAGTTTCACCCCGGCCGCGTCGCATGCGGCAATCATTCGGTCGGCGTCGCTGAGCGTAAGTGCCATGGGTTTTTCAACCACAATGTGTTTTCCATATGCAGCCAGTGCGATCACATGTTCCGCATGAAGGCCACTTTCAGTCAGCACAACTGCAACATCTATTTTTTCCGACTGCATCATTTTGTGCATGTCGCCATAGGCGGGGACGCTGAATTGCTTGCCAATTACTTCGGCGCGCGTAATTTTCACATCACAAACCGCAGCAAGTTTGGCGTTCGTGATTTGGCTATTTCCAAGCAGTTCAGCATGGCGCTTGGATATGCGCCCGCAGCCGATCAATCCAAAATGAAGTGAAGTGTTTATAGGAATCGGATTAGATTATCGTAGATGCGGTGGGGTGACGCAGAGAAATAATTAATGGATGAGATTCGTTGACTTCGATTTCGTCCCGTGGCCGTTCTGCGGAAATATTGATACATCGGACGAGAGTTTTTTGAAATGCCCAATCAGTCGGATTATTGCTTTGTGGAAGCGGCGAGGCCTCCATGATTGTGTTCCACTCACTGACGCTAAAGACAAGCTTTCTGCATGCAAAGTCAATTGATGGTTCAAGTTCACCGGGAGCCCAAAGCGGCTTTTTCATTTCTTCCAGAGCATCCGCCCGGTCATTTCCCCATGCTGACCCCCATAGATTTGCAGGTGATGCTTGGGAGTATTCATGCCGAGTTCTTTGAAAAACACATCCGACATGTTGGAATCGAAATGTTGCCCAGTGTGGACTACAATTTCTTGCAACTCCCCTGTTTGTTCGATCGCCTTGAAAACAACGCTTGCTTTGATAAATTGGGAGCGCGCCCCCAAAACGGTGACAATTCTTTTCATTTACGCTTGTAAGATCCTATCATAAAATCTTAACAGTTTCTTTTCCTCACTTTCCCAATTGTAGCGCACCTCAACCGCTCTTCGGCCGTTTTTGCCCATTCGCTGTGCCTCCTTGGGATTCTCCACCAAATAATCAATAGCTTTGGCAATGGCCGCAGGGTCTAGCGGGTCCACCAAAAGCCCACAATGGTTACCGCCTATGATCTCGCGCCAGAGCGGAAAATCGGAGGCGATCACTGGAATGCCTGCGCACATATACTCAAACATTTTGACTGGCAAAGCGTCCAAGTAATTTATAACTGGGTGTAGTAGGACTAAACCCACCAAGGAACGACTCAGCACCTGTCGGACACCGTCACGATCGAGAAAACCTAACGCATTTACGCGTGTCCAACCAGGCAATGATTTGACTTGGTTCATAAGAGTAGGCTCACAAAAGTCCCCGCCCAGATTAAGTCTCGCGGCTGATTTCAGCAATGACATGGCTTCACACATTTCTTCAATGCCGCGTATTTTTGCAATTCCCCCGACATAACAAACCTCTCTTCGCTTTTCAGCCCACGACGAGGCATTTTCTAACTCATGGAGAAGAGGAAAATTATTGATGTCTATAGTCATTGCATTGATCCTTAAAAACTTGTCTCGAATGAATGGCGTGGCGGCGAGAACCCCATCAAACTTGGCACAAGCCAAAGCTTCATAAGCGAAAAGGCATTTAGACAGCAACCAAAGGAGCGCTTTATTCGAGTACGGCTTGTCCAGCATCTGAGCGGGCGCATCTTCATGGGAGTCGAAGATAACCCGTTTCCCCATCCTTTTAAGTTTTAGTCCAATCGGTATTAACTCCGGATCATGCAAGTGGTAAATATCTGCATCGACCTTACATGCCTCCGCAAAAACTCGGTCAGGTGCATTTAGAATGCGATCAAATCTTCCTTTAGAGGCTCCAACATCTCTGATTTGTATTTGGTCTTTTGCTTCGTCCCCTTTACCATCAGCCACAATGAGGGTCACCTCATGCCCTGTATTCACGAGACTTCTGCATTGCTTTAGAAATATTCTGGTATCAAAACGTGCATGAACTGAGGTCAGGTTGACTAATTTCATTTTAGCTGACAATTTGGCAAAACTAGTTTTTAGATGAATTCTGAGGACTGGTATCAGCCCCTAGCCAACCCACAACAAAAAAAAGAGGCCAAACAGTTTGAAGCCCTCCAGAAAAACAAAGAATGCTAAAGATATAAATAAGAAAGTATGGAGAATCTAGTTTCGCAAAATAGTTCAAGCCCTTTTTCAAGTTGTAAAAGACTATGTAGACAGGGCCAAGTATACTTAGGGACAAACCAATCAACCCATACTCCGATAAAAGTTCTAGGACGAAATTATGTGGATAAAGTCTAGGTTCGTCATAGCCCGCTTTCACCGGAAATGACTGCGGTCCAGACCCAAATAATACTGTTTGTGGTGATATGAGCCATACTTTTACTGCATCCACCCATAAGTCGATTCTCATTGAGGATTGCACCCTTTTGTCATTGTTCAACAATAACAAGCGCTTTATTCCCAGAGGGGCAAACTCAACAAGGTCCTTTAACATTATGAAAAATATAAATATAACACATGAATACAAGAGTGTTTTAACTAACCTTTTTTTGTTTATCAGATTTTGTAATAAATAAAAGCCCGATGCCATAACCACGCCTATTATTGGCGCGCGTCCACCCACTAACAATACAGGATATAAAGCCAAAGCAAAAAAACTTAAGGCCATGAATCGATGTCGATTCGTATCGCTGAGTTTAGAGAGAATGTAAATTGGCAGAAATCCTGACATTGCACTTAAGGTCTGATATCCTGTATTATTTTTCTTATCTGAAGTCGAAATCCACAAGAACGATTGAAATGAATCGGCTGTTGTGTCGACGTTTCCTTTAAATATTCCAAAGTAAACAATTAAAGCTGCGGACCCGCTAATTACTGCAAGCACAGCACCTGGGTCAGTGTTTCTACATGATAGGCCAAGATATAATGATAGAGGAACAAGAATGCAAAGAGAAAGAGCTTGCTGGTAGTTGTAATGAGGCGGGGATAGAAGATGGTATCCCAAAAAGTATAGCTCAGCAATGACTGCTGCTAGGATAGCAGGAGCGGTATATCGCGGGATTTTTGATGTTACCCATTGAAGCCTTGTTGCCAACGTGCATGCAGCAACTATAACGACTCCCCATGCTGCTAACTTTGCTGTTCGGCCCCCTCCAAGCGCAAAAAGCATGTCGATAAACCATATTGACGGGAACCAGATTGCAAAAACAATTAGAATTGCTAGAGCTGACTTTTTGACTTGATAAGAGATCCGCATTTTCGCCGGTATTTTTTCTGTTTTGCAATAAAGCCACCTTCCAAAACAATTTTTGTTGGCCTTTTTCTCCTTCAATAAAGACTGTACTTCGCGAAGGTTTTTTTGTGATTTCTTGGCATTATTACCTCAGAATTGGAATCGCGTTTATGTTCGACTTTTTAACATGTTATATGCAGAGTTTTCTTGAGACATTTGTTTGCCCGCGCATTAACTATTTGGCTTCCCCACAACTGAACCGATACGACATCCATAGATAAACAATATATAGCAGGCCGTATCCGACTGAATAATACAGCAGCGTTCTGTGAAATGTTGCAAACGAAAGAAGGGTCACTAACGTCATTCCAAGCAGGGCTAGTTGCCAAACTAGATCTAAGTGCTGTCTGCCAACCACATAAACGATATAACTCAAAGGGCTGGCCATAAATCCCAGCCCGAATCGCGGGAGAAGCAGCAGCGTGACGACACCGGCGCCCGCCCATGACTTCTCGAATATTTCTGTAAAGACAGGTTTGGCGCATACACCAATCACGACTGTTGAACAAACCGCGATTATGAAGAGCAACCGCATTGAATTTAGGTACTCCGCACGACATTCGCCCCTGTCATGATATGCTTGAGCGGCGTTCCTTTTGAAAACATCCAAGACTGATTTGGATATTATCGACATAGGCGCCCCAACCATACGCATTGCGATAGCGAGAAGGCCTGCGGCCTCAGAACCAAACTTTGCGGCCACTAAAACAACCGGCAATTGAGCCGTGGCAGAACTGATCGCGCTGGCAGGAAGAGAACACAATATGAAGCTACGTTGCCCGTACCAAAATTCTCCTAGTGATTTACGATCGCCTGTAAAGCGCTCGTATTTTAGGGGGGACAAGAGAAATCCGGTGAGTAGACCAACCAGAGTTCCGGCAAAATACCCGATAGCCAACTCGAGTACATCACTGGCAAGCAGACCAAAGGCAATCTGAAAGATCGCAACAGAGCCTGCCTGCGATATCCGCATGATGGAAAGATGCCGATACCTGCCATCCGCAGCAGCCCAGTTCTGCAAGGTTCCAGTTCCAGCCAGCATAGCAGCAGTGGGAATAAGAATGATCAACAGGCCAAGGGAGAACTGGTCCAGAACTTTCAGCTTAAGAAGCATGCAGATACCAAGAACGAAAACACCGACCAAAGACGTAATCGCAATCGTCTTTATAATTGCGAGAACTGCGTGGCGCCTTGGTTGGCCGTCCGTTTCAACTGCCAAAACCATCTCTAGCCTCCCAGTTAAAACAACCCCAAGAAACATAACAAAGCCTAGCCAAATGGAATATAGGCCAAAAGAACTCGGCATGAATATTGTTGCTAGAACCACTGTGCCAGCGATGGGTATTACCTGAGCCACAGAGGTCCCGCCAAGAACTGATCCTACACTTCGCATGAGGTCACTATTTAGCATCATCTTAAGATTGAAAAACCAAGTTTTGAGCTGGCGAAGTACGTTTGGCATAATCAAATATTGCCCGCTTGCAAAGCAACAAATGCCAGCCGGAAGGTTTCTATTTCTCGGAAAGTTTATAATTTTATTATTCATATATGATAATATCTTTTGCACTCGTGCATCAATATTGAAGTTAGTCGATTTATTTAAAGACGAAATACTCATTCTCTTACGTCTTTTTTTATTCATTACCAATAATATCGCTTTTTTAATTTCATTAATTTTCGAGGAATCAATCCTGATTGAGATGCAGTTAGTTAGTATGTCATCGTTAAACTCTCCATTTGAGCTTATGATCGGCAAGCCGCAGCCCATTGCTTCAACAATTGCGTATGCACAGCCTTCCCCAAGCGTTGGCAGCACGAAAACATCGCAAGCAGATAATAATTCAGGAACTTTTTCAATTTGAACTTTCTTATTGAAACGCACTGGATCCAATCTCGAAGAAGGGACATCGCCGCCAATAAAAACCACTCCAACATTGTTTAATTCCTTTATTGCACTTAATATTCGCGACTGGCCTTTTCGTTCTGAGTAAAGCCCTGTGCAGCCAATTAAGAACTCACCCTGGGGAAGCCCGTATTTCCTTCTCATTTGGGCTTTTTTACGAGGATAGAAGATTCGTGGATCAAATCCGGAAGGAAATATTCCGGTATTGTTTTCAGGAAAGTTTATTTTGTTCGGCGCTATCTTCTTCAACAAGCTGGAATTAACGACTAGGCCACTTAGGCTTGAGAAGTGTTTATTTGTTAGCGACCTAGGAAATGAGTCAAGGCTCCATATTTCATTTGATGAATTTACACTTTCTTCCATTCCTAGAAAGGCAGGAATGTTCATTCTTTTTCCAGCTAATGTAGCAGCAGCACCGGCTGGGTAGGCAAAAACGCCATACAATGCATCGCTATTTCTGGCGCTTTTTTTCAAAACTCGACAAACTGCATTTGTAAAGTTCATTAACGTTATTTTATTTGGACTTAGTACACCTAGGTTCTTGAACATTTTACGAAGGGAAAAAGAGAGGTAAAGTGGTCGCATAATCTCTATGTTTTTACCAAAGGAAACTTTTTCGATTGTTAAATAGGAATAAAATCGGTAGGACAATCGACGTTGGATAGACAACGGATTGATTACCGTACACTTTGTTCCCTGTCGACAAGCAGCGTGCACAAATTGACGAACAAACTGTCCTCCAACTAAATTGTCTTCGCAGGGATATTGATTTGCAATAATTACTAAATGTTTAACCATGATCGGAAAAGCTGCGTTCTTTTTATTTTGATCCATTCATCTCATCTCGGGTAGCTTTTTTATGTGTTATGCTACTGACATTTAAATTTAAAAAGAGAGCTAAGCTGTTACAAAACTCCGTTGGTTCCTTTTCTGTATTTCCTAAAAATGCGTTGTTTATCAAGGACTTTTCCGATTAATAAGATCTGCCAAAGCATATAACTAATGACACGACCAGCTTGGTGAAATCACAAGACGAATTTGGCTGTGCAGTTTTTGATATCTTGAAAATGATGTTATTATCAATGGTACCTGCGTTAGTTCTCATATATTTTTAGTATTTTTATTACTCAGAAATCTTATTTTTTCCCAAAGGATTTTGACTTTTAAGTTATTTTTTTGGTGTTATATACCAGATTGTTCTTCTTTTAATTAAGTATTAATAAATTTTTAAGAGAGTCTCTAATTTTTGCTTTAAAAAGTCGTAACGCAAAATTTGCTTTTTCCCATACTGAACTTGGGTTTTCAATCAGCAGAATACGTTCTATTTGTTTAGCTGTTTTTTTGTTATCAAAACCAAGCTCCTTTTTTGCCCAATTCGAATGTTTTTTTGCGTTTAATGGTGAGCATTCTAGAAATTCATACTTTTTTTTGTATTGGATCATTTCTTTTTCAAGGGAATCAAGTAAATATGGATTTTTCTTGTAGAAGCTTTGTCGTAATAGTTCTTTTCTGCTGAAAAAGAACTTGCAGTGCCATGACAACTTGCATCCCTCAAACCCGGCATAAACGAAGTGAGAGCCTAACACTGGAGACGTCATTGTTTCAAACTGAGTGAATAACTGCTTCATTCTTGATAAGGAATTTTCATCACCACCTGATGCCCCCGCTATAATTAGCAAATCGTTTTTCTTGCATATATTTATTAGTCGCCGATTCTTGAAATCGTTTTGGTGCAAACAAATTGCGACCAATATATAATGTTTTCTAATTTTTTTAATGCGTATTAAATAGTCGTTTAAATTAAAAGTATATTTTATATTTTTTAATACGTGGGGAGGCATTATTAGCAAACTTTTTCTTTTTCTCCCGATCTTCTTATTTGGGCAGTAAATATATGGAGCTCCGATTGCGTATACCTTGCTGAAGTCATACTTTTCGCATAAAATTTTTTGAGTTTTTGTGTGAACAAGTACTGGCTCATCCTTCTTTGCACTTCCTACTATTTGCCGATAGTGCCAGAGGTCTTCATAAGCCCAGCCGTGTAACCAGTTTTTTATATTTGAATTTATGAGCATTTCTTTGCCAATGTACTTCTCTAAAGCCTTATCAGCTCCATAGTATTGAATTTCCCAATTGGTTGTTTTATTCTTGATTTTTGGTAAGATTATCATTCTATTTGGGCTGGGCAGGTCTCAGGGTTTTCGAATTATTGAGTGATAGTTTTAGAAATATTAAATAAATATCTTCAGGATATTTATACTTTTTATACCTTTATCTTAACCAAGCAATTATTTAGTGCCAATCAACCTGCTTTTACGCCCATTCCCAATTAAAATATATTTGTCTTCCGAGTCTGTGCTTTTGCCTTTTCCGGTTTTCCCAAAAGTCTTTCACAATATGAAATTTTTTCCCTTAAAGTTATTTTTGTACAAGCACCAGTGATTTATTAATATACAAAGAAAATCTTTTTTTTACAGATTAATTTGCTAAAAATAATGTTTTGATTTTTTATTATTTAAGAGGATTTATTGGTTTTTGTTCTTTTGGATTTTCGTATGTTCCTTTACCAATTAATATAAAGTTTTCATCTTGGTCTGAGACTAATTTCGATTTTCGAACACGGAACAGGGGTGCTTTACCTTTCTTTTTTCCATTTTCTTGATTTTCGAATGCTATTTTGTGCGCTTGCGACCATGTCTCCGAATATTGCCATTTTTTGTTTCTGAATGCCCATATATCCATTCTTTTATGCTGGTTTAATATAAATTCGAATCCACTTCTTGTTATTCCAATCCATTCTAAAAACTTTTCGATGCTTGTTGGGTCAATACTTTCATACTTTTTTGCTACTTTTACAGCTTCATTTCTACTGAAACGCTCAAAGCGCAATTCCCGGATCGCGTGATCCGTTGCGCGTCCATAACCCCATTTCACCCACTTTATGTAATCATGCAGGTCTGAATGTAACCAACAATCCACATCGTTGTAAGTATCGAAAGTCCGTGTTTGAGGAATGGCTTCATAATCGTAGAGATCTATCATTGATTCATGTTGGGCTTTTGTATCCCATCGTATATAGTTTCCTAGATAGACGCCACGGATACCCACGGCAGCGATTTCCTCGTCTTGCGGGTAGTAATAGGGGTTAACATCCACCTGCTTTATAAAATCGTGATCGCTTACTAAAGCATCTGCCTCCTGACGGAATAAGTCATGATTTCGTCGATGGCGCCTGGTCATTTCAACTTCGTCTTGGTGGGAAAACATGCCCACTTGATCTAAACCCTGATGGTGCCCCCAAATGATCAGTGGAATTTTCATCTTAACCGCCATTTGTGCAGGAAAGCTCGTCTGACCAGCTAGGCAGTGCCAGTAAATGCTCCCCCAGCGACGAAATGTTGCCCTTGTGATACGCTTCACTCGATCTGGGTCGACCACTTGCGTAATGATATCGCAGTCGAATTTTGTTCGAAGTCTGCACAAATTTCTCACTCCAACTGCGGTATTGTAATGCTTATTATAGGTTACCAGTAGGGGATTTAAACCAAGGCGCTTCTTTACTGTATGTAATATAAAGAAGCTATCCCGTGCACCGGATACAGGAACTATGCAATCGTAGTTTTTACCTGACCTGCAGCGGTATTTATCTACCAGTTTCTCAAGTAGTTCCCAACGCTTGGGCCAATCAAGTCGGTTCTTCTCTTCATGGACACGACAACCACTACAGATGCCCTGATCGTCGATAATTATTCCTAACGGATGCAGATTTGAGTAAAGGCAACGTCGACAAACCTTCATGGCATTTGCGGTTCGATTCGCTGAAAGTTTAATTCTTCTAGTTCTTTTTCAGATTTATTGATGGGGCGACCATCGTGGTCAATCATTGAATCGTCATAACACGGATTTACACCTGTTCGAACAGGAGCTCCGATGTCTTTAAGTCCTTTCTTGAAAAGATAAACACTGTGTTCGAAATGCGAAAGCCGATTACCAATACCAATAGCGGAAGGGTTTGCAGACTTAAAACAATTAACTATATGCTTAACACTCCCAACGCCTCCCAACGCAATGACGGGGATTTGAGTGATTTTTACAATTTTTTTTATGGCAACCAAATCCATTCCTGTGCCCGACCCGTCCTTCTCAGGAAAGTTTAAAAGAATCTCCCCCACATTAACTTGCTTAATCTTGTCGATTAAACTGGTAATATTGTATTGAGAAAACTTATTTTCCCAATAATTCCAATGCTGTAGTTTCGATTTATAATGAACTATATCTATTGAAGCAATAATACATTGCTGCCCAAAAAACTTTGTTGCTTCATGAACCATCTGAGGGTTTTTAAAAAGAGAATAGTTAAAACCTATCTTATCAGCGCCCCCAGATACATATGCCTTTGCATCCAATATTGAGCGTACCCCTCCAACAGCTGCAACCGGTACAGACACAGCTGAAGAAACTTCCGAGATAGTTTTAAGATTTAATTTAAAGTTTTTATCTAAGAGAATCAAAGCTATTTCATCTATTCCCCATCGGTCGAATTCTTTAGCAGACTCAACCGGACAACCTAGAGGAAAATATTGCTTAAAGCCTAGGCTTTGGACATGCAATCCGCCGCGCACAATAATTGTTCCAACTATTCGCGGGGCATTCATTGATTGTCACAATGCATACAAAAGGATTTCAGGATTCGAAGAC
>Ga0164295_10004992_pt1 | contig 10533 bp, 8 predicted proteins | sample GEODES006metaG_FD_111798 | JGI IMG/M metagenome (GOLD analysis project Ga0164295, IMG submission 111798) | Oligotrophic lake water microbial communities from Sparkling Lake, Wisconsin, USA - GEODES006 metaG | ecosystem: Environmental > Aquatic > Freshwater > Lake | place: USA: Sparkling Lake...
GAGCTCGGCGAGCGCCTCTGGGGTGAGCACCTCGCACGCCGTGGGGCCTACCAGGTCGATGGTCAGGCCACGCCCTTCGAGCCGCATGCGCGTCGTGGGCCGAGCCTCGGGCGCGGGCGGGCGGCGGCGGTAGAACTTGCCGAAGAGGCCCAGGTGAACGTGAACGACGCGGTCGGGCTCAAAGAGGTAGAGCAGATGCTTACCGTGGGCCTCGACGGTCCGCAGCGCGGCGCAGCCGTCGGCGTCGACGAGGGCGGACACGTCGAAGCGGCCTTGGGGCGAACTCACCCGCACCCGCTGACCCGCGAGGGCGCGGGCCTGGTCGCGGGCGGCGCGATGCAGCGTGTGGCCTTCGGGCATGGCGAGAGGACGAGCGCCGCCGCCCGTTGGTTGCGCGCCCTAGGCGGATGGCAGCGTCAAGCGAGTCACGGCGCCCTCGTGGGTCGCGTTGCCCACGGTCACCCAGAGCTGCCCGCGTGTTGGTCTGGAAATGGACGCTGTGCCGTTCGTTCTGATGACTTCGCCTGGAGGCTGCACTCATCGACGGCTACAGATTGTGCGCGCGGGTCCGGTTTACGCCCGAGGAGTTCGTCGTGCGGCTGGTGGCCTTGATTCTGCGGCCGAGGAAGAACCTGACTCGGTTCGGTCATCATCGACGGGTTATCCGCGAGGCGGTACCTGACGGGTGCGAGCGGAGTACCGGAGCCGGCGGCCCGTCCACCTCCGCAGCAGCGTGATGGACGGGCAGCCGTGGCGTGGACGTGACGCTTCGGGGTGACATTGCGAGAGAGGCGAGCTTGGCGCGCCATCCGGGCGAGGGCGAAGTGCGCCGCCAATGTGCCTCCGGTGACCGGGTCGCTGTGGTGAACCCATTGCGCTAGGCCGGGGAACGACGCACAATCGTGCTTATGTTGACTACGCCCCACGCCGTGTGCCAACTCAATCTGCCTTTCGGCGCACCGAGCAGCGACTACAAAGCCTTCAGGTTCATCGACCTATTCGCCGGTATCGGTGGTATCCGTGCAGCCTTCGAGGGAATTGGTGGTCAATGCGTCTTCACCAGCGAGTGGGACAGCTACGCACAGAAGACCTATGCCGAGAATTTTCAGGACGGCCACCTTGTTGCAGGTGACATCACGCAGGTTGAGGCGGCCAGCATCCCCGATCACGATGTACTGCTCGCCGGCTTCCCTTGTCAGCCCTTCTCGATTGCTGGCGTCAGCAAGAAAAACGCACTCGGCCGCGCCCACGGCTTCCATGACGAAACTCAGGGCACACTTTTCTTCGACGTCTGTCGCATAATCGAAGCCAAGCAGCCGCGCGCATTCCTGCTTGAGAACGTCAAGAACCTCACCTCGCACGACAAAGGCCGCACGTTCGACGTGATCCGGCGCGCCCTGCTGGATCTCGGTTATCACGTTTACTACCGCATCATCGACGGCGCCCACTTTACGCCCCAGCATCGCGAACGAATCATCATCGTCGGCTTTCGCGACGAAGCGAACTTTGACTTCGACGCTCTGCCGCTGCCCCCCAAAGGCAGCAAAGTCATGCGCCACATCTTGCACAAGTCAGATGGTACAGAACCGACGATCGAAGCGGATGGCGACAAATACTTCGACCACGAAAAACGCCGCGTCCTCGACAGGTACACCCTCACCGACAAGCTTTGGGCCTACCTGCAGAAATACGCAGCCAAGCACAAAGCCGCCGGCAACGGCTTCGGATTTGGGTTGGTCTACCCAGACAGCGTTTCGCGCACGCTCTCGGCGCGATACTACAAGGACGGCTCGGAGATTTTGGTATGGCAGGGCGAGAATAAGAATCCGCGACGTTTGACGCCACGCGAGTGCGCCCGGCTGATGGGGTTCCCTGATTCGTATCGGATTCCGGTATCGGATACCCGTGCCTACAAACAATTCGGAAACTCTGTTGTTGTTGATGTTATGCGGCACGTCGCCACCATGATGAGGCCGGCGCTGGGACCTCATAACACAGTTCCCGAACTTCAGTTGATTTACAAGACCGCTTGATGTGTAATCATGCAAGCCATGTTTCGCATGCCGAAACTGACTGGGTCCTCGTTCGATGGCACTTTGCTGCGGTCCCCGCATTTTCAGTGCGAACTGCTTTGTTACCCCGATACTGAATAGATGCTGACGGAGCATCCAGAAGTCTGACACAGGGGAGTCATGTTTTCCGATCTTGCTTCTCTGTTGAACCGCTTTGCAGACCTCGGTGCAGGTAGAGCTTTTTGCAAACTGCTTGCTGAGAACGACAATAGCAAGCAGCAGATCTACTTGGGCGGGAACCTTGGGATCATGCAAATTTTTCCTCTCAGGGAGGTCGAAGCGAACGCCAAGGGAGAAGACAGCACCTACAAAGCGAGGCTTGATTTTTTCTGGGTTGCTCCAGATTCAACCGAGCACGCGAAAGGCGCACAACTCATTCTCTATCCTCAGTATCCTGAAGTTCGACTGTCGGGCTTCTTGCGCGGTTGCAAGCGCGCGCCGAATGATCTGCTCCGGCCAGTCCCGAAATCGCAACGAAAACACAACAACGGCACCGACGGTCGAGTTTTGCTGTTCGGTGTAACCGGGGCTGGGAAGACACTCGCTTATCTGGCGCCAGCAGAAAGCGTGCTGGCCAATGAGATTCAGCATCGAATTGCAAGTGGCGAGTTTTCACAAGAGAGCGTGTTTTTCAACCTGCCTCTGTTCGGAAAAAGTCCAAAGCTGATCCTCTTGGAAGAGCTGTCCCGAATCCGCATTGCTGGCTGGCATGCATCCAAGAGATTGAGCAAGAGTGGTGTGATGCAGCACTACCAAGCTCGTAATGGTGGTGGCTACACGCTTGAGGCATTGCTGGGAGTGATTCCCAATGGACGTGCTGAGCCGGATTTCATGGGGTGGGAGGTCAAGGCGCACAGCAATAGCAGGATTACTTTGATGACGCCTGAGCCTCGTGGAGGCCTGTACGGCGAGCACGGCGTCAAGGCCTTTGTACGAAAGTTCGGCGCCCAGACCGGCAAAGATACGCTGTACTTCACGGGTACTCATCGAGCAGGCAGTCGAAATGAAAGAACCGGATTGAGCTTGACGGTGCGTGGCTTCAACACCTCAGAAGGATTCATTGACGATGTAGATGGCGCTGTAGAATTGCTGACGGATAACGGGCTCTGCGCTGCGGCTTGGTCGTTTGCTGACTTGATGACCAGTTGGAACAAGAAGCACGCCCAAGCGGCTTACATCTCTTACGTAAGCCAGAATGGTCCTAGCCAAGCGTATCGATACTTGAGCCCGGCTTTGCTGGGCGAAGGTACCGACTTCAATCGATATTTAGCGGCGCTGGCCGGTGGGCTGATCATCTTCGACCCCGGCTCGAAGGTCATGAATGCCAGCACACCCACGTCAACGGTGAAGGCGCGAAGTCAGTTCAGAACGTCAACTCAGCATCTCGCAGCACTCTACGAGAGATTCGAACCGGTGGAGTTTTAGGGCTCTTCTGACATGACCGTGGGTCAGCCGACGCCCGCCTGACGACGCCGGCCGAGTTCGCTGACAAGGTCAAAGCCGGACTCACGCTATCCGTGGCCTAACGAACGGGGGCAGGTCACCCGGCTACAACTACTCCGCGTCGATGACGGGTGGGAGACCCACGCGACGCACACGAAGCTTCGGCGCGACAGGGAGTGAGTTCCCCGACGGGAAAAGTTCGAAGGTGGGGGCGATTGCGGCGCCGGGGTTCGGGTCGTCCTTGTCGGCAACCAGATACATCAACGCCACCCCGCGATTCGGAGACAGAAATCCGGCTGCGGCTCCTGTGATCCCGTGCGGAGACGGGAGATCTCTCCGGCTGATCGGAAGGACGGCGGAACGGTGCACTGAGGCGCCGAGTGCGTTGATCCGTCGTGCCGCACCGGTCCGCTTTCGCTTCACGACGTCGATGTAGTCGAGGACCTTTCCAATGGTGGTCGTCCGGCCTGCTGTAGCGAGCCGCGGGAATACAACCAGCCAGTCATCGATCTCGTGTGGACCGTGGCAACCGGTCAGGAATCCGAGTTGGGCGCCGAAGCATCGGGCGCTGTCGGTCGAGAACTCGAATGCCGAGATGAACGCCTCGAAATCGGCGTTCGTGACCACGCCTGCGACGGCGGAGAACGGTGTCGCGCCTGGAACGCCGAACGAGACGGTCGAGAATCCGCTGGACGAACTGTCGACGAGTGATCCGAGCCGTTCGAGATTGCCCGAGTTGGCGGTCGCATCATCAGAGAAGAAAGTCGGCTGGATCCATCGTCGACCCCAGTTCTCGCTGATGACCTCGGCATTCCACATGCGGTTCCTAGCGACCGGCGGGAGATCGGGGAAGTACAGCTCGACGATGGGGGCGATATCCCGAGGGGTGACCCGTGGCTGTCCCGGCTGCGGTGTCGCGTACATCGCAAGGCTTTCGCGGAACGAACGCTCTGCGCGGCAGGTGCCCTTGAACGCCTCGAGCAGATCGATCGTCAACGCAGGCTTGGTCTTCGTCTCCTTGCGCAGGATCTCTTCGCGCCCGATGAACAACCTACGAAGATCGCCGTAACCGGGTCGGTAGCCGAACCAACGTCCCATCTGGAGAAGCGAATCCTGAGCACGAACGGTTCGTCTGAAGTAGCTGATCGTCAGGCCCTCGACGGTGTATCCGCGGGACAGCTTTGTGCCTCCGACGATGATCTTCCATACCGACGAGGTATCGAAGTCGAGGATATCCGCCTCATCGTCTCCGTTGATCATGCGGACCGGCTCCCCTGCTTTCGTGTCGTCGATGAGCTGGATTGCCTGATGTAAGAACGGCTTAAGCTCCTCAAAGTCGACCGGCAGGGGAAGGTGGGGCTCGCGGGCCGAGTTCACCGGCCGGATGTCGTCTTCCAGCAACTGTTTGAGTCGGGCATACGCACCGCCGGTGAAGTACTGGTTGGATACCCACAGCTTATTAACACGGTCACGTATCGCCTTGTGCTCTTTCTGGAGGTGGGACATGTGGATGAGCATGGTGTGGTGCGTGAAGTCGCCGACCACGCCGCGTGCCCGGCGATACAACTTCACCGCCGCCGACAGGACAAAGAGGTCGATTGCCTTGCGCAACTCTGCGTCGTCTTCGTTGATCTTGGAGCGGATATCCCGGACAAAAGCCGCGTCGTTCGAGTCAGCGAACGAGGTCGACGCCGGCTCGTCGAGATCGTGGAACGTACTCGCACCGAAATACTCGACCGGCTCCTTCAGGCTGATGATGAAGTCCCCCGGGAAGACATCTTGGGGGTCGTCGGGATTGATGAACACATTCGCAACCGCTGTGGCAGTGTACCCCACAAATTGGGCTCGGGGCAACAGTTCCAGGATCTTCACGATGTGATCGTTTATCGCGGTCCGCTCTTGGGCTTCCTTCTTCGACTGTGTTTTCGGTCTTGCCGTGTTGATCGAGGCCTGATCGGATTCGTCGTCGATAATGAGCGTGGGAACCTCGTCGAGGTTGTCCTTGGCCCGTCTGAGGTCCTTCAAAACCCTCCTCAGGACAGCCGAGTTCTTCTTGCAGATGATGACCCGGGTCGAGGAAGGGTAAAGGTTGGCCTCATCCTAGATGGGCTTGGAGCGATCCTTCTTTTCAACCCTCAGGGAGTTGATTCCGAGGTGGAGGTCCTTGAAGTCACCGCGGCTGCTGGTGAGTCGGATGATGTCGGATCCGCCCTTTGCATGGGGGAGAGTACCGTACGCGACGAACTTGGCATCCCAGTCACGGTCGTCGATATAGTCGTGATCGGCTCCCCCGAAGGCACTAAGGATGTTCTCCTTGCCCACCAGTGCCATGTCGAGTCGCCGTTGGGTCTGATTGCGGAGGACGTTGAGGGTTCCGGCGAGCACGATGACCAGTCGGTAGCCGGCGTCGACGGACTTGGCGATGAGGCCGGTGAAGTTGGTGGTCTTGCCACTCTGGACATAGCCGACGACGAGGCCGCGCGATTTATACGGATTTTTCGAGAGTGGATCACTCAGTCGGCTGACGATCTCGGTCGTGTCATCGTCGACCTGCTGGACGGCGACCGGGTCGAAGCCCTTCCCGACGAGGTACGACCGATACTGCGACCAGTAGAAATTGTGTGGCGCGCGACGGCTGGGTGTGTACCAGTCGGTGTGTTCCGTCGCAATGACGACGGTCTGACCGATGGGTCCGATGGGGAGGAAGGGGCACGCCGACTCCAGCGCCGAGAGAAGCGGTTCGGTGATCGACAATTGCGCGTAGACACGGTTACGACGTTCACGGCTGTTCGGTTCGGTCCCTTTCGTCCAGGCGTTGACGGTTGTCGCGGCATCGAGGGCCGCAAGGGTTCGGCGGAACGCCTCGACTACCTTCGGCGTCTTATCGGGGAAGCAGCCGGCAAGATCGGTCGTCGACGGTGTGTTGTCGGAGTCGATGAAGGAGAGGGCAATCTCGAGGCTGTTCGGACGATCCAGGACCAGATGCAGAGAGTGTAGGACTGTGACGATAGCTGAGTCATCCATGTCGGGCTCCTAGGACGTTGTTGATGTGCGTTGAGAGTGGTATTCCGTCCATGTCGTCGAGGTTGATCCGGTACGAGACTTGGGCAACGCGTTGACGGTTCGAGGCAACCGGGAAGACAAGACTCGACGCCACGAGTCGGGGGAATGCGTCATCGACCACGAAGACCAACGGTGGGGTCCGGTTCGAGACGCCGTTCCGGTAGAACCGCTCGTGTTCACGACGATAGCCGACCTTCTGGAGTCGGGTTTCGAAACGAAGGAGGAGCGAGTTGTCGTGGTTGCCGATTTCCAACTTGATTGACGCCACCACGTCGACGAGCTTCAGGGCGTTGTCGTGGTCGTTTCGGGTGAACTGGAATGAGGCGAGGTGCAATGGTCGCTCGGTTGACTGCTCCAGCTGCTGGAGGGAGCCAATTACGTGTGTACGCGACTCCATGGTCGTCGCCTTCACCTCGAGGTCGGTGGACCCGAGATTAAAGTCGTGTTCGGCATTGCTGTCGCGGTGCCACGCATCGAGACACCAGACCCAGTCCTTGTGGTGGGCGATCTCCCGCAGAACGAGAAGCTCGGCGAGAAGACCGATCTGTTTCTCCGCCGAGAGGACCGCTTCGCGTTCTATCAGATCCCGGAACGCCGAAACGGACACTTCGAAGGCCTCTGCGGGGTTCCTTTCTCGAATATACATCTCGTCCACGATGGCGCAGACAAAACAGTAGAAATGAAAGTAGAGATCGCGCCTAGTCGTACAGATGACCCAGCCCGAACGCGGGGAGAGGTCCGCGGACCTCACCGTGATGTCCACGGGAGGCGGGGCGTCTCCGAATCCGCGATCCGTCTCGACGAAGAGCTGGAGCTCACCGGTCTTCGGATTGAAGGTGACCGTCGACCATGGGACACCTCCGAAGGGCACCTGCACCGGCAAACCACTTTCGATGAACTGGCTCAGGTGCGACCATTTGGCTATGCGGTTCACTGCCATGACTACCGCCCTTCCTGTGATTTGAATGCCGAAGCGCACATCTTGGCGTACGCATCGATAGTGGCGCGCTTTTTCGCGCTCATACGTTCACTCGAGAAGTCGTCCTGAAGCAGGAGATAGGCCAGCACCTTCACGGCGTCCTTCAGTTCATCGCGGGTCGCAGAGTCGAGGACCGACTTGCTGATCGTCAGTTGTTGGCGGTCGAAATCGAGATGGAAGAGACGACCCTTCGCAACTCGGCCGACGTGGACCTTGAACGGGCTCGCGGATGAGAAGCCGAAGACGGCTTTGGCGATCTTCTTTGCGCCGGCGACGATGCCTGCAACGGGATGGATCTTGGGGATCTTCTGCTCACCTCGGGTCCGGTACACGTCGTGTGCCGCGCTGATGTAGTCGCTGAACGAGCGGCCGCCTTGATCGGAGGCGGCCTGGAGCGCGGTGACAAAATCGAGTGGCACGTCGATGCTGGCCTTTGTGAATCGGACGGAGAATTCGCCGTTCGCCTCCTTGGGCAGGTCGATGGAGACCCGCGCGAGTGAGAGGTGGGGCTCTCCGTCCATGCGCATTCCATTCCACCCACCGGCCTGGATCAGGCGGTCGTTCCGGTAGAAGTACAGTCCCTGTCGCTGTGCGACATTGCCGATGAGCCGGTAGCAGGGATTGGTCGGTTTGGACTTGGGCCAGATGTGTGCGTGTGCCTTGATCAGGGTTCCGCCGCGCTGGACGTCGAAGACGGCCGGATACAACGCATCACCGGACTTACCGTAGGCGAAGGGGCTCAAGGCCTTCACCGACTTCGAAATTCCGACCACGCCCGTCCCCGAGTTCAGGTAGTCGAGGGTGATGACGAGTCGTTCGTCGGATAGACGACGGTGAAGGACCATTCCCAGATACGTCTCCAGACTGCCGAAGAACTTCCTCAAGTACTCGTCGACGCGACCGCGGGTCTGTCGGAAGATGTTTACATCATCCCAGCGGACGACAGTCCCCTGCGTGTGGGTGGACAAGTCTGCCGTCCACACAGCGGAGAGCGCCGACGTGGCCACCGATTCGTCGATTACGCCGCATCTCCACCCATCGAGGGCCTTGTCGATGGTCCATTGACGACCAACGGGTGCGTGTCCGCTAGACTTTGACAGGACCGTGAGGATGGTGCACTGACTGAGTGACGCTGATTTGAGGCCCATACCGTAGAGACCAAGATCACCGGAACCGTACTCACGTCGGCGGCCGAATGACATCGCACTGTCGATCTCGGAATTTGACATCCCTTTGCCGTTGTCGACGATCAGGACGTGCTCGACCTCGGAAAGTGTGCCCACCACGCGGATGAGGACGCGCCTAGCGTTTGCGTCGATGGAGTTGTCGACGATGTCGGCGATGGCCGCGTCAGTGGAGTACTCCACGTTGGTGACTACACGGACGATGTCCGGTGACGGCTCGATGACCTTGTAGCCGGTAGGTGTAGGTAACATAGGCGGTCCCGTACTACGACGCGCCCACCGATAGCAACCGCCTTGACGTTCATCCTGACCTTCCCTCCAAACGACGGACCACTTGGGATGTAGACAGCCAAGGAGAGTCCGATGACGAGAGCGAGAAACACTCACCCGCCCGAGTTCAAGGCCGAGGCCGTTCGGCTGGTTCGCGAGCACGGAAGGGGGGGACGCGCATAGCGTCGACCCTCGGCGTGGAACGGACTTCGGGTGCGGGATTTGGTCAAAAAGGCCGACGAGGCGGCACTGGATGGGACGCCGGCGGCGACGAACGTGGCATAAATTGCAGACGAGCTGGCTCGACTGCGCAGAGAGAACGCGGTGCTTCGAGCGGGAGCCCTAGGGTGACAGCGGCGCTTCGTAAACAGGGCGTGCTTGTCAACCACAAGCGCGTATCCCGCATCATGCGTGCGGAGGGCCTCCAAGGCCTGCCACGCCGGCGCTTTCGCGGGTCGACGACCGACTCGGCGCATCCGCGCCCCGCAGCGCCCAACCTTGTGGCACGAGACTTCTCAGTACCGGCGCCCAACCTTGCGTGGGTCGGGGACATCACCTACTTGCCTGTCGCGAGCGGGTGGGTCTACCTCGCCATTCTCATTGACCTGTTCAGCCCCAAGGTTGTCGGGTGCGCGCTCGACGAGCACATGCGCACCGAGCGATGCCTCACCGCGCTCCGGCGGACCGTGGCCGCGCGGCAGCACTCGGTTGGTCTGGTCCACCACTCCGACCGCGGCGCCCAATACGCGAGCGCCGAGTACGCCGAGGCGCTGCAGCGAGCAGGCATCGTTCAGAGCATGAGCCGCGAGGGCAACTGCTAAGATAACGCTGTTGCAGAGTCCTTTTTCGGGACACTCGAGCAGGAGCTCGGCGGTCGCGCTCGATGGGCGAGCGTCGCTCAGGCACGGGTCGAGGTCGGTCGGCGGATTTAGGACTTCTACAACGACGAACGCCTACACTCGGCGCTCGGCTTTCGAAGTCCCATCGAGCACGAGACAATTTGTCAGGCCTCGATGAGCGAGGCCGCTTAACCCCAAGAATGTGGTCGCGCCCGACTACATGCCCACCAACCCCGACGAATACGTCGCGCACGGATCGTTCAAGGTCACTGAGCCGGTCTTCGGTGACCTCGACGGCGACGGCACCGAGGAGGCGGTGCTGGTCACCTACCTCAACGGCGGCGGCACCGGCCGCTTCAGCCACATCAGCGTCTACGCCATCCGCGACGGCAAGGAGACCGTGATCGGCGGCATCCCGGGCGGCGATCGCGGCGACGGTGGCATCGACGACGTCAAGCTCCAGGGCAAGGTCCTCATCGTCTTCCGCATGATGTCGATGGCGGATGACGGCGCCTGCTGCCCGTCCAAGCTTCAGCACGAGCGCTGGTCGTGGAACGGTTCGAGCTTCGTCGAGGACGAGGCCGCTCGCACGATGAGCGACTTCGGCAACAAGTAGCGGGACAGCGCTCACCGCGGTAGCAGATCGACACGAAGGTCGGCGTGCGAGAGCGTCGCGGGCAAGC
>Ga0164295_10004993_pt1 | contig 10529 bp, 10 predicted proteins | sample GEODES006metaG_FD_111798 | JGI IMG/M metagenome (GOLD analysis project Ga0164295, IMG submission 111798) | Oligotrophic lake water microbial communities from Sparkling Lake, Wisconsin, USA - GEODES006 metaG | ecosystem: Environmental > Aquatic > Freshwater > Lake | place: USA: Sparkling Lake...
CAGCATCACGGGCAGCGAAATCAGGCCCATGGAAATCACCGCAGCCGCCACCACACCAGTGGTGGCCGCCAGCAGGGCGCCGACCAGGATCACGGCGATGGCCACGCCACCGCGCACCGGGCCAAAGACCTGACCGACGGTTTCCAGCAGGTCCTCGGCCATGCCGGATCTCTCCAAAATAATGCCCATGAAGGTGAAGAAGGGGATGGCCAGCAAGGTGTCGTTTTGCATGATGCCGAAGATGCGCAAGGGCAATGCCTGGAACATGGCGGCGGGGAAAATGCCCGCCTCAATACCGACAAAACCAAAGGCCAGGCCGACGGCAGCCAGGCCGAAGGCCACCGGAAAGCCGGTCAGCAACACGGCAAAAAGCCCGATGAACATGAGCGGCACAAATTGTTGTGCCAAAAAAGTGGTTTGCATTTATTTGGCTCCAGCCAGCAGACGGGCAGTTTTGGCTTCAAGTTCTTCGAGGTGCTTTTGCTCGTCCGATTTGCTGTCTTCGCTGTTCAGAACGTCTGGGCCCTCACCTCTGAGAAAGGCGACACGTTTGACCATCTCAGACAGGGCTTGCAGCAACAGCAGGGCAAAACCCAGGGGGATCAGGACATAGGCCGGCCAGCGGATCAGTCCGCCGGCGTTTTGCGACATTTCGCCGCTGACCAGCGCCTGCACGAAAAACGGCCAGCCCAGAGCGATGGTGATCAGGCAAAAGGGAATCAGCACGAAAGCGATGCCCAGCACGTCAACCCAATTACGTCCGCGGTCGCTGAGCTTGGTCGAGATGAAGTCGATGCGCACATGCGAGTTCTTCAAGAAGCCATAACCGGCACCCAGCATGAAGACGGCGGCAAACAGGTACCACTGGATCTCCAGCAGACCGTTTGAGCTCATGTTGAAGAATTTGCGTACCAGCGCATTGCCGGCGCTGATGAGCGTGGTGGCCAAAATCAGCCACATCGTCAGTCTGCCGACCTGGGTGTTCAGCCCGTCTACAGCTTTGGATAACTTTAAAAGTAGTTTCATGGGTGTCCCTGGTAACTGGCCTCATGTCGAACCATGGCCATTGAGCGCTATGCTAATTGGCTAGGGGTTCGGAAGCGGTCTCATAGTTTATCGACAACTGGGCCCGCCGGACTGGCTTTTGGCACTTTCAGGCTGAAAATTCATCATTCTCCATTCGAAACCAGCTGTTGAGGTGGAAAGCGCTGTTCGGGGCGTGCTTGGGCTGGTGCCACAATGATTTCGAATTTACTGATTTTTGGACGCAACTGCCATGGCCTCACCTGCGCCTGCGCCCGGCGACAGCCCGGGCTTGATCGACTCTTCCGGCATCCGCCAGGGTGGGCGCGAAGTTTTGTCGCTGGCCTTGATGGATGCGCGCAACCACACGCTGCACTTGCTCAGGCAGTTTCAGCAGTCTATGGAGGCGGGCGGTTTTTCAGTCCCCCGCCTGCCTATTCTCAACCCGCCCCTTTGGGAGGTGGGTCACTTGGGCTGGTTTCAGGAGCGCTGGATCGGCCGCAATCTGCTGCGTCACCAGGGTGCCCAGTGCGACCCCGGCGCAGCATGCCTGCCCTCCATAGAGCCCAACGCCGACCGCTGGTGGGACTCCAGCCATGTGGCGCACGACAGTCGCTGGTCGCTGGACCTGCCCGGTGTGGAGGGTTGCCGCGCCTATTTGCTGCAAACCTTTGAAAGTACCCTGAGCTTGCTGGAAAAAGCCGGGGACTCTGACCAGGCACTTTATTTTTACCGTCTCTGCCTTTTTCATGAGGACATGCACGCCGAGGCCATGACATCGGCTTTGCAAGCCCTTGGTTTGCCGCTGGACGCGCCCTTGCGCAAGGTATTGACGCCGGCCGCCATGACGCTGCGTGAGCCCTTGCGCATGCCGGCCACGCGCTGGCCTATGGGCAGCGCTGCCGAGAGCCCGGGTTTTGTGTTTGACAACGAGGCCGGTCAGCATGATGTGACAGTGCCCGAATTCGAGATCGATGTGCAGCCCGTCAGCTGGGCGCAGTATGTGGAGTTTGTGGCCGACGGCGGTTACGACCGCAGTGAGCTGTGGCTCGCTGAAGGTTGGCACTGGTTGCAGTCGATCAGCCAGTCAGAAGGGCGGCGCGGGCCGCGCTACGTGGAGCAGATCGGCGTGGCCAGCGGTGCGGTGATGCAAACGCGTTTTGGTCAGTCGCAGCGCATGTTGGGGCAGCAGCCTGCCATGCACATGAGCTGGTGGGAGGCCGACGCCTGGTGCCGCTGGGCCGGGCGGCGTTTGCCCTTTGAAGTCGAGTGGGAGATTGCGGCACACAGTGCCGACAGGCGCGGTTTTCGCTGGGGTGATGTGTGGGAGTGGACGGGCAGCGCGTTCAATCCTTACCCTGGTTTCAAGCCCGGCCCGTATGCGGACTATTCGCAGCCCTGGTTCGGCACGCACAAGGTTTTACGCGGCGGCTCCTTTGCCACCCGGGCACGCATGAAGTCACCCAAATACCGTAATTTCTACAGGCCTGAGCGCGACGATATTTTTTGCGGTTTCAGGTCCTGCGCGCTCTGAGCGGTTCAGCCCCGGCCGGTTTTGGCCTGGCGGTACTGCCACCAGGGCAGAAGTGCGCGCATGGACAGCACCTGACCGCTTTGCGCGCCTTCGGCGCTGTAGCCGGGCAACTGCGCCAGCGTGGCAGCCCAAGCCGGGCTTTGCAGCGCTTGCAGCAAGGCTTTGACCGGCGGCTGATCCAGCGCTGATTTAAGGCACACCAGGTGGTAGCGCTCGCGCACCAGCGGGATAAAGTCCAGCCCTTTTTCAAGCGCTGCCGCCTCGATGCCAAGGCCCGCGTCTGCTGCGCCGCTGGCCACCGCCTGCGCTACGGCGGCATGCGAAGGCTCTTGAGTGGCGTAACCGTGTATGCCGGCCGGATCGATGTGCTGCTGCGCCAGCAACTCGTCGAGCAGCACGCGCGTGCCGGTGCCGCTGGCGCGGTTGATGTAGCGCAAGCCCGGGCGTAGCAAGTCCGGCAGGCCGCGCAGGCCCAGCGGATTGCCGCGCGCCACCAAGAGGCCCTGCATCCGGTAAGAAAAGCCTATCAGTTTGTGCAGCCCGGGCTTGAGCTGGCGCCTGTAAGCCAGCGCGGCCTGCGAGTCGGCGCCGGGTCGCTCCAGGGTGTGAAAGCCGGCCATCTGGCAGCGCCCGGCGTTCAGCGCGGCAATGGCGTCCACACTGCCCATGAAACGGATGTCCATGTGCAAACCGCTGGGCGCCGTGTGCTGGCGCAGCGCGGCCAGCGCCGCGTCATGGCTGGCATAGAGCATCAGCACGTGGGCACTGTCATCAAAGGCCATGGCCAGTGCGCGCTCGATGTCGCCGCGCAGGGCTTCAATTTGCGGCGCCAGGCGCGCCTGAGCCTGTCGCTCGGCCCAAAGTAATTTTTGGCCGAATTCTGTGAGCAGCGCACGCTGGCCTTTTTCCCAAACGATCAGCGGGTGGCCCAGCGATTGCTCAGCGTCTTTGAGTGCGCCCCAGACATGGCGGTAAGACAGTCCCAGGTGGCGCGCCGCCCCTGATATGGAGCCGTGCTCGCTCACCGCGTGCAGCAGGTCCAGCAAAGGGTTGCGGATCAGCGCGTTCGGGCTGCGTTCGGCAGACAGCTGGTAAGACAGTTGGACTTTGTGCATGGGCTTATGCAACTGATTATCAATGGCAGCCTTGGGCGCGCCGCAGTCGCAGCAGCCTCTCCAAAAAAGGCCGGATTCCTATGCAAAAGGCTTCATAGCTCGCCAATACCGATGCGCCAAAAAGCCGCTGCAACTACGCTACAGTGCGCAAGCCTTCACGGGCGCAACGCCCCTTATGAACACTTTCCAAGACAGCGTCCTCACCGCTTTTTCCCTGATCACCACGCTGGACCCCGTGCTGGCCGGCATCGTGCTGCGCTCTCTCGCCGTCAGTGCCTGTGCCTGCGCGCTGGCCTGCAGCCTGGGGCTGGTGCTGGGTGCCTGGCTGGGTGTGGCCCGCTTTGCCGGGCGCGGTGTGGTGCTGGCTTTTCTCAACACCGCGCTGGCCTTGCCGTCGGTGGTGGTAGGCCTGGTGGTTTACCTGCTGCTGTCGCGATCGGGCCCGCTGGGTTTTCTGGGTTGGCTTTTTTCTTTCAAGGCCATGGTGCTGGCGCAAGCCGTGTTGGTGCTGCCGGTGGTCACCGCGCTGGTTCGCCAAAGCATTGACGACGCCGAGCGCCAACATGGCGAGCAACTGCAGTCCCTGGGCGCGGGCACGGGCAGGCGCGGCCTGATTTTGCTGTGGGACGAGCGCTACGCTTTGCTGACCGTGGTGATCGCGGCTTTTGGCCGGGCTATCTCTGAGGTGGGTGCAGTGATGGTGGTGGGCGGCAACATCGAAGGCTTCACGCGCGTGATGACGACCGCCATTGCGTTGGAAACCAGCAAGGGCGACTTGCCGTTGGCGCTGGCGCTGGGCGTCTTGCTGCTGCTGGTGGTTTTGTTGCTGAACGCCCTGATTGCCTTGATTCGCCACTGGCGTGAGGGCCGTGAAATGCAGGGCGACAGGGCAAGCCGCCACCCGGCCGATCGCGCTGCCCGCTTGGGGTCTGGCGTATGAACGCGCCGCACCGCGCTGCCGGCTCGCAGTTAGAGGCGGACGTCCTGATTTCGCTGCGCCAGGCCAGCGTGCACTTTGGCCCCTTTGCCGCGCTCTCCGGCTGCACGCTGAACATCACTCGCGGCGAGCGGGTGGCGCTGGTGGGCGCCAACGGCAGCGGCAAGAGCACCTTGTTGCGCTTGATCCATGGCCTGCTGCCGGCGTCCGGCGGGCTCAATCTGCGCCCGCATGCGGCCCCGCAGGCCATGCTGTTTCAGCGGCCCTACATGCTGCGCACCAGTGCGCAAAACAATGTGGCCCTGGGCTTGTGGATGGCCGGTGCCGGCTGGCGCGCGTCCCGTGAGCAGGCGCTGGACGCGCTCGCGCAGGTGGGGCTGGCAGCGCTGGCGCAGCAGCCGGCCAAAACGCTTTCCGGCGGGCAGCAGCAGCGGCTGGCACTGGCTCGCGCCCGGGCCCTTCAACCAGAAGTTTTGCTGCTCGACGAGCCCACCTCCAGCCTGGACCCGGCTGCCAAGCGTGAGGTCGAAACGCTGATGGCCGAGTTCGCCGCCGCCGGCATGACCCTGATTTTCAGCAGCCACAACCTGGGCCAGGTCAAACGCCTGGCCAGCCGGGTGATTTACCTGGAGCACGGACAAATACTGGCCGACGCGCCAGTACACGATTTTTTCAATCGGCCGCTGCCGCCGGCAGCCGCACAGTTTTTAAAAGGGGAATTAGGATGAAACATCTCAATCAAGGCCGTCATAGCGATTGGGTCCGTCGTCTTTCAACGCTGCTGCTGTGGGGCGGGCTGTTGGCCGGCGCCTCGCTGGCGCAGGCGCAAAGCCCGTCCATCGTCATGGCCTCGACCACCTCGACCGAGCAGTCCGGGCTTTTTTCTTACCTGTTGCCTGAGTTCAAAAAGGCCACGGGCATCGACATCAAGGTGGTGGCGCTGGGCACCGGCCAGGCCATCGACATGGGCCGCCGCGGCGACGCCGATGTGCTGTTTGTGCACGACCAGGTGGCCGAAGAAAAAGTGGTGACCGAAGGCTTTGCGCTCAAGCGCCTGCCGGTGATGTACAACGACTTTGTCATCATCGGCCCGGCCGCTGACCCGGCCAAAGTCAAGGGCCAGAATGTCTTGCAGGCGCTGCAAAAACTGCAAGCCGGTAACGGCGCTTTCATTTCGCGCGGCGACAAGAGCGGCACGCACGCAGCAGAGTTGCGCTACTGGGCACTGGCCGGCGTCGGTGTGCCGGCCTATGCGGCCTACAAGTCTTGCGGCTGCGGCATGGGTCCGGCGCTGAACATGGCCGCCAGCCTGGGCGCGTACGTGCTGGCGGACCGTGCCACCTGGCTGGCGTTCAAGAATCCGGCCAACCTGGCGGTGCTGGTGGAGGGCGATCAGCGTTTGTTCAACCAGTACGGCGTGATGGTGGTCAACCCGGCCAAACATCCGCATGTGAAAGTGGCCGATGCGCAGAAGTTCGCCGACTGGATCGTCTCGCCCGCCGGCCAGACCGTGATTGCCGGCTACAAGATCAACGGCCAGCAACTGTTCTTCCCGAACGCCGGGCGTTAAGACGCCTGCCAGTGCGCTCCTATAATTTCACTTGTGTCGCGCACTGACTTTTTTCACCCTTACTTACGCCCGCTAGCTTCCCGCCTGGCAGTCTGGCTGAGTTTTCTTGCCGTGCTGTCAGCGCTGGGCGCGCCGGCAGCGGCGCTGTCGATGGACATGCGCAGCGGCAAACTGGGTGGTGTCTGCAATGTGCAGGGCGCGCCCGGCGCCGTAGTCAACCAGGCCTTTAGCCCGGCTTCGGGCGATGCGCAAGACACGCCTGCCCCGGACCACTGTCAGTGGTGCGGCTCATCCGGCTTGGCCTTGCTGCCGACGGTTTTGCCAGCCAGTTCGCCGGCGCCGGTCCAGCACCTGGCGGCCGTGCCGGCCCCGAGCGCGCGTGCCCTGCAGGTCATTGGCCTGCCCTTCAGCCGCGGCCCGCCTTTGCTTTGAACGCCATCGCCCCGGTCTTGCGCCGGGTTCTAGGTTTTGCACCGGGTCTTTGACCTGCTGCTTTGTTCAATGCCGCGTGTTGCAGGTCGATGGCCGCAAGCGCTACTTTTAACTGGATTTGTCATGAACACATCGAAATTTGTCAGCCTGCGCCGCGCCACCCTGATCGCCGGCCTCTGCCTGGCCAGTGGCTCTTGGGCTCAAACAGTGCCTGCCGCCGCCAAGCCCGCGGCCAAGGCGGCTGTGCAGGTCGAGGGCGCCTGGGCCCGCGCCACCGTGCCGGGCCAAAAGGGTACCGGTGCTTTCATGAGTCTCACGGCCGCGCAGACCACGCGCCTGGTGGGGGTGGCTTCCCCGGTGGCCGGCGTGGCCGAGCTGCATGAAATGAAGATGGTGGGCGACATCATGAAGATGAGCGCCATTGCCGGCCTGGACTTGCCGGCCGGCCAGGCGGTGCTGCTCAAGCCGGGCAGCTACCACCTGATGCTGATGGATCTGAAGCGCCCCTTAGCCAAAGACAGCACAGTCCCCGTGACTTTGCGTTTCAAGGACGCCAAGGGTGTTGAAAGTCAGCTGGAAGTCTTTTTGCCGGTGGCCACCACGGCTCCGGGTGCGGCCAGCCCGGTCAAAGCGGCTGAGCACAAGCACTAGGCTGGCGGCGCTTGCCTGAGCTTTGTGCAGTCAAAGCGCAGGCATTTTTTGGTTTTTTAACTTTCGCGTTGCCAAGACCCTCTTCTGAGGGTTTAACCTAGTCCTGCCTTCGCACAGTTACCAAACAATAGACCTACCGATACCCGTACCAAGGCTTCTGCGCTGCGGTATCCACTCTTATTCCAAGCTCTGTCATCACCCGCCACAAGGAGACCCGCCCCCATGCAAGTTCAACTGAAAGTCAATGGCAAAGCCCACAGCGTGGACGTGCCGCCCAACACCTTGCTGGTTCAGGTGCTGCGTGAAAGCTTGCACCTCACGGGCACGCACGTCGGCTGCGACACCGCGCAGTGCGGAGCCTGCACCGTCATGATGAACGGGCGTTCCGTCAAATCCTGCAACATACTGGCCGCACAGGCCGCCGGCGCTGAGGTCACCACCATCGAAGGCCTGGCCGCTGCCGACGGCACCATGCACCCGATGCAAGCCGCCTTCAAGGAATGCCACGGCTTGCAGTGCGGCTTTTGCACCACCGGCATGGTCATGAGCGCGGTGGACTTGTGCACGCACCACCCGAAAGCCAGCGAAGGCGAAATCCGCGAGCTGCTCGAAGGCAATATCTGCCGCTGCACCGGTTACCAGAACATCGTCAAGGCGGTGGTGATGGGTGGTGCCGGCATGAAAGCGGCCTGATTCAGATCTCTGGCGCCGGGTCCGTGAATCACGGGCACATCGCCCTCATTTTTAACTTTTTGTTTTTTTCTGGAGTTCACACATGGGTGCATCCGACTTCGTTAACCTGCCCAATATCGGCACATCGGTCCGTCGCAAAGAAGACTATCGCTTTCTCACCGGCGGCGGCCAGTACACCGACGACATCAATATCGCCGGCCAGACCTACGCGGTGTTTGTGCGCTCGCCGCATGCCCACGCCCGCATCAAAAGCATCAACATCAAAGCCGCCCAGGCTGCGCCCGGCGTGGTCGACGTGCTGGTCGGCCAGGACGTGGCTGACGCCAAAATTGGCGGCCTGCCTTGCGGCTGGCTGATCACCAGCACCGACGGCCAGCCCATGAAGGAGCCGCCGCACCCCATTCTGGCGCTGGACAAGGTGCGCTATGTCGGCGACCACGTCGCCATGGTGGTGGCCGAAACGCTGGAGCAAGCCCAAAACGCCGCTGAGCTGGTTGATGTGGACTACGAGGTGCTCAGCGCGGTTGTCAACGTGACCAAAGCCGCCAAGGCCGCCGCCCTGCACGATGCCGCGCCCGACAACCATTGCTACCACTGGGCGCTGGGCGACAAGGCGCAGGTCGATGCCGCTTTTGCCGGCGCTGCCCACGTGACGAAGCTGGACCTGACGAACAACCGCCTGATTCCGAACGCCATGGAACCGCGCGCCGCCATCGGTCACTACAACCGCGCCACCGACGACTACACGCTCTATGTGTCCAATCAGAACCCGCACGTCGAGCGTCTTTTGATGACCGCCTTTGTGATGGGCCTGCCCGAGCACAAGGTGCGCGTGATCGCCCCCGACGTGGGCGGCGGCTTCGGCTCCAAGATTTACCTTTACGCCGAAGACGTGTGCCTGACCTGGGCTTCTAAAAAGCTCAACCGCCCCATCAAGTGGACGGCCGACCGCAGCGAAGCCTTTGTGAGCGACGCGCACGGCCGTGACCATTCGAGCCACGCTGAAATGGCGATGGACAAGGACGGCAAGTTCCTGGCGCTGCGCGTGCACACCGACGCCAACATGGGTGCCTATTTGTCCACCTTTGCGCCGGCCGTGCCGACCATTTTGTACGCCACCTTGCTGGCCGGCCAATACAGCACGCCGCAAATTTATGTGGAAGTGGACGCCTGGTTCACCAACACCGCGCCGGTGGACGCCTACCGCGGTGCCGGTCGCCCCGAAGCGACCTACCTGCTCGAGCGCCTGGTGTCGCGTTGCGGGTGGGAGATGGGCCTGGGTCAGGACGAGATCCGCCGCCGCAATTTCATCAAGGACTTTCCGTACCAGACACCGGTGGCCCTGCAATACGACGTGGGCGACTTTCATGCCCTGCTCAAGCGCGGTAACGAACTGGCCGAAGTCAACAGCTTCGAGCAGCGCAAAACGGCCTCGGCCGCCAAGGGCTTGCTGCGCGGCATCGGTTACTCCTGCTACATCGAGGCCTGCGGCCTGGCGCCCAGCAACATTGCCGGCGCGCTCGGTGCGCGTGCGGGCCTGTTTGAATGCGGCGAAGTGCGCGTGCACCCGACCGGCAGCGTGACGGTTTTCACCGGCTCGCACAGCCACGGCCAGGGTCACGAGACCACGTTTGCGCAAGTGGTCGCAGCGCGCCTGGGCATCTCGGTCGATGCGGTGGACATTGTTCACGGCGACACCGGCCGCGTGCCTTTCGGCATGGGCACTTACGGTTCACGCTCCATGTCAGTGGGCGGTACGGCCATCATGAAGGCGCTCGACAAGATCGAGACCAAGGCCAAGAAAATCGCAGCCCACCTGATGGAAGCCAGCGACGCTGACGTCGAGTTCGCCAACGGTGAATTCACCATCAAGGGTACCGACAAGAAAGTCACTTTCGGCCAGGTCGCGCTCACCGCTTATGTGCCGCACAACTACCCGCTCGACAAGCTCGAGCCGGGCCTGAACGAAACCGCGTTTTACGATCCGACCAACTTCACCTTCCCGGCCGGCACCTACATCTGCGAAGTCGAGATCGACCCGGCCACCGGCACCGTCAAGGTGGACAGCTTCACGGCAGTCGACGACTTCGGCAACATCATCAACCCGATGATTGTGCAAGGCCAGGTGCACGGCGGACTGGTGCAGGGCATCGGCCAGGCGCTGCTGGAGAACTGCGTCTATGACGAAGAGACCGGCCAGTTGCTGACAGGTTCCTTCATGGACTACACCATGCCGCGCGCCGACGACATGCCCAACTTCAAGCTCGACACCTTGTGCACCCCTTGCAGCCACAACCCGCTGGGTGCCAAGGGCTGCGGTGAAGCCGGTGCGATCGGCTCGCCGCCGGCGGTCATCAACGCCGTGCTCGACGCACTGCGCCCGCTGGGCGTGGTTGACTTTGACATGCCGGCGTCTGCCGCGCGCGTCTGGTCTGCCATCCAAGCTGCTAAAAAATAATCGAATTCCCAAGGAGAAATTTTCATGTACGCATTCACTTTGGAACGACCCGCCAACCTGGCCGACGCCACGCGTCTGACCGCAGCCGGCGCCAAACCGTTGGCTGGCGGGCAGAC
>Ga0164295_10004995_pt1 | contig 10528 bp, 10 predicted proteins | sample GEODES006metaG_FD_111798 | JGI IMG/M metagenome (GOLD analysis project Ga0164295, IMG submission 111798) | Oligotrophic lake water microbial communities from Sparkling Lake, Wisconsin, USA - GEODES006 metaG | ecosystem: Environmental > Aquatic > Freshwater > Lake | place: USA: Sparkling Lake...
ATGCGTGATGATCAGCTTTTCAGCCCCCGTCTGCAAATTCACATGGGTGATACCACTACCCGCTGGAGCCATGTCATCAAAGAAGCGATCTTTGACCCCTGCATAACCGTAACCTGGACGACAATCCGCCACTCGGGAAAAGTCACAAGAGAGAGCGTCCTGTCCATTTGGACTCAAGGCGTAAATGGGAGCTGGCAGGGTCTGCTTTTCACCCGTTTTCACATCCAGAATATGGCTCACAAAACGATCCTGTTCTCGGTCATTCCAGATCACCTTGGACTCAGTGCCTGGAATCCACTGCAGCATGGCCCCCTGCTGCCAATTCCACGCCTTCGTTTTCCCGAGCGGAATCCAGGCATCCTTTTCCTCAAGATCCACCATGCCGACTTCGATCTCGTCATCCGCCGTGGGTGAACGATGCTCAAAGCCGACTTTATGACTCAACACAAAGCGGTTGGTCGGATCGAACTGCAGCTTGTCATAGTAGGCAAACCAATGAAAACCCGACCCTTTGGTGATGGCTCTTGTCGGCGGAAACGCTGATTTCACAGCCTCTTGTCCGCGGGCTGACAATCCGGCTAAAGCAAGAGTGGACAAAAAATGGCGGCGTTGAATTCCTGGGTTCATGTACAAATGGCGGCTTACTTGATCATCTTTAAATACACCTCGGCATAACGTCTGCCGAGTTCTCGAAACGAAGGAGAATCAAAGTGAATCTTATCACCTTTGTGATTCAGCCCCTCGGCACTGACAAAGGCTGTGTTCGAAATTTTAGAGGCAAGTGATTGATGGGCCTGATCGACGAGCACAGCTTCTGGCTTCCATGGCAGATCCTTGAACTTCCCCATCTGCCCAGCCACGAAGGGAACTTCAGGGGCTTTCACCTCTTGTCTGAATCGGGCAATCAGATCATGCAGCTTAGGCTCATAAGCTTGAGCAAGCTCAGGCTTTGAATCAGCTTCGCCTTGATGCCAGAGGATTCCTTTCAGCGTGCCCGCAGGTAACGCCAAAGCCACACGCTTCTGCATATCATCCCAAGGATAACTTTTCGTGGCAGGATAATACACCCCGGGCTTCCAGGCATCGATCGGCGAGCCGCCAACGGCACAGGGAATGAGTCCAACGGTCACGCCAGGATTGGCTCCGGCAACGATCTGACCAAAGGTCTTGCCAAGTCCAACTCCGGCAGCCGGTTTATCAAAATGCATGGGGTCAATCGCCGGCACCCACTTGCCGTCTTGGCTAAGCATGAGCACACGAGGATGCGGTGTTTTATCCTGCTCCTCGACCACTCCACGCCCCGCCATGTTTGACTGCCCGACAAGCAGGAAAAGATGAAATTTGGCCTTCTCAGGCAAAGCCAGTTCCTGAGCGTTAAGCTGAGACAGGAGAACAACGGAAAGATAAAATAGAAGGCGAACCATGAGTCAGAAACGCTTATTATTTGCGACGAAGCACGCGGACCTGATGGGTCTCACTATCGCCAATAAAGACGGAGCCATCGGCGTCCACATAAACACCATGCGGGCGAGCTAGCCCACACTTGAGTGGATCGCCCTCACCACCACCGCCCTTTTGACCACTGCCTGCGATGAGTTGGAGGTTGCCAGATTTGGCCTCAACTAGACGAATGGTGTGGCTTTCGCAATCAGCCAGCCAGACGTTGCCTTCTGAATCAATGGCAATTCCTTTGGGGCCGCTCAGGGTGGCCTCTTTGGCTGGACCACCGTTGCCGGTGACACCTTTTTTACCAGTGCCTGCGATGTGGTGGATCTTACCCGCTGCTAGATCAAACTTAAAGACCTGATTGCCCTCCCGAGTGCAGAGCCAGAGATTGCCTGCTTTGTCAAAATCAAGCGAACGCGGACCATTGAGCGCAGTGCCAGCAATGGCAGATCCATCGGGTGTTGATCCAGCTTTGCCGATGCCTGCAAAAGTGCTGATAACGCCTGTGACCATGTCCATTTTACGAATGACGTGATTACCGATATCACAGATGTAAAGCCCACCGTCCGGCCCAAACTGTAGGCTATGTGGTTGCTTGAACTGAGCCTGCACGGCTGGACCACCATCACCACTGTATCCAGGTTTACCATTGCCTGCGATGGTCGTGATGAGACCCGTTTTCATATCGATCTTACGAATCGCATGATTGGTCATGTCCACGATGAAAAGGTCGCCTTTGGCATCAAACCTCAGCTCATGAGGCAGATTGAAGGTAGCCTGGAGAGCAGGACCACCATCGCCATTGTAGCCTTTGGCACCTGTGCCTGCGACGGTGTGAATGAGGCCATCTGGCGTGACTTTACGGATACGCTGTCCAGTGTATTCACAAAAATACAGCGCACCATCCGGCCCGCGAGTCAGGCCAAAGGGATTATCGATCTGGGCCAGTGCTGCTGGACCACCATCCCCTGAGCCTCCCTGCTGACCAGTGCCTGCAAAGCTGCTGATCTGCCATTCGGCAGCGGATAAAGAAAGACTCAGGGTGGAAAAGAGAAGAAGAAGACGATTCATGAGGGTGATAGGCAGATACCAAAACGAATCGGACACTCAATCTCCTACAAACGACCATCGACAAAATAGGGCATGAATAAACCTTGTTCAGATCAGCGCGTCGAGTAGCATGAAGTTCTTTTTTATACGTGAAAATTGCGACATTCATCTCCGCCCTCTTCGGGCTGACCGTCATGGCAGCCAGCGCGCGGCTTTCTGCGGCTGACAGTCCGCCGAAGCAGCTGCTAGATAGCGCACAACTGCAATTTCAGAAGTCACTCATTGAATCCAGCCTGGCTCCGCTGAAAAAACATCTACTGGAGTTATCAGCCCTAGAAAAGAAGCTCGCAGATGCCCACGACTACAGCGGAGCCATCACCGTGCGCGATCAACGGCGCAAGGTGGAACACGACCTGGAGCGTATGGACAAAGAGCTACTCCTACTACAAACCCGTGAACAGTCACTCCAAGCAGCGCTGCTACCAGACCGCATCACCTTGCCTCTGGAAAAAGCCGAACTTTCTGGTGTGCAATTTAGCGGCGGAGCCCTGACCGGCTGGAATCGTGCTGGTGCCAGCGCCGAATGGAACCTTCCGGATCTGCCTCCAGGCGGCTACGAAGTCATTTTACGCTATCGCTGCGGTGCTCTGGATGGTGGTGTCGTGCAGGTCAAGGAAACCAAATTTGACCTCAAAAACCAAGTCGATACGACTTTAACAGGCCCTCAGGAAAAGAACCTCGGCACCCTTAAAATCACCGACGGCTCAGGTAAACTCAGCTTAGCCGCAGTCACGCTGATTAAAGATAAGCTCATGGACCTGCTGGACATCTACCTCGTGCCGGCTTCACGGTGAGGTGGCAGACGTACGTCAAGCTCGGCGGTCAGGAACGCATTCGTCTTCAAGTCCAACTCACCCTTCAGCTATTGGTCACGATATGAACGGATGGATGCTGTAGCTGCCACAGGGAATTTTTGAAACCCCTTTCAGGGCCTATTTGGTATCTTATCAATCTTTGTCACAGACGCTATATTTAAACATCATTTCACTGCTGGCCTGAATGTTGGGATCCATCTCAGACTGGTGCTTTGACTGGACGCCAGTAGCCTAAAGGTTACACCGCAAGAGGTGGGATAACCGCAGAGAAAACCATTCAGAAATCATCTCTGCGGTTATCCAATCTCTGCGGTGTTCAATTCTGGGTTTGCTTGGAGAAACGTCTTACTTCGACCGCCAGCGAAGGCGCATGAAAATTCAGGCAAAGACCAGTTTCAGCAGTCGAAGCGGCAAGCAAGGACTTTTGGCGAGCCAGGAGAAGCGGCTCGATTATCTTGGCACAGACACAAGAGGCCATGAGGCACCCCTCAATGATCATGGGTAGCTCTTTAGCGCTGGGAATAAGCTGCTCACGGTAAAGCAAGTTCACCGGCTGCCTTTGTTCCACCTTCAATCCACGCAGTTTTAACTCATGGGCCAGCGCAGCCTCATAAGCACTACGCAGCAGGCCAGACCCCAAAACATGCTGCACCTCGAAAGCGGCATCCATCACCCCGCGGGATAGATCCTCCAGTATTTGGAATTCCACGCCTGGAACATAGAACTTGGACTCAGAGAGACTGCTGTTCGCCCGGCGGACGATGCCATCTCGAAGCACGAGACTGCCAAAGTTCATAAGCAACCCAAGTTTCAGCCGTGCCAGCCGGAGGTAGGTGAGGAGCTGAGCCTCATGCAACGGGTGAAGTTTCTCGACCGCTTTCAGTTCCAGCAGCAGCCAGCCCGCGACGACAAGGTCCATGCGATAGCCAAAGTCCAGTTTCGTGCCTTTGTAGATGAGCGGTAAAGGCACCTAGCATTCGTGCTCGATGCCCATAGCCTGCAGTTCCAGATGCAGTGCCCGCTCATAGTCCGCCTCATCCAACCCAGGTCCAAACTGCCGATGCACCTCGATAGCAGCGGCGATGACTCGTTTCGTGAGTTCCGATCCCAGATCTTCGTGTTGGGTTTTCATGCGGGGAATATTACACCGCAAGAGATAGGATAACCGCAGAGAAATCCATTTTAATTACTTTCATCTCTGCGGTTATCCCAACTCTGCGGTGTAAAAAGGCCTGAGGGCAGTTATTGAGAAAAACACTCATCCTTGGCTCGGGTGATGAGGTGTACCCCGAAATTCAGGCCAGCAGTAAGGAATAACAGGGGTTACGGTCCTGATGCGACATTTCAACAGCATCAAAACAAACTCAGAAATCGGTGCCTCACTTGCCTGAGGTCAATGTCACGTTACTGTGACCGACCATGCGCCCCATTTTAAACCGACTTTTTTATGGCTTCATGCTGCATTACGGAGAAGCTCGCCGCTCAGGTGGCATTGGCTGCCATCCACGCATCATGATGGCACTTCTCGTCATTGGCGGGACTCTGGTTTATCATTACATAGGAACCACGGCGCATCACAATGAGTTCACAGGCCGTACTCAACGTCTAGCCAAAGCCACCACTCAGGAAGAAGTGGCGATGGGCTTCCAATCTGCACCGAGGATGATCCGTGAGATGGGCGGTGTCTCCCGTGATCCGCAGGCCACGGCACTGGTAGAACGTGTGGGGAAAAAGCTGGTGGAAAGCACGCTTGCCAGACAAACCCAGTATCCCTTTAAATTTCATCTCCTGGCTGACACTCAGACGATCAATGCCTTTGCACTTCCAGGCGGCCCCATCTTCATCACGGAAGCCCTGCTGCGTTTGCTGAAAAACGAGGATCAACTGGCTGGCGTTCTGGGACACGAGATCGGACATGTGGTCGGTCGCCATTCGAATGAACAGATGGCCAATTCCCAGAAATGGAGTGGTCTGGCACAGGGCATCGGCATTCTGCTGTCGGATGGTCAGAGCAATGCAGGGGCTCAAATCGCCAACACCATCGCTCAATTCCGTGTGATGAAGTTTGGCCGCGATGACGAACTGGAATCCGATGCTTTAGGGGTACGATTTCTCATCGAGGCTGGCTACAACCCTGAGGCCATGATTGGTGTCATGGCAATCTTGGCCAAGTCAGCCAAAGGTAGCCGCCAACCTGAAATGATGAGCACGCACCCGAACCCAGAAAACCGCGCCGAGAAAATCCGTGAACTGATCGCGAAGTATCGCGCCGAGAGGAGTCGCTAGGCTTAGAGTAAGCTCAGCGCTTCAGAACGTCGATGAGAAAATCAGCCATCGACTTGTGTTTCACGTCTGTAGCTGAAGGATAGACCAGTTCACACTCTGTGCCAATTTCACGGCAATGCTCCTGCAGTTTAAGGCCATAATTGGCTGTATGCGTGGGGTCTTTCTGCGGCTGGCCAATGGCTGGTGCTGCATTGTAGATCAAATAGACCGGAGGATCATCCCGACTGACGTGCTCATAGGGCGAGTATTGTTTGATCCATTTCAACACAGACTCACGCTTATCATAAAACTCGGCAAATCTCTTGTCCCTTGACCCCAGATCTTTTGGATCCATAAAGCCGAAGGCGTGACCACCATAGCGGCTGTTTGGCGTCCACTCCTTAAGCTGCAGCGGATCTAAAGAGGTCTGTGCACCCGTCACCGCAGCGCACCAGAGTCGCGTGGACTCACGGGCCACAGGATCACTGCTTTTGGCATCAGCCATTTCGTCATGAAAAGCCAGGTAGAGACTGGAGCAGGCGCCCGCTGAGCCGCCACTGGCACCGATACGCTGCTTATCGAGGTTCCACTCCCCTGCCCTGCTACGCACGAATTGCAAAGCGCGTGCAGCATCTGCCAGCGGCCATTCCACAGGCGGCATCACTCCAGCCAAATGGGCCTGCCAGGAGTAGCGATAATTAATCGAAACCACCGAGATCCCAGCAGCTAGGCAACGCTCAAGTTCTCCTGGCCGCGCTTTATCCCCGGTGACCCAGCCACCACCATGGATGAAGAACAGTAGCGGCGTAGGCTTGGCGGATTCTGCCTGATAAAAATCCAGCACTTGGCGTTCATGATTGCCGTAAGCAACGTTGGCAATGGTTGGCAAACGAGCCGGTTTTGGCGCTGGCTTGACCACAGAAGGCTTCGTCTCGGCGTGCGAGAGCGAGACAAAGAGGGATAGAAGAGCGATCGTGAATTTCACAGGATGAGCTAAACGAGCCTCGCTCAGGCCTTCTAGCGACTCCTTGAAACAACAAAGAACCTTCCAAAGGGTCTGCTCCCAAAGCGGCTCCAAGATCGCTTTGTTTCACACTTCTCGATTGACGGTTTCGTCACTCTGGATTCCTCTCAGCCTGTGACTGAATCTTCCAACCCTCCACGACAACTTCTCGATGCCTCTGGCGTGGACCGTTGCTTGGATGAGATCGCTCAGGCCATCCAGGCGCGCTGGTCTCATGAATCTAGACTCTCACTCGTCGGTGTCTATCACCGTGGTGTGCCCTTTTCAGAAGCACTGGCGGCTAAATTACGCGCTAGGGGACTGAGTGTAGAGCTTGGCAGGATCGACATCACTCAGTATCGGGATGACCTCAAAACGATGACCGTGCTGCCCAAGTTGGAGGGCTCAGACATTCCATTCGACCTCGAAGACGCGGTCGTCATCCTCTGTGACGAGGTCATCTATACCGCCCGCACCTCACGCGCAGCCCTAGAGGAATTACTGGACTTTGGCCGCCCACGCTGCGTTCAGATCGCCGCCCTCGTGGACCGTTCAGGCCGCGAACTGCCACTCACCGCTGACTATGCCGGCATACGGGTCGATCTGCCTGCGAATGAGCGCGTCAGTGTCCGCTTTATGGATGCAGACGGTTGCGACGAAGTCTTCATCAAAGCCTGGGAAAAAAAACCTGCCACACCATGACACCCCGCAAAGATCTCCTCGACATCGCCTCCCTCACCGATGCAGAAATCGAGTTCGTATTGGCCAAGGCCGTTCCCTTTAAAGAGCTCTTCAAGCGCAGCGTCAAAAAAGTGCCCACCCTGAAAGGCCAAACCGTGCTTACCCTCTTTTATGAGCCCAGCACCCGCACGCGCTCCTCTTTTGAAGTGGCCGCCAGCCGTCTATCCGCAGACGTGACCCACTTTGACATTGAGTCCTCCAGTGTGGTCAAAGGAGAATCCATCTTGGATACGGTCGAGACTTTAGAATCCATGCGTGTGGACTACATCGTCGTCCGGCATAAGCAATCTGGCACCCCCAGCCTCATCGCTAAAAACACCCGAGCCAGCGTCATCAATGCAGGTGACGGGTGGCACGCCCACCCGACTCAAGCCTTGCTAGACGCCTTCACCTTGAAGGAAAAATTCAAAGACATGCGCGGTGCTCGCGTGCTGATTGTCGGTGACATTCAGCATTCCCGCGTAGCCCGCAGCACGAGCCTCATTTTCCGCCGACTCGGCATGCACGTGGCCTACCTCGCACCAGGTTCCATGATGCCACGGGAAACCCCAGTCGAGATTCCCCAATTCGGTAACTGGACAGACGCCCTAGATTGGCAGCCTGACGTCATTTACCTGCTGCGCGTTCAAAGCGAGCGCATGGATGAACCCTACTTTCCGAGCACGGCGGAGTATCACAAAAATTATGGCCTCACTGATTCGCGACTCGACATCATCAGCGATCGTGGCCTCTGGCTGATGCATCCCGGTCCAGTGAATCGCGGTGTTGAGATCACCGACCGAGGGATGAATTACGAGAAAAGCCTCATCAACCAGCAAGTCGAAAACGGCATCGCCGTGCGCATGAGTGTCCTCTACTGGCTAAAGCCGGGTGCGGGATTATCACCCTAGATTTACAGGCTAGGCGGGACCCACTCGAATTTCGATCCACTCAGCGTCAAGGGAGAGGCTTGTGATTTCACGCTGACTCTCACTCAGACAAGCAGGAACAAACGCGAAGTCACCTGCAAGCAGCATCTTTCCTGCTGCCGTAAGTTGACCGCGGATCAGGGCGATAGCTAGGTGCTCACCTGTAAGTCCGAGATGCGATTGATCCAAAAGGCAGCGTCGGATGTCAAAAAACTCACAGTGAATGAGCTTCCCTTGGGTATCGGCTTGTTGAAACGTTGGCGGTTTACCTTCAAAGTCGATGCTTCGCAGCGAAGACTCCAAGTGCAAAGCCCGCGGCTGACCATCGAGCCCTAAACGATTCCAATCAAACACACGATAAGTGGTATCGCTATTTTGCTGAATTTCATAGATCACCAAACCAGCACCAATCGCATGGATCAGACCACTGGGAATGAAGAGGCAATCACCCACTCGCGGCTCTAAAACGTGCACACATTCCGCGACGGTTCCATCAGCGATTGCCTGCTCAAAGGCCTGCTTCGTCACGCCTGATCGAAGCCCTGCGTAGATCTTGGCTCCCGGTTCAGCATGAACAATCAACCACATTTCCGTTTTTGGCTCACCGCCCAATTCAGCGGCTAGCTCTGCGGGCGGATGCACTTGGATGGACAGGTCATCACAGGCGTCCAGGATTTTCATGAGCAACGGATAACGTGGCGCCGCATGCCCCAGCAAGGCAGAACCAAAGACAGCTTCTCTGTGCTGCGACCACAGATCATGCAGGCTTAATTGTCGCCCGTCGCTCAGCGTGCAGACGCTCTGGACATCAGCTCGATCACTGACCTCCCATGACTCACCATACGAGGCATTCTGCTCGGGCAGCGTGCGATGGAGCAACGACTCCAAGCAACGCCCGCCCCAAACGCGAGTTTGATAAAGCGGCTGAAAGGTGAGTAGCGTGTTAAACATGAAATAGTGAAAGACCGAATGAATAGGCCTCTAAAGGCCATGATCTGTCACAAAAAAGGAGGAACAACCAAATAATTGAAGTAAAGAAAGCTTGTTCACCAGCGTTCATTTCATTCACACTCCACACCCTATGGAAACCACACCTGTTCTTTCATCACGCCGCGATTTTCTCAAAGCCTCCACCCAAGCGGTCGCAGGCATTTCGGTGCTTTCTGGCATCAAAATCCCTTACGTTCATGCTGTTGGAGATGACACCATCAATGTAGCACTCGTCGGCTGTGGCGGACGTGGCACGGGAGCAGCCAGCAATTCAATGGGCGTGAAACAGGGCACACGCCTAGTGGCCATGGCCGATGTCTCTGAAACCCGATTGGAAGCCAGCTTTCAGGGCCTGAGCAACAAGCACCCAGATCGCTTCTCGGTTTCTGCTGATGCGAAATTCATTGGTTTTGATGCCTACAAACAAGCCATCGACGTTCTCAAGCCAAACGATGTTGTCATCCTTTCAACCCCGCCTGCTTTCCGCTGGGCACAGTTCAAATACGCCATCGAAAAAGGCGTCAACGTCTTCATGGAAAAGCCGATTTGCGTGGACGGCCCCAGTGGTAAACGCATGCTGGCCTTAGGCGAAGAAGCCAAGGCTAAAAACATGAAAGTTGGGGTGGGTCTCATGTGCCGTCACTGCCGTGTGCGTGGTGAGCTCTTTGATCGTATCCAGCAGGGGGAAATCGGCGATATCATTCTGGGCCGCGCTTACCGACTGCAGGGCCCAGTAGGCACCTGTTTCACCCTGCCACGTGATCCGAACGCGGATAAAAGCGAGCTGCTCTGGCAGATCAAAAACTTCCACTCCTTCCTCTGGGCCTCAGGCGGTGCCTTCAGCGACTTCAATATCCACAACATTGATGAAATCTGCTGGATGAAAAACGATTTCCCCATCGAAGCGAAAGCCACCGGTGGTCGCTCAGATCGTGGTGATCATATTGACCAAAATTTTGACCATTACAGCGTCGAGTACACTTTCCGTGATGGCAGCAAGTTCTGGCTAGAAGGCCGTAACGCCATGAAGACTCACAACGAGTTTGCCAGCTATGTCCACGGCTCCAAAGGCATGGCCGTGATCTCCACAGCAGGCCACTTCCCATCCAAGGCCATGACCTTCAAAGGTCAGAATAAGAACCCTAAAGAGATCATCTGGCGCGGCCCTAAACAGGAACCAAACCCCTACGACTTGGAGTGGCAAGATCTGGTAGACGCCATCGTCAACGACAAGCCCTACAACGAAGTCG
>Ga0164295_10004996_pt1 | contig 10528 bp, 5 predicted proteins | sample GEODES006metaG_FD_111798 | JGI IMG/M metagenome (GOLD analysis project Ga0164295, IMG submission 111798) | Oligotrophic lake water microbial communities from Sparkling Lake, Wisconsin, USA - GEODES006 metaG | ecosystem: Environmental > Aquatic > Freshwater > Lake | place: USA: Sparkling Lake...
AAAATTGTTAAAGTATTTTTCAAAAAAATAAAATTAAATAAAACTTTAGATTCTGTTATAAAATTAATGAATATAAATTTTTAGTATTGGAGTTCGTAAACAGAAGCGTATCTTTCAAATTTATCAGATAATCCGAATTCAATGTATGATTGGTAAAGCGTGAATTACATTTAGCTTGAATAATTAACAGAACACATACGTTAGGGTCTTAACTCTATCCTGCATAAAATTATAGTGTCATTAATCACCATCGATGTGCATGCGAGGGACATCATTGATAATTTAGTGCAGGATAATGTCAGTAGTGCTAATGACTTTAAATGGCTTTAGCAGCTCAGGTATTACTGGGATGAAATTTCGGACAATATTGCAGTCAAATAAGTAATAATTTTAATTATATTTAATAACAAAGGTGAACTCTTTCATGAAATATGGATATGAATATATGGGGGCCACAAGTCGTCTTGTTATAACTACTTTAACAGATCGATGCTGGATGACCATTACTGGAGCTCTCAATATAAAATTAGGTGCGGCACCTGCAGGTCCGGCAGGCACAGGTAAAACAGAGTCCACTAAAGATCTAGCAAAATCTCTAGGAATGCTCTGTGTGGTCTTTAACTGTTCGGACCAAATTGAATACAAAATGATGGGCAGACTATTCTCTGGTTTGTCTTAATAAGGTGCGTGGACGTGCTTGGACGAATTCAATCGTATTGATATTGAGGTATTGTCTGTGGTGGCCCAGTAGTTATTGTAAATTAGACAGGCGCTTTTGAAGGGTGACAAGACGTAAATAAATTTAGATTATTTTATAATTTCATGAACTAATATTTAGATTTATTATGATGGAAACCGAAATAAGTTTGAAAGATACTGTAGGAGTCTTCATTACGATGAATCCGGGATACGCGGGGCGTACAGAATTGCCTGATAATCTTAAAGTTCTATTCAGACCGGTGTCGATGATGATTCCGGATTATGGACTCATTGCGGAGATAATGCTTTTTGCAGAGGGGTTTGAAAGTGCCAAGATACTAAGTAAAAAAATGGTTTAGCTATACAAATTGTCTTCAGAACAGCTGTCTTAGTAGAAACACTACGATTTTGGGATGAGGGCCATAAAATCCGTGCTTGTGATGGCGGGATCCATAAAAAGAAATAACCAGCAAATGAAAGAGGACATAATCCTAATATAGGCAATGCGGGACTCGAATATCCCTAAGTTTTTAAAGGACGATCTGCCACTTTTCAACGCGTTGGTTCAGGACTTATTTCCTGGGGTAGTCATTGCTGATAATGTCAATCAAAATTTGAATTAACAGCTCGAATAGAGCATAGCCAGCATGAATTTATTTAAAAATGAAAACTAGATTATAAAGATTATGCAATTATTCGAGACCTTCCAAGTAAGGTTCGGAGTAATGCTTGTGGGGTAGACAAATAGCGGAAAGACCATCGTTTACCAAATTTTAAAAGATGCAATTAGTGCCTTAAAAACAAAAGTACTTATTATTTAAAATATTTAAAAATTAGGGTGAAAAGGATCCCAAATTCTAGATTGTACACACGTTTGTGCTTAACCCTAAATCCATAAAAATGGGGGAGCTTTACGGGGAGGTAAACCCATTTACACAGGAATGGCAGGACGGTCTCGCCTCATAAATTATGAGAGAACAAGCGATGAGTGAAACGCTTGACTAAAAGTGGATTGTGTTCGACGGCCCTGTGGACGCACTTTGGATAGAGAACATGAATACGGTCTTGGACGACAACATGATGTTGTGTCTCGCCAACGGACAGAGAATCAAATTGAAAACTGAAATGAGGATGCTCTTCGAAGTGCAAGATCTTGCGGTGGCATCTCCTGCCACAGTGTCAAGATGTGGAATGGTATATTTCACCACCGATGAACTGGGATGGTTCCCCTTCATAGATTGCTGGATTAAAAAAAATATACAGGTTAAAATATTATTTGTTTTTGAAATTCATTTTAAATTAATTACTTAGCCTTAATTATAATTAATGATGAGCTAACTGTTCACAGAGTCTGTAGATGTCGTTCTTGAAAAGATAAGGACGTGCTTCTCTGAGCCTATTAAAACTACTAATTTACAGTTGCTAACATCGATGTGCAACATTCTTGAGTGTTTATTCAAACCGTCTTATGGCTTTAAGTTCGAGATCTCTGCAGAGAAGCTCAAAAAGTATCATCAAATCTGCTTTGTATTTTCCCTTGTCTGGTCTCTCGGAGCCGTATTTTATGAGAAACATCATGATGCCTTTGATATTCTTATTAGAAAGGTCTATAATAATATAAATGTCCCCCATTCTGACTCGGTCTATGGTTTCTTTATCGATCCATTAGAAATTCAGTTTTAGCCTTGGATGGACAAAGCTCCTGAATTCATGTATTTCTTTATAAATACAACAATTATTTTTAAATCATAACATTTTTAATGAATTAAAATTTGATTTTGATTTTCTTATAATTTAAATTAAAAATCATTTAAATACTTTAATTTGAAAACTAAATTTAAAATAGATATGATAAAAATTAGCCTTATTTTAACTTGATGGTGCCAACCATTGATACAATAAGGTATTCCTTTGTATCTGAGATCCTATTAGACTCATAAAAAATGGTCTATATGACGGGACCTTCAGGAACTGGAAAATCCGTAATGATTTCATCTTTATTGAGAAGCATTAAAGAGCCGAGGGCCGTAGATTTAGTAAATATAATATTCTCGGCGTAGACCAGTTCTTATGTAACATAAATGACTATAGAGTCCAAATTGTAGAAGAATAAACAGTTTAATTATGGGGCTCGTCCCGGTCGAAAAGTAAATATTTTTAAGTAAAGGTGGCCATATTTATTGACGATATAAATATGCCTACGGTCGAAGAGTATGGGGCTTAGCCCCCAATCGAGATGCTTAGACTGTTGGTGGATAAGGGAGGGTAAACAATTTTAAATTTAATAAATAATTAAGAGTTTATGACCGTAAAGAGAGATACTGGAAATGGATCGAAAATACGATGATATTGGCGTGTTCGGCACCTCCAGGTGGGGGCAGAAATGAGCTTACTTAAAGATTTACACGCCATTTCAATATCTTATGCCAACCTTAGCCCAATGAAAAAACCTTATTCAAAATATTTAATTCGATTATTAGTGGTTTTTTGAACACAGGATTTGGCGAGTAAATCAAAAGATTGTCTGAAAGTTTGTCAAAATGCACCATAGAAATATATCAAAGGATATTAAAAGAAAAATTGCCCATTCCTAGTAAATTCCACTATACTTTCAATCTAAGAGACGTAAGTAAAGTCTTTTAAGGCATACTTATGGTCAAAAATATGGTATAATAATATAATTTATTAAAATTTTAAATTTAAATTGTTTAAATTTACAATATAAATATACTTTAGGCAATAAAAGATGCAGACACAATGATCCGACTGTGGATCCATGAATCCTCGCGAGTATTCCATGATCGTCTTATTAACGATATCGACAAAGAATGGTTTAAAAACTTAATAATGGAGTTGTTGGGCCGTGGTTTCAATAACAGAATGGAAAAAGAGACAATATTCGGTAGTCAAGGCATCAAATTTGGTGATCTTTTGCGTCTTGAAATGGATCGTGAATACGAGGAAATCAAAGACATCTCCAAACTCATTAAAGTTCTAGAATGTTAATAAGAAGAGTATATTGAAGGCCAAAGTCTTTCAAAACTAATTTTCTTTGAAGAGGCTATCGACCACGTACTAAGAATTGCACGGGTACTTCGGCAGCCAAGAGGCAGTGCCATTTTGATTGGGGTTGGTGGTTCCGGCAAGCAGTCCTTGACAAAATTATCCAGTTTCATGTTGAAATGCCAAAACAAGAGCATTGAAATCGTAAAGGGGTTTAACAATGACAGTTTCAGAGAGTTTATCAAGACTCTCAAGCTAATTACAGGGGTCGAGGGCTAAGAGTGCACTTTTTTATTCACCGACAGTCAAATTGTTAATGAATCTTTTTTGGAAGACATTAATAGTCTGCTTAACTCAGGAGAGGTCCCTAATATATGGGAATAGGAGGAGAAAAAGAAGATACTTGATGATACCAGAGATTACAATTTGAAACTCGGAAGGATAGGTACAACTATTTTTATTTTTAAAACTTCAATAAAAGTTAAACATTTTAAGATATAGAATAATCTAGGTCTAATTAATAACTGGTATTTTACGCTAAATCAAACATGAACTTTAATGTTTATGAATAATAGTTTGAAATGTGTGTGGGGGCGTCGTTTTTAATATTTTTAAAATTTTGAAAATAATTTAATAATTTTAAGACGAGCCTGATGTAATTTATCAAACTTTCGTGGAACGAGTTCGAAATAATCTTCATATAGTTTTGTGCATGTCGCCAGTTGGGGACCAGCTGAGAATAAGATGTCGTTAGTTCCCTAGTTTAGTGGATTGTTGCACTTTAGACTGGTTTTCCGCGTGGCCTGAAGATGCCCTTATTTCCGTGTCCAGCAAATTATTATTAGATTTCAATTTTTAAAATGAGAAATTCAGACTGGGACTGTCCGATATGTGCAAAGATATTCATTAGCAGAGCACTATAATGGCTGATAAATTCTACTCTCAACTCAGAAGAAAAGTTTATAACACACCAAAAAGCTTTTTAGACTTCATTAAATTATATTATTCGGCCTTTGTAAAGAGAAAAGCAGATTTGTTATATATTTTTAATCCAATCTCCATCTTTATCATTTTAAATATTCAAATTTAATTTAAAATTTTTAAATTTTCAAATTTAATTTAAAATTTCTAAATTTAAAAAAAGTTAAATAGTTTAAAAAACTAAATATTTAAAAATAATTAAAGGATGTGAATTTATAGTTTTATTTATGATTTGATTATTTTAGACAAGCAGACCTATCGAGACTTTCGAATGGACTTACAAAACTCGGGCAGGCAAACGTACAGGTCGCCTAGTTGAAAATAGATTTAACAGAGTTACAACCTTAGTTGGTAATTTAGGCTGAAATCGTTAAAAATGCTCTGGTCTAAGTGGATCGAGACAGCAAAATAGCAGTTGAAAAGGAGTCTGTGGTGCAAGCTGAGGCAGATATTGTCAATAAACAGGCATATGTATTTTATTTTCATTATTTAGGAAATTAGTTACATTTCTAATGACGCAAAATATGAGTTGGATAAAATAATGCCCGAACTCGAAAAGGCTCTTCAAGCTGTTGAAAACATAGACCGCCCTGTAATTATATTAATATCATTTTAAAAATTAGGGTCTCATTTAAATGAGGACTTACTAATAACCGCCTCAGTTGGTTTAAATTGTCATGGAAGGCGTTTGCATATTTTTATAAAAAAAATACGATTGGAAAATGGCTTAATCACTATTGCAAGATTTAAACAAGTTTATATCTCAGGATATTTTGGGGTATGATAAAGAAAATATTTCTGAAAAAATACTTTCAAATTTTAAGAAATTCTATGCTTTAAAGTAAAATAATAATATTTTAAATCTTTCATTAAATTTGACAGATAGAAACATTTATTTAAAAGCCAATATATATTATGCAATTTAATTTAATGAGAATAAAATTTAAAAATTTAATGACAAATATTTATTTTTGTGATTTAAATATTGTTAAGTGAAAAAGAATTTGACGTAAAAGTAGTGGGCGAAAGAGTTCCAGCCGCAAAGGATTTATGTGGATGGTGCTTAGCCATGAATACTTATTCTGCTGTTAAGAAAAAAGTTGAGCCCAAATAGAAATAGGTCAGAGAACTTGAAGCTAAACTAAAAATAGCAAATGACAGTTTAGACAAAAAAATGAAAGAACTCTAAGAAGGCATATTATACTTATAATTTTTAAAATCTATTTTTATTGCTTTAAAATTACCATTTATTTAGTGAAGGAAAAAGTTGCAAAATTAAAATAAGAATCTGATGAACAAGTAAAAAAATCATAGGACTTAGAGACTCAGGCTTAGTTGACGATGGACAGACTATCGAGGGCCGAAAAGCTGACTTATTTATTATACGAAGAAGGGAAAAGGTGGGTGACCACAGTCGATTTATTGAAAACTCAGATTACAAATGTGATTGGTGATATTTTTATTTCTTGTGCATGCATTTCATACTGTGGGCCTTTTACTGGAAATTATAGGCAGGAAATGACCTAAAATTGGCTCCAATTAATAAAAGAAAAAGATATTCCTTTAAGTGAGAGCTTCTCGCTCATAAAGTTTTAAAATTTTTAAATTATAAATTTAAAGGGTCATGGGTAATCCTATAGTCATCAGAGAATGGATGTTAAATGGACTTCCGAGTGATAATGTTTCTTAAGACAATTCTATTTATTGTACTGTTGGAAATCGGTGGCCATTAATGATTGACCCCTAATTTTAGGCAAACAAATGGGTCAAAAACTTTGAGTCCAAAAACAGTTTACGAATTATGAATTTAAAAGACCCTAAGTTTTAAATAGAAATGAAAGCGAATCTTACTCAGGGTTATCCTGTCCTAATTCAAGTTAAAAATAGATAAATTTAAATAATTTTAAACATTCTTTCTATATACAAGAATTCGTTTAAAAATATAATTTTATATTAAAAAAATAAAAATTATGATCCGTTTTTAATTTTGAAATGAAAGAAAGTATAATTTAATATTTCCCACTATAAAATACTTTAATTAATAAAGTTATTTTTAAGACGTATTTTCCAAATTATAATTTGATGTTAATGTAAATTTAAAGGACGTTAGTGAACTGCTAGACCCTATGATCGACTCCATACTAGGCAAATGTATTTCTAGAGTGAATGGACGAACTTTGATTCGTTTTGCAGATTCGGACATCGACTACGACGAAAACTTCCGCCTTTACATTACCACGAAACTTCCGAACCCGAATTACCTGCCTGAGATTTTCATAAAAGTAAAGATAGTAAAATTAGGTGAACATAATAAATTTCACAGTGACTTTCGACGGTCTGGAAGACCAATTGCTTGCGGATGTTGTAAAGAATGAGTAGCCCATGATCGAAAAGCAGAGGGACGACAACATCGTCAACCTGGCAAACTATCGGAAGAAAATAACAGAGTGCGAGAAACTCATCTTGCAGATGTTGAATGACAGCAAGCCGGAGACCCTTTTGGACGACGTGGACCTCATTTCCACTTTAGAAAGTTCGAAGCTCACGTCTGAGGAAATCAAAATCAAAATCGAAGAGTCCACAGACCTGGAGATTAAAATAGATGAAACCAGGAATTAATACAAATCGGTGTCGATAAGGGGATCTATTCTCTTTTTTGTCATCAAAGACCTTTCTACCATCGACCCCATGTACCAATATTCTCTATAATACATAAAACGACTGTTTGTACAGTCTATGCAAAACTCGGAGGCCTCTTAGCTACTTCAACAACGCCTTTTGAACTTGACTTAAAATATTACGAGAATCATTTTCATAAACGTATGCAGGGGTTTATTCGAGGCACATAAACTGATTTTCAGTTTTCTTATCGCAACCAATATTTAGAGGCAGTCCGGCTTAATTAAAGAGGATCTGTGGAGCGTGTTCTTAAGGGGCGGTAGCATCATTGATAGGACTGAGAATCTCGTCAATCCCGATCCCAGTATACTCAGCGAATTCTCTTGGGATCTGACCCTGTATTTGCACTAAAATTTTGCAAAATACCAAGGATTGGCAATTCATATTTAAAAAAATTGGGGATAATGGCTTAAATATCAGCAGTCAGATGACCCATTTAATGAAATCATTCCCGGAGAATACGCATCCAAAATGGATTTATTCGATAAACTCATTTTAATCAAAATTTTCAAACCCGAAAAACTTATGTTTGGATTTTCTAATTTTGTGGAGAAAAACATAGGTATTTTATATTTATAAAGGCAAATTCTATCTCGAAATTCCCTAGATAAACATGGAAGAAGTTTACAGAGACTCAGATGTAAAAACACCAATAATTTTTGTTCTATCTTCCGGGGCTGATCCTACTCAGTAAGTCATTAATTTTGCAAAAGAACGCGATTATCTAAATAATCTTAACACGATATCGCTTGGACAAGGCTAAGGGAAAATAGCTGCGATCCTTATAGAAAATGCAAGAAGTAGTGGAAATTGGGTTTTGCTTTAAAATTGCCATTTAGCGAAATCATTCATGCCAGGTCTCGAAATTATCCTGGAAGACATAGGGGAAAGATTCGAGACAATTGAGCCGAATTTCAGACTATTTTTGACGAGCATGCCGGCGGAGTACTTTCCGGTAAGTATTTTGCAAAACGGGATAAAACTGACAACGGAGCCTCCGCGGGGAATTAAGGCCAATTTGAAAAGGAGTTTAAATGCAATGACCAATGAATATTTGCTGAGTTGCAAATAGTCAGATGTGTTTTAGAAATTGGTGTTGGGAACCTGTTTTTTCCATTGCATCGTGCAGGAAAGAAGGAAATTCGGCCCTTTGGGTTGGAACATTCGCTACGAATTCAACGATTCAGATCTGGAGACTTCAAAGACTGTCATTTAAATGTTGTTGAATGAGCAAGAGTAAAAATTATTATTAAAAGAAACACACCTTGGGACGCCCTAGTTTATGTAACGGGACACATAAACTACGGGGGCAGGGTCACTGATGACTGGGACCGCAGGTGTTTACTCAGCATTTTGTAAACTTTTTACATTCCAAAGATTTTAGATGTCACATATTAGTTTATAAATCAAATTTAATTTTAATTTAAGATTCTCACCATCAAGTGTATATTTCATTCCCGAACTGGGGGATGTGCAAAGTTACCAGAAATATGTTGAAAATCTGCCCATAAGAGATTCTCCGGAAGTATTTGGAATGCACGAAAATGCAAATATAAACTTTCAGGCCCAAGAGTCCGATAGAATTATGGCCGTGATATTGTCAATTCAGCCCAGGATCTCAGGAAGGTATGTAAATTATTATGAAGTTCGAACGGCAAATCCAGCGATTAAATTGTATAGGAGTTAGCGGAGAACATAATACAAATGACGCCCTCAAATCTGTAAAAAGAAGATGGGTTTGAAGAGTTATTTATTGAAAATGATTAGGGGTTAATCCCCTCTCTGTCCACTGTATTATTGCAAGAGATGGCTAGGTTCAACACTTTATTGTCTAAAATGCGACTTTTATGCAATAACCTCATTAAGGCCATTCAGGGAATCGTTGTTATGTCCTCGGAATTGGATTCCATGTAATTCATTAATTATATAGGTTCTATTCATTAATGAATAATCAAGTGCCTAAAAGCTGGGAGGAGGTCGCATATCCCAGTTTAAAACCCCTAGCTAGTTGGATAAGAGATCTTAATGAAAGAGTCAGTTTCATGGAAACCTGGCTTAAAGGAGGAAATCCTAATTGCTTTTGGATTAGTGGACTCTATTTCCCACAGGGTTTCTTAACTGGAATACTCTAAACTCACGCAAGAAAATACAAAATTCCTATTGATTTATTAAACTTCTCTTTCAAAGTTCAGGATTTGAACCATAATCAGATTGTTGCAAAACCAACAGTATTTATTTTTAAAGCTTTAGGATGGGGTCTATATTTATGGAATGTATTTACAAGGAGCCAGTTGGAATAGGAAAACTAAATCTTTGGTCGACCAAAAACCAGGTGAAATGTTCATCTAAATGCCCGTCATTTATCTTAATCCCACAAATGCATACTAATAAAAGAAAGAAGATTATATGTAAATAATTAATTTACAAGATGCCCTTGCTATAAAACTTCTCTGAGAGCAGGAACTTTATCTACAACAGGCTAATCCACTAACTTCATTCTCTCAGTGGTAAAAATTACCATTTCAAAATTAATTAAATAATCTACAAAATTAACTATAATCTATTTATTAAATATATTTTCAAACTACAAATTTCATTTAGATAATTTTTTACTTTATGTTCTAAATTATTATTTAACGATAAAAATTTGAATTCATTATATACTTTTTAATTTATATATTTTTCAAAAAGTTTATAAATATTTTTATTTTATCTTAATTAAATATTTAAAATATCATAATTATCTATAATTTTTTTTTAACCAATTTATCAAAAAAACAAATTGTTCTGGTTTTTAAAACTTTATTTTAAATTTTATATTTTGATTAATACTAAATATTTACCTTTATCAATAAAAAAATATTGTTATTTTATAATAATTAAATTAAAATAATATTTAAATATATAGGATTTACCCTCTTTTGAACAAAATCCATAGTTTTGGACTTTAAGAGGAGAAGACTTACTGTCATAATTAAACGATTGAAAAATAACTTTAATTATAAAATAATTTAAATTTAATTTTAAAATAACAAAATTAATAATTTATAATATATATTTATAAACTTTTATTTTATCCTGATTAATTACTAATTTTTAAATTTAAAAACATTAAATGATTTAAAATAATAATATTATGATTTATTTATTATATATTTATATAAAA
>Ga0164295_10004998_pt1 | contig 10525 bp, 4 predicted proteins | sample GEODES006metaG_FD_111798 | JGI IMG/M metagenome (GOLD analysis project Ga0164295, IMG submission 111798) | Oligotrophic lake water microbial communities from Sparkling Lake, Wisconsin, USA - GEODES006 metaG | ecosystem: Environmental > Aquatic > Freshwater > Lake | place: USA: Sparkling Lake...
ATACCCATCCTAACACCGATATCATAGATTGGCATAACAACCCATTGTGGTCGAGTTGCTAATAGCTGTGGACTAGAGAAGTCATAGTTAGTACCTAACCACATTCTATCTTCTAATGAGAGAGTCTCACCACATAATATATTATCTGCTTTCGTTAACTTCACTCTACCAATACCACGTACATCCCTAGTGTTGACTGCTTCAATAGGATGATTCAATTGACAAGAATGAGGCAACATACTGCTTGCCATACTATTAGAGCCAGTTATTTTCATTGAGATAGATCCACTTGTAGTGAACTTATAACGTGTAGATGGTTTCTTCGTGCTGGGGCCAAGAAAAAGATCAAAATCACTTACAGGAGGCTGAACCAAATACTCAAACGGAATCTTTTCTTGACCTAGTACTACCTCCTTTTTATCAAGCGGATCAACATGATACAGTATAATCATTATTTCCAAATTTTCTTTCTCGGTGTCAATAATAACATCTACACTTATTTGTGGCCATGATGGTGATGTAGTATATGGCATCACGATTGTTTTTGCTTTGATCACACCATCATAATATATGATACACTTGGTACAAGGCTCTTTGTCGTTAATATATGGTAGATTATTAGCACTAAATATTATTAGTTTCCTTGTATATTTATGAGGAATGATAACCTGCATACTATCCCAATAAGGATAATAGAAGTCGATAGAGAATGTCAAGCTACCTCTCACTTCACCCAGATGGTTGTTAGGCTTATATTGATGTATATTCTTATCATAAACTAAATCATCGTCTTTTAATAGAAATGTGAATGTCCCTGAGTATAGTTTCAATAATGATGCAAATGTGAAATTTAGCTTTCCTAAGAACACTCCCTTGCTGCCTTTAGAGTAATCATGGACGAAAATAGAAAGTGCACTTTCATTACTCATCATTTCATCGATTTGTTTCGGAATTTTCAAATAGATATTACAGTCGTCATTATCTGACCACATTAATGGTGATTGTTCGAATACTTTAGGTGGTGTGTGAAATATTTCTTCTTTCATCCATGTCACCACACAACTTGGTTGGATCGGATCTGATGATGCTTTGAATACTTTCTTCAGCAGGAAGGTACTTGCTATTGTTTTTTTGTCAGTTTTATTGTTCTTGTCATAATTGCTAACAATCGGTAAATTCTGAAGCGAAATAAATTTCAATTTAAGAAATGGAAAACCTATAAAACAAAAGACAGAGTAATATCATCACAATTTGAAATTGGTTAGGCTTCAACGATAAGGTTACCTGCTCTTCGATCTCGAACTTGCATCCATTTCATTATCGATTGTAATGAGGATGAAATACTTCGACTACACTCACCTCCACTATCAGCACTTATTCTATCTTGTTTAGGTTGAATTGTAATCTCAATTTGTCCCTTGACATCAATCTGTTGATCATCCGGAGTAATTGGACTCTTCTCCAACTGAAACCAAGTCCGACCAGATATCTGTAAGTCATTGAATATATCCTGCAACTTTTGTCCTGTATAGTATAAACAACCCAAGAAATCTCCTTTCTTGTTTAAACGTTGATTCCACACTTCAACTTGTAAAACGCTTCCGCTAAGGTCGCTATCAGGATCTATAGGGATCGAAAATTTCTCAGTATTCCATACCGGATTAATAGTCTTTGTAATGCACTTCGTGCGACCTACTTCACGCCTATTCCATTTGCATATCACAAAGGGATCTGATGTATTCATGACTTTATCCATGGCATAAATGTCTTTAGCAGCAAATATTACTATCTCGAAAGGTACAATATCATCAGAATCTTCATTAACGTTTTTATTCATTGATCCATACTTTAATTCGAGCTGCCCTAAATCCATTGTATTGCTATGATAACTTGTCTGCGTTGCTATCAAATGTCGAATTGAATTTAGTAGCAAGTTATGAGTCATAATATCTGTTGGTATCTGAATAGGATGATGGACAGACTTGAAATCTTTTGTTTCAATCAATAGTTTTAAGTTGATATTAGTAATTTCAACTACTCCAATTAAGAAAATGGAAGATTTATTGTCAGAATTAGTAGATTTTTGCCAAACTTCGAATTCAAGAATGTTTGATTCAATGGGGTAATATGGGGGAACTTTAATGTGGATATTGACATCTTCCCAGTGAGGATTGACAGCGTGACTTTCATCATAAGTCTTACCAACAATTCTACCATTCCATCGACAATACACGTATGTCTCGATATCATCATGATCTACTTCAAAATTATTATCAACTTTTTTCTCTAGTACCTTATGTATCATTGTGTGTACTAATGTAGCGGAACAAATAGAAATATCAATCGTATGATTCCCGATGTCCATGATATACTTACTATTTTTACTAATCATTGATTGCGGTAGTGTATATGAGATCAGAACTTGTATTTCACCCTGTATAGCACTACTTTGATCTTTTGCTTTCAATCTTGTTGATTGCTTTAATTTATACCAGCCTCTATGATGAAATGATGTCGACATAATTTCCTTAAGTTGCTCATGGTTTATCTCAACACACCCAAGAAAAAGTTCCTTACCATTGTGAGTTGTAGTATACATATTAACAATAACAATCATATATTTCAATACATTGTGATACTGCAGTGGTATCATTATCTCCTCTTCAACTGACATTACCATTTCATTTAGAAATGAACTATGCATCCATTGTTTAGGTAATCTAATCTTGAAGCATTGATTGTCATACCATATTGTATGTAAGGCATGATTAATCATCGCAATACTACCTAATTGAGAATATCCCCACTCTACGTTACCATACACATCACCACTTACTTTCGAATTATTATTAATTGCTAAGTCAAATGCTGATAACACCATAATATCAACTTCAAACAAATCGTTTGAAATTGGTATTGCGTAATTAAACATAGGTAAAGCACTGAAGTCAGGTAAGATAGCACAAGATAATTCTAACGATCCTTGTACATAATTTTGTTTAGATTTCTCAACACTTGATTTCGATAAAATAAATTCTCTACTTACTTCTTCTGTATATACAAACTCATATAAGTCATTGTTAGAAATAAAAATTTCACCAAGAAATGTAGGAGATGAAAGCAAATTCTTATTGTACAGACAGACTCTCAGTTGACATTCATTTAGTTTCAGACCTTTCTTCTTAATGATGTCAAATTTTTCACAATCAAATATCGGATTTATTGAATTAGAAACAACTTCAGTTTTACCTATAGGCTCATTGTGATCATTCCAATATATAACAGCGAACGAATCTGTGGAACGACTTAACGTATTTACTTGTGCTAAACCAGTAGCACGCAGTATCTTTAATATAATATGTTGTTCAGCAAGCTCTTTATTATCTTCAGTTGTCTTCAAAACCAAATCATCATCGTTGTGAATTAAGTCATATGATTGCTGTAATCTAGGTATAACCCCGTTAATCGTTAATACATAATTTTCACTATTCTTACCATCTTTCAATAAAAGTTTCATCGGAAATGCTGATTGAACAACAGAGGGATCAAATAATTTAATTAACTCTGCCTCTTCAGTAATTGAAAAGGTACCTAATGATACATCACCACCATCAGCTTTGCTACGTTCAGAAGTATCATATACAGTAATAGTTAGACTACAAGATTTGAATGGATTTATTTTTTTGACAGAAATTTGAAATGATTGCTCTTCCCATCCTGCTTCAATCACATCAGTCTTACCAACTAACAAATTGTTCCAAGATAGAGCACAATACTTGGAGGATTTTACTTTTTTTTGTTTCTTAGAATCTTCAGTGATCAGTGTATCGTTGGATAAACTGACAACAGTTATTTCAGCAATATCAACATCATCAGTTACTTCATCTTTCGTCTCATTAATATCAAGCAAAGCTAATCGTTCAGCTTCAGCCTCTTTCATATCCTTCCAACTAGATAAAAAATTTCTTTTCAGACCACCACTTAAAACAATTTCAGGTGCAACTTCATCTTTAAATCTACTTCTTAATGGATAACTTAGATGCTGTAGTATTTTATATTCATCTGATCTTTGTAGAATTGCTTGGGCATCTTTATCAACTAGATCAAGAGAACCAAGCAGTACATTATAATTATCCCAAAGCTCAATTCGTAAAGTGAAATCAATCCAATTCGTTAAGCATGGGACAATAACTGTAACAAGCTCATCAGTAAAAATAGGATCTAATGATTGGCTAACAACTTTCGATTTATAAATCTCATGTTCTTCATCACTATCTAAGTCATATTTACGAAATACTTTGAAGTATACATCAGAACCAGAACCAAATAAACTCGTGTTATGCAAATTTTTTGCTGAAACTATCCACAGAATCACTTCTTGTCTAGTCACAGTATTTATTGGAAAATCAGTGAGTAGTCGAGAACTAATCATTAGAGATCCATTCACAAGTTGATTTTCTTCCTCATTTAACTCAACGCTTGGCTTTAAAACATATTCATGTTGATTATCATTTTCATTTTTAGGATGGAAGAATAAGTCCAGATCTTCATTTTCAATTACTACACAGCCTAAAAACACGACTGATTTAGTGTTATCCAGCTTACTCCAGACTTGTAATGACAATGATCGAACAGTAGTTGTTGTTGTTCTAAGCTTGTTGTTGAGTTGATGATCAAGAATGATAAAGTATTCATGACTGAATATTGGATCAATAGATTTTGCTATCACTTGAGTGCGTCCAATTTCATTACCACACCAGTAAACAATAACATAAGCATCAGCGCCACCAAAAATATCAGTGTTTGATAATTTATGTGCTGATTTTATTTGCAATATATACTCATTTACAGTTGTATTCGCCGATTCATCAACTCCCATGTATCCACCGCGAACTTTCAATTTACTTACTGATTCATAACTATTACTACCAGTATCCTCATCATCTTCATCTTCATCATCGCTATTATCATCACTTTCAAAGATTCCATTATCAGCATTGACAATAGAATCAGCATTAGTTCTTATCGTTAACCATTTTATTTGAGAATGCTTATCACGATTTTCAAATAAACTCACAAGATCTTTAGTTCTAAAAGACAAATATCCAATCAGACGCTTTGTAGTCCTATCAATTTGATCATAGATGTCAACTCTTAACTTACAGAATTTTAGAACACTTTCACCAGTAGGCTTTACAGATTGAATAATCGGAACTTTCAAATGAAACCGTAACTTATCCCAAATCGGAGTGATAGAAGAATTAATAACGGAACTTTTCCCTACTTTTAGTTTATTCCAACTAACTTCACAAAATACATTCGGTCTATAATCATTCTTCACATCTTCAAGATTCATTTTCTGTGTACGACATGGTAAATTCGCTGCAGCCAATACATCAAACCATAATTCATTTTCCTGCTCTTCGTATATATCTTTCTCACCTACTCGACCACCACGTAATTCCACCTCAGGAATAGCAATCGGTGTTAAATTATTACTATCAATGCTTATATTGCAATTATCAATCACTATCACTTGTAATGGAAATCTTTTCGTTATCATACCCTTTTCACCGATAAATTTACTTAATGCAGATCCTGTGATCTGTACAGTAGCTACTAAAGCACCGACGATACGATCATTACTTTCGAAAGTTCCAACAGAATTTACATGAAATAAGTCTAAGCGCAAGATACTTTGAAATAATGTTAAGCTATTTGATTGACGAAAGGTCACATGTTCTTTTATATAAATCTCATTTTTGATCATTTCGATGAAATTTGTTCGATATATTTTACGATTATTGAAAAATACCTCAGCGTATACATACAACTCTGTAGATAATAATAGGTTATTCAAATTGGAGAAAGACAAAATGTGTAAGTCAATCATAGGCATCTCAATTGCATCATCTTCATCTCCACGAAATTGAATATGTATAGGTCGACCAGATAATTTCAATTCTCCATGAATAGGCCATGGTTGCCCATGTGCTTCAGATGAGTCAATCTCCAATAGATCAAACCAATGATACTTAATCTTAGAGTTAAGAAGAAAATTCGGTAACATATTACCAGTAATTTTAACATGACCTATCAGTATCTCTTTGGATGTATCTGTTTCTAAATGATATATATCGATTTGTAACATACATCCTTCGATGCTAGAACTAGTAGGTACCATAATTTCGAAAGTCTCATCACACCATGTAGGACTTGATGTGTTATAGACAACTGAAGATCTTCCGATTTCTTCTGAATTGAAAAAAATAATAACAAAGGTATTACTCTTTGAATTAAGTAGATCACGAGCACAGATAAGATTTATTTCACATCTTTCGAGTGTATCTGTCGAAAGATCGGCACTGCTGGTACCTCTCACTCCTTTCGCCTTCATTCCAGTGTTAAATTCCTCACTAATATGCTTGGATGACATCATTTCTGCAGTGATAACTGACATCTCTAATCTCATATTTATATTTGTTAAGCTACTTTGATCTGCTTTATCTGTTATAGTTAACCAAGATAATGACGGTGCCGAAGATAATGATGATACTGATGCTTGAGACATTGATGATGACTGTGAAATTGAGAAGCTATTTATGTACTGCAGTAATTCCAATCCTTTGAATGATAAGATACCGTAGTTAATACCGTTATCTCCATTTGGTTTTAAGTCCCATATTTCGATTTGTAATACATTTTCGTCTAAGTTCATATTGTCCACTTTAAAATATATATTCAAATCAGACCATAACATCGAAGTCTTTGGTGCTATGGGTGAAGTCTTTATAGCCGTCAAACCATTCCATTTCAAGATAATAACAATATTTCCCACTATGTGAGATGTTTTAGATTGTTTTGATTGCTTACTTGTAGCAATGTTCTGTCTACTTATTGATATCGTTTGATTCGATCGTAATGATGATTCCAAGCTATCATTTTGATTAGTTTTATTATTAGACTTTCTATTAAGATGATTATCTTGAATGGATAAAATAGCTTTCAACAAGATGCCATTTAATTCGAAGCCAACTACTTGAGAAAATGATAACACTTTAGTGGTTAATTGAAAGCAGCCGACATGGACATTCGAAATGGAATTACTATATAAAACGTTAGGAAGGGACAAAAGAAGAAAATGAGATACTAATAAAAATGGAAGTAATTATGATAATCATAACAGTAGTAGTAATATAAACGCATGAAAGATAAAACTAGATGCAGTCAACAATTAGTTGTGGTAAACAAAACTACCTGTAAAAATAATGCTCAATAACATAAAGAGGGATATTGTAGAAATATTTCCAGTCCAGTACTCTATCTGCTATTTCCCTCTTCGCTGATTTCTTATAACTTCCATGCAAGGTAAAATGTAATTGAATTGAATCTAAACTACATCCTTTGTGTACTAACAGCCTTAATGGTTCGATTCCTGTGATAACATCATCCTTTGAATTAAGTTTATAAGAGAAGATATTATTTCCGATCCAATTGCATTGTATAGATGCATCTTTAACATAAGATGGACATGACGCCTTTAACAAATTGACTAATACCACATAACTATCCGTTGCAACACTAATTTTAGTCATACTACTACCTGTATCTGTTAAACTCAACGGAATGTCGAAGGGATCAAAAACAATGTCAACGATACGCTTTGCAAATGGTAGCAATTCTAGAATAACCTTTTTTACCTCACGAATACCATCCTCATAAGATTTGCATTCTCTTGAGATTTGTTTTAAACGAATCCAAGCATCTTCAACCTTATATGTAAGAATGGCTTTACTTAAACATGATCCTACAGCTGTAAAGAATCCGAGTGTATCATGGAGTGAATCTGATGTAACTGATGCAGGATCCTCGCATTTATCAATACACAATACACCCATCACTGCATCAATATGAGCAACAAGCGGGATACAGATAAATGGGAATTCAAATTTATGTCGTGGACCGAAATGATGAAGTCTAAGAGCATCTTTAGATGTACTCGAAATAGCTATCGGCAAAAGGTTGTCAATTGTATCAAATGATACTCCCTTCTTCTCTACTGTTGTACGTGGTAGTACTTTACCGACCATGTCAGATTGCTTACTTGCTAATATATACTCTATCGTCTTATTATATGCTGATAATGTACCCACATATACATTCGCAGAATAGAAACAACGCTGAATATTTTCAACTAAATGATTAAAGTACTTCTGTCGAGACTTAAAATTAGAAGATGTATTGAATTCCTTGATATCTTTAAGTGCTTCATAACGCATCTCTGTCACAGCCTTCTGAGAAACATTATTTTGTATTAAACCAGCAATAACTTTCTGTACATCAGTTAAAAATTCATAATCTGGATCTTTTATTGCCACATTACTTATAAATGATATGATATATATTCTACCTTGTTCACCACGCACCGCTGCCCTTAATTTACACAAAAACCATACTGTTTTATCACCAAATTTTTGTACTGCTTTCAAACTTGACTTTGATGATCTGAATTTTTTGATTTGTTTGATAGCATCTTCACCAACTTCATCTTTTACCATAAGAATATTTACACCACGTTGTTTTAAGGGAATATTTTCTTCATATACTATTTGAGTTGAAATAAATCCTTTAATACTTTGCATAGCTATTACTAGCACGTCATACAGAGTATCAAATATATCTTTCAATTCTAGAAATTGATTCTTAGCTAGTGTATATAAGACTTGGATTGCTGATTTCTTCCGTTGCTCATCGATTTCCTTACCAATAACTCTACCTATAAGAATAATATTTGGCAAAAATAATATCAGACATGAAAAGTATAGAGGGGGATATTAGTTTTGATATAGTATCATTACTTACCAACAGTCTCTAAGAATGATAATAACTCGGGTTCAGGATGAGGTATAGCTGGAGTCTTTGGAACTGCATTGAATGTATCTATCCCTATCACTCCAATGGCTTTATTCTTATGTCTTAATGGAACACATACAAAAGGATACTCTGCCTTACCATATGCTTTCATACGAAATGCAAAGCTACTTGGAATAATTCTACTTATATCTACTCCAGCTTCAACTTTATTGTCGCAATCATATTTAACGTCATATTTATCATGACCACGATTTTTCAGTATTTTGCCTATAGAAATAATATATAAAAGTATGATGTTGCATATGTATTTTAGCAGACCACTGCTGCAATGACAAGATATATATAGGCTAACCTTTGTATTTTGTGTATTTTCCATAGTATACTTGAACAACTGTACCTTCTGTTAAGAATTTACCTTTATTCAAATCTTCCGGCTTTAAAATAAGTGGTTTCAAGCTATCAATCACATCAAACGATACCCCATCACCACGTACTAACTTATTTCCTTCCATCTTACTAAGACTATTGCATGCTATATAATCGATAACATTACCACCCGACTGTAAAATACCTATATAAATATGAGCTCCGGTAAGTACCGGTGACATACTTTGAATAAAATTATAACACATTTCATGGATCGTAACACCTTTCATTTCTATCTTCTTTAATTCAAAATCAGACAGTACTTGATTTCTTTTCTTCTTTCGTACATCGTTATCCCAACTTAATTCAATTGATTTTTGCATCTCTGTCAAAACATTATCGAATACTACTATATCAATCGAGTTTATACTATCTTTCATTAGTTTTGTTCGTTGTAAGACTAAAAAGTACCTTTGACAACTGAGTTTCTGACTCCATATAAAGGAAATCGGTACCTTTATTTCCCTTATATACCTAAAATGGATATATTCAACGTAGAAATTCATCATAATCATAATTATCATCAATGCAATAAACATCAGTGAATAGCAAAATCATAAGTATAGATGCATGTACGATGACAAGCATTACCATTCACAATTCCCATGATCATCACGAACCAATGCTTCAAACATCTTATGCTCTTTATTCTTATTCAAAATCATCAGTGATTGAGTTAAGGTATTGGCATCAAATTCCAATGGTTCATCACTTTTTGTCTTCGGTATATATCTTATAGGTTTGAATTCAATTAAATTGTAATAACTACTGTTCTCAATTATAATAGTTGGCGCTACAGTAGATGAAGTATAGTTATTATTACTACCGCTACTATTATTACTATTACTACTTCCAATAAATAAGACTTCATCTACACCATGTATCATCGTAGGTAATGCTTGCATACAAATCTCTACTATACGGCTCGATTTTAAATTCTGAGAATTCAACTTCACTTCTAACTCGTGTAAAAATGATTTCGTTCGTTGTACTTCTAATATTTTTCCTGCTTCATTAGCAATCGCCCATAGTTTATTACTTAAATTGTCATCTAGAACCGAGGTACAGCCAATACTCTGTGGTGTTTGTCGATAGAATTTGAGAAGTTCTAGTAAAGCTATGTCTTCATCAACTTCTCCATTCTCCCAAGTTAGAGTATACCTTGGACCACCGTAGTAAGGAATACCTTTCTTAGCAAAGGCTACTGATGAACACATGCCTAATC
>Ga0164295_10004999_pt1 | contig 10523 bp, 7 predicted proteins | sample GEODES006metaG_FD_111798 | JGI IMG/M metagenome (GOLD analysis project Ga0164295, IMG submission 111798) | Oligotrophic lake water microbial communities from Sparkling Lake, Wisconsin, USA - GEODES006 metaG | ecosystem: Environmental > Aquatic > Freshwater > Lake | place: USA: Sparkling Lake...
AACGAAGCAACTTCTGGCTTGAAGTGGTGAGCAGGGCGTAAGCGGTCAGCAATGGTCATCGTTGGTGCGCCGCCCGTTGTGAGGTTAATCACAACATTACTTTTCTCTTTGATTTCTTTCAAGAATGGTGTGAACAGCTCCGGGTCTTGCGAAGGACTGCCGTCTACCGGGTTGCGTGCATGCAAATGAACAATGGCTGCGCCGGCTTTGGCAGCGCCCAATGCGGCGTCAGCAATTTCTTTAGCAGTCACAGGCAAATGTGGCGACATGCTAGGCGTATGGATTGCGCCAGTAACAGCACAGGTAATGATGACTTTGCGTGACATAGAAAAAATCCTTGGGTAAGAAATAGGGCGAAGCTGTAAAGTAAAGATACGTTTTATGTGGGCTGGTCTTTTTGATGGCGTCTAAGCGTCATCAAACGACGATCACGCCAATGTGAAAATGAGCCTGCGCAAGATTACAAAGAACTGCGGATCGTTTACAAGCGATGAGGCGCTGAGCAAATTGTTCTACGTGGCACTGAGCAATATCGACCATATATAGAACGTGCCGGTTTGGGACTGAAAGGCCGCGGTGAATTGGTTTGGTATTGAGTTTGAGGACCGGGTTTCTTAGCAATGGTCCTTGACTGCGTTTAGACAAAAGTTCGGGCATTCTTGCGGCAAAATTATTGTAGAAAGGTCTTCGATTTAGATTGAAATGAACTATAAGCCCTCAACGATTCGCATGTCTCGGACAACTGCATTACCTACAAATTCTTTCATAGCTAATTGATACTGCTCGCTTTCGTAGGCTTGTAGTGCTTTTTGCAAACTTTCAAATTCGACCAAAACAGTGCGCTCCATCTTGCCAGACTCTTTAATTGCAGAGGGCATTCCGCGCGCTAAAAATTTACCACCTGCCGCAATAATTGCTGGCCCAGCAAGCTTGGCATAAGCTGCTAACGCATCTTGGTTGTTGATTTCTTGGTATACATTGATTATGTAAGCTTTTTTCATGATTAGATTCTGTATTTAAATTTAAAAACAATTGCATCTGCCAACTACTGCAGTGGACGCCACGGCAGTACGGCCATATCTATCAACCTTAATCTTCTAGAAAACTGAAAAGGATTAATCAGTAGTGCCATCCTATGAATGATCAATACTGATACATGCTTGTTAGCACCTCCAAATATCAAGCAGTGAGTTCGTCAATAAAGTCATTCACACTTGGGTTAGTAGCAGCGTCATTGGACATAAATGAAAACCTATCCACTTAGCTGCTAATTTTGGATAAAGCATCCCAAACGCGATTAGATGTGAATGGCATATCCATCGACTTGACTCCTCGGTAAGACAATGCATGCAAAATTGCGTTGATTGCAGAAGGTATTGATCCTGCTACGCCAGACTCGCCAGCTCCTTTGACTCCTAAAGGATTATTGGTGCATGGGACTTCATGATGACCAAGAGTGACTGGCGGCATCGTATCAGCACGTGGCATGGGATAGTCCATGAAGGATGCGTTCATAAGTTGGCCTTGTGAGTCATAGTGAAGGCGCTCCCCCAATACCTGGCCAAGGCCCTGTGCTATACCACCGAGAACCTGGCCCTCTACAACCGTAGGATTAAGCATTACACCAACATCGTCAATCGCTGTGTACCTAACGATTGAAACAGCACCCGTCTCAGGGTCGACTTCAACTTCGCAGATGTGGCATCCATTGGGAAAGCTCAAAGAAGGCGAAAGAAATGTCGCAATGTTATTCAAAGATTCAGGAAGATTTGCAGGGCGATCTTTCCAATGCAAAAGTCGAGCAGGTAAGTCTAGTAATTCAATGTGTTTATCAGTGCCTCTAACTTGAAAGGCCCCATCTTTAAACTCAATATCAAACTCAGCGGCCTCTAGCAAATGCGATGCGATCAACTTGCCGCGGCGAATCGCTTCATCACAGGCAAGCGCAGAAGCGCTTCCCGCCATCATGGTTGAGCGCGATGCAACGGTCGCAACGATACCTGGGGTTTGATCGCTGTCACCTGCAACCAGTCGAACCTTAGCAGTGTCTATACCTAAGCGACTTGCAATAAGTGCGGGGAAGGTTGACAAGTGGCCTTGCCCCATGTCTTGAGCACCAAGGTGGATGCTGACAATCCCATCTTCACTGAATCTTAAATCAGCGGGTTCTTCCACTGTGTTGGTGGCTCCGCCCGCGTGTTCGAGAAAGCTACACATTCCAATTCCGCGTAGCTTACCCTGCCGCTCGGAACTTATTCGGCGTGACTCAAAACTATTCCACTCGGACAAGGCAATCGCTTTGTCCATTACTGCTTCAAACTCACCGCTGTCATAAATCTGGCCATTAGGAGTTGTGTAAGGCATAGCAGTTACAGGAATTAGGTTTTTGCGCCGTAATTCGACCCTATCAATTTTTAAAGTTTGAGCTGCTTTGTCCAGTAATCGCTCAATGATGTAGATTGCTTCGGGTCGTGAGGCACCTCTATAGGGACCAAGAGGCGTCGTATTGGTAAACACTAATCGTGACCGCGCATGAATAGACGGCACACGGTAAATGCTTGAAAGGCAATTCTTAAAGTTAAGGGTAGCCATAATCCCAACGTAAGTCGAAGTGTATGCGCCGATTCCCCAAACAACATCAGCTTCAAGGCCTAGGATGTGTCCCTTCTCATCAAATGCCATACGGGCACGTAAGGTGGAATCACGACTATGTGTATCAGTTAAAAAACATTCAAGCCGCGAAGCTGTCCATTTCACCGGCTTATTGAGTTCTCGGCTAGCAAATAAAATCGCCGCATATTCAGCATAAGTTTGTACCTTAACGCCAAAACCGCCACCAACGTGTGGGGTGATCACACGAATACTCTCGGGAGGCATATTGAAAACTTGCTCAGACAATATTTTTCGTACCAGCATGACACCTTGGGTACTCGCTATCAAGGTAAACCGTTGGCTCGAGGAATCCCAATTGGCTAAAGCAGCTTTGGGCTCAATTGAGCAGGCAGTCAGAGGTGGATTTGCCAGTTCAACAGATTCGATGTGGTGAGCTTTAGAAAAGGCGGTTTCAGATAAAGATTTGTTGCCATCTTCCCAATCTAGCGCAATATTGTTGGGACAGTCGGTGTAAAGAGATGGCGAAGAAATTTGTATGGCTTGCATTGGATCAATGACAGGCGTTCGAACTTCCCAGCTAATTTCTAATTGCTCTGCAGCGAGTTGCGCAGTGGCTGCGTCGGTGGCTACAACCAGTGCAACTGCTTCGCCTACATGTCGCACCTCAGGGAAGGCCAATACCGGAATGCCAGCCTGCCTCATAGGCTTGCCGTCCGTGCCTTTAAAGAGAGTCATCGCCAAAGCCGAGATTTGTCCCACACCGGCTTTTACAAGATCCTCGCCTGTCAGAATAAGAGCAACGCCTGGAATAGCTGTTGCGACTTGCTTATCTATTTTTTTTATAAGCGCAGATGCATAAGGGCTTCGCACAAAACTGGCGTGCAGTTGACCTGGCATGTCAATATCGCTGGTATATTGGCCTTTGCCCTGTAAGAAATCATTTAATTCGTTATGGTTCCCTGGCTTGGCAGAACTAAACTTCATTACATCGTTGTACATGGCAGAAAATCCTTTCTATTAAATTTAATTTACGATGACAGCTTTTGCCAAAATTAACTTAACGTTTGCAGAATAATTCAACACTCTTATTTCAATTTTTACTATTTGCCTAGGGCCTCGCAAGCCCCCCTTTTACTAAACCCCTGAAGTAAGCATCACTAGGTCATCATGTTGCCTAGCTAATATTGACCTGACTTTGGCTAGACTGAACACTGTGAAATCCGAACTGCGTCCTCGGATATGTGTCAAAACTAATGCTTGATATTGGCCCGCTATTTGAACAGCGGCCTATCTGTCAGTGATTCCCAGCAGTTTTCCGGGAGGTGATTTCCTTCTGAAATAGCTCCATGATATTGGGGGCAAACGGTGCGGACAGCGTTGGGCTGGGCATGACACCGGGCACCTGCCTGAATACCGCTCTAGCATGGCTCATTTCGACGAAGCCATCGCGCCCGTGATAGGCGCCCATTCCCGAAGAGCCCACGCCGCCGAACGGCAGATCCTCTTGAAGGTAGTGCTGGTAAAGATCGTTCACGGTGAACCCGCCGCTTTCGGTGTGATCGCAGACCATCTGCTCCTCAGCTGCATCGTTGCCGAAATAGTAGATGGCAAGTGGCTTGGTACCTCGGCGAATAAATGACAACCCATCGGCGATCGACTCGTAGGTGACGATGGGTAGGACTGGACCGAAAATCTCTTCCTGCATCAATTGCATGTCGGAGGTTACATTTTGCACCACATAAATGGGCATGCGGTACGACTTAGTCACCCCATCGACATGCTGATGGTCACCGATTGCGGTCACCTTAGCGCCCTTGCTGCGGGCCTCGTCCACGTATCCAGTCAGCCGATCGAAATGCTGCTTGCTGATGATGCCCGTCACATCTGCGTTCTCGCGCAGCTTTGGAAACATCGCCTCCACACGGGCCGCCAGCTTGTCAATCAAAGCCTGTTCATCCTCTCGCCGCATCAAGACATAGTCGGGTGCCAGGCACAGCTGGCCTCCGTTGAGTAGCTTGCCATAGGCGAGACGTTGCGCAACGCTGTCGAGATCCGCAGTGGCTCCAACTATCACAGGCGACTTGCCGCCGAGTTCAAGAGTCACTGGCACGAGGTTGCGAGCGGCGGCCTCCATCACTTGGCGCCCCACTTTTGTCGAACCGGTAAAGATCAAATGGTCGAAGGGGAGTTGAGCAAAAGTGCGACCAACATCCGGTCCGCCAAGGATCACAGCAATCTCATCCTCGGCAAAATAATCACGGACGAGTCTCTGCAGAAGTAGACCCAAAACGGGTGTGAACTCCGAGAGTTTGATCATCGCCCGGTTGCCTGCCGCAAGCACCGACGTCAGTGGAGAAACGGTCAGCCCGAAAGGCATATTCCAAGGAGAGATTAGACCTACAACGCCCTTGGGCTGGTACAACACAAATGAGGTTGCACCTGCCTTGCGTGGAAGCTCGTTCGACTCCCTGGATTCCGGCTTCGTCCATTCTTCAAGGCGGTCTCGGGCGTATTCCATTCCGTGTATCTTTGCTACCACCTCGGTCGCAAGCGTTGTGTGCCTAGAGCGAGCGCCGCCGTAGTCTTCACTAATGGCATCGGCAATGGCATCGGCGTTTTCGCACGTGAGTGCGATTAACCGATTCAATCGGTCGCGACGCTTTTCAAGTGACACAGAGCCATCGTTGAAATGCGCTTTTCTCTGTTTCTCCAGTATGGCTAGTAACGTTTCCGAATCGGACAAGTGATCAGCCTTGTCTGGTGTATTCGTCATACATGTATCCTTTTTCAAAAACCTAGATTCAATATTGATTATTTTGGTGCTACCCACCGGCTACCGACAGAGAATTTATGAAAAATCGGAACAGGGGTTCTAAAAAAATGTACAGAAAATGCCCTACAAGGAACCACTATGAGATCAAAGAGCGAAAATCATAGTTGGTCCCTCTGGATCGCCATTTATTACTGAGCTGGCGACCAGTCACGCAGCGGCTTTATACCCCTCGCGCGGAGTTCCGTTAAATAAGCTCGCAAAACCGTTTTGGCCGGCTCTCCGTTAGCTTCCAGCCAAGGCTGGGGCAGATTAGGCATGTTGTTGATCCACTGCATTTTTGCCGCTTCTGGCAAATCTGTCATTTTCAACCCGCCCTTTGTCATCGTTTCTAACGCAGTAGCCGCTAGTTTGGTTATGTTCTTGCCGTGTGCAGCTGAAGTCGCTTTGCCCGCTTCACGAAACGCGTCTTGGACGTCCTTTGGCAGGCCATCGAAGAACCTCTTGTTGACTGCAATGCTGCCGACATACATCGCGCCAATTCCCACCTTCGTCCCGTATGGCGCAACTTCATAAATTCGGGCCGGGGCAATGCCCGTATTGAATGAGAGAGCCCCCTCAGTCACGCCGGTTTGGATGTCGGTATACATCGTAGTTATTGCACCCGCTACTGGAATCGCACCGGTTCCACGGAGCCACGTTGCCGTGGTTCCTGGCGAAGTGATTCGCCTATTTTGAAGATCTTTGATGTCCTTGATGGGATTCTTTGTAAAAATTTCGTAGCTATCCGTTACCAAGGATGCAAGAGGCACCAAATTTTGTGCAGTCCAACTGTCTCGCAACACTGCAACCTCGGCATTGAGCTTATCGAAGATTTCAATCAGCACTTCGTGGTTGGTTGTGGCAAATGGCACGAAGAGGGTGACGTTTTGCAGCGGCATTGCCGCTCCTTCAAAGCCAGAGATTACGGGCGCCACGTCGACTATTCGATCGCGAACCGCAGCGCGCGATTCATTGAACTTGAACAGGCCGGTGCCATAACCTTCGCGCCAACTTATCGTGTATTTATTTCCTTTCGCCTTCAAGATTCGATCAACTTCTGGCTGAAACGCCTCTTTTCCAGCATTCGCCCAAATGTTGGTAGTGGCATAGCTCGAACCAATGTTGACAGAGATCTGCTGCTGCGCGAAAGCGGATGAGCCGCTTGCGGTGTAGAAAGCCATGGCACTTGTAATCGCCCATTTTCTGAATGTCATTCGTTTCTCCTTGTTTGCGGCTACACGTCGTGAGCCTTAGTTTTAAGTCATCCGACGTAACTTACGCCGGCTCATTACCCAACATCCCGGGAACGAGGAACCAATCGGACACTAAGACCCTGGCGGCTATCGCCATTTTTTAATTTGGCTAGTGTCGACAAGGCGGTGCAACGATGATTGATAAATATTAGCATCGCCTCGTAAGTGTTTTACTGTGGTTTACCTTCATAGCAAAAACCCTCGCCGCTTTTCGAGCACCAGTATTTGTAAACAATTTTTTGCCTAACAAGGGTTGTGTTTGCAGATGCACACGTCGGAAGTTTGCGGATCACCGATATTTCAAATTGGGAAAACAGCTCAAATCGTTGTTGATTCCGCTGAGGATTTTTATAACCTCACTGAATCAATGGTCTTTGATACGCACTTGGCTATGTTTTGATAGCAGGTAGTGCACACCCATTACTTTGATTCAAAAAATGTTAGAGGGTTAAACCTAGTTGATCTGTGTTAACTTGATTTATACATTAACTGAAACAAAATTTTTTGAATATTTGTGAATCGACATGTATTGATATGAAATCCTACAGATGAATTAAAACTCTGCACGACAGCCGAAAATGACACAAAAATATCAGAACAGCTTTTTCATCCGAGTCATACAATTTGCATCGTCGATAGGAACGCTATGGATCGCCCTTCTTATGTTCCTCATTGTTGCTGACGTAATAGGTCGCAATTTCCTTGATCTACCGATTACCGGCGTGGCGGAATTTGCTTCGCGATCTATTGTGGCAATCGTTTTCCTGCAGCTTGCGGCAGGAATAATTTCTGGTCGTATGCTGCGCAGTGATACTTTGCTGCAGGTGCTCTGGCAACGGGTGCCAGGGCTTGGACGAACACTTGAAGTAACTTATTCTCTTGTTGGCGCAGTTATTTTCGGGGTGCTCACATCCATTGCTTGGCCAGAGCTTCTTGACTCGTGGAGAAATAACGATTATTTCGGAACTCGTGGCGTCTTTACGGTAGCGAGTTGGCCGTTCCACGCGCTTCTTGTAGTGGGATCCGTACTTACCATATTTGCCTTTATTGTTTCCGCATTAGATATTCTTCGTGGTGCTCAACCGAAAGGGAGCGTCGATCATGAGTGAATTAACTCTAGGGTTTTTCTTAATCGGTGCTTTGGTGACGTTAGTTCTTTTTGGTATGACGATTGCTGTAGCTCTATTTTCAGTAGCGTTCGTCGGAATTTGGCTAATTCGCGGTGATATAGAAATAGCAATGCGAATGATGCATTCAGCGGCCTATGGCGGCATCGCGGATTATATTTTCGCGACCATTCCATTGTTCGTGTTGATGGGGATGCTCGTGAGCATTTCGAACGTTGGAAAAGATACGTTTGATGTCGCCGAGTCTCTCTTGCGCCGCCTGCGCGGTTCCTTAGGTGTGGCCACTGTCGCGGCTAACGCCTTGTTTGCAGCAGTCACAGGAGTTTCGGTTGCTTCGGCGGCGGTATTTACCAAAATTGCAGTGCCTGAAATGGTGCGGCACGGTTACACCAAGACGTTTGCAGCAGGTACCGTTGCCGGCAGTTCTATCTTAGGCATGATGATCCCGCCTAGCGTACTGATGATCATCTATGGAGTGCTCGCAGAGCAATCAATCGGTAAACTGTTTATTGCAGGGTTGATTCCAGGTGTAGTGCTTGCTTTTGGCTTTGCTGCCGTAATAATGCTGATGGCTACATTCACACCACATCTTGTTTTCGTTTCGGGTGCGGCCTCAGTTGTTACTGCGCAAAAGATTCCAAAGTTGAGCGCAGGGCAGCTCGGGATCAAATTGTTCCCCATCAGTCTTCTCATCATATTGGTGCTTGGGGGGCTTTATTCGGGCTTTTTTACTCCAACTGAGGCCGGTGCCGTCGGTGCCCTTGGCGCCTTAATAATTGCTTTAGCACGTCGTACGCTGGGCGGAGGCAATCTCTGGAAGGTTTTGCAAGAGACTGGCGCTATATCCGTCGGAATTATGATCCTCTTGATAGCAGCGAGCTTCTATAGCAAAATGATTTCAGTTGCGGGAGTGCCGCAAGCGTTGGGTCAGTTAATTCAAGAATCCGGCTTGGGGCCTTACGGTTTTCTGACTCTTTATGTCGTGCTGGTGCTCTTGCTTGGGATGATTATTGACTCTAGTTCAATCCTTCTTATCATGACGCCGATCGCCGTTCCAATCGCTACAAGCTTGGGCTTTGATCTAATTCACTTCGGAATAGTTACTGTGATAGCGGTCGAAATGGGATTGCTTACCCCGCCGTTTGGGCTTTCGGTTTTTACAGTTAAATCAGCAATGAATGACCCCGATGTTTCAGTTGACTCAATTTTCAAGGGATCGCTCCCGTTTCTAGCCGTGATGCTATTTTCATTAGTCCTATTTGCGGCCTTCCCAATCCTGTCGCTTGCTCTTATCTGAAGTTTAGCAAAGACTGCCATGGCGGCCGCTCAGCAGGCTCTTCTATTGTTATAGACGGTCGTTTCCGGCATAGTGAAATTGTTGATTTAATTGCGCAGGTAAACATGCTGTCTCAGCGTCGCAGAAATTCAACCATTTAAGTTGCTTCCATACCTCTGTAGGCTGCTTGTAACCTTTTAATAAGTAATAGGTTTTATTTCTTAAGGTTGCTCATAATCCTTTGCTCATAGTTTCGACTCCGTACTCGGGGCTCTATCTGTGTTGATTTAAAAGTTGACTAATGAGAAAGTCACAGCAATCTCAAAACAACGAGTTTTCAGCCTAAAACCTAAAGGAGTCTGTATATGAAAGCGACTGAAGAAGATCGTCGGTCATTCTGGATTGAGCAATCCGAGCAGGCCTGCGACTTTATGATGAAGAAAATACTTCCGTACCCTGTAGTTGAAAGCAATGAGCCTTTTGTTTCACTGCGCGAGGCCAGTACTCAAGCAAATGTCACTGTTCTCTTTTCAGATCAGAAACATGTGAACAATCTTGATCGACTTTTTTATCTGCGAGAAGGGCAGATCTCTGGCTTTCTTGAAGCAGCAAAAGAAATGAACTTACGTGGTTGGGCTATACGTGTTGAGGATGGCTTTCGAACCAGAGAAATGCAAAAATATCTTGGTCGTGAACCCAAAGTGTTCGACGCAATTCTCCAAAAAGTTATCTGGGAACTCAATGGCAAGACTCCAGAGCCGGAGTTAATGTTTCAACGTTGTACTGGATTGGTCGCAACTGTTCCTAAATTTGCAACTCATATGTCCGGCAGTGCGATCGATATATCTGTGATGCTTCTTGACGAGGTGACAGTTGAGGTTGATCGAGGTGGGCCCTACATTGAAATGTCTGAACGAACGCCGATGAAATCGCCTTATATTTCATCAGAAGCCCAAAAGAATCGAGATGAGATAGCAGCCATCATGCTGAAGCACGGTTTTGTAGCATATCCATGGGAGTTTTGGCATTTCTCAAGTGGCGATGCCTACGATCAATACCTTTCGAATACGGGCAAGCCTGCAATTTACGGTCCTGTTAATTGGAACTCAATGACTAATGAAATTGAGCCAATGCCAAATCCTACCGAGCCGCTAAATAGCGAATTTGAAATTCGCACAGAAATTGAAGCAGCCTTAAAGCGTCTAGGTAGATGAAAGTTTGTTGTAGATTCTCAAAGAGGTTTAGATGAAATTTCGATAACAGACTTGGGAGTAAGGCACGAGATAGCCCGTGCCCAAGGATGTCTTCTAAATTAGATCTCAATCCTTAGAGCCTTCATTCCGCCGTTTCTCCCGCAGCATGAACAAATACAGTCCTTCAACTTTGTCTCTGGCCCATGGGGTCTTGCGCAAGAACTTCAAACTGGAACTGACGCTGGGGTC
>Ga0164295_10005000_pt1 | contig 10523 bp, 8 predicted proteins | sample GEODES006metaG_FD_111798 | JGI IMG/M metagenome (GOLD analysis project Ga0164295, IMG submission 111798) | Oligotrophic lake water microbial communities from Sparkling Lake, Wisconsin, USA - GEODES006 metaG | ecosystem: Environmental > Aquatic > Freshwater > Lake | place: USA: Sparkling Lake...
AACGCGATGGCGGTGGTGGCCCGCAGGGGCAAAGTCGCGGCGGCGAACACAATGGGCAGAATGAAGAGCGAAATGAAGGGATTCACCGGCCCGCCGGTGTCGTAAAGCAGCACAGTAAGCGCCACGAGATCGGCTACCGTCTGACGCACAAATTCGGCTGCTGGCACATCCTGAATGCCCCGCCAGCGGCGCCACGACCATGCGCTGTAGAGCGTCATGATGCCCAACACGCCCAGCGCCATCAGCCAGGTCACCTCAATCTCAAAGATCAGGGCGACCGCCAGCAATCCCAGCAACTCGGCAGCGAGCAGTACCAGTCGCAACTGGAGAAGGTATTTCAGAACAACGTGCACAAGGCTAAGCCATTGGGTCGCAGGCAAGGGATAAAGGGCTCGTCAAACTCACCTGAAATAGCCCAATTGGCAAGCCCTACCGCTATTTTTTGCGGATTTTCGCTAGCCGAAACACCACCGCACCCGTCACAATGTCTGCGGTCTTTCACAGGGTAGTCTCGGGGTCGCGATGGACGAATTCAGCGCTATTGCTCAGCTAACGCGTCAGGCTGATTTTCAGAGCCTGTGCGAAGCGACGGTCGCGGCTGTAGGCGTGATGCTTGGGCGTGAAGAAGTCGAACTGGTCGAGGCCTTCGAGGTCACCGAGACCACCCCTTCGGGTCACAGCCGCAAGTGGTCGCTGCGTCGGATGGTCAATGGGCAGGAGCTGGAAAGCTTCGACTGGTTACCCGAAGCGCTGGTGTTTGCCCGCAGAGAAGTTTCTTTGCCGGCCCCCATGCCCGCTAGCGGAATTCAGGTGTTCTGCCTTGGCGAGCTTGCAGGGATGAACCGATTTCTGGTGGCCAAAGGCGACTTCGACGCCGACATCCTAGGGGCCGTTAACCGGGTCGTGACCATCTTCGCGCATCTGCTCAACCTGATGGACCGCTTCGAGCGCGACCCGCTAACCGATCTCCTCAATCGCCAATCTTTCGACTACCGCTTCGAGCAACTGCTCGAACGTTGCCAGCGCAATCCGCATCGCGCGCGGGTAGACAGTTCGCCATGGCTGGCCGTCGCCGACATCGACCATTTCAAGCACATCAACGATAGCTATGGCCATCCGCTGGGTGACGAGGTTTTGCTGCATTTCTCGCGCTTGCTGCGCGAGAGTTTTCGCACCGAAGACCTGCTCTTTCGCTATGGCGGCGAAGAATTCGTGATCATCCTCAACAACACCGACAGCGCCGGCGCATTGCACGCGCTTGAGCGGTTTCGGCAGCGAGTGAGTGAATATCCCTTTCCGTCCGTCGGTCGGGTGACCGTTAGCATTGGCTGGGACAGTTTCGGCTCCCAGACCTTGCCTTGCGACCTCATGCATCGAGCCGATCGCGCGCTTTATCTGGCAAAACGTCAGGGGCGCAATCGACTGGTTCGATACGAACCCGGTCAGGACGACTCGCCGAATTCCCCCGCCGCCGAAGCCTGAGAGGAATCCCGGCCCTCGGCGGATTATCAGGCCGCTGAAAGCGCCGCGAGCACGGCCTCGGGATGCGTCTCAGCCTTGGCCACCCGCGCCCAATGCTTCTTCACTTTGCCCGTTGGGTCGATCCACACGGTGGAGCGAATCACGCCCATGGTCTTGCGGCCATACATCATCTTTTCGCCATAGGCGCCGTAGGTCGTCATCATGCTGCGGTCGGGATCGCTCAGCAAAATGAAGGGGAGCTGGTATTTGGTGACGAACTTGGTGTGTGACGCGGCGTCGTCGGGCGACACGCCTATCACCACCACCCCGCGTGCTTCTAGCGCCGCCCAGTGATCGCGAAAGCCGCAGGCTTCCTTGGTGCAGCCCGGGGTATCGTCCTTGGGGTAGAAGTACACAACGACGTCCTTGCCCTTGAAATCCTTCAGGGACACTTGCTTGCCATTGGCGTCGGTCAGCGTGAACGCTGGGGCTGCTTTGCCTACTTCGATACTCATCGTGCGGTCTCCGTGGTGTCGGTAAATGAAATGCGGTCAGCGGCCGCGCGGCCGGGTTCGCTGTTCGTTGAGTGCCGCCGGGGCGGTCTCCTCGGCGTCGGCAACATCGTAGAGTTCCAGCTGTTGTCCTCTGCGTAGCAAGCGTTTCCCCTCACGCGGGAATTCGACGGCATCGACGGATTCCCGGCTACCGCCCATCAGACACAGCAGACTGCGGCTGAAGGGGTTGCGTAGCTGGTGCGGCGCCGTAGGTGCCGGAAATCCGGCAAAATCGCCCGGCCCTAACAGATGCTCTTCGTCTGCAATTTCAAGCACCCCTTGGCCTTGCAGGATGAACAGCCACTCTTCTTCGCAATGCTGGGAATGGTAAAGCGAATCCACCGTGCCGGGTAACAGCCGAACCAATCGGATCCGGCTACGCGCCAGACCGGCAATCTGATCAAAGCTGGTGCCGGTAACGACCGCGTCCGGGTTCCATGGTTGGGAAATAACCTGGCGGCATTCGAAGGAGCGCTCTGCTCTGACAATAAAAGTCCGATCGTCCATGTGGCATCTCACCCCGCATGTCTATGCATTTCGTCCCAACCGCGTGGAGCCTGTTGAGAGTTTTCCGCTACACTCGGGCTACTTCAGCAATCTGTCGCCATACCCATGCAGGTCCTGATTACCCCGGTCACGATGTTCCAGCAGAACTGCTCGCTGTTGTGGTGTCGCGAGACCCTGAAAGGCGCAATCGTGGACCCCGGCGGCGACACCGGACGCGTCCTCGCCCAAGCGCAAAAAGCTGGGGTGACGATAGAGAAATTACTGATAACCCATGCACACATCGATCATGCCGGCGCGACTGCGCAGCTGGCGCGTGAGCTGGGAGTGCCGATTGAAGGACCGCAACGGGAAGACCAGTTCTGGATCGATCTCCTGCCCGAACAAGGCGCGCGCTATGGTTTTGCGCCGGCCGAAGCGTTCGTCCCCGACCGCTGGTTGGAGCACGGCGACACCGTGACCGTTGGCAATCTCACCTTAAACGTCGTGCATTGCCCGGGGCATACCCCGGGCCATGTGGTGTTTTTTGAATCGCAGAGTCAGATCGCTTTCGTCGGCGATGTCTTGTTTCAGGGCTCGGTTGGCCGCACCGACTTCCCGCGCGGCGATCACGCCACCCTGATCCGCTCGATCACCGAACGCCTGTGGCCGCTGGGGGATGAGGTCACGTTTGTCCCCGGGCATGGCCCAACGTCAACTTTCGGGCAAGAACGCAAGACTAACCCCTACGTGGCCGACGGCGCCTTACGTTAAGCTCACGCCATGATCAGCGAACGCCGACTCTCCGACCTCACCCGCCTGCGCGGGCTCCTGCCCTTGCGCCATCTGAGCGATGCAGAATTCGACAACCTGACCCGCCACGCGGATATCGAAACACGCGATCCGGATCGCGAACTGTTCCGTTGCGGGCCGGATGACGACTGGCTGTTCTATCTGCTGGAGGGCGATCTCCGCGTGGTCGATGCACAGAGCGAGAGCTTTCAGATCAGCGCCGGTACGCTTGAAGCCCTCCACCCGCTGTCGCCGCACCCGAAGGCACGCGTTCAGGCGACGGCGGTCAGCCCCGTCCGTTTCGTCCGCTTTCCGGCCAGCTTGCTGCAATCCCAGCGCAAACCGAAAGGGGGCATCCAGGTCAAAGAGGCCGCGGTGGGTGAGGACGAACTCGATAACGAACTCCTCTTCGCGGTCTATCAGGCACTCCGCGACGAAACCCTGGTGCTACCGACCCTGCCGGATGTCGCGCTCCGCATCCGCACCGCCGCTTCGGATCCCAGCAAGGGCGCCGAAGATGTGGCCAATATCATTCTGACCGACCCGGCCCTTGCGAGTTATTGCATCCGGGTCGCGAACAGCGCCGGCTATGGCGGTAGCACTCCGATCAGCGACGTGCGGTCGGCGGTCATGCGCATGGGCGTCAACCCAACCCGCGATTTCATCATGGCCCACGTGGTGCGGAATTTGTTCAAAACCAAGGATCCGCGCTGTACCACGCTGATGCGCGCTGCCTGGTCGCACAGCGCCAATATCGCTTCGCTCTGCTTCGTGCTGGCGCGGCGCCTGACGAAAGTGAACGCCGAACAAGCCTTGCTGACCGGCCTCTTGCACGATATCGGTGTGATGGCGCTGGTATCGCAGTTAGACGCCTTTCCCGGCCTGTTCCGCTCGGAAGTGACGCTGAACACGGTGCTACACGACCTTCGCTACGAGGTTTCCGCGATGGTCTTGAGGGCATGGCGGCTGCCCGAGGAGATGGTTCGCGCCTCATGCGCGGCCGAGCAGTGGTTCCGACCGGCAGAATCGCCTTACGGCATGACCGAAATCCTGCAGCTGGCTCACTGGCACGACCCGGAGCATCACGTGCCGTGGGCCGAGCCCCTGCCCGACGATGACGCACCGGTGCTTCGCGCCCTGCCGCTGGACGCCTTCACCGCCTCCGGGCGTTTGCTCGTCGTGCGCGAAGCCGGCAACGAACTCGAAAAACTACGCGCGATTCTGCACGCCTGATTACGAGCTCGGATTAACCTCTGCCAGCAAATCCTTGGCATCCACCTGCTGACCAATCGACACCGACAGCGCGCTAATCGTGCCGTCGATTTCGGCGCGGATCGCAGTTTGCATTTTCATCGCTTCCAGCGTCATCAGGGAGTCGCCGCGGCTGACCCGATCTCCCACTTTCACTGCAATCTGCGTAATCACGCCGGGCATCGGCGCGCCGAGATGACGCGGGTTATCGCGTTCGGCTTTCGGTTGCGGCGCGCGGGCCTGCACTTTTGAGCCGTCGCCTACCTTGATCGCGCGCGGCTGGCCGTTTAATTCGAAGAACACGGTGCGATGGTTGTCATCATGAACATCGCTGGTGCCCAGATAGCGCACCACCTGGCCGCTGCCCCGGCCTAGTTCCACATTAAGTTCCTGCCCGGCCAGCATGCCGTAGAAAAAGGCGGCGGTGGGTAAGCCGGTGAGGTCACCGTACTCCCGCTGGGTTTGCGCGTAATCGGTGAACACTCTGGGATACATTAAATACGAAGCCAGCTCGGCGTCGCTGACCGGTCGGTCCACCCTAGCCTCCAGCTGCTTGCGCTCGGCGGCAAGATCCACCGCGGGTAACACCGCGCCGGGGCGCCCTTCCAGCGGGGCCTGGCCCGCCAGAATTTTGTCCTGCAAGGCCGGTGGGAACCCGCCATAAGGCTGGCCCAGATCGCCTTTGAAGAACGACACCACGGATTCTGGAAACGCCACATCTACGCTTGGGCTTTCCACGTCTTCGCGCGTCAGGCCGCTGGTCACCATCATCAGCGCCATATCGCCAACGACTTTGGAACTCGGCGTAACCTTGACGATGTCGCCAAACATGTCGTTCACATCGGCATAGGCGCGAGCCACCTGCGGCCAACGAGAGGCTGAAATACCGAGCGAAAGCGCCTGCTCGCGCAAATTCGTGTACTGGCCGCCGGGCATGCCATGCACATAGACCTCTGAGGCGCCGGCCCGGATATCACTTTCGAATGGCAGATAGAGCGCCCGCACCTGCTCCCAATAGCTGGAAAGTTCGCGGATCGCGTCCGGATCGAGGCCGGTATCCCGCTCGCCGTGGCGCAAGGCCTCGACAATCGAGCCGAGGTTGGGCTGCGAGGTAAGACCGCTCATCGAGTCCATCGCGGCATCGAACGCATCTACCCCCGCATCGACCGCTGCCAGAATGCTGGCCGCCCCAATGCCGCTAGTGTCATGCGTGTGGAAATGGATGGGGAGCGCGATTTCCTGCTTTAGCGCTCGCACCAGATCGCGGGCGGCGGCAGGCCGGCATAACCCGGCCATGTCTTTGATGCCAATGATGTGCGCGCCGGCGCGCTCGAGTTCCTTGGCCAGTTTGACGTAGTACTTCAAGTCGTACTTCGTGCAGTGCGGGTCACTCAAATTGCCGGTGTAGCAAATGGCGGCTTCGGCGAGTTTGCCGGTGGCCACTACGGAATCAATCGACACCCGCATATTCTCGACCCAGTTGAGGGAGTCGAAGATGCGGAACACATCCACCCCTTCGGCCGCCGCCTGCCGTACGAAGAAGTCGACGACGTTGTCTGGATAGTTGGTGTAACCCACCGCGTTCGAGGCCCGCAGGAGCATCTGCAGGAGCACATTGGGCAGCCGCTGGCGCATGCCGCGCAGGCGCTGCCACGGGCATTCCTTCAGGAAGCGCATGGCGACATCAAAGGTCGCGCCGCCCCAGCACTCCGCAGAAAACAGCGTGGGCAGCATGCGTGCATAGGCGGGGGCGACCGCCAACATGTCGAAACTCCGCATGCGGGTGGCCAACAAAGACTGATGCGCGTCGCGGAAGGTCGTATCCGTCACCAGCGGGCGCTGCTCGGAGAGCATCCATTCGGCAAACTTGGTGGGGCCGATAGCTTCCAGTAACTGGCGAGTACCGGCAGGTGGGACGGCGCGGGAGACTTCCGGCGGCTCCGGGGTGGCAAACACCTGCGGTCGGGGTCGACCTTTTACCGCCTCGTTGCCATTCACGATGACATCGCCGAGATAGCGGAGCAGCGGGGTGCCGTAGTCCTGCCGATGCTTGAAGTCGAAGAGCTCCGGTGTGGTATCGATGAAGGTGGTGCAATAGCGCGCGGAAGTGAAATCCGGGTGCGTCAGCAACTGTTCGAGGAAGCGCAGATTGGTCACCACGCCGCGCACGCGGAACTCGCGCAAGGCGCGGAGCATACGGGCGGTGGTCTCGTCCGGGGTGGAGCCCCGGGCGGTCACTTTCACCAGCATTGAGTCGTAGTAGCGCGTGATCTGGGCGCCGGTATAGGCGGTGCCGGCATCAAGGCGGATGCCAAAACCGGCCGGACTGCGATAGGCGGTGATGGTGCCGTAGTCGGGAATGAAATTGTTTTCCGGGTCTTCGGTGGTGATCCGGCACTGCATGCTGTAGCCGTGGCGCTGGATGTTTTCCTGCAGCGGCACGCCGCTGTCATCCTGGCCGATATGGCCACCCTGCGCGATGCGCAACTGGGCTTTGACGATGTCGATGCCGGTCAGTTCTTCGGTCACCGTATGCTCCACCTGAATGCGTGGATTCACCTCGATGAAGTAAACGTCGCCGGTATCCGCATTCTGCAGAAACTCCACCGTGCCGGCGTTCTGATAGCCCGCCGCCCGGCACAAGGTCACCGCTGAGTGGCACACCGCCGCACGGGCGTCGTCGTCCAGAAACATCGACGGCGCGCGCTCAACCACTTTCTGGTTGCGCCGCTGCACGGTGCAGTCGCGGTCGAACAAATGAACGATGTTGCCGTGGAGGTCGCCCACAATCTGCACTTCAACGTGCCGGGCACGGCGAATCAGTTTTTCGAGATAGACCTCGCCATTGCCAAAAGCCTGCTCGGCTTCGCGACGACCGAGGGCCACGAGTTCAAGCAAGGTTGTTGCGTCTTCAATCACCCGCATGCCGCGACCACCGCCGCCCCAGGAGGCTTTGAGCATCAGCGGATAGCCAATGCCTTCGGCGAGTCGGGTGATTTCCTCGGGCGCCTCGGGCAGTGGCCCGGTGGCCGGCATGACCGGCACGCCGCAGCGCTCGGCCAGCTTGCGGGCGGCCACCTTGTTGCCCAGCGTGCGCATGACGTCGGCCGGGGGACCGACAAAAATAATCCCGGCCTCGGCGCAGGCGTCGGCGAATTCAGGACGTTCGGAGAGGAAACCGTAACCGGGGTGGATCGCGTCGACCCCGGCTTCGAGCGCGATGCGGATGATGTCGTCACCATCCAGATAGGCCTGGACCGGCGTTTTGCCTTTGCCGACCAGATAAGCCTCATCCACCTTGAATCGATGGAGCGAGAAACGGTCTTCCTGCGAGTAGATGGCGACCGATTCGATATCGAGTTCGGCCGCGGCACGCATCACGCGAATCGCGATTTCACCGCGATTGGCAACCAGAAGCTTTCGGATTTTTCGCATGGCAAATCTCGGGGCGCATCACGCCGGAAATGGAGATGCGTTCGACTCTACAGCAGGGGTCTAAGACAGGAAAGGGCAGTGCAACAAAGAGTCAGAGAGCGTGCAGCTAAGGTTCAGGCTGCACTCTCAATGACCATTCCTTTGCCGTGGAAAGCCCGGAATGCCTCGGTACCGGCGTCGGTGAAGTACTTGGCGAGAATCGGCGGCTCAGTCTGCAGGAGATCCACCACTAACAGGCCGTCAATGACGTTGTTGAAGGCGGGATCGACGTTAAACCCGAGAATACGACCGCCGAGCTTGAGATATTGGCGTAACAACACGGGGACGCCCTTCTCATCTTCCTCCAGCGTGCCAAGCAAATCAGCCAGCACCCGGGAGTCGGGGTCTTCCATCGAATCAAAGACCGGGAGTTCATGCTCACGCACCCGGAACGGCCGGCGCGGGCGCACTTCCCCCGCGTGCTCGGCATCAAATTTATGACGCTTGAGCATGGCGACCAGAATTTGCTGCGACAGCGGATGGTAGTCGTTACTGATGCTCACCGGACCGAACAGATAGCGGTAACGCGGATTGCGCACCACGTAGACGCCGATGCCGCGCCAGAGCATCAGCAGTGCAGTGAAACTGCGCTGCTGTTCGAGACGCACAAAGGAACGACCCATCTCGACGCCGCAGCTCAGTTTCTCCAGCAGTTTGCCCGACATGCGGAACAAGGAGTGGGTATATAGCCCGTGCGGACCGCGCTTGGGCAGAATCAGATCGCTGGGTCCCATCCGGTACGCGCCGATGATCTGCAGGGTCTTTTTGTCCCACAGAAACATGTGCTGGTAGTAGTCGTCGTATTCGTCGAGGTCGCAGGCTTTGCCGGTGCCTTCGCCAATCCGGCGGAACGTCAGTTCACGCAGACGGCCAATTTCGTTGAGCAAGTTGGGGCATTCGCGGCCGGTGAAATACCAGATTTCGAGCGAGCCGTGCGCATGTAGCAACTGCTCGGCGCTGAGACCGCTAACTTCGCACGCCAGCGACTCTTCTGACGGGGCCTCCGCGATCGGCAGTAACCGGGTTTTGGGTTTGGGCTTCGCGGGCTCGGCGCTCCGGCCGGACCGATCGGCCACCCGCAAGAGGTAGGTTTTGTACTGAAGATACTGCGCGGAGACTTCGTCATCGCCCAGTTCAGTCAGCACCGAAGGGGCCAAGGGCCGGCCAATGCGCAGACGCACGGTCCTCGGCTTCAACAGTTCGCGCACCAGTAGTGCGGTACGCAAACGGGGATTGAGCAAACCGCCAATCTGGAACAGCGTGCTGTTGCGGCCCTCGATGTAGATAGGCAACGCCGGTGCGCCGGTCTGTCGCAAGAGGCGGGCCGCACCTGAGGTCCATTCCGGATCGGTCACCTGTCCGGTGCTGAGCTTGAGGCTTGAGACTTCCCCACCGGGGAACATCACGATCATCCCGCCCTGCTCCAGCCATTTGCGGGCGGCCCGCACGGCGGCAATGTTGTAGCGTGCAGCCCGGCCGCCCCCGAAAGGATCGACCTGCAAGAGCAAGGAGCGCAATTCCATGAAGCCGGCGAGAAAGTGATTGGCAACGAAGCGCACGTCGGGGCGCACTCGCAGCAGCAAATCCATCAATAGCAGGCCGTCGGGCCCGCCGTGCGGATGATTGGCAACCACAACGCAAGGACCCGTCTTCGGGATTCGCTCGAGATGCTCTGCTTCAAATTCAGGGCTGATGGCGAGTTCGCGCAACGCGAGTCGCACAAATTCCGGCACATCGTTCGCCTGCGGTAAACGGCGATACCGGCTGGTGAGTTCGCTGAGTCCGAGCAGTCTGTCAATCAGGCGGACAACCGGCCGCCGTAGCAGTTGGAGTTTCTGCGGCAGGTAGCCTTCAACGGTGAAGGCTGGGCGCTCGTTTAGGGCGAAATTGGATTCCGACATCTGTGCCTTGGGGTTTATTCGAAGAAGCTGCCCCGGCCCGCGACCGGCATCTGCCCCTCGTCTGATTAAGTACCATGCCCGAGGTGATCCGGATCATGCCACAGCCACACGCATCGGTGGAGCACTTTGGAATCGGGCGATCCTGACTCAGCCCATGATGGGCTGGGCCTGGCCATTCGGTCTGACGCCAAGAACGAGCCCAAGTTCATACCAGCGCTGAATCATTTTCTCACCGAAGGCCATCAGTTGCGCAGGAGAGCGATGCCCCATGGCTTCGGCAATCGCGTCAAGCGCCTCGTGTGGCGCGAGGCCTTCACGGGTCGCCACAAATAACTCGGCAGAGGCGTCGTTTAGGTCGAGCACTGCGAACTCATCGGACGGCGCGCGAAAGGCCAGCAGAAGCGTGGCTCTCGGCGGGGGCTCGGCGGGCAGGTACTCGACACTGATTGCGTGAACGGGAAAGACGTAGCGTACGAGTTGATGCACCGGGTTGACCGCCTACGCGTGAGTCATCAGCGGTGGGAGCAGGGTCGCGGACCCGCTTTCAAATTCGCGCATATCGCTGGCCAGCGTGTTTTCGAGCCAGTCGAAATGCGCCAGTTCTCGT
>Ga0164295_10005002_pt1 | contig 10521 bp, 9 predicted proteins | sample GEODES006metaG_FD_111798 | JGI IMG/M metagenome (GOLD analysis project Ga0164295, IMG submission 111798) | Oligotrophic lake water microbial communities from Sparkling Lake, Wisconsin, USA - GEODES006 metaG | ecosystem: Environmental > Aquatic > Freshwater > Lake | place: USA: Sparkling Lake...
GGCGGAGGTCACCACGGTGAGGTTCGGTGTGCCCACCGAGGGTGAGCTGACCGCCTATATCGCCAGTGGCGAGCCGTTGAATGTGGCAGGTGGCTTCACGATCGACGGACTGGGCGGCTGGTTCATCGACGGCGTCGAGGGCGATCCGTCCAATGTGGTGGGCCTTGGCCTGTCCGTCACCCGCCGGCTGCTGGAGTCCGTCGGGCTCTCGGTCGGTGACCTCTGGAGAACCAACCCGGTGGGCTGATCGGTAGGCTCGAAGCCGTGCCTCTACCACCTGATCCCGATCCCGCCCTGCAGGACTACGCCCACCCCGAACGCCTCGTCACCGGGGACTGGCTGTCGGCGCATCTGGGCACGCCCGGTCTAGCGATCGTCGAATCCGATGAGGACGTGCTGCTCTACGACGTCGGCCACATTCCCGGCGCGGTCAAGGTCGACTGGCACACCGACCTCAACGATCCCCACGTGCGCGACTACATCACCGGCGAGCAGTTCGCGGATCTGATGAATCGCAAGGGCATATCCCGCGATGACACCGTGGTGATCTACGGCGATAAGAGCAACTGGTGGGCGGCGTATGCGCTGTGGGTGTTCACCCTGTTCGGCCACCCGGATATCCGGCTGCTCAACGGCGGACGCGACGCCTGGCTGGCCGAAGGCCGCGATACGACACTCGATGTTCCCGAGACGACCACCACCGGCTATCCCGTGGTGCCGCGCAACGATGCTCCCATCAGGGCCTACCAGTCCGATGTTCTGGAATCGCTGGGCCGTTCCACGCTGATCGACGTCCGCTCACCCCTGGAGTACACCGGCGAGCGCACCCATATGCCGGACTACCCCGAGGAGGGCGCCCTGCGGGGTGGCCACATCCCCACCGCGGTCTCGGTGCCGTGGGCCAAATCGGCCGACGAGACCGGCAGGTTCCGCTCCCGGGCCGAACTCGACGAGATCTACTCGTTCGTCTCCCCCGGCGATAACACCATCGCCTACTGCCGGATCGGCGAGCGCTCCAGCCACACCTGGTTCGTTCTCACCTATCTGCTGGGTGTTCCGGGTGTGCGCAATTACGACGGCTCGTGGACGGAGTGGGGCAACACCGTTCGGGTACCCGTGGCGGCCGGCGAAGATCCGGGATCCGCGCCGGCGTGAGCATGCCCGCCCCGCTGGCGGAGGTGGTCTCGGAATTCGCCGAGATGACCGGTCAGGACAAGCTGACCCTGCTGCTGGAGTTCGCCAACGACCTGCCCGCGCTGCCCGCCGACCTCACCGAGGCCGCCATGGAACCGGTGCCAGAATGTCAGTCCCCGTTGTTCCTGCATGTCGACGCCGCCGACCCGGACAACGTCCGGCTGTACTTCAGCGCCCCGGCCGAGGCGCCCACCACCCGCGGATTCGCCTCGATCCTGGCCGCGGGCCTCGACGGCCAGCCGGCCGCGGACATCCTGGCCGTGCCGGACGACTTCTATTCCGACCTGGGCCTGGCAGCGCTGATCAGCCCGCTGCGTCTGCGCGGCATGTCGGCCATGCTGACCCGGATCAAGCGGCGGTTGCGCGCCACCTAGACTGCCTCCGAACCCTATTCTTAAAGCGGTTCTAAGAGTCCACAGGAGGCGCGGTGCCCGCTCACAATCAGACCATCTCCAAGGTCCTCGTCGCCAACCGTGGCGAGATCGCGGTGCGGGTGATCCGGGCCGCCCAGGATGCCGGTCTGGGCAGTGTGGCGGTCTATGCCGAGCCGGATGCCGACGCCCCGCATGTGCGGCTCGCCGATGAGGCCTTCGCCCTGGGGGGGCAGACTTCCGCCGAGTCCTACCTCGACTTCGGCAAGATCCTCGACGCTGCGGCGAAGTCCGGCGCCAACGCCATCCACCCCGGCTACGGGTTCCTCTCTGAGAACGCCGACTTCGCCCAGGCCGTCATTGACGCGGGGTTGATCTGGATCGGGCCCAGCCCGCAGTCCATCCGCGACCTCGGTGACAAGGTCACCGCCCGCCATATCGCCGCCCGCGCGCAGGCTCCCCTGGTGCCCGGCACACCCGATCCGGTCAAGAACGCCGACGAGGTGGTGGCATTCGCCCGCGAGTACGGCGTGCCGGTCGCGATCAAGGCGGCCTTCGGCGGTGGCGGGCGCGGCATGAAAGTCGCGCGCACTCTCGAGGAGATTCCTGAGCTGTTCGATTCGGCCACCCGCGAGGCCATCGCCGCCTTCGGCCGCGGCGAGTGCTTCGTCGAGCGTTATCTCGACAAGCCGCGCCACGTCGAAGCCCAGGTGATCGCCGATCAGCACGGCAACGTCATCGTCGCCGGCACCCGCGACTGCTCGCTGCAGCGCCGCTTCCAGAAGCTCGTCGAAGAGGCTCCGGCGCCCTTCCTCACCGACGCGCAGCGCAAGGAGATCCACGAGTCCGCCAAGCGGATCTGCAAGGAGTCCGGCTACTACGGCGCGGGCACGGTGGAGTATCTCGTCGGCCAGGACGGTCTGATCTCGTTCCTTGAAGTCAACACCCGCCTGCAGGTGGAGCATCCCGTTACCGAGGAGACCTCCGGTATCGATCTGGTACGCGAGCAGTTCCGCATCGCCAACGGCGAAAAGCTGTATCTCACAGAGGATCCCACGCCACGCGGGCACTCCATCGAGTTCCGGATCAACGGCGAGGATGCCGGTCGCGGGTTCCTGCCAGCCCCCGGACCGGTGACCAAGTTCGAGCCGCCGACGGGCCCGGGCGTCCGGCTGGATTCCGGTGTGGAATCCGGATCGGTCATCGGTGGTCAGTTCGACTCCATGCTGGCCAAACTGATCGTCAGCGGTGCCACCCGTGCCGAAGCCCTGCAACGGGCGCGGCGCGCGCTGGCCGAATTCAATGTCGAGGGTTTGGCAACCGTCATCCCGTTCCACCGCGCGGTCGTCAGCGATCCCGCGTTCATCGGTGATGAGAATGGCTTCACCGTGCACACGCGGTGGATCGAGACGGAGTGGGATAACACCGTCGAACCGTTCACCGGCGGCGGCGAGATCGACGACGACGAAACGTCGCGCCAGACCGTCGTGGTCGAGGTCGGCGGCCGTCGCCTAGAGGTCTCGCTGCCCGGCGGACTCGCATTGGGCAACGGCGGCGGTTCGACCGACGCCGGCGTCACACGCAAGAAGCCCAAGCCGCGCAAGCGCGGGTCGCATGGCGGTGCCGCCGCCTCCGGTGATGCGGTGACCGCACCCATGCAGGGCACCGTTGTCAAGGTCGCCGTCGAGGAGGGTCAGACGGTCAGCGTCGGCGATCTCGTGGTCGTGCTGGAAGCCATGAAGATGGAGAACCCGGTGACGGCCCACAAGGACGGTGTCATCACCGGTCTGGCGGTCGAGGCCGGCGCGGCCATCACCCAGGGCACCGTTCTGGCCGAGATCAAGTAGTCCGGTCACCCGGGCCGTGGAACCGGTCGAGATCAATGCCGGCGCGTGGTACCTACTGCCGTTGCGCTCCGACGAGTGGGCGGCCGACACCTGCTACTCATGGTCGGTGTGCGAACCCACGACCGGTGAACCGCTTGCCGAGGTGATGTTCGACCCGCGAAGCGCAGTCCTGACATCGCACGCGCAACCCGGACACGAGGATGCGGCCGCGGCGGCATCGGAATCGGTGCGGCGGTTCATTACCGGTCGGGCCGGCTAGGGAAACTTCGCCATAAGTTCGGCCTCGGAAATGGCGAACCGCGCGCTACCCGGTGTAACTGGTTCACGGCTGGTCAGCAGAATCACATTCTCGGGAAACGGTTTTGACCTGTCCGCGTGCTTCACAAAGTTCTCGGTAGTAAAACCGTGGGCCTGCGTGAGTATCTGAGGTGGATCATCAAGGTAGTAACCGATAGTCGCCGGCTCGGGATAAAACGGCTGCAGTCCCAGCAGGTATTCCCACGCCGCGTTGATGCGGTAGGTCTCATACGGGGCCGCCAACAGGGAATCATTGCCCACACACCGCAGCCGATTCGCGATGTAGTAGTTGTCGACCCAGTCTCTACCGTCGAGAGTGCGCAACCGAAGCGCGACCTGCATGCGAGAGTCCATAAACTGCTCGATCGCACGACGGCACCACGCGAGATTGTGCTCATCCAAGAGGTGCGCGACTCGAGAAAGGATGTACTCAAGCCCGCCGCGGTAACGGTCCCAGCCGATCTTGACTTCTTCATTCCCGGCCTGCTTGCGCTCTTCATCTTCGAAATATCGGGTCACAAAGCGATAGAAGGGTTCGGGGCTGAATGTCACCGCCGCACGATCTACCATTCGTGCGATCTGGGTGAAGAAGAAGAACGCAATCGGGTTTTCGGTTCCCGCCACCTCCCGGGCGAGAGACGTCCTGGCCACGTAAATCTCCGGGAAGATGTGACCATTCACCAACAGGTCGAAGAGAACACCATGATCCCCCGCAGCAATACGTGTCTCCTGCTCGAGGAAATAGAATTGATCGAAATCCTCACCGGCAACGCGGTCATGAAGGAACCAGGGAGCAAATACCGCACCGACGTCAGGATTGGCTTCCAGATAGGCAATGTAACGCCCCAGCACCTCTAGCCGGAGCAGATCGTCATCAGCGAGGTAGACGACATATCTTCCCTTGGCAGCGCCAAAAAGCTGCGAGATGTTTTGCACTGCGCCCACATTCGTGGGCCGCCGGATGTAACGCAGCGCCAACTGACCCTCGTACTTGCGCACCACATCGGCGGTGTCGTCTTCGGAAGCGTTGTCACCGATCAGCAGTTCGTAGGTATGACCAAGTTCCCCGATATGAGCAACGAGATCAGCCAACAGGCAGTCGAGGTACCGCGCCCGATTGAAGGTGGGAACGCAGATACTCAGAACGGGCGGCCGCAGGGAATCGGGGATGGCGGCTGGATTCACGACTCCCCGAGTTTCCCAGAGAAGAATGCCCGCACATCTTCCGCGAACAACTCCGGTTGCTCAAAGGCAGCGAAATGCCCACCGCGCGGCATATCCGTCCAATGCGTGATGTTGTACTTCGACTCGCACCAGCGGCGAGGGGATCGCAGGATCTCCTTCGGAAACGCCGCAACACCTGTCGGCACCTCGACCCGGCCAAACTCGGCGAGATTCTTGAAGCTCTCCCAGTACAGCCGCGCCGACGATGCGCCCGAGGCGGTCGCCCAGTACAGCATCACGTTGTCGAGCATCTCGTCTCGGGACAGCACGTTTTCCGGATGGCCGTCGCAGTCGGTCCACGCCCAGAACTTCTCCACGATCCACGCCATCTGAGCCACCGGCGAATCGACTAGGCCGTAGCCCAGTGTCTGGGGTCGGGTGGCCTGCTCCTCGGAGTAGCCCATGCCCCAGCGCTGGTGGTAGGCAAGCCCCTCCAACGCCGACTGCTCCGCGGGTGTGGGGTCCTGCATGCTCTCCGCGGTCGGCAGACCGAGTGGCATGTTGGTGTGAATGGCGATGCACCCGTTACCGTCGCCGACCGAGGCGTTGCTCCCGATCTGGGTGGTGACCACCGCACCCCAGTCACCGCCCTGAGCGCCGTAGCGCTCATAGCCGAGCCGCTTCATCAGGCTGTCCCAGGCCGTCGCGATGCGTTCAATGTTCCAGCCGGCGGCGGTCGGCTTACCGGAGAAGCCGTACCCGGGCAGTGACGGGCACACCACGTGGAAATCTTCGGCCAACGGTTCGATGACCTTGGAGAACTCGACGACAGAACCCGGCCAGCCGTGCGTGATGATCAGCGGCAGCGCATCAGGGTTAGCACTGCGCTGGTGAATGAAGTGGATATCCAGACCATCGATCTCGGTGACGAACTGATCGAAGCGGTTGAGCGCAGCCTCCCGGACCCGCCAGTCGTACCCGTCGGCCCAGTAGGCGGCCAACTCCCGGGTGTAGTCCAGCGGGATGCCCTGGGACCAGTCCTGCACACATTCGCGCTCCGGCCAGCGGGTCCGGGCCAGTCGCTCCCGCAGGTCCGTGAGGTCGCCGTCAGGAACGGAGATGCGGAACGGGCGGATAGCAGGGGAATTGTTCGCCATGGCCTGATTATGGCTGTTCGGGTTCACTAAGCTTCGACCTATGCGCCTGGTGATCGATCTCAATAAGTGCCAGGGGTATGCGCAGTGCATTCCCCTTGCGCCAGACGTGCTGAAACTCAACGGAGAGGAGGCCGTCACCTACGACCCCAACCCGGACGACTCGCAGCGTCAGCAGGTCTTGCGGGCAGCCGCATCGTGCCCTGTTCAGGCGATCATCCTTGAGGTGGATCCGCCTGCGGATCGGGACACCAAATGAGCGCGACGGAGGGGTTGTTCGACCAGATCGTCAATACCTTCCGGGCCGAAGGCCGCATCGTCATCGTGGGTGCATCGCTAGCCGGATTGCGCGCCGCCGAAGCCCTGCGGGAAAAAGGTTTCAATGGATCGCTGACGATCATCGGCGATGAGCCGCACGAGCCCTATGACCGCCCACCACTGTCCAAGCAGGTGCTCAAGGGCTGGGTGCCCGCCGACCACACCAAGCTGCCCCGGCTGCGTCGGGTGGACGCCGACTGGCGACTGGGGGTGGCGGCTGTCGGCCTGGACAGGTTCAACCACGTGGTCAAGCTGGCCAACGGTGAGGACATCGAGTACGGCCGCCTGCTGATCGCCACCGGGACACGGGCACGGCCCTGGCCCAACCCCGAGGAAGCCGCACTGGAAGGCGTCCACACGGTTCGCACGCCCGAGGACGCCGCCAAACTGGCCGCCGCGTTCAAGGCTCGTCCGCAGCGGGTGCTGATCGTCGGTTCGGGTTTCATCGGTTCCGAGATCGCCTCGGTGTGCCGCGATCTGGACCTGCCGGTGACCGTGGCCGAACGCGGTAAGGGTCCGTTGATGGGCGCACTCGGCGGAGTGATCAGTGAGATCGCCGCACAGATGATGCGCGACGCGGGAGTGGATCTGCGGACCGGTGTTGCGGTGGAAAGCCTCGAAGGTGACGCTGGCGGCCACGTCCGCAAAGCGCGGCTCTCTGACGGAACCGTGCTCGACGTCGACGTGGTGGTGGCCTCGCTGGGATCCATCCGCAATGTGGAATGGCTGGAAGGCGCGCAGTTAGCCGCCGGACAGTGGGGACTGGCATGTGATGCAGGGTGCCGGGCCTTCGATATCAACGGGGTGGTGACCGATCACATCTTCGTCGCCGGCGACGTCGCCCGGGCACCTCATGTGCTCTACGACTACGAGTTCTTGTCCCAAGAGCATTGGGACAACGCGGTTTTCGGTGCCGAAGTCGCCGCCAACAATATGATCAACCTCGAAGTGGGCCGCCGGCCACATCTACCGCTGCCGTCATTCTGGTCCGGTCAGTTCGGGGTCAACATCAAGAGCGTCGGTGTGTGCTCCTACGGTGACGAGATCGTGTTCACCCAGGGCTCACCCGAAAATCGCCGGTTCGCCGCCGCCTACGGCCGCAAGGGACGCATCGTCGGTGCGGTCACCTTCAACCATGGCAAGTGGCTGCCCTACTACGCCGAACTGATCGAGCGCTCCGCGCCCTTCCCACCTCCCCCGCCAGGCTATGACCGTCCGGCCAACCACGACGTGATGCCGGCCCGCTTCCCCGATCCGCGTGAACCCGCGGGCCTGCCCGACGTGGTGCTGACCGGACACGACCCGACATCGCGTGGCGCCGAATTCCGGCCTCGCAGCCACTAGAGAAGCCACCCGCAGGAGAACCACCATGGATGCCGCAACTGCCTGGGCCGAGGCGATGAAATTCTCCAACCGCCCGAATCCCTACCCTTTCTTCGAGGAACTACGCAAGACCCCGGTTGCCAAGGTCTCAGAGAAGACCTACGTCATCACCGGCTACCCGGAAGTCGCCGCGCTCGCCCATGACCCGCGGATCAGTTCCGATATCGCGCTGAGTCCGTCGGGTCTGTTCGGTGAGAAGCAGGCGCAACTCGACGCCGCCGAAGCCGCGCAGGCACGCAACTTGAGCATGCTGACCTCAGACCCTCCCGAACACGACACGATGCGCCGGCAGTTCATGCGGCACTTCGGCCCACCACACACCCCGGACCTGATCCCAAGCATGGCCGGGTTTGTGGTCGACCTGTCCAATGAACTGCTCGACAACGTGAAGGCCCGCGGCGGCACCAGGATGGACGCCGTCGAGGACTTCGCCTACCCGATCCCGGTATCGGTGATCTTCCGGGTGCTCGGCGCGCCGATCGCCGACGAGGGCAAGTTCCATGGCTGGGTGATGGACTTCATGCAGGGCGCCGACGTGGGACCGGAGGCCGATACCGACAAGGGCCGGGCTGCAATGGCAAAGGCGGCCGCCAGCATGGCCGAGTTGGACACCTACGTCCACGACCTCGTCGAGCGACTATCCCGCGAACCTGGGCCGGGCCTGTTATCGGCGGTACTGCACGACGACGGACCGGACGGGCCGGTCTCGATTGAGGCCGCCGCCGCGAATGCGATGCTGTTGCTGATCGCCGGACACGACTCGACCGTCAACACCATCACCAACTCGATCATGACGCTGCTACGCAACCCGGGCTCGTGGGACCTGCTGCGGGATAACCCCGATCTCATACCGCGCACCATCGAGGAAGTACAGCGTCTGCAGTCAGCCGTGCAGTTCTTCCCAAGCCGCTGGGCTACCGCGGACATCGAGATCGCCGGAACCCGCATTCCCGCCGGCTCCGCAGTCTTCCTCGTCTACGCCGCCGCCAACCGCGACCCTCGCCGCTTTCCCCACCCCGACCGGTTTGACCCGACCCGTGCGGACAATGAGCACTTCGGTTTCGGCAGCGGTATTCACACCTGCTTCGGCGGCCCGCTGGCACGGCTCGAAGTGAACCTGGCGCTGGAGGTATTTCTGCGCCGGGTGCGCTCACCAAAGCTGGTAGTGGACCCGCCTCCGTACCGACATAACCAGGTGTTCCGTGGGCCGCGGCACCTCTGGGTTGACTTCGCCGACATCGACGACTGATGTGAGCCCCGCAGGTCCGCTCGTTCGATTCGCTCCCGCCACCCGGCGCTGGTTCACCGGAACCTTCGCCACACCTACCCCTGCCCAATCGCAGGCCTGGGACGCCATCGCCGACGGTGACCACACCTTGGTCATCGCGCCCACGGGGTCGGGGAAAACACTGGCCGCGTTCCTGTGGGCGATCGACCAGTTGGCGCATGAACCGAGTGAGACCAAGGGCACCCGGGTGCTGTACATCTCTCCGCTCAAAGCACTCGCCGTCGACGTTGAACGCAACCTGCGCACCCCCCTTGCCGGGATCTCCCGCGTCGCCGAACAGGACGGCACCCCGATCCGGAAGATCAGCGTGGGCATCCGCTCCGGTGACACCCCGCCCGCTCAGCGCCGCGCGCTGCTCTCCGCTCCACCCGACATCCTGATCACCACACCTGAGTCGCTGTTCCTGATGCTCACTTCCGCAGCCCGCGACACTCTGGTCGACGTGCACTGCGTGATCATCGACGAGGTGCACGCGGTAGCGGGTACCAAACGCGGCGCGCACCTCGCGCTGTCACTGGAGCGTCTCGATGCCCTGCTGCCCCAGCCCGCCCAACGGATCGGCCTGTCTGCAACCGTCAGACCGCCCGAGGAGGTGGCCCGCTTCCTGACCGGCGGACGGCCGACAACCATCGTTCGCCCGCCCTCGGCCAAAACCTTCGATCTGGCCGTACAGGTGCCGGTACCCGATATGGCCAATCTCGAGAACAACACCATCTGGCCCGATGTGGAAGCGCGGATCGTCGACCTCATCGAGTCGCACTCATCGACCATCGTGTTCGCCAACTCACGTCGGCTCGCCGAGCGAATCACCTCCCGCATCAACGAGATTCACGCCGAGCGATCGGATGCCGAGATCGCCATTCCGTTCGCCCGGGCACACCATGGATCGGTATCCAAGGAGCAACGCGCCGAGGTCGAGGACGACCTCAAGACCGGAAGGCTGCGGGCCGTCGTCGCAACCTCGAGCCTCGAACTCGGGATCGACATGGGCGCGGTCGATCTCGTCATCCAGGTCGAGGCCCCACCCTCGGTCGCCAGCGGGCTGCAGCGGGTCGGCCGCGCCGGCCATCAGGTCGGCGAAGTCTCCCGCGGCGTGTTGCTGCCCAAGCACCGGACCGATCTGATCGGCTGCGCAGTGAGCGTGCAGCGCATGATCGCCGGTGAGATCGAAACCATGCGAGTGCCCACCAATCCGTTAGACATCCTCGCCCAACACACCGTCGCGGCCTGTGCGCTGGAGCCCCTGAACGCCGAGACGTGGTTCGACACCGTGCGGCGCAGCGCCCCGTTCGCAACCCTGCCCCGCAGCGCCTACGAAGCCACACTGGATCTGCTGAGCGGAAAGTATCCGTCGACGGATTTCGCCGAGCTGCGACCCCGACTGGTCTACGACCGTGACACCGGCACCCTGACTGGCCGCCCCGGAGCGCAGCGACTGGCCGTCACGTCCGGCGGCGCAATCCCCGATCGCGGAATGTTCGCGGTGTATCTGGTGGGCGAAAAAC
>Ga0164295_10005003_pt1 | contig 10519 bp, 9 predicted proteins | sample GEODES006metaG_FD_111798 | JGI IMG/M metagenome (GOLD analysis project Ga0164295, IMG submission 111798) | Oligotrophic lake water microbial communities from Sparkling Lake, Wisconsin, USA - GEODES006 metaG | ecosystem: Environmental > Aquatic > Freshwater > Lake | place: USA: Sparkling Lake...
CCATTCTGGGGTATGCTCATTTCACAGTCAGATTCATCCCCTTTCAACCCTTTTACCCCCTAATGAATAGAGGCCTCTTATGAAACTACAAAAAATTATTCTTGCTGCTAGCGCTACTATCCTCACAATGAGTTCAGGCTTTGCTTTTGCTCAATTCCAGAAGCCTGAAGATGCGATTAAATATCGTCAAAGCGTCTATACCGTCTTGGGAAATTCTTTTGGAAAAATTAGCGCTGTTGTTAAAGGTGAAGTCCCATACAACAAAGATGATGTTGCCAAGAATGCGGCCATTATTGCCATGATGTCTACTTTGCCATGGCAGGCATTTGGCCCAGGTACGGAAGGTGGTAAAGCTCAACCCGCCATTTGGTCCGATGGTGCTAAGTTCAAAGCAGCTTCTGAAAAAATGCAGTTGGCAGCAGTTGATCTGAATAAAGCTGCTCAGTCGGGCGACTTAGAAAATATTAAGAAAGCGTTTGGCGCCACAGGACAAACTTGCAAAGGTTGTCACGACGATTTTAGGAAGAAGTAATTAAATAACCCACTACTACAGCGATCACGCTCAATAGAGTTAAGGCGAGCGTACGCTGTATAAAACCATCCTTGGATGGTCGACCCAAGTCTGCTGGTGAATAATTCGCCTCCTCGCTTGGGTCAATTTCTTTATCGCCACTGAACATTGGCCCAATCAAATCTTCACCCTTAAATTTGCGATAGTAAAGAATGGCTACTATATGAATAGAAATGAAGGTGTAGATCAGAAACTGATTGGCCTCATGAATCTGCGAGAAAATAGAGACCATTGAGTTGGAAACATATTTAGACAAGGGGCCCTGGAAAGCAATTTCATCATCTACAAATAAGCCCGTAAATACTTGCACACTCAATACAAAAAGCAATGCAAAGACAGAAATAGCTCCTAGAGGGTTGTGACCTAAAACTCGGGGTGACTTACCACTGAGATAGTTCAATACGCTTTCCTTCGAAGGAAAGAAGGAGGCAAATCGAGCATGGGTTGAGCCTATGAAACCCCAGACGATCCTAAACAGTAATAAGACCAAAATGCTGTAGCCAAAATAGGCGTGCCACTCCATAGCATTACCACCTATATTGACGCTGACCACGCTACCGGTAATGCACAATACCAATAGCCAATGAAATAGCCGAATTGGTAAGTCCCAAACACGAATGATTTTCTTCATTCCTAAAGAATAAAGCAGGATCTGACTTAAACTAAGCAAAATTCATGAACCCTAGTAAAGCCTTTAGAACCCTACTGCTTTATCGCATCGGCGCGACCTTAAGTTATCAGATCACGATGGTGGCGGTAGGTTGGCACATTTACGAAATTACGAACAGCGTGGTTTCACTAGGACTGATCGGCCTAGCTGAGTTAATTCCTTATTTTGCCCTCGCCTTATATTCAGGTCATGCGGTAGACCACTACTCCAGAAAGCTGATTGCAGCATTAGCCTGTGCAATACATATGGCAGTAGCTTTATTTCTGGCAGCGATTGCCCTGGGATGGTTAACACCACCTGTCCCCCTTATTTATTGCGCAGTCGCCTTCATCGGCGTTGGCCGTGCCCTATTGCGCCCATCCTACCAAGCCCTCTTTGGACAAATCATTCCAAGAGACCAACTCACCCGCTATACCGCCTATGCTTCATCTGCATTTCAGATTTGCGTAGTAGCGGGTCCAGGACTTGGTGGCTTGACGATTGGTTTCGCTGGCTTAGAGTGGACTTATTTATTGGCAGCCTTTTGTGCTGTCTTTGGTTTATATGGCATTACCTTCATTAAAGTGATTCAAGAAAAGAGGGGTGAACTCTCTAATCATTTTTTGAAAAGCTTTTTACAAGGATTTCATTACGTCAGAAAACATGAACTGATATTGAGTGTGATGGCACTTGATATGTTTGCTGTACTTTTTGGAGGTGCAGTCTCGATTCTGCCGGCTTTTGTAAAAGAAGTTCTAAACGCCGGGCCTGAGACTCTTGGCATATTACGAGCAGCACCGGCGGCTGGTGCTGTCATTACAGGAATTTACCTCGCAAGACGTCCCATACTGACTGAGTCAGGAAAATATCTTCTCCTCTCGGTAGCGGGCTTTGGTATTGCCATTATTGCTTTTGCCATCTCAAGCAATCTCTGGATCTGCGCATTTTTCTTATTCATCTCTGGATGCTGTGATTCCGTTTCAGTAGTGATTCGTGGCAGCATTATGCAACTCACAACACCGGATCATATGCGCGGTAGGATTAGCGCCATTAATGGCATCTTCATCGGCTCATCAAATGAACTAGGCGCGCTAGAGTCGGGTATTGCAGCCAGCCTCATGGGCTTAGTGCCCTCGATCATATTTGGCGGAGGCGCGACGATCTTGGTTGTTTTACTGACTTATCGATTCGCGCCCAAGTTACGAAAACTCAATATCAAAGATATTGCCTAGCCAGCCCTCATCATTGCTTAATTTCCGGTAGGTCTTTCTGAATAATTTTTAAGCCCTCACGTAATGCTTTCTGATAACGCTTACGCTCTGCTTGAATCGTTTCCGCAGTCCAAGAGAAAAATCCTTCCCCAGTTTTCATACCAAACTTCCCGCTCTCCACGCGCTCACTTAAGCACTTTGCAATCGTAGAAGAGTTATTTAAGGAAGGATAAATCGTCGCTCCCCCGGCGGCATGGATTTCAAGCCCTGCATGATCACGTTGCATTGCTGGACCAGCTGCGATATAGCGAAAGCCAAATCCAAAGCGGACAGCCTTGTCGATATCTTCAGGAGTACATATACCTTGATCTACCATCGAGAATGCTTCACGTGATAGTGCATGCTGTAAACGATTGGCCAAGAATCCGGGTAAATCTTTTTTAACAGTCACTGGCACCATGCCACAAGTAGTCATCAACCTAAAAAGACTATCACCAACTAGAGGGGAAGTTTTTTCGCCATAAACTACTTCCACACAGGGAATCAAATGGGCCGGCATAAAAAAATGTAGGCCAATCATTCGTGCGGCTGTTTTTAAGCCGCTTGCAATTTGGCTAATGGGAAAGCTAGTGCTATTACTAGCTAATACGGCTTCTGGCTTTGCATACTTTTCAAGCTTGGCAAATAATTCTTGTTTGATATCTAAGCGCTCAGGCACGCACTCAATCACCAAATCCACATCCGACCAATCGACTTCTTCTAAAGACCCAGCAGTGCTGAGTAAATGAACGCGATTTTCGTAACCCAATTCAGCCAGGGTATTTGCAAAATAATCTGGCAAAAGGGCTCTGCGTTCAGTAGTTGGCTCAACCACCTGCACAGCACAACCACCGCGCGCGCAGACAGCAGCTACGTCTGCGCCCATAGTGCCCCCTCCAACAATCACTACTTTAGTTTCGGCTGGGGTAAACAACATGACATATTCTCCTCATAGGGGGCGCAATTTTAGGTAAAAATTCTCTTACAATGGATTATTCCAATAAAAAAGTTTGTGAGACATGATCCCCGTCAATTCGGTGTTAGAGGTCGGCCATTTCCCTGAAATGATGCAGGCAGAAATTAATCGACGTTTTACTCCAGTACTCCATCCTGATCCAGCAGCCCCAGCACCTGAAGGTCATTTTGAGGCCATCTTAGTTCGCTCTAACATTACGCTGCCTGAAACCCTGCTTAGGCAAATCCCGAGTATCAGAATGGTATCAACCTGCGGTGTTGGTTATGACAATCTTCCGCTGGCTTACCTTAAAGAGCGGGGAATCAAAATCAGCAACACCCCAGGGGTTCTCAATGATGCTGTTTGTGAATTAGCGCTGGGGATCATGCTCGGACTCTTGCGGCGCCTGCCTGAAGCCCAAGAACTTGTCAAAAGTACCGCTTGGTCCAAGGGCCCCTTTAGGATTACCACTACCTTATCGGGTAAACGAGTAGGCATCGCTGGTATGGGTCGGATTGGGCAAGATTTAGCTGCACGTCTCTTACCCTTTAAGGTGGAAATTTGTTACAGCGGACCATCTCCTAAGAATTTGCCATACACCTATATTAAAGACATCCAATCATTAGCAGAGGCATGTGATGTGCTTTTTTTAACCTGTCCAGCCACCCCCGATACGGATAAAATAGTCAATGCTCAAGTGCTTGAAGCGCTTGGTCCCAAGGGCTACTTAATCAATATTGCTCGTGGCAGCGTGGTTGATGAACCTGCTCTTTTATATGCACTGCAGCATAAAAAGATTGCTGGCGCAGCCTTGGATGTCTTCGAAAATGAACCTAATCCCAATATTGCTTTCTTAAATCTTGATAATGTACTTTTAACGCCTCATATAGGCAGCGCTACCGCAGAAACACGGATAGCAATGACTCGTTTAGCAGTAGATAATTTAGAAGCCTTTTTTAACCAGCAGCCACTTCTGACAGAAGTAAAAAATTAATCGGAGCAAGAATGACTATTTCCCTACACCCTTCAACATTGCCTGCAGTGCTATCGCCAGTATTAACGCCGTTTAAAGCAGATGGTAGCCCTGATGCACAAAAATTATTGAAGCAATGCAAATGGTTAGAGGCTAATGGTGTTGGTCAAGCAATCTTTGGCACAAACTCAGAAGCAAACTCTATGTCTGATCCACAAAAAATGAATACGTTAACAGCGCTCATCGAAGGTGGACTCAATCCCGAGCACATGATGCCGGGTACCGGGAGCACCTCGATAGATGCAACCGTTACCATGACAAAACTTGCGGTTGCACACAAATGTGCTGGCGTTCTCATGCTTCCACCCTTCTATTACAAAGACGTTACTGATGATGGACTCTTTGCATATTTTTCGGAGGTGATTCAAAAGGTAGGTAGCTCAGCACTGAAGATTTATATCTACAACATTCCGCCCGTTACCAAGATTAATAAAAGCTTGTCATTGCTTGAGCGCCTAGCCAAAGAATATCCAAAAACTGTGGTTGGCATGAAGGATAGCTCAGGTGACTGGGCTTATACAGAATCCGTCATTAAGTTACTAGCTCCATCTGGTTTCCGTGTTTATGCTGGTAGCGAAGTTTTCTTAATGCGTACCCTGCGAGCTGGTGGGGTTGGATGCATTTCTGCTACTGCAAACATTAATCCAAAAGCGCTTGCTGATTTAGCGGCGCACTGGAGAGAATCCGATGCTGATCAACGTCAAGCAGACTTAGATAGTCTCCGCTCGATCTTTGCGCAATACCAAATGATTGCTGGTATGAAAACTGCCGTTGCCCATTTCAGTAAAGATCCTGATTGGCTGAGAGTTCTGCCGCCCCTGATGCAATTAACTGCTGATCAACAAGCAAAATTATTAAGTGAATTGCAAAAAGCTCATTTTTCAATGCCTGGTCTTTAATTTAAAAAATATCCAAGGAGACAACCATGAAGTTATTAAAAATCGTCGTACTATCGCTCAGCTTTTTATGGGCTAATGCGCAAGCACAAAATATCTCGATTGCTACCGGTGGTACCGGGGGCGTCTACTACCCAATGGGTGGTGGCCTAGCCTCAGTCTTATCGAAGCATGTCCCAGGAATGTCAGCGACTGCTGAAGTGACAGGTGGCTCAGTTGATAACTTAAAACTGGTTGGTACTGGCAAACCTTACGTTGCTTTCTCAATGGCTGATGCTGCCAAAGACGCTAAAGATGGTGACGATAAATTTAAAGACAAGCCAGTAGATTTGCGCAACTTACTGATACTGTATCCAAACCTAATGCACGTTGCTACCGTGGAATCAACTGGCATTAAGACCATGAAAGATCTCAAAGGTAAGCGCGTAAGTACAGGCTCACCAGGCAGCGCCACTGAAGTCATGGCATTCCGCTTGTTAGAGGCTGCAGGATTAGATAAAGATAAAGATGTCAAGCGTGAGCGCTTGAGCGTTGCAGAATCAGTAAATGCTGTTAAGGACCGTAAGATTGATGCCTTCTTTTGGGTAGGCGGCCTGCCAACTGCGGCGGTTACTGATTTGGCAAATAGTCCCAGCATGAAAATCGTGATGGTGGATACTGCTGCTGAAGTTCCTGCTATGAATAAAAAATATGGCAATCTTTACTTCCCATCCGTTATCACCAAACAAACTTATAGCGGTATGGAAAAAGATAACAATGTTGCAGCAGTTGCCAATCTATTGGTTGTCAACTCCACTATGTCTGATGCAGAGGCATATAAAATTGTTAAAGCCATTTTTGATAATCAGCTTGAACTTGTTCGCTCACATGCTGAGTACAGAAATATCAAGCTAGAGAACCAAAAATCGAATGCCTCACCGATTGCCTATCATCCAGGCGCTTTAAAGTACTTTAAAGAAAAAGGTGTCAAGGTAAACTAAGTCATATCGGGGTGAGTTAATCTCACCCCTTCTGCTTTAATGTGGTGCATAAATATAAATAAAGATAGGTTCAGCCATGAATCAAAATGTGATTGACAACGAAACCCAAGAAAAGTTAGACGCCTTCATTAAGCAAGAAGAGGGTGACTCTAATAACTACAAAGGTCTACTAGCTGTATTCATCACGCTGGTGGCAGTGGGCATGTCATTGTTTCATTTGTATGCAGCCTACTCGATCGTTCCAACCCATCAGCTCAGAGTTATTCACGTTGCACTAGTCTTGTTTCTAGTGTTCCTTAGTTTTCCGGTTGCTGCTCGTTTTAAAAACAAATTAATGTTTTGGGATGTTTTATTTGCCATAGGCTCAGTTGCCATCGCCTATTACATTCTGGCTGGCGGCGATGATCTGATGGACAGAAATACTGCTCCAAATTCTACCGATGTAATGGTGGGTATTGCTCTGATCCTACTCATCCTAGAGGGTGTGAGGAGAACCAATGGCATGGTACTCGTTACGGTTACGGTATTTTTTTTGCTATATGCCTTCTTTGGTAACTATCTTCCCGCCCCATGGACTCACAAAGGTTACGACTTAGACCGGCTAGTGGGTTATATGTATATGAGTCTAGAAGGTATCTACGGCACTGCAGTCGACGTCTCTGCAACTCTGATCATTCTTTTCACCATCTTTGGTGCCTTTTTGCAATTTACTGGCGCTGGCAAGTTTTTTATTGACTTCTCCTTTGCTGCGATGGGTGGTAAATCATCCGGGGTAGGCAGAACGATTGTCTTGTCCTCATTCTTGATGGGTGGCCCATCAGGATCAGGTGTTGCAACTACCGTTACGGTCGGCTCTGTGGCTGCACCGATGCTTGAAAAGGTAGGTTACGAAAAAAATGCTGCAGGCGGTCTTTTGGCTGCAGGTGGACTTGGTGCCATTATCTCGCCACCAGTATTGGGTGCAGCTGCCTTCCTGATTGCTGACTTCCTGAAAATCTCCTATTTAGATGTGTTGCTCATGGCAACCATTCCCACGATTTTGTTCTACCTTGGCTTGTTTGTCATGGTTGAAATCGATGTACGTAAGTACGGCATGAAAAATATTCATTTTCCATCGGTAGAAAGTGCCTGGCAATTAACTAAAAAATATTGGTTTCATTTTTTCTCTTTAATCTCCATCGTGGTGTTCATGATGATGGGTTTCTCGCCAGTGATGTCAGTCTTTTGGGCAACCGTTGTTTCTGCACTCTCTAGTATGTTGCGCAAAGATACCGCAATCATTCCCTGGGCCTGGTTTAAAGGTAAAGAACCCATCCTTTCTGGTCTTTATCAATCCAATTTAGTCAAGGCACTCTCCTCTGGCTCTACGGGAGTACTAGCAATTGCAGCAACGTGTGCAGGTGCGGGTCTGATTGTTGGCACCGTAACCCTTACCGGCCTTGGTCTCAAATTTAGTTCAATCGTGATTCAATATGCGGGTGGCTCATTGCTACTGACTGCTATTTTTACAGCATTGATTGTCTGGATCGTCGGCCTCGCAGTACCGGTAACTGCTTCTTATATTATTTGCGCTGTGATCGCTGCACCGGCACTGATTAACTTAGGTGTGCCTGCATTTGCCGCGCATATGTTTATCTTCTATTACGCCGTACTGTCAGAGGTATCGCCGCCAACGGCCTTATCACCATTTGCCGCAGCCGCAATTTGCAAAGGTAATCCCTATAAAACTACTCTACAAACCTGGAAATACGTTGCCCCTGCAATTTTGGTGCCATTTATGTTTGTCCTCGATAAGTCTGGCGTGAGTTTACTGCTGATGGGCTCCACCAGCGCCCTAGAGCAAGCAGATTGGTCACAGATCGCCTGGATATCATTTACTGCTGTGATTGGCATCATTTGTTTGGCTGGCGGCTTACAGGGATGGTTTATTGAAAAAACCAAAGTATTTGAGCGCGTCATTATGGTGATATCTGGAGTGGCTTTAGCCTATCCATCGACAGAGGCCGATCTCATTGGCTTCATTGGATTTGCTTTGGTACTCATCACCCAAATCATTACTCACTTTAAGCTCCACCCCCGATCTTCTTCCTAAACTATGAATAAAGCCCGCAGTAGCGGGCTTTATTCATGAAGATTAATCTTCAAGTTCTATCAAGCAATTTTAGTCCAGGCAGATTTACCTGCATACTGTTTCACCGCAGCCTCATCAAATTCAAATCCGAGCCCTGGTGTTTTGTGTAAGATGAGGTCGCCATTCTTAAAGGTCAATTGTTTATTAATTAACCTACGGAAATTCAATACCTGATCATCTAAAAAGAATTCTACAAAACGAGCGTTGGGAGTAGCAGCTACTAGCGGCGCATGTAAATCATGCATCCAATGTGGACAAACGATTACACCCTTTAAGTCTGCATAAGCAGAGATCCGGCGCCATTCTGTAATACCACCGCATACTGCGGCATCTGATTGCAAAATTGCAGCGCCACCTGCATCAATCAACTCTCTAAAACGCCAGCGACCTGCCTCCATCTCACCGGTAGCAACATTAATCTTAGTTTGACGCGCTAGAGCTGCATGTAAGTCAATCGCATCTGGTGAAAAAGGCTCTTCTATCCAGTATGGGTTATAGGCCTCAAAGCGCCGCACATACTCTAAAGCGGTAGGTAAATCACGCCACGCATTATTGGCATCTAAAGTTAGTAAAATATCTTCACCAATTGCTTTGCGAGCAGCTTTCACTCGCGCCTCTTCTTCGGATGGAGATAAGCGCCCCACTTTCATTTTGACGGCTTTAAAACCCAGCTTAACGTAGGACTCCATCTCCTGACCTAACTTAGCAGGCGTTTTTCCATCAAGGTAGTAACCACCACTGGCATATGCCGGCACGCGATCGTCTACGACTGACCCCAAGTACTGATGCAAAGGCAATCCTACTGAACGGGCGTTTAAATCCCAGAGCGCCGTATCTAAAATAGAAATACCACGCATTACAGATCCTGCACGTCCCTGTAAGATGGATTCGTTATACATATCCATCCAAAGCCCCTCGCTGCGATGGCTATTTTGTCCAATCAATTTGGGTGCTAATAATTGCTCTACAGCAACTTTGGCAATATCACCTCCTGCGCTACCGACATAACAAAAACCAATTCCTTCATGTCCGTCTTTACTTCGTACCTTCACTAAGCAATAGTGGCGCTCCGATACAGTGCGAGTAGAAAATGAAGTGACTTTATCCAAAGGCACAGCAACTGCAGCAACCTGTATAGACTCAATAATGGGCATCTGAACTCCTTAATGAAAAAAATATTGTATCGATTATTATCACTTGAAGAGGAATGCGCTTACTGCCTTTAGATACGAGATCTCACATTTGGAGAATATTCAATGAACTTCAGCTATTTGTTGCGCCACAACATCAATATCAGGGCTAGAGCTCACATTATTAGATAATGTTGCTGTGAATAGAAAAGCAGCTCAATCCACCCGAGCTTTTGTGTGGGTACTCCCCTTATTAAGCTACATCCTAATAATCCTGACATTAGGTTTAGCGACACAAGCTCAAGCACAAGCACAAGCCCAAACTAAGCAAAAACCAAAAGATTCTCAAACCCGTCAAAAAGTCGTTATTCAAAGTTCTGAGCAACGGGGCTTAAAAGATACTGCGGGAAGTAGTAAAGCCAAATCGAATGCCCTTAATCCAGCACTTTTTCAGCGCAAAGATCCAAATGAACTCATTCTTGATAGCGCAGGTAATCTTGACTATCGCATCAGTCAAGGCTGCCTCAGAAGAAACCTTAATGAAGATAATCTTCCAGCCAATATCGGAATTGATAATCAGGCTTTTTCTGAATTTTTTAAGAACCAAACAAAAACATTCTTCGCTCGCATGCGTGGTGACTGTATTCCCTACGTAGTTGCATTTGGCACTCGAAATCGCTTTAATTCACTGAGCATCATGAATGGCCCCATTCAGGATGCCAAAACGGAGGTATGGACATTTACACCGTCTGCGTTTGGTGGGTTTTTAGTGCAACAAGATTACCTCATCAATGAATCTAAAAATCTCAGCGAAATCCGCATTCCCTTGCGAGAAGTTTTATATGACCCTTCTAAAGTAAACGATAGGCTTCCAGTAGAGTTAGTTTGGGAACTCAATTCCATCATTAAACAAATTTATCCTGA
>Ga0164295_10005005_pt1 | contig 10517 bp, 9 predicted proteins | sample GEODES006metaG_FD_111798 | JGI IMG/M metagenome (GOLD analysis project Ga0164295, IMG submission 111798) | Oligotrophic lake water microbial communities from Sparkling Lake, Wisconsin, USA - GEODES006 metaG | ecosystem: Environmental > Aquatic > Freshwater > Lake | place: USA: Sparkling Lake...
ACAAGCTTTGGTCCTAGCTGACCTGAGGCAGCAGCGATGGGGTAGTTGCGAAAGAGCCGCCAATTGTGATCGGAAGTTTGCAGCCAAAGTTCAAGCTCGTGGGTTTCTTTGAAGGCTCGGAGATAGGCGTGCGCCCCGAGTATCAGGCCCTCTTTTTGAAGCTCTTTCTGGAGGGTGGGTTGCACTCGCTGGTTGAGGTCTGTCAGGCGATCTGCGGCGGGCAGTTTTTTCCATGCGCTGGGGTCGGGAGGTGTGGGGTAGGGGAGTGAAAGTGGTGTCATCTTGGCAGTGAATGAGTTGAGGTCGGGCAGGGCTATGCAGTCAGCACAGCCTGTGGAGCTACTGCGCAGGAACCAAAAGCCTACCCAAGCAAGGAGGCTGACAAGGCAGAGGAATAGGAAAATTTTGGCCATGAGCGGCTAATCGATTTGGAAACGGCTCAGATTCGAGGGTTTGAGCCCACGCAAGATATTGAGCCTATTCATTCAATGTCTGACAGACGAACAATAAAGCTAATGGTTCAATGGGAAAGTGGGTTTGAATCCTCAACCCAGATCGAGGCCCAAAAATCTTTCCGGCCCTTGCAGTCGGAGCAACCTCGGGCGAGAGGCAATGACATGTCTGCTCTTACATTTCCCCAATCGTTCAGCCCCTGGCTGGTGCGCGTTCCTGAGATTTTCGAAGGAGTGGCGGTGGATGTTTTGGGGCGAATGGGTGCTGAGTCTCACACACGACTTGGGCAGGACTATTATTTGATTAAAGAGGGCCTAGCTACAAGCATTCAGGACTCGGAGGTGGCCAAGTTTGCGCGCTGGAATCTACCGATGGAGCATAGCTGGCCCTGCAATCCGCAGAAGATGGACGGCTTTATTGAGAAGTCTGCGCAGACACTTTTGAAGAAATTTGGGGATCGGAAACCGCAGGCCATTTTCATCGGTCAACTGAATGCGACATCGCCTGACAAATATTACAAGAGTCTGGCTTCCAACCTGCGTGGGCGCGTGCTTCAAGTCTTCCCAAAGTTAAGAGTGGCAACCGTGGAAGAACAAAATCCTTTGGCTGAGACGCTGTTTTGTCTGGTGGGTAAGGAGGGCCTGTTCGGTGGGATGCAGACTCCGCGTGCTTCAAATGGACTCTATGCAGGTGGCAGTAAATACATTGATCAGGATTCGCCAGATACGATTAGCCGAGCTGGGGCAAAGATTGCAGAGGCTTTGCATTATCTTTTGCTGCATCGACCAGCCTTGGCAAAAGGCAGTCACTGGGTAGAGCTCGGCGCCTGTCCTGGTGGCATGACTTCTGAATTACTAGCGCGTGATCAGCGCGTGACAGCGATTGACCGTGCTCCCTTGGATCGTCGGTTAGATGGGAGATCTGGACTTAAGTTCATTCACGCAGATGTGGCTACATTTGAGCCAGACAAAGGAATCACCTTTGATGCGATTCTTTCTGATCTGAATGGTCCGCCAGAGGAATCCATTGTCCATGTCATGCGATTGACGCCCAATCTGCGGTCCAAAGGATTGGTGGTTTTTACCCTCAAGGTGCCAAAAATTGAGTCTGTAGATGGTCCTTGTGCGCTGTTTCGGAAGATCGTGAAGGTGGCGTCAGGGGCAGGTCTGAGATTGTTTGCACAGACCCACCTGACCTACAATCGCCATGAATTTACGCTGTTCTTTGAGCGGCAGTAAAACCGGCGCTCACTTGAAGTGCTTTTTGCTGGCCTTCATGAAGGGGGCGTACTCTTCCATGCGCATTTCGACACGCTCACGGATGCTGCGCTCGCCGATGCCTTCATGCTTGGTGGCCACGAGGGCTTTGAGCAGGTCGATCAGGGCGCGAGTATCGCTCATCATGACATACTCAGGCACGATGTTCTTTTTCTCGTCCAAATTGTGGTAATTGCCGAGCGGGACGGAGACGCCAGCCGAGCGAATGCCTGCGGCCTGCATCGCTGTGGCTTCACAGGCACCGGCATCGAGTAGGCAACGCTGAACGCGGATGCCCTGTTCCTTAGCGGTGGTCATCAGAATGGCCGTACTTTCATTGTCAAAAATAGAAAGACGATCTCCGACACGCACGACAGGGCCACCGCCCATGACCGCGCCATTCACAGGGCGGCTGGTCTCGATGGATAGGAAGACGGCGTCTTTTCCAAAAGGCCATTTTTGAGCCACATGCCAGGCACCCAGGAAGCCGACCTCTTCAGCGCGTGTAAAGGTGGCGTGGAAAGTCGTGCTGAGATTCAGTGTGGCTAGCTCCCAGAAGGTGGCAATGATGATGGCGCAACCGACGAGGTCGTCACAGGCATTGGCTTCGATCTTCTCAAAGTCGATCTTCACGGGAAATTTCCATGTAGCGATGTCGCCAACAGGTTTGCCGCGCAGGCCTTTCTTGATGCCAGCCTCGACTTCAGGCTTTGGTACGCCACCAAGGAAGGTCCAATCGTTCTTGGCTTCGGGATTACGGACAAAGCCGGGGTGGTCCATGTGGGCTCCTAAAACCCAGGTTGGCTCACTTTTATTTTTGCCGTTCTTATAGGTCGCTAAAAGATTGCCAAACTTGTCCCGCTTGACTTTCACATGGGGACAATCTTTGAGAAGAGCCAGAATTTCGTCACGAACATGATATTCGTGGAACGGAGCCGTTGGCTGTTTCAATATACGCTTGAGAATGTTCGTGAGGTTGGGCACTGCCATGTGCTCAACGTATCGACTTTTTAACAACTACCAACTGCCAACGTGAAGAACCTCCGATTTTTCTTTGAAACCGTCCTGGTCTCTGGGGCAGCCTGGATCATGCCTCTCCTGCCACGTTCTTTCATCATGAGTCTGGCTCGCGGGCTGGGATGGTTGGCTTGCCAGCTAGACTCCCGCGGTCGGCGCACAGCCCGTCAAAACTTGCGTGCCGCCCTGGGTAGCGATCTGAGTGAGAATGAAATCCGCCGCATCACGATAGGTTCCTATCAAAACTTCGCTCGCACCTTTCTCGATCTCTTTTGGAGTCCGGCACTCACGCCGGAAAACTGGCAAAATCACGTCGGGATTGTCATGGATGATCCGGAGGCAGAGGCGAAAGCGCGTCAGACTGGTGCTGTCTGGGTGACACCACATTTTGGCAATTTTGAATTTGTCAGTTTAGTCTGGGGTTTTCGTGGCGTGCACTTCACCATGGTGACGCAGGATTTTAAAAACCCGGCTCTCACAGGCATTTTCAAACGTCTCCGTCAGAGCTCTGGTCATACCGTGATCTCCCAAGAGAATGCCATGCTCAAGCTCATGAAGGCCTTGAAACGCCAAGGTCATGCCGGTTTGCTCACAGATCTTAACATTAAGCCGGGGAAATCTGCTACGGTTATTGAATGCTTTGGCATGAAGACCTGCGTGCCGACGCTGCATGTGGAGCTAGCTCGACGACTGGGCCTTTCCATCATCACCGGCGTCTGTCAGCCACTGGACAGTGGCCGCTATGAGGCTCACATTTACGAGGCCTACCAACCCCAGCCAGATGAGGACGTTACGCAGTTGACCCAACGTGTTTGGGATCATTTTGAGAAAGCCATCCGCAAGAATCCCGAATGCTGGCTCTGGATGTATAAACACTGGCGCTACCTGCCGACTGCAGAGCGTGACAAGCGTTACCCCGAGTATGCGAATCCAAGCCGGGCCTTCATGGATTTGATCGCTGAGCGCGCAAAGTCTAGCTCGTAGCTCGGGTGTTTGTCCGGCTTTGGAATCGCCTTAAGCCTGAATCAATGATTTCAGAACCGTATCGAAAAACCGCTGTGCCTGCTCCCGACCTGCGTCATAGAAATCGGGCATTCGCTTTCCCGAAAATAAAGCCGGACGTTCATGCGTGGTCTCGGTGATGAGGACTTTTTTGCCATGCATGGCGGCGAGTCTGAGTCGGTATTGCAGAAGTTGCTCACTAGCACAACCATGGGCTTCTGCGGTGAGCTTGAAGAGATTCAGTGGGATGAACTTGGGGAAATCATGCGTGGGGTGGTGGATGCGGTGAACGATGATGATGTCCACGCTGTCATCCTCAAACCAGGGGTCCATGGGGGTCTCATGCACGACGCCCCCATCAAAGCACATCATGCCTGCATGATTCAGAGGGGAAAAGATCGTGGGCACGCAGGTGCTGGCAACGATGGCTCTAGCCAATGAACCTCTTTGCAGAAAATGAGCCTGCCGACGGTCGATATCGGTCACGGCGGTTAAGAAGCTGGGATCATGCAGAGCCTCAATTTGAAGATCACCAAACAAGGACTCAAGGTAATCCACCGCTGCTGTGGATTTAAACGGAGCAGGGTGGGAAGATTGAAAGGTATTGGCGGTAAATTGCCTGAACCATGGCGTGCGGCTAATGAACGATTGCCGAAAACTCCAGGAGGTGACCACTTCACGAATCTTTTCTTGTGTGAGGCCAGCGGCATACAATCCAGCGGCAATGGCTCCCGCTGAGGAACCACCGACCCGTGTGGGGCGAATTCCAAGCTCATGAAGTCGTGCGAGAAACCCAGCATGGGTGGCATAGCCCAGAAAGGAAGCACCTAATGTAATAGCAAGGCGTGGTTTGCTCATGACGTGGGCATCTCCTCCAGATCGACGAAGTTGGGGCGGACTCCGCTGATAAAGATCAACCCGCCGATGAGGCCCCAGACAACGCCCATCAGCCAGCCCACGAGTGAGGCTGAAACGGCCAAGGTCTGTGGAAGGCCCGTCAATGCGTGGATCAAGGTCTCAAAAGTCTTTTCCCGAACGCCTAAACCGGAAACGGAGAAAGGCAGTCCAGCCACAGTGTCCACAATGGGCATGGCGGCGAGCACTTCCATCACAGGAGCGGTTCCGCCCACGGCGTAAATGGCGCAGTAAAAGGAAAGGAAATGGGCAATGAACAACGCCATGGATAAAAACGTGCCAAAGAGCGAACCGCGCCAATCTCTGAGCAGGGCATCACATGCTGTGGCGAAGTTTTTTAAGGGTGCGTAACCAAGCATCCGTGGCCACTGTTTCTCACCCCAATTGTAGAGTCTTGGTGTGAATGAAATGGCGGAGACAATCACCAGAAGCAAAGAACCAAACATGAATAGTTCAAAGCCTTCCAGGATGGCCCTCACCTCTGGGCTAAGGGAACTTAGCTGGTCACTAAAAATGAAACGACAGGTTAGAAAAAGCAGGCTGAGTCCGACCATGCCAAGCATGTGGTCGAGCATGACTGATACCATTAAGGGAAGTCGCTTAAACCCATACCTCTGCTTGAGTGCGAGCACGCGGTAGGCATCTCCACCGACGACACCAAGTGAGGTGATATTGAAAAAATTGCTCACAAAGGTCACTCTTACGACCTCTGCGTTTGAGACTTCTTGCTGCTGACCTTTGAGTAGAACATGCCAACGCTGGGCACTCAGCCAAGTGGAGGTGCCCACGCAGGCCAAGCCGGCCAACGTCCAAGGCCAATGAGTAAACATGGATCCCACATGCTGGAGTATAGCCGCTCGGAATGCAGGCTCTCGGAAGATCGTCCAGAGGAGGCCTGTGGTGATGGCCAGCTTTAGCAGGATGAGGACAGCCTTTTTCATACGGACACACGCCAGTCTTTGGCTCAGACCAGTCCTGCTTCCTCGATGGCCTTGGCGATGCTGTCCACATTGGCTAAGATCTCGCGTGCTTTATCCTGATCGGAGATCTTGAGTTTGAAGTGCTTTTCAATCGCCACAACGAGTTGCAGTGCGTCGACGCTATCAAGGCCGATCCCGTTCGGACCAAAGAGGGGGGAATCATCGCCGATTTCATCCACGCTGACTTCCAGCATCAGTTCAGTGGCCATGACTTCTTTGATTTGGGCACGGAGATTCATTCGGGAGGGTGTCGGGAGGGTATCGGGAGTGAAGAAAAAACTAAACGAGCGCGCCGTCGAGTTTAATGGAGCTTCCAGTCATATAGCTAGCGTCCGCGCTGGCAAGAAAGAAAACAACGGCAGCGATCTCTTCCGGCTTTGCAAAGCGGCGCATGGGGGTCTCACGTTTCACGATTTTGATTTGCTCTTCAGACCAACTTTTCGGCAAAGCGCCCTCGATATGACCAGGGCAGATGGCATTGACGGTGATCCCCAGCCTTGCGCACTCCTTTGCCAGACTGCGCGTCAGTCCCAAGACGCCAGCTTTGGCTGCTGCATAGTTTGTCTGACCTGCTGGCGAGTGTAGGGCACTCAGGGAGGCTACATTGATTATCCTTCCCCAACGTTGCTGTAGCATCGGCTTCATGGCTGCCTGACAACCTAAAAAGACCGCGTTTAGATTACTATCCAGCACACCAGACCACTGAGACAATGACATGGAGGCTAGTAGGGCATCATCGTGATAGCCGGCATTATTAATCAGCACATTGAGTAGACCGCTCTGCGCCGTGATTCCTTCTAGTGCTTCGGTCCAGGCCTTCTGGGACGTAATCTCGAGTGGACACAAAAAGGCTCGTCCAGGAAAGTCTGTCACCACCACTTCCGCAAGCTCACGCCGTTCGCGCACCCCTAGGAACACATGGCATAAGTTGTCACGCTCTAAAAAATAGCGCGCCATCGCGTGTCCTAGCGTTCCGTTGGCTCCAGTAATCAAAATGCGACGAATCAAATCCATGCATTTTCATACTCAGTTCACAGCACTCTGCCAGTGATTGCTTGCCGATTGCTGATCAGAAACTGAAAGCTTGCATTATTGGATAGCTTTTGCCTGTGGCTTCTCAGAAAACGGAATGCCATCGACGGCGTCAATAAGAGCGATTTCCACAAGTAGTTTTTGAATATTGCAATCAGATGCAGCGAAGTTTCGTTGCAAGTGCTCGATGATATTTTGCCCATAAGCAGGAGTCGGTTGCTTGATCAAGTGACTGAAAAGGTGGCGAATGAAAGCGCGGTGTCCTGCCGGGTTATCTGCCACATAGTTCACAATGTCTCTTGGACCAGTAAGACGAATGGTTTGGCCCTGATCGTCGGCAAATTCACTGATGGCGTTGACTGGTTTATTGTTATCCTTGGTTCTCCAGCGGCCGATGGCATCAAAGTTCTCCAGACTAAAACCCAACGGGTTGATGGTGGAGTGACAGGACATGCAGGAGTTGTTGCGTGTTAGTTCAGTGATTTTTTCCCGCATGGTGAGAGTCGGGTTAAAGTGGCTTTCGTCAAAGGTCACAGCCATGGGTGGCGGCTTGAGTGCCATGCCAACAATATTGCGGGTGAGAAACACGCCTCGGTGAATCGGTGATGTCTGCCTGCTGTAAGCCATAGAGGCCAGCAGATAGGGGTGCGTGACGACGCCCGCGCGCTGTTTGGGATCAAAAGCGATGCGCTGAAAAGCATCTCCTTTGATGGGCTGGCCATAAAAGAGGCCCAGACGTTCATTGAGAAGCAAATAGTCAGCTTGAAGGAGCTCCCGGTAATCCGATTTTTCAGTCCAGACAACTTGGTCAATAAACTCCAGCAGTGACTCACGCAGATCAGCCAAGACATCACTATTAAAACCCGGGAAAGTTTTGGGATCCTTCGAGGTGTTTTCAGCGTGTTCTAAATCCAGCCAGTGATGAAAGAACCCGTGGACCTTGGTTTTCGCGCGCTGATCCTTAATCATGCGCAGGGCTTCGACTCTGATCTGATCCCTAGTTCTTAACTTATCGCCCAGAGCGACTTGGGAGAGTTTTCGATCTGGGATGGAGTCCCATAAACTCAGTGCCAATCGTGACGCAATGTTGAATGCATCAGGTTGTTCATTTCCACCTAGCGCCGGATAGAGAAATTGGGGGGATTTTAGCGAAAATAAAACAACTCGTTTAACCGCCTGATCCGCTGATTTAGAGTTGATGAAATGATTCTCCACATAGAGTTGCTTTTGCTCTTCACTGAGTGGACGCCGAAAAGCATGTTCAGCAAAATGATTCGCGAACTGCTTCAGCTTTTCGATTCGGTCTGCAGCGCCTGATTTTGTGCCAGCAAGACGATCTAGGCGAGCCTCAATATGTTCAGCCGTGGCGACTGCAGCCTCTGTAGTGGCTTGTTCCCAGGCTTTTGAAATGCTTGAGCCACGCTCATAGCCAACACTTCGATCGTCCGCAGGAAATGCGGTATTCACGATCATCTGAACCTGAGGTCGGTCAGTCCTGAGCGCATGCTCGGGGATGATCTCAAAAACACCGTGAGGAGCTTTCCACCAGAGTTCCACCGAGGCGGATTTTTCTTTGAATTTAAAGTGCTCTAAAATGAGTCTGTAGGCACGTCCCCCCACTAAATAAATGCTCTTCTTTTCCTCCCTAACCTCGGGACCGTTGCTCACCCATCCATCGATGAGGGGTTCTTCATCATCATTGATAAAGAGTCGCACGCCGTTCTCGGTCTTGACCATGAATTCATAGGTGCCTGTTTCATTGGCAAGGACACAGCCATCCCACCGATTATTGAATTCACTGGCGACAAGCTTGGATTGATCGGGGCTGGCAGTTCCGAAATGAAAAGCGACTTTTGTATCCAAACGCTCGAATTGTGTGCGCTTGCGTTTGCTCTCCTTTTCCGCTTCCTCTTTGCGCTCCTTTTGTTTCTGGCGATCGATAGCCTTTTGGAGGAGTTTGGCAGCTTCAGCAATCTTTTTTCCGTCCGCCTTTGCAGCCTTGAGTTTTTCCAATTTTTCTTGTTCGGCTAATTTTACGATAGGTTTAGCAGCTTCAGGCTTTGGTAATTCAAAACCGCGATACACTGCCTTCAGACCCTTTTCTTGGCCGATCGGGCGGTCATATCCTGGTCCGTTGCGGAATTGACCAACAAGGTCCATGATTGAGTTTCTGTATTGGGGAATCGTCAGCCTTGTGAGGTCCTTGACGGGGGGGCGCAATTTAGCCTGAGCAGCAACTGAATAAAAGGCGTCGTAAATATAAGTGGCCACAGCTTTGGCATCATCTCCGACACAAGAGCCCTCTTTGTCCTCAGGCATGGTCTTTTCGATCTTTCGAGTCAATGCTACAAGCGTGCGCTCTCCTGTGAGTGGTTCATCATATTTTCCGTCCACACCTTGACCATCCTTGCCGTGACACTCCACGCACATTTTCTCATAAATCACTGCTCCCGGATGCACGCCATCCACGGCTATTACGCTTCCTGCTAGGCAAAATAAACCAATGCTCACTGACAGAACTCGGTAGAGCCTGAGATACGGTGGGTGATTTTTTGAAGGAGGTGACATGGGGGCTTGTCGGACCTGATTGGGTGCACTTTTGCAAAAAGCAGCACCCCCTGATACATACACCTCTCAATGAATGAGTCTTTCTGATTGTTGAGTTTGAATGGAACTAAAATTTGCCGCTAGAGAGATCTCAGCTTGTGAGTTTCTGGCTCGTTGCGTTCAGGATTTACCAAAGATTAAACGAAGATTATTATTGGCCGTGCGTTCTATTCCTCCCATGAAATACTCACTGCTCACCTTTTTCTTCCTCGTTACCAGTCTGCTTAATGCTGAAACTACGATCACTTTATCAGGCGTTCATAATTGCTGCAAAAGTTGCACCAACGGTATCACTAAAGCAGGAAGCAGTGTGGAAGGCGTGACGGTGGCGGCTGAGGGTAAAACGGTAACGATCTCCTCTAAATCCAAGTCAGGCGCTAAAAAGGCTGTCGAGGCAATCATGGCCGCGGGTTATTTTGGGACGAGCGATGCCGCTGAAGAAAAGTCGGCCTCCTCATTATCAACGGCTAAGCCTGCCAAAAAGCTCACAGAAGCGACAGTCTCCGGAGCTCACCTTTGCTGCCAGAAGTGTGCCAATGCCATGATTGAAGCGGTGAAATCCGTCCCTGGAGTTACCGAACACACGATTGTTTCCAAGGCCAGCACGTTCACCGTCAAGGGTGATTTCACCGAAGCTGATTTGCTGAATTCCATGAACAAATCAGGGTTCACGGGCGTGGTGAAATAAGATTTACTACATTGAACGAAATTTTTTCGTGCTGATGCGTGCAGCGGCATCTTTCCTGCTTATGAAGCGGAGATGACCTCAACCAACCCCCTTCGGGAGCATGGCTTCCGACTGCTCGAAGACGATCTTAAGTTTCTCATGAACGCCTTTGCGTCAGTGCTTCAGCGCATCGGCGAAGGGGCCTTGGCTGAAAAGTTGCCGTGGTTGGGTCAACCGGAGGCAGCAAGTCCTCTTCCAACTCGGGCTTTGGGACAGGCTTATTCAATCGCGTTTCAGCTCCTCAACATTGTCGAGGAGCGCGCAGCGTCTCAAATTCGTCGGCTTCGTGAAAAGGATCGTGGTCCGATCGCAGAGCCTGGGATGTGGCCTGATAATCTTCGCCAAATGAAGGCTCTGGGGCTGACCGAGGATGAGCTGGTCGCAGTGTTGCGTGATGTGCTGGTGGAGCCTGTATTGACAGCACATCCGACGGAAGCGAAGCGTGAGACCGTGCGGGACCTGCATCTGGAGATTTATGGTCTCATGAATCGCCATGAGAATCCTGCCTACACTCAGCGGGAACAGGAT
>Ga0164295_10005006_pt1 | contig 10517 bp, 5 predicted proteins | sample GEODES006metaG_FD_111798 | JGI IMG/M metagenome (GOLD analysis project Ga0164295, IMG submission 111798) | Oligotrophic lake water microbial communities from Sparkling Lake, Wisconsin, USA - GEODES006 metaG | ecosystem: Environmental > Aquatic > Freshwater > Lake | place: USA: Sparkling Lake...
CATCCGCCACCGTCGGGTGATCGAGCGCGATCCACTCGCGTCCAGCGAGCCGCTGGTCGAACAAGCGCAAAGCCCGCGCGCTCTGCTCCACCACGGTGTTCGCGTTGATCGCGAGCCAGGGAAAATGCTTGGCGAGGCGCGCATCGTAGGGCCCGAGGCGGAGTTCAAAAGCCGCCGCCGACAGCCAGGCGTTGACCAGCGCTTCGGCATTGGGCTCGGTGGGCATCCAGCGCTCGCCGCCGAACTTGCGCGCCAGCCACACCAGAATCGCCTGCGAATCCCGCAGCACCACGTCGCCGTCGGTCAGCACGGGTAGTTGCCCAAACGGATTGAGCGCGAGGAACTCCGGCGTTTGATGGTCGCCGGTGAGGAGGTCGATGGGATGCTTCTCATACGGCACCCCTAACAGCGACAGCAGCAGCCTCACCTTGTAGCAGTTGAGCGCCAGCGGCATGTTGTAGAGCGTTAGCATGCGTTTCCCCTTCCCTGCTTACTTAACGTCGTACACGCGCGCCGCCGTGCCGTAGAACATCGCGTCCTGCTCGGCTTCGGTGTAGCGCGCGGCAATCTTCTTGAAGGCGTTCCAGAGCACGTCATAAGACACCCCGGTTTTGTCGACCGGGAAGTTGCTTTCGAACATGCAGCGCGAGGCACCAAACAGCGCGATCGCAGCGTGATAGTGCCGGCCTTGCGCGGCCACGAGTTCGTCCGAAGTCGGCGGCTTGGCGCGCAGTTCAAAGCCGAAACCGGTCCAGGGCATCATCAGGCCGCCCAGCTTCATCACCACATTGGGACAAGCCGCCACTTCGGCCAGATTGCGCTGCCAGTCGGTGTAGATAACTTCGGTGCGCCCGGCATACGGGCCTACGCCCAGCGGCGTGGCGAGATGATTCAGCACGAAAGTGGTTTGCGGGAATGCGCGCGCGAGTTCGGTCAGGTAAGGCAGCTGGGTGTGGTACTGATAGGCATCGAACACCAGGCCCATCTCGCTTAACACCGCGAAGCCTTCCCGAAAGGCCGCGTCGCGGTAGAGATCGGGGCCGGTCAAATCGGGCATGGAAAAGAGGTTCGGGTCGGCATCCCAGGCCGCAATCTGGCGAATGCCACGGAACAGAGGGCTGGCGGCGCGATGCGCGTCCAGCACTTCGCGCACCGCGCGACCCAGACGCAAATCGCAGGTGCCGATCATGGCGCCGATCTGCACGGCGTCCGGCGTCTTACGGGCTTCAGCGGCGATGCTATCCACCCACGCGGTCTCGCCGACCGGCCGCAGATGTTCCGGGCCGTCTTCGAGATGGCCTTCCCAGCACTGCAAATACACCGTCTTCTGCACACGGTGCCCGGCGGTGTCGGCGCGGAGATCGGCCAGTTCGTAATGCGGGAATTCGTGACTCGCCACAAAGAAATGGTGGTGCGGATCGATGATGCGACGCGTGGGATCGATGATCTCTTCGGTCACCTGCGCGAGCCACGGAAGATTGACGGAAATCAGCGCCATGAGAGATTCCTTTCTTGCTGGGTCAGACGTTTGAACTCGGTTTTATGCTTTCACCACGTAGGTGTAGAAGCGCACGGTACCATCAGGCTGGACTTCCCGGTGCAAGCCCTGCACTTCGGTCTCGAAGCCCGGGAAGCGATTGGCGGCGCGCTCAAAAGTGCGCAGGTAATCGACCATCGGGCGCGAACGCTCCGTCAGCCGCTCGCCGGGCACAATGGTGGCGATGCCTGGCGGATAGACCACCCACAGCGTGGTGGCAATGCGGCCTTCCACTTCGTCGAGCGGCAAATAGTCCACGTTGTTCCGCACGAGTTCTTTCACCGCCACGCTGGGCAGAATGACCATTTCGGGCAAATGCTCCGCGCGGAATTGGGCGCCCTGCAGCGCGCTCACATTCGCATCGCGATACAGCGCGTGCATTTCGTCGCAGAGATCACGCAGCCGCAAGCCGGCATACCGCTGCGGGCGACGGGCGACGAAGTCCGGAATGACGTCGTCCAGCAGCGCGTTGTCGTCGTAGAGTTTTTTGAAGGTCACCAGATGCGACAGCAAGGTGCCCGCCTTGCTGCTCTCCACACCGGGCGTGAGCAAGAACAGCAGGGAGTTGAGGTCGTTCTTCTCACACACAATTCGATTCTGGCGCAGATATTCAGCGACCACCGGTGCCGGCACGCCTTGCTCGGAATAACGGCCCTGAGTATCAAAGCCGGGCGTGAGCACAATGAGCTTGTTGGGGTCGGTCATCGCCCAACCCGGCGCCACGTGCTTGAATCCGTGCCAGTCGGCGCCCGGGCGCAGCTCCCACAGCGTGGAATCTGAGGCCAGCAGATCGGTCGGCACTTCTTCCCAGGCCACCCGCGTCATCGCGCCGTTGCGGCCCGGCACTTCGACGATATCCGGCACAAAAACATCGAAGAACCACTGGCGCACCGGGTCGCTTTCTTTCTGCACGAACTCCTGATGCGTGGCGCGGATCATTTTGCGCAGCTCAATGCCGAGGCGCACGGTGTCGTCCCACAGCACTTCGCCGGAGCGTCCCTTCATCATCTGTGCGCCCACATCGAGGCTCGCGAACAGCGGATAGAACGGACTGGTAGAAGCGTGGAGCAAGAAGAACTCGTTGAAGCGGCGATGCTCCACCCGACGACGTTGTTCGCCGAGATGCGAATCCTTGATGTGAATCTGGGAGGCCTGACTGAACGAGGCCAGCTGCTTATGCGTGCTTTGGGTGACGATGATGCCGGGGCTATCGGGGCCCAGATCGCCCAGGCCCATGCCGAAGCGGCCGCGGAACAGCGGGTGGAATTTCATGAAGCCGGCCCAGGCTTCGTCGAACAGAATGTAGTCGCACAAATGACCGATGCGACGAATGACTTCTTCCGCCGAGTAGATGGTGCCGTCGTAGGTGCATTGCTCAACGACTGCCGCGCGGAAGGGCCGCGGCCGATCGGCCAGCGATTTATCCGTCACCAAGGGGTTGGCGCGAATCGATTCGCGCAGGCGCTCCTCGTCCATCGCCTCAAGGCGCATTGGGCCAATCAAGCCGTAGGCGTTGCGTTCGGTCTCCACAAACACCGGCACCGCGCCGCCCAGAAACAAGGCGCCGTGATGCGCGGCCTTATGGTTGTTGCGATCAAACAGTACCAGGTCGCCCTCGGCCAACAGCGCCGACAGGACCACCTTGTTCGAGGTTGAGGTGCCGTTCAACACGAAGTAGGTGCGCTCGGCGCCAAAGATGGTGGCCGCTTCGCGCTCGGCGCGCTCGGCCGGGCCCTCGTGGGTGAGCAGGTCGCCCAGTTGGAGCACGGAGTTATCGAGGTCATCGCGAAACACCGCTTCGCCCAGATGCTCGACGAAAATGCGGCCAATCGGGCTGCGTCGATAGAACACGCCGCCGTTATGACCCGGGCAGGTCCAGAGCATATTGCCCTGCTCCGCATAGTCCACCAGCGCACCAAAGAACGGCGTTTTGAGGCTCTCCGCGTATTGCCGCAGGCGCGAGACCAGATTCTTGGCGATAAAGTCCGGGGTTTCTTCGGCGAGGAACATGAAGCCGTCGACGTCGTCGAGCACTTCCACCGGGATGTCTTCCAGACGGTGGCGACCGCGCACCAGCACGATCACTGGCACATCGAGGCCCCGTTTGCGGGTAAGCGAAATCAGCTGCGCCGCCTTGCCCTGCAGCCCTTTGCGGCCCCAGTCCACGATCAGGCAGCCGATGGCGGCGTCGGTGCGCACCACCAGCTCGGCGTCGTCATCACGCCGCGCTCTCAACACCTGATAACCGTCCTGCTCGATCTCCTGAATAATCTGACTCAGGCGTGCGCCTTCGAGGTCGGAATCGCCCTCAAAATTACGGGCGCAAACGAGGAACTTGAAGCGACGCGAATATTCCATTGGAGCTCCTGTAGGACGGAGGGCCGGAACGGGCCGGCATGAAGGGATGGTGCGTGCCTCGGGGCACGCTCGGCGCGGAGTATAGAGGCTTAAGCGATTTTTTTTAGTGACAAGCGTGCGATGAAAATACTTACGCCGGGCGCCGTGGCGGTTGACCGAAATCCGGGTCACTGCTCACCCGCTTGGCGACGGTTCCAGCCGGATGGGGATACCAGCCCGGGTCGCGATAATCGTCCGCCCCGAGATCGTCGCGCACCTTCAGGAGGGTAAACATCCCGCCCATATTGAGCGGGCCAAATGGCCCCTCACCGCCCATCATCGGCGCCGTGTTGGGCGGACCTTTCATCATGCCCATGTTCACGTGCTTGCTGTGTTCTGCCATGCCGGTCTGGCCCATCGGCATATAGCCGGGCAGCGCGGCCTGAAGTGCCTTGCCCAGCCCCTTCAAATTGGCCCCGACAAAATTGGGAATGCCGTGGCCCATTGCGTTCATGGTGTGATGGCCTTTGTGGCAGTGAAAAGCCCAGTCGCCGGCGATGGCCTCGAATTCGATGTCGCGCACCTGCCCCACCCCCACCAGCGTGGTCACTTCGTTCAACCACTGCGTTTCCGGCCAGCGCCCGCCGTCGCCGCCGGTCACCCGAAAGCGCACGCCGTGCAGATGCACCGGGTGCTCGTGCATCGAAAGATTGGCAATGCGAATCCGCACCCGCTCGCCGGTGCGCGCCACCATCGGTGCAATGGCGGGAAACACCTTGCTGTTCATGGTCCAGAGATTGAAATCCGTCATCACGGACGGGTCGGGTCGCCAGGTGCCGGGGTGCAGGGCCCAGTTGGCGAGCAACAGACAGTAGTCGCGGTCAATTCGCCGCAGCTCGCCGTCGCGCGGATGAATGATGAACAGTCCCATCAGGCCAAAGCTCAACTGCACCACTTCGTCCGCATGCGGATGATAGAAGTGAGAGCCGGCATCCTGCAGCGTGAACTCATAGGCAAAGGTTTCGCCGGGCGCGATGGCGGGATGAGACAGGCCCGCCACGCCATCCATGCCGCTCGGCAAACGCAGGCCGTGCCAATGCACAGAGGTGGCCTCGGGCAGGTGATTGGTCACCAGAATGCGTACGCGGTCGCCTTCCACCGCCTCGATGGTGGGCCCCGGCGTGCCGCCGTTATAGCCCCAACACTTGGCGCGGGAGCCCGGGGCGAATTCATGCTCGAACTCTTCGGCGAGAAGATGAAACTCCTTCACCCCGTCGCGCAAACGATAGGGCAGCGTCCAACCGTTGAGCGTATGAACTGGGCGATAGGGATGTCGGCTTCTAGTCGCCGCGTCTATGGCGCCTGAAGCATCGGGCGCCAACAAGCCCACCGCCCCGCCGAGCGCGCCCAGCGAGAGCAGATCGCGGCGGGAAATCATGGCGCGGTCTCCGGCGCGGCTTGGCGCGCGCCAATGGCGCGTGACAGCGATGCCCGCGCCAACCAGTAATCGCGCGCAGCCTCAAGCTGCTGCTGCCTGGCTTCCAGCCACTGCTGGCGGGCGCGAATCAATTCAAACGGGCTTCGCAGCATGTAATTCACCTCTTCCTTAGTCCGGGCGTAGACCGCTTCGCGCGCCGGAATCAGGGTGTCGGCGAGCGCCTTGCCGCGTTGCTGGGCGGAGATTACGCGCTCGGCGGCAGCACGCACGTCGCGCCGCACTTCCAGCTCCAGCGACCGCACACTGCTTTGCGCCAGCGCCAACTGCGACTCGGCCCGGGCCAGCCTGCCGTCGCCGTGATTAAAAACCGGTAATTCAATCGCGAGGTTCGGGCCGGTAAGGCGTGAGCGGTCGGTTTGACGCTCTGTCTCAAGCCCCACCGACACCTCCCCCAGATAGCGCCAGCGATGCGCTTCCTTCAGCCCGTCCTCCAGCAAGGCCACCGCTCGGCGGCGGGACGCCAGATCGAGGCGTTTTTCGAGGGCTTCGGTTTCGAGCGCAGCGATGTCGGGGGCGGCGGCTTCCGGCAGCGCGAGATCGCCCTCGGTATGCCAGTTCGCCTGTTCCGGCCCGAGCCCCATCAGCCAGATCAGCTGGGTCCGCGCCTGTTTCAGTTCGCTGGCCAGCGCCTCGGCGGTGAGTTGTTCGCCGCTGGCCTCGGCCTGCGCTTGCGCAAGGTCGCGGGCGCTCACATTGCCCGCCTCAAACAGCCGCTGCGACAGCGCCGCCGCAGTAGTGGCGGCCTGCGCCTGTTCGGCTCGCAGCGTCGCGATTTCTTCCGCCCCGCGCACGGCATACCAGGCGGCTTCGACGTCGGCAGCGAGATTCACGATGGCCTGCGCGGCATCGGCCTGCGCCCGTTCAAGCTCCCCGCTGGCCAGTCGCCGCCGGGCCGGTAGCAGCAGCAGATCGCTGATTCGTTGACCGATGCCAAAGCTCACCTGATTGACATTGCCCGTCGCGTCGGGGGTCATCACCGCCGCCGAAAACTGGGGATTGGCCAGGCGTCCGGCGTCGTAGACATCGGCCGCCGCCAGCCCCAGCCGGGCGAACTCGGTTTGCACCTGAGGATTATTGCGTAAGGCCAGCTGCACCGCGCGCTGCAAGGTAAGCGGCTTGGCAAGTTCCTGTTGCGCCAGCGTCGAAACCTGCTCGGCCGCCGGCACTTCAGCGCCCCGCGCCGCCGTCAGTGCGCGCACCTCGGGCACGCCACGACCTTCCGGCACACCGGCGCACGCGCCGAGCAACAGGCTGAAAGTCGCAACGAGCAAGGGACTCGGCCCACGGGGGAGCAACATCGGCTCCTTTCTGGAACAGCTTATGGCTCGACAGTGAACTGCTTGAGCAGTTCCCGCAACGCGCCATCCACCCGCGCCATGACCTCAGTCCAGTCCCCCGCCAAAGACTGTCGGAAAAAGCGCAACGACGGATACCAACGGCAGCTGTCGCGGTCGATGCCCCAGCGCCATTCCCCTTGCGCATGGAGCAGCAACCAGACCGGTACGCCCAACGCGCCCGCCAGATGCGCCACCGAGGTGTCCACGGTAATCAGCAGATCGAGTTGGCTCAGGGCCGCGGCCGTGTCGTGGAAATCGGCGAAGCCTGCGGAGGAACGTCGGAGCGGGAAGTCTGGCAGTTCATCGATTTGCTCCTCCCCGGGACCTTTCTGTAGGGCGTGAAACTCAATCTCCGGGTGGTCCAGTTGGGCCAGCCAGCGCAAGGGCACCGAGCGTTCGGCATCTCGGAGATGATTGGGATTGCCCGCCCATACCAACCCCACGCGTAGGCGCTCCCGCTGGCCCAGGCGATCGCGCCACTCGGCGATCTTCGCGGGCCCCGCCTGCAGGTAAGGAAACGGCAATGGCTGCGTCTGCTCCGCCATGTCCAGCACATGCGGCAGGCTCATGAGTGCCACTTCGTAATCGGCCGTTTCGCCGGTCCCTACCCTCGAAATCGGGCGAAAGGCATAGTCCGGAAAGCTCGCCCGCAGCAGCAATACCAGCGAATCCTGAACCAGTACGGTCAGCTGCAGCGACGGCTGCGCGGCGCTGAGCGCGGGCAGGAAGCGAATGAACTGCAAGGTGTCGCCCAGTCCCTGCTCGGCCCACACGATGAGATGCTGCCCGCCGAGCGGCTCGCCCGCCCAGCGCCGCGTCGCCAGCGGCAGGCGACCGTTGTTGAGCAGCGGGTTTTGCGCATACACGACTTCAAAACGCGCCTCGAAATCCTCGAAGCCAGCGCGATAGTCGTCCTGCCACAGCCGTGACATTGCGCGCACCCACAGGAGCGTCTGTGCCGCCGGAAACGCCGTAAGCGCCTGCGCCAGCAAGTCGTCTGCCGCGGCAAATTCGCCAAGATTCACGCGCGTGCTCGCGCGCGCGGCGTAGACATTGGGCCCCGCGGTATCGCCTAAAAGCACGGCGGCGCGATCAAACCAGTGTTTGGCCTGCGCCTCGCAGGCGCCGGCGGGGATCAGGAACTCGCCAATCATCCAGCACGTCGCGGCATCGTTAACCGTCAGCGCCTCGGCTTCGGCGAACCGCGCGGCCGCCTGCGCCTCTTGCCCCAATCGGCGTCGTGCGACGCCGGCGCCGACCAACATCGTCGGCGACGCTACGTCCTGCGCAAGCGCGCGTTCAAAAGCGGCCAGCGCCGGTTCCCAGCGGCGCGCCCTGAGTAGCGCCAGAGCCTCTGTTGCCCGCAATCCGCGTGAGGCCGCCTGGTCATCGGGGCGCAGACGCAATACGCTGGCATAGGCCGCCGCCGATTCGTCAGTCCGGTTGGCCGTTAGCAGCGCATTGGCCAGATTGAGATGGGCTGCCGGATCCTGCGGTCGCAACGCCACCACTCTCTGCTGGGAGGCTATGGCTTCTGTCGTCAGTCCGAGCATGCGTGCCGCGATCCCGCGACTGCTATGCGCTTGCCAGTAATCCGGTGCCAGCGCGATGGCGCGGTCGTAACAGGCCAAGGCTTCGTCTGGATGACCGGCATCTTTCAGCAGACGTCCGAGTTGGTAGTGCGCTTCGGGGTTACGGGGATTAGCCGCCAGCGACTGCTCTAGACGTTCGGCTGCCAGCGGCAACTGGCCTTCGGCGAGCGCCAGCAACGCCTCGGCATGCAGCGATTCGGCGGTGACCGGCTGTTGCGCGTGCCACTGCGCGAGCGCCGCGCGTGCAGCCTGAACCTGCCCTTGTTCCAGGAGCCCGACGACCTGTTGACGCAAGGCTGCGCTCATCGCACGTCAGTCGCGAGTGCGTGCCGCACACGGGCCACGACGTCCGTCCAATCACCCGGAACGGTCTGCCGGAAAAAGCGCAGGCTTGGATACCAGCGGCACGTCGCCCGGTTCAAGCCCCAGCGCCATTCGCCGTGAGCGTGCAGCAGCAACCAGGTGGGCACGCCCATCGCGCCGGCAAGATGCGCCACCGAAGTATCCACCGTGATCAGCAAATCAAGCAGGCCCAGCACCGCAGCGGTGTCGTGAAAATCAGCGCAGTCGGCGCCGGTCCGCCGAAGTACGAAACGCGGCAACTCATTCAGCTGCGCCTCGCCGTGACCTTTTTGCAAGGCGTGGAATTCGATGTCCGCGTCGGCCAGGGCAGCCAGCGTTCGCAGCGGAATCGAACGCTCGGCATCCCGCAGATGCTGCGGATTACCGGCCCATACCAGCCCTACACGCAAACGCTCGAGGGGCCCGAGTCGCGCTTGCCAGCGCGTCAAATGTTCGGCCCCCGGCGTGAGATAAGGCACCGAGTCGCGCCGGGTGTCCTCGGGGGTCCCGAGCAAATGCGGCAGACTCATCAGCGGTGCATCGAAGTCCGCCATCGGCCTGCCGACTTGTGTGAGAGTCTCGGCATTCACCACCGAAAAATCGGGGAAACTGGTCTGCACCAGCGTGAGCAGCGAAGGCGGAACCGCCACCATCACGCATGCGGGCGCGACGCGCATGCGCACTGCTGGCAGATAGCGCAGAAACTGCAAGGCATCACCCACGCCCTGCTCGGGCCATAGCACCAGCGTTCGCCCCTGCAGATCCTCACCCCGCCAAGCTTGCGCGCCGAGCGGCGGACGGCCGACCGGCCGGTCGGGCTCGGTGGGCGACCGCGTGGCCTCAAAGCGACGCTCGTAGGCGGCGAAACCTTCGGCGTAACGGTCCTGCCACAGCAGAATCACACCGCGATTGAACGCCGCCTCCACCGCATCCGGGTTGATCGCCAGCGCCCGATCGCAGGCTGCTTCGGCGCCCGGCAAATCCCCGCTGAAATTGCGCGCGGCGGCCAGCGAGTTGTAGAACTCCACCGTCGCCTGCGGGCCGGCCAGTGCGATAGCCCGCTCAAACCACGGGATCGCGTCTGCCCAGCAGCGACCGGTCCGGGCGAGGAAATCTCCCAGCGCCCAGCACTGGCGTGGGTCCTGCGGCGCGCGAGCGAATGCCGCATCGAACAGCGCCTGCGCCATTAAGTTTTTATCCAGACGCAGCCTTGCAATGCCGGCCGCGAGCGTGAGGTATGGCGGCACATCAAGCGCCGCAGGCGTTCTCTCAACGTGCACCAGCGCGCCTTGCCAGTCGCCCGCTTCCAGCAACGCGCGCGCCTGAGTTTGCGCCAGCCCCAGACTGGCCGGCGGATCGCCGGGACGCAGCGCCAACGCGCGGGTGTAGGCCTCACCCGCTGCGACCGGCTCACCGGTGGCAAACAAGGCATTGCCCAGATTCAGCCATGCCGCAGGGTCGTTCGGCCGCAAGGCGATGAGCGCTCGTTGCGCGCGAACGGCCTCGTGATAGCAGCCGAGCAATCGGCAGGCAGTGCCGCGACTGCTGTGGGCCTGCCAGTAGTCGGGCGCTAGCGCCAGCGCCCGGTCGTAGCTCTCGACGGCTTCTGGCAGGCGACCCAAATCTTTCAACAGCCGGCCAAGCTGATAGTGAAGCTCGGCCTGCTGCTGGTCAGCTGCCAGCGCGGCGCGCAGGGCGTGCTCGGCGGCCACGAGGTCGCCGCTCGCCATCGCCAGCAGGCCAGTCAACTGCCAGCGCGGAGCGTTCATTGCGCCAGCCGCTTGCCAGCGCGCAACGCACTGGGCCGCCGCCGGCATTTGCCCGGATTCGAACAGCGCCCGCGCGGCGGCGTACTCGGCGTCAGCCATCAACGA
>Ga0164295_10005007_pt1 | contig 10517 bp, 10 predicted proteins | sample GEODES006metaG_FD_111798 | JGI IMG/M metagenome (GOLD analysis project Ga0164295, IMG submission 111798) | Oligotrophic lake water microbial communities from Sparkling Lake, Wisconsin, USA - GEODES006 metaG | ecosystem: Environmental > Aquatic > Freshwater > Lake | place: USA: Sparkling Lake...
GAGAAACCCGTAGTGGCGCAGGCCGAAGTAACGCGAGATCAGATAGGCCATGAGGTCGACCTCCGCGCCCAGCGCAAACCCAATCATAAACGCGGCCGGCCGCGCCTGCTCGGCCCCGCCGTAGGCCAGCATCAAGCAGCCGCCGGCGGCGATGGCGAAAATAACGGCCGCCACCCGCGGCGCGAACACGCGGTCGATCAGCCAGCCAATGAGCAGGCGGCCCAGGATGATGCCAATCCCGATGACGGACGCCACGCGCGCGGCAGCGGCGGCATCCAGCCCGGCATCGCGCAGCATCGGCACCATGTGCACCACCAACGCTGAAGCACCCGCCGCCACCACGATGAAACACACGGCCAAGGTCCAGAAAGTGCGGCTACGCAGCGCTTCGCGCCGGCCATGATCGTTGGGATTCTCCGGCGCGGCACCGGCGTGACGCGGGCCGGAAGAGAAACCAAGGGCCACGATGAGCCAGGGGCTTAAGGCCATCAGCGTCAGCAGGACAAACCCGTGGCGCCAGTCGTGGGCGGCAATCTGGGCGGTCAAAAACGGGGGCAGGAACAGGGCTGCAGTGCCGGGACCGGCGAGCGTAATGCCGAGCGCGAGGCCGCGCGCCTTGTCGAAGCGGGCGGCTATCGCCCGGGTGTGCAAAATCGGCGTGGTGCCACAACCCAGCACCGCAGCCATGAAGAAGCAGGCATAGAAGAGCGGCAGTTGACCGTTCATCGCGCTGAGCGACCAGAGCACCAGCGCAAAACCGGGAATAGAGATCAACGCGATGCGGCGCTCGCCAAAGCGATCGATCAGCCAGCCCAGCAGGGGGCCGGCGAGAATCAGCCCGGCGCTGGAATAGAGCATGGCCGATGTGACCTGACCGCGCGTCCAGCCAAAGGCGGCTTCAAGCGGCGCGACAAATACGCCCAGACTATAAAACACCAGTGACGAGGCGCCGGCGCCGCAACCGAGTGTGGCCGCCAGCAAGGGCAGCCAGCCGCGCGTGATTTCGGCGCTCGCGCCGGATTGAGCTTGCGTCATGAGTCTCCCCGCTGGCGGGTCGTACCCCGCTGGGTCGACCGTGTTGTTATGCCCGTAATGTGCCTGTTTAGGTTCGCTTGCGCTACGACAAGGGAGCGGCGGCGCCCGGTCGCACCGGCCGCTGTGGTGCCTCTATACTCGGCGGATGAATATCGCCAAAACCCCGGTGTGGGATCTGCCCGTTCGACTCTTCCACTGGGCGCTGGTCGCGTTGGTGGGATTTTCCTGGTGGAGCGGTGAGCAGGGTGAGATGTGGTTGAAGTATCACTTCTGGTCGGGCTACGCGATTCTCACGCTGGTGATTTTTCGCGTGCTGTGGGGCTTTTGGGGCAGTCACTACGCGCGCTTCACGCAGTTTCTGCGCGGACCCCGGACCGTTTTCAAAACCCTGCCCGCGTTATTCTCGCCCCGCGCCATGCCGGTGCTGGGTCACAACCCCGTGGCCGGCTGGATGGTGCTGGCGTTGCTGCTAGTGCTGTTGGTACAAACCGCCACCGGCCTCTTCGCCAACGATGACATCATGTGGGAAGGCCCGCTCTATCCGCTGGTGAGCAAAGCGCTGAGCGACCGCCTGACCGGGATTCACGAATTCAATTTCGGGGTGCTGGGCGGCTTGGTGGGCATCCATATCGCGGCTATCCTCTGGCATCGTCTGCGCAAGGGCGAGCGTCTGGTCAGCGCCATGCTGACCGGCTATCAGTCACACCTGTCCGCTGTGCCGGTGCCGGCGTGGGTGAGTCGATGGCGGGCGCTGGCCTTGTTGATCTGCGCGGCGCTGATGGTGTTCGGCATTCTCAAACTCAGCGCGCCGCTGTAGGCAGAGTCCAAAAAAAATTAACGGAGTCATTCGCATGAAAAAACGACAACAACTCGGTCTCGCGCTGGCGCTGGCCGCCGGGACTTTTAGCGCCGTGGGCGGCGCGCTGACGGCTGAAAACGTCGTTGCCTACCGTCAGAGCATGATGATTGGTCTGGCCTGGAACATCGGTGCCATCGGCACGATGGTCAAGGGCGAGTTGCCCTGGAATCAAAAGAAAGTGGCCTTCCTTGCCGCTCGCGCCGCGCAACTGGCACCGATGGCGTACGAAGGCTTTACGCCGGAGACCGCCCAGGCCAAGTCGCACGCCAAGGCCGAGCTGTGGGACAACCTCAAAGATTTCGAGCAGCGCAATGACACGATGGTGAAAGCCGTCGTCAAGCTCGCTGAAGTATCGGGTGGTACGGATGAAGATGCGACCAAAGTTGCCTTTATGGATACCGTGAAGGCCTGCAAAGGCTGCCACGAGAAGTATCAGGAAAAGGAATAATCGTTCCCCGTAGGGAAAGCTGCCGGCCCCTCAGGCACCGGCAGCCTGAAACCTCATTCGAAGTGGCAAACGTAATCCAGCATTTCGAGGGTTTCGATCTCGAAACTGCTGTTGCCCGGCACGCTGAATTCGGTGCCGGCATCATAGGTCTGCCAGTCGCTGGCGCCAGCCAGACGAATCTTGCAACGACCGCCCACCACTTCCATGCGCTCCGGTGCGCCGGTGTTAAAAGTGAGCTGACTGGGGAAGATGACGCCGACGGTTTTGCGGGTGCCGTCGGCCAGCACTACCGTGTGACTGATGCATTTGCCGTCGAAGTAGACATTGCTCTTCTTGGTCACGCTAACGTTGTTCAATTCCGACATGATGAAGCTCCGGTAAAAGTTGAAGCCGGATTCTAACAGCGCAAACGGCCGTTGCCGGTGGTCGCGCGAACAGGAGCAAGCATGATGACTTTGCGCTGGAAGAAGACGTTGGCCTTGTCCTTCATGCTCGCGATGCCGGGCGTGGGTGCGCAAAGCCTCTCGCCCGACCTGCAACAGCTGCGGGATCTGATGGGGCAGGCCGCGCTGCATCCCAGTCAGCTTGAACTGCTGCGCGCCGAAGCCCAGCGTCTGCAGGCCTGCTTTGCCCAGCTCGATCCAAAGGCCATGGAAAAACTGCAGGCGCAGGCGCGGCAAATGGGCGACGAGGTGCGGGCGATGTGTACTGACGGACTACGTGAAGACGCACAGAACCTGGCCCTGACCCACGCCCGCACGCTCGTGAACTCACCGGAAATTCAGAAGCTGCAGGACTGCGGCAGCTCGCTTTCGGCGCTGGTGGATGCGCTGCCATTTCTGGCCGCCACCCAGGCCAAAGACCTCAACGTCTGTGATCTCGATTTTTGAGCAACGCGCCGGCGCGTGATGAACGAGCAGCTGCAGTTTGAATTACGTTCGCCCGCGCCCGCGATTGAAATTCGACGGAGCGCACGGCGCACCGTCAGCATCGAAGTGCACCCCGACCTGCGGGTCATCCTGCGCGCCCCGCTGCGTTGCCCGGAGTCCGTCATTCAGCAGTTCCTCGCGAGCCGTCGCGAGTGGATTGCCCGGCAGCTTTCGCATTTCCAGACCCGGGCGCCGCGCCCGAAACTAGAGCCCGCCAACACCGCGCAACGCCACTGTCGTCTTGGGCAGCCGTTTGAACTGCGTCTCGTGCCCGAGGCGCCGAGCGGACTGCGTTTTGACGCCGGCGTGCTCGAGATCCGGGGTCGCCACGCCAGAGACGATGCGGCCGTTGGTCGCGCCTTGCTGGAGTGGTATCGCGGCGAAGCCCGGCAGTTGTTTGAGCGCCTGGTCGACCAGTGGCATAGGCATCCGCGCTTTCAGCGCTATCCCCGGCCCCCGCTTAAAATCCGCGCGATGCGGTCCCGTTGGGGCAGTCTCTCGCCGCGCACCGGCATGACACTGAATCTTTTACTGATCCACGCGCCGCTGGCCGCCATTGAGTACGTGGTGGTGCATGAGCTTTGTCACCTGCGCTACAGCGGCCACGGCAAAGGGTTTTATGGCCTGCTTGACGGCGTAATGCCGGATTGGCGGGCGCGGAAAACCTTATTGGAGGCGAGTGTGCGGTGAGTCGCGCCGCGCGCGATCACCGCGACCGGTCGGCGATTACTGAAAGCGCGGCATGACTTTGGTGGCGAAGAGTTCCAGTGAATTCAGCACCTGCCCCCGGTCGTGGATCCCCTGCGGCACAATCAGAAAGCACTCGTTGATGGGCACCGCCTTCGCGGCGGCTTCAATCTGGCGGGAGAGGGTGTCCGGCGAGCCAAACATCATGTTGACCGCGCCCTGCCCAAACGGTGCCGCCCACTGGTCCCAGAACCAGCGCATATCTTCCGCCAGCGCTTCGGCCTCGGCGTCGGTTTTGGCGCAGATCATCAGCCCGCCCCAGGCCGCTTCGTCGCCGGGCGCCGGCGTGTAGCCGAACTTGCCTGCTTCATCGCGATAGGCCTCCCATAGCAGGCGGCAGAACTCGAGGTCGGACGACATCACAATCGGCTTGCCCCGGTATTTGGCCCAGAACCGCGCGGTGCGCAGCGAGGCCGAGAAGCCGCCATAGAGCGGCGGATGCGGGGTCTGGAACGGACGGGGTGCGATCCCGATTTCCGAGATGCGCATATCTGCCGCCACGCCGCGCCCGTACTGGGTGTACACGCCGTGCGGATGCGGATTCACAAAATTCGGCGGTGGGAACTGAAAGAACTGGCCCTGATGGCTGAAAGTGTCCTGGGTCAGCGCCTTCACCACGACTTCCACAAACTCGGTGAAGTAATCCCGGTTGTACTGGTCTTCGGCCTCGTTTTTATTCCACGGACCCACCGGGCTGATGTCCGGGCGAATCTTGAAGTTCTCGACCCAGCGCGACTGGTAACCCCGCACCATGCCCACACCGAAGCGGCCTTGCAGCATGTGGTCCATGGTGGCGATGGATTCCGCCGTGCGCAGCGGATTGTGGGCGGTGGACACAAACCCGCAGGTAATCACCCGCAGGCGCTTGCTGTGCTGGCCTACCCACATGCCCATCAAGGTGGGTTCGTTGGAGGCCTCGAAGCCTTCTATCTGCAGATGATGCTCGGGATGGCCCCAGCCGGCGTAGCCCGCTTCGTCGGCAAACGTCACGTAATTGGCGATTTCGCTCAGCATGCGCTGGAACAGGACCGGGTCTTTGCCGGCCATGCCGCGTGTCAATTCGCTGCGACGGCCGAGAGTGCTATAGACGAACGGATTGAAACGAATCACGCGGGTTCTCCGATTAGGGCGTGGCTTGCCGTATTCTCCACCGTTCTTCAGCCGCTTGGACACTGCCCGCTTTGAAAACCTCTCAACCAGAATTTGATGTGGCGGTAGTGGGCGGTGGCCCGGCCGGCTTGATGGCGGCAGACGCCGCGGCGGCGGCCGGTGCGAAAGTAGCCGTGTTCGACGCCATGCCCTCGGTCGGCCGCAAGTTTTTGCTGGCGGGGAAGGGCGGTCTCAATCTAACGCACAGCGAACCCTTGCCGGCATTTCTCGGACGTTTCGAGGCCGCGCAAGCCGCGCTCGAGCCGCTCATCAACGACTATCCGCCGGCCCACCTCCAGGCCTTTGCGCAAAGCCTCGGCATCGAGACTTTTGTGGGCAGTTCGGGACGCGTCTTTCCTCAGGATATGAAATCCGCGCCGATGCTCCGGCGCTGGCTGCAGCGTCTGCGGGCGCAGGGCGTCCGTTTTTTTGTCCGTCATCGCTGGCTGGGCTTCGAGCAGAACACGCTGCAATTCGCCCACGGCGACGCCATCATCCCAGTGGCGGCGCGTGCGACCGTGCTCGCGCTGGGTGGGGCGAGTTGGCCGCAACTCGGCAGCGACGGACGCTGGGTTGAGACGCTAACGGCAGCCGGCGTGCCCGTAACGCCGCTGGCGCCCGCCAACTGTGGCTTCGAATGCGCGTGGAGCGAGTTCTTCAAAACGCACTTTGCGGGCGAGCCCCTGAAGGCGGTGGCGGCGCGCTGCAAGGGCGACGACTCCATGCCCAAACCGCGCCGGGGTGAATTCATCGTGACCGAGTCGGGCGTGGAAGGCTCGCTGGTGTATGCCCTGTCGAGTCGGCTGCGCCGGGCGCTGCAGGCGCGCGGGGTGGCAACCCTGGAACTCGACCTGCTGCCGGACACGGATCTCGCCGCGCTGAATCGCGCCCTGTCGATTCAGGCCGGCAAGCGCACGGTCGCCGAACAACTGCGACGCGGGGCCGCGATTACCGGCGTGAAAGCGGCGTTGTTGCGAGAGGTCCTGCCCAAGGCCACGTTCGCGAATCCGGCGCTGCTGGCCGCGGCGATCAAAGCGCTGCCGGTCACCCTCCATGCCACGCGACCGATTGCCGAAGCGATTAGCACGGCCGGCGGCGTGGCGTTTACCGGTCTGGACGAGCAGCTGATGCTAAGCGGCCATCCGGGGATCTTTTGTGCCGGCGAGATGCTGGACTGGGAGGCGCCGACCGGCGGCTACTTGTTGTCGGCCTGTTTTGCGACCGGACAGCGCGCGGGCGCCGCCGCCGCCGTCTGGGCGGCAAAAGCCGCGCCGAAAAAGCGCGCGCGCAGAGCCAAACCACCTGCCGGTGGCAATGACAGCACCGATTTGGCACCTTAGCGCCCCGGCTATCACAACCCCGAACACCAACAGGAGCTTCCGCATGCAATTCGGCAAATACGGCGTCTTTACCTTCACCGACATCATGAACGCTGCCCAACTGGCGGAACTCGCCGGCCGGGTCGAATCTTTGGGCTACTCCACGCTGTGGTATCCGGAAGCCTTCAACTACGAAACCTTCGCGCTGGGTGGCTATTTACTGAGCCACAGCAAGAATCTGGTGGTGGCGAGCGGTATCGCCAACATCTACGCCCGCGACCCGTCCGCTTCGGTGATGGGGCACAACAGTCTTAATGATCTTTACGGCGGCCGCTTTGTGCTGGGGCTGGGCGTGTCGCACGCGCCGTTGGTGTCGGATCTGCGCGGTCATGAATACCGCCAGCCGGTGAAGACCATGCGCAACTATCTCGACGCGATGGATGCCAGCTGGAAAGCGCTGGGCCGCGACAGCACCGCCAAGCAGGTGGTGCTGGCCGCGCTGGGGCCGAACATGTCGAAGCTTTCTGCCGACCGCACGCTGGGCGCGTTCCCCTACAACATCACCCCGCCGCAGGCCAAGCTCTCCCGCGAGTCTATGGGCGGCAAGGGTGCGGTGATTTGCGAACAGAAGGTCTGCCTCACGACCGATCCGGTCGCCGCCCGCGCCGCCGCGCGAGCCGCGCTGGGGCCGTATCTGCCGCTGCCGAACTACTACAACAACTGGTACCGCCTGGGCTTCACCGAAGCCGATCACCAGAACGGCGGCAGCGATCGTCTGATGGACGCCATGGTCCCGTGGGGCGACGCGGCCACCATCAAGGCCAAGTTGAACGAGTACTTCGCGCACGGCGCCGACCAGGTGGTGATTCAGCCGATTCGCCCCGATGGCCAGCCGGGTCCGGATTGGGCCGCGCTGGAAGCGCTCGCGCTGTAAAGCGCGCGCCATGCTCACCGCCGCGACACCCGGCGGTGAGTCCTCAACAACAGGACGTTGTGATGAACCTGACTGGACGTCAGCACATTAAAAGAAGGGGAGCGAATCGTGTTTGATCTGGAAAGACTGCAGTCGCTGGCCGACATCACCCGAGAGCAAGCGCGTTTGCGCCCCGCTGCCACGGCGCTGGTATTCGAAGGGCGCGAAACGCGCTTCGATGAGCTCGACGCCCGCGCCAGTCAGGTCGCAAAAGGGCTGATCGCCTTTGGGCTGAAGCCCGACTCGCGGCTTGCCTATCTCGGCAAAAACTCAGATCGCTTCTACGAACTCCTTTTCGGCGCCTTCAAGGCCGGGGTGGTGACCGTGAGCGCCAACTGGCGGCTGGCGGTGCCCGAACTGGTCTACATCATCAATGATGCTCGTTGCGAAACCCTGTTCGTGGGCGCTGAGTACTACGGCCTGATTGATGAACTGCGCGCGCAGTGCCCGAGTCTGCGCGCGGTGGTGGGGATGGACGGCGGTGCCGGGCAGTGGCCGGCCTTTGACGATTGGCGCGGGGCCTTTGCGCCGGTCGATCCCAAGTTGCCGATTGCCCTCGATGCCGACGTCATCCAGCTTTACACCAGCGGCACGACCGGCCATCCCAAAGGCGTGCAGCTGTCGACGGCCAACTACTTTGCGTTCTTCGAGGCCGCCGCGGCCGCCGAATGGGCCGACTTCACGGCCGGTGAAGTCGCGCTCGCCTGCATGCCGGTGTTCCATGTGGCCGGCGTGAATATGGGCGTGATTGCCGTGGCCCAGGGCTGTACCGCCGTCATCATGAAAGAAGTGGACCCCGCCCAGATTCTCGACCTCATCCCGCGCTATGGCATCAACAATGCCTTCTTCGTGCCGGCCGTGATGCTGTTCATGCTCCAGCATCCGAAGGTAAAGGAGACCGATTTCTCCTCCTTGCGCCGTCTGTATTACGGCGCATCGCCCATTGCCGAAGACCTGCTGACGCAGGCCCGGGCGGTGTTTGGCTGTCAGTTTTTCCAGCTGTATGGACTGACCGAAACGGTGGGCGCGGCGACCTGTCTGCCGGACGCGGCCCACGATCCGGCGCTGGGCAAACTCCGCGCCTGCGGGGTGCCCTATCCCGGGATTGAAATCCGGGTGGTGGACGAGCAGGGCGCCGACGTGCCCGCCGGCAGCGTGGGCGAAGTGGTGATTCGCTCAGGCGTGGTGATGAAAGGCTACTGGGGCCGGGCGGAAGCGACCGCCGAGGCCATACGGGACGGCTGGTTTTATACCGGCGACGCGGGCTATCTGGACGCCGAAGGCTATCTCTTCATCCACGACCGCGTGAAAGACATGATTGTCTCCGGCAGCGAGAACATCTATCCGGCCGAAGTCGAGAACGCGGTGTTCGGTCACCCGGCGGTGGCGGATGTGGCGGTCATCGGCGTGCCGGACGAGAAGTGGGGCGAAGCGGTGAAAGCCATTGTGGTGGTGAAGCCCGGCGAGTCGCTGGCGGTCGAAGACCTCATTGCCTTCGCCCGCACGCGCATTGCCGGCTACAAGGTGCCGAAGTCGGTCGATTTCGTGAGCGCGCTGCCGCGCAATCCGTCGGGCAAGGTGCTGCGGCGTGAACTGCGCGAACCCTACTGGAAAGACCGCGACCGACGCGTGAACTAAGGCGTCCGCGCCGCACACGATGAATTCCCTCCCGCCGCGCGCACTGGCGATGCTGGTCGCGCTCACTTTTATCTGGGGCTGTAACTGGCCCCTTTTTCCGCTCGCCATGCGCGAACTGTCGGTGTGGACCTTCCGCGCCGTGTCGCTCTCCGGCGGCGGGCTGTTGCTGTTATTGGTGGCCCGTTTGCGCGGCATTCCGCTCGGGGTGCCGCGCGCCCATTGGGGCATGCTGCTGGCCGCTGCCGTGTGTTATCTCGCGGTGTGGAATGTGGCCAGCGGCTTTTCCGCGATCACCATTCCTTCCGGCCAATCGGCGGTACTCGGGTTCACGATGCCGCTGTGGGTGGCGGTGCTCTCGGCGGTTTTCCTCGGCGAGCGACTGCAGGCGAGAAATTTGCTCGCGCTGGCGCTGGGTGCCGCCGGGGTGCTGCTGCTCCTGTTACCCGGTTTGCAGGCCTATGCCAACGCGCCGTTTGGCTTTGCCGCCGGCATCCTGGCAGGCCTTGGCTGGGCGGGCGGCACGGTAATGCTGAAAAGACACCCGATCCCGGTGCCCGCCATTGTTTCCACCGGCTGGCAGCTCTTGCTGTCGTCGGTTCCGGTTGGCGTGCTGGCCGTCGCGCTGCACGCGGGGCCGGTGTTGCTGCCCTCTACGCTCACGGTGGTGGTGGTGAGTTACATCACCATGGTGCCGATGGCGGTGGGTAATCTCTGGTGGTTCTCGATCGCCGGCCAGCTCCCGGCCAATGTGGCCGGGCTGTCGGTGATTATGGTGCCGGTGGTGGCGATGATTTCCGGCGCCCTGATGCGCGGCGAGCCGCTGGGGCCACCGCAAGTGGCGGCGATGGCCTGTTGTATGGGCGCGTTGGCGCTGACGATCCTCAAACCCAAGCCCGCCAGCGCCGGCTGACTAGCGGCCCTTGAACACCGGCTTGCGCTTTTCGGCGAAGGCCAGCATCGCCTCTTTGGAATCGTCGTATTTGCTCAGTTCGGCGGTCATGTTCTGCTCGAAGCGGTAACCGTCCCGCAGGCTCATTTCTTCAATCGTGTTCAGCGCGTGCTTGGCCAAGCCAATCGCGATCGGGCTCTTGCTGGCGATTTCCCGCGCCAGCGTCATGGCGGTCGGGATGAGCTCTGCTTGCGGTACGCAGGCTTCCACCACGCCCAGTCGATACAGCTCCGCGCCGGTCACTCGCATGCCGGTCAGCATCATGCGGCGAATGCGGGAGTGGCTGAACAAGCGCATTGCGTGGCGGCCGCCACCGAGCAGGCCCACATCAATTTCCGGCAGGCCTAGCGAGCCTTCTTCCGCGGCAATCAGGATGTCGCAGGCGGCAGCGAGCGCCAGACCCGCGCCCAGCGCCGGGCCGTTGATGGCCGCAATGACCGGCTTGCGGCATTCGGTGATCGAATGAAAACA
>Ga0164295_10005008_pt1 | contig 10515 bp, 11 predicted proteins | sample GEODES006metaG_FD_111798 | JGI IMG/M metagenome (GOLD analysis project Ga0164295, IMG submission 111798) | Oligotrophic lake water microbial communities from Sparkling Lake, Wisconsin, USA - GEODES006 metaG | ecosystem: Environmental > Aquatic > Freshwater > Lake | place: USA: Sparkling Lake...
ATAAACTTTCTGATGGAAGTGTAGTTGCAATTAGTGAGGCTACTCAAATGCAACTAAATATATTATTGGAAGACCAAGAAGAAATAGTGGATCATATGAGAAAGTCCAAAGAGAACTTTCTTTATGTTCTGCAAAAACTAGAGGAATAAAATGGCTGCTGTCGCATTAACAACAATTAAAAACACTAACCAAGAAACCGTCATTAAGTTTGAGGGTGCTTCTGGTTCAACTGATGGTACGATCACAATCGCCAACCTCACTGCTGGCACGCAAGCTAGAAACGCAGACACCCCAACTGTTAACATCGTTAAGTTAATCAGTACTGGTCTGCTAACTTCTGCAGTGACCATTAAACGTAACAGCACTGTTGTTATGGCATGCGCCCCAGAAAACGCTCCAGTTATCAACTTAACGCAAGACGGCATTAGCGACACAGTTAACAACACTTCTGATATCGTCATCACTGTTGCCGGTGCTGCAGCTACTGGATATCTCGTTCTACGTAAAGTTGCTGGCTGGTCTACTAAGGTCGAAACTGTAGTATACGGTGCATACGATGATGAAACTCGTGTTGGTGCTAGCACCACACTTTCTGGTTCTCCAGATAAGGTCTAATCATGAAACTCATTAGAGAAGTAACAGAATCCGTCAATCTTATTGTCGAGTCAAAGCTCGGCAAAGGAAAAGAGTACTGCATCGAGGGCATCTTCCTTCAGTCAGAATTAAAGAACAGAAATGGACGTATGTATCCAGAAAGCGTTATGGACTCTGAAGTCAAACGCTACACTGAAAACTACGTTCAAAAGAATCGTGCTTATGGCGAGTTAGGTCATCCAGATACACCAGCGATCAATTTAGATCGTGTGTCTCACTTGATCACTTCTCTTCGTAAAGAAGGTACCAACTGGGTTGGTAAAGCAAAGATTCTTGAAACACCTATGGGAAAAATCGCTCGCGGTCTTTTAGATGGCGGCGCAAACCTTGGCGTTTCTAGCAGAGCACTAGGATCACTTAAAGTTAATAACGAAGGTATCCAAATAGTTCAAGACGACTTCATGCTGTCCACAGCGGCAGATATCGTCGCCGACCCATCCGCTCCTGATGCATTTGTTAAAGGCATCATGGAAGGGTTTGAGTGGGTTTTTGTTGATGGAAAGTACGTGCAGAAAAATATAGAAGAAGCCCAGATGTCTATTAAAAAGGCATCTTCTAAAAATTTACAGGAAGCAAAGTTACGTGCTTTCCAAGAATTTCTGAGAACAGTCAGATAAATAATTAAGAACTATCAAGTTACAGGAGAAACAACGATGTCAATCGAACAAAAAATTGCAGCGATTCTAGCCGAATCTAAACTAGAAGAAGCTAAATTCGCAGGCGCCGAGGGTGGCTCAGATTCAGGTAAAGACGGAGCAGTTGCTGGCGATCAAGCACCTATTCGTTCAGCTAAGAACAATGTACCAAACGGCGGCGAAACACCAAACCCAGATAACGCTAGAAACAACGTGGACAGCGAAGACGAGGCTACTGGTGGTACTGCTAAGAAATCAAATCCAGCAAATAGCAGCGCTGTTGCTGGTGAACAAACTCCAGTACGTAAGGGTACTGCAGTTAAAGGTGTTAAAGAAGATATCGACGCACTTATGAGTGGTGAAGCTCTTTCTGAAGAATTCAGAGAAAAAGCTACTACCATTTTTGAAGCTGCTGTCATGACTCGTGTTAACGAAGAAGTTGCACGAATCGAAGAAGAATTCGAAGCCAGAATAACTGAAGAACTGGCGCAGAATATAGAGGGAATTGTTGAGCAGGTTGATGGATACCTCAACTACGTAGTTGAGCAGTGGATTGAACAGAATGAGATTGCCCTTGAAAGTGGTATGAAGTCTGATATTTTAGAAGGCTTCATTGGTGGATTGAAAGATCTATTTGCGGAACATTATATCGATGTTCCAGAAGAAAAATTTGATGTACTTGGTGCATTAGAAGAAGAAGTTGAATCTTTAGAAGCTAAACTTAATGAACAAGTTGCAGCGAACGTTGAACTACACTCTGCTGTAGGTAAAATGACTCGCTCGGCTATTGTATCTGAAAGCTGTGATGGTCTAACCGACACAGAAGTTGAAAAGTTCACTGGTCTTGTAGAAGAACTTTCATATGACAATGAAGAATCTTTTAAGAAGAAAGTGCAGACAATTCGTGAAAACTATTTCACAAACAAGGCACAACATGCAGGAGTTAGTTCTGTAGTAACAGACTCTCCAGTTGAATCACTGACAGAATCAAAATCTGTTGACCCAGTTATGGCTGCTTACTTAAGCATGCTAGACCGCAAATAAAAAGGAAAATAAAATGACTACAAATCGTCAAGACTTAGTTAAAAAGTGGGCACCTGTTCTAGAACACGAAGGTTCTGCCCCAATCAAAGACAAATATCGTAAAGAAGTAACTGCTGTTCTTCTAGAAAACCAGCAACGCGAATCAGGTAAGTACTCTGATGCGTTCGGTCAACTACACGAAGCTGCACCAGCCAACGCTGTTGGTTCTTATGGTGACACTGGTGGTGTTGCTAAGTTCGATCCAGTATTGATCAGCTTGGTTCGCCGTGCTATGCCTCAGCTTATCGCTTATGATATCGCTGGTGTTCAGCCAATGACTCAGCCAACTGGTTTGATCTTCGCTATGAAGAGCCGTTACAGCACTCAAGGTGGTACTGAAGCACTTTTCAACGAAGCTGACACAGACTTCGCTGGTACTGGTACTCACTCTGGTACTTATGACTTCGGTGGTTCTGAAACTACTGGTACTGGTCTTGCTACTGACGCTGCAGAACGTCTAGGTCAAGGTGGTTCTGGTGACGGTTCTTTCGGCGCAATGGCATTCTCTATCGAAAAGACTTCTGTAACTGCAAAGACTCGTGCTTTGAAGGCAGAATACTCTATCGAATTAGCACAAGACATGAAGTCTGTTCATGGTCTAGATGCTGAAGGTGAACTAAGCAACATTCTTTCTACAGAAATCCTTGCTGAAATCAACCGTGAAGTTGTTCGTACTGTATACAAGACTGCTAAGCCAGGTGCTGCAGTTGGTGTTGCTACTGCTGGTACTTTCGACTTGGACGTTGACTCTAACGGTCGCTGGTCTGTTGAAAAGTTCAAGGGCTTGATGTTCCAAATCGAACGTGAAGCAAATGCTATCGGTCAGCAAACTCGTCGCGGACGCGGTAACTTCATCATCACTTCTGCAGACGTAGCTTCTGCATTGGCGATGGCTGGTGTTCTTGACTATTCTTCTGCTCTAAACGGCATGAACAACCTGAACGTAGATGACACTTCTACTACTTTCGCTGGTGTTCTAAACGGCAAGTACAAAGTGTATGTTGATCCATATACTGCAAACGTATCTGCTACTCAGTACTTCGTTTGCGGATACAAAGGTCAGTCTGCCTTTGACGCTGGTATTTTCTACTGCCCATACGTTCCTCTACAAATGGTTCGCGCTGTTGATCCTAACAGCTTCCAACCTAAGATTGGATTCAAGACTCGTTACGGTCTAGTTGCTAACCCATTCGTTAACTTGGATGACGGCACTTCTGGTCAAGACAACTTGACTGCGAACGTGAACTACTACTACCGTAGAGTTCGCGTAACCAATTTAATGTAATATTAAATTTGATTAATACAACCACTAAGAGTTGTATTTTAAAGAGGAGAGGAAACTCTCCTCTTTTTTTGCCTAAATAATCTTATGAGAAATACTTTAACCTGCCCAATACCAGACAACATCAATCCACTCTCACCGAATGGGTTCATGTTCTCCATTGAAAAATTACCAGAAGTTTCTTTCTTTTGTCAAGAAGTAAACCTTCCTGGAATGACTTTAGGTGCTCCAGAGTTTGCTACTCCATTTTCTATGCAACCAATACCAGGTGAAACTTTGACATATGATACACTCAATGTTAAATTTCTGGTCGATGAACAGATGCATAACTATCAATCTATTTTTAACTGGTTGAATGCACTGGGATTTCCACAATCGTATGAACAATACGTCACATATTTCTCTGATGATCAGCGTGGTTTGATTAGAGAGTTGGCTAAAAACTACTCTGATGGTACGCTTTCTATTTTGAGTTCAAATAACAGAGTGGTTAAGACGGTCCATTTTGTTGATATGTTTCCTATAGCATTAGACTCATTAGTATTTCAATCCGACAACAGCGACGTTCAGTATTTGGTCGGCAACGTAACCTTCAAATATGGATATTATAAGTTCGAATAAATAGATTATATCACTCGTGAGGTTATTATGAATATTGAAGAATTACAAGATGAATGGGAAAAAGACTCCGCAATAGATGATAATTATCTTGGCGAAGCATCAACCGCAACACCCAAGTTGCACTCAAAATATATTAAGATCTTGATCAACAAAAAGCTGCAGCAGATTAAAATGCAGGCAGACTACAACGTTCTACGCAAAAACAAATTTCGATACTACCGTGGGGAAATGTCACGCGAAGACCTAATCAGCTTAGGTTGGGAACAGTGGCAAGGAGTCAAACCACTCAAGAATGAGATGGATGAATTTCTCACAGGTGACGACGATCTCAATAAAATTCAAATGAGACTAGAGTACTTAAACACGATAGTTTATTTTCTCGAATCGATCCTGGGTCAGATCAAAGCTAGAGACTGGCAGGTGAAAACAGCAGTGGAGTGGAAGAAGTTCCTCGCAGGATCATGATCAAAATAGAAAAATTAGACGAAGTTTACGTTAGAGTTTTCTCTGACCCAAGCATAGAACAAGAGCTATGCGACTTCTTTACATACGAATATCCTGGAGCCAAGTTCACACCAAAGTTCAAAGCTAGGTTGTGGGATGGCAAAGTGCGCTTGTATGATGCGGTCAGAAAGACATTGTATGTCGGACTAACTTCATACGTCGAAGAATTCGCGCAACGTAACGATTACGAAGTGCAATACGAAACACCTATGGTTGTAGACAATGGCATAACAGAGAAGATGGTAGCTGCTTATGCTAAATCCTTAGATCCACAGGGTCGCGGCAAACCTATCGAGATTAGAGACTACCAGATCGAAGCGGTACAAACTGCACTCAATAAAGAACGCACGTTACTTCTTTCACCGACAGCTTCTGGAAAGTCTTTCATCATCTATACCATTATGAGATGGCATACGCAAGCTGGGCGTAAGTGTATAATCATAGTGCCAACCACTTCTCTTGTTGAGCAGTTGTATGCAGACTTTGAAGATTACTCATCAGCGAATCAATGGTCTGTGACAAACAACTGCCAAAAACTTTACAGCGGATTCACTAAAGATTTCACGCGTTCAGTTCTTATCACTACATGGCAGTCCATTTATCTACAACCAAAAGCGTGGTTCAAACAGTTCGATGTTATTTTTGGAGACGAAGCCCACCAGTTTAAAGCCAAGTCGTTGATCGGCGTAATGGAAAAAATGGAACTGATTCGATATCGCGTAGGCACCACCGGAACTTTAGACAACAAGAAGATTCATCGTCTAGTTCTTGAAGGTGTGTTCGGCAGAATGCATCGCGTCACTACCACCAAGGCACTAATGGACACCGGTAGATTGGTCCAGCTAAATATAACGTGTGTGATTCTTAAGTATAGCGAAGAAATTCGGAAAGCCAATAAGGCACTAACATACCAGGAAGAAATGGATTGGTTGGTCTCAAATCCAGAACGTAATAAATTTATACGCAATCTAGCTGTTAGCTCTAAAGGCAATACGCTAGTTCTATTCCAGTTTGTTGAGAAGCATGGCAAAGTCTTGTATAAAGCTATACAGGATCGAGTTCATGAGAACCGAAAAGTGTTCTTCGTACATGGCGGTACAGATACTGCGGACAGAGAAGCAATCAGACATATCACCGAAAGCGAAGAAGACGCTATCATTGTAGCTTCTTATGGAACTTTCTCAACTGGAATTAACATTCCATCTATACAAAATGTTATCTTTGCATCTCCAACCAAAAGTAAAATACGCAATCTGCAATCGATAGGGCGCGGTCTCCGTCTCAACAACGGTAAAACAACATGCAACCTATACGATCTTGCAGACAATCTTCAATGGAAGTCTCATAAAAATCACACACTAAATCACGCAGCAGAAAGATACAAGATCTATGCTGAAGAACAATTCGACATTAAGTTAGTGGAAGTAAATTTATGATAGATGAAAACGATTTCTTCGTTGCTGTAAAATTGATCTCTGGAGAGCACTTACTTGCAATTTTAGTAGACGAAGACGAGGATACCGTGCAATTAAAATATCCAGTCGTCGTTAAGATAACACACCAGATGATAGACGATAATGCAGTGGAGCAAATGACAGCTTCGCCATTATGTCCGTTCTCTGCAGATCCTAACTACTTCTTAGATAGGTATCATGTGATGTATGTGAAAGAGATGCATCAATTGATGGTCAGCAAGTACATCGCTCTAGTCAAGCCAGCAGAACGTGAAGCATCTGTTTATGAAAATGAAGACGGCGACCTAGAAGAAAATCCTATGAGCCTTGAAGAGCTTAGGGATAAATTGAATCGTTTATCCGCTATGGTTGGACTTCCACCGTTGGAAGAATTGGATAAAGAAGACTTAGACAAGTTCTTCATAGAGGGTAACAAAACACTTAATTGATCACTCATCAAACCCAACATGGGTTATTTTACCTGGCAACCAAAAATAAAGCAAATAAATTTTCTTGCAATCCCAAGCAGAACATTATTTGCTTTATTTCATTGCATGGGGTATACTTACGTCTATGAACAATAAAAAGGGTTTACATGGCAGACTATGTTGACAATGCTAAATTTTTAGCTGCAATTAAAGAACACAAAGAATTAATTAAGATCGCAGCTGAAACTGGGAAAGAGCCTCCAATCATTAGCAATTATATTGGTGAGTGTATTCTAAAAATAGCCACGCATTTATCATATAAACCAAATTTTATTAATTACTCATATCGCGATGATATGATTCTTGATGGTGTAGAAAATTGCATACAATATTTTAATAATTTTGACGCGGATAAGTATAGCAATCCATTTTCTTATTTCACGCAGATAATTTATTACGCCTTCTTGCGCAGGATTCAAAAAGAAAAGAAACATTCTTACATAAAGAATAAACTAATTCAAGAGATACCGTTTGATGTATTTGCACTACAAGATCAAGATGATAGTGGTGATTATAAAAATATGTATATCGATTATATGCAAAGCAATACCTCATTCGATGATTCTTTCTTAACGAAGAAAAAGCCAGCCAAAGCTAAATCAAAAAATCCTTCTCTCAATGATTTTATAGAAACTGATACTGATGAGTCAGAACAACAATGAATGGGACCCAGTTGATTGGGTGAATCAAATGAATAAGATACGTCCTAGCGGTCGCCGATCAAACAAAAGAAAGAGCAAACCATCTAAAAGAACTGTAAAGAGATTTACATGGGATGCGCAAGACAATCACTTAAACCTACCACATATTATGCAAACTGAAAATAAAATCTTTCTTGGTGTTTCAGACTTTGATGACCTGATCACAACTCAAATTCTACAGCGCCGAGTTGCTGCAGCTAAGCAGACTGTTCATCGCGAGACTACAGTTCTGTGTAACCGCGCACGCTGGGCAGAATGGTCTGAGACACAATTTCAATCTTTCTTGTTTGTACAAGGCAGCGCATCTTCTGGTTTCATCATCGAGGAAGACACTGATAACTATATCACGTACAGTGTGAATAACAACACGACGAATGTTCGTTGTTTCGGTGACTTGGATTTCGCTGAGTGTATCTTGGATAAGGTTGAAAATTCTTTCGACATCGTCACCTCGCACATTGAGTGGATCTATTCCGCTGATGGTAACTCGGTCAACGTTCCGTTGAACCGCGAGCGTCTGCCTGTTGCCGAAATGTATCCTTTCCTTAAGGGTGAGTCGCTGGAATCATATTACGAACGTTATATGGCTTCCTCTGCCAACATCCTCCTTTTGATCGGACCTCCTGGTACTGGCAAAACCACGTTCATTCGTGGGTTGCTTTCCCACACAGAATCTTCTGCGATGGTTACCTACGACGCAGCTATCCTCGAGAAGGACTATCTGTTTGCGCGGTTTATTGAAGATGATTGTGCTGTTATGGTTCTTGAAGACAGCGATGCCTTCTTGAAGTCTCGCAGCGATGGTAACACGATGATGCATCGTTTCCTGAACGTCGGCGACGGTCTGGTTACTACCAAAGGTAAGAAGCTGGTTTTCTCGACCAACCTTCCAAGCATTAATGACATTGATTCTGCTCTCGTTCGCCCAGGACGCTGCTTCGATGTTCTCTCTTTTGACACACTGAACGTTCAAGAAGCTCAAGCCCTGGCAGACAAGTTGAACGTTAAGTTGCCTGTTCGTCCAAGAGGTAGTGAAACTAAAAAGTATTCTATCGCTGAAGTTTTCAATGAACAGACTGTTAATGCAAATAATGCAGCATCTAGAAGGAAGGTTGGGTTTGTCTGACTATGAAAGTAGCCATAATTACCGACCAACATTTCGGAGCAAGATCAGACAGTCTGGTTTTTCTAGACTTCTTTGAGAAGTTCTACACTAACATATTTTTCAAAACACTTGATGATCATCAGATAGATACGGTTCTGATTCTTGGTGACACTTTTGACCGACGTAAGTTTATAAACTTCTTCTCCCTACAACGTGCTAGGGAAATGTTCTTTGATAAGTTATGCGAGCGTGGTATCTCTGTTCATATGTTGGCGGGAAACCACGACACTTACTACAAGAACACTAATGAAGTGAACTCTCCTGACTTGCTTCTACAAGATTACGGAAACATTAACGTCATATCTAATCCGGAAACCATCTACGTGGGAGGCATTCCTATTTGTATGGTTCCTTGGATATGCTCTGACAACTATCAAACGAGTATTGATGTTATGCGAGACACCAAAGCCGAATTATGTATGGGGCATTTTGAGATCGCAGGATTTTCTATGTATAGAGGTATGGAATCACATGGTGGACTTTCTAAAGAAATTTTTGATAAATTCGACTTGGTTTTCTCTGGGCATTATCATCACCGCAACAATAACGGGCATATTCACTATCTCGGGAATCCTTACGAACTCACGTGGCAGGACTATAACGATCCCCGGGGATTCCACTTGTTTGACCTCAATACAAGAGAGCTCCAGTTTATACAGAATTATTATACAATGTTCCAAAGAATCGAGTATGACGACAAAGATACCGAGCCAATCGATCTAGATGCTCTCGATTTAAAAGGTATGTACATTCGCCTCATTGTCGCGAACAAGACAGACTATTATAAATTTGATAAGTTCGTTCAGAAATTGTATAATAAGGGATGTAACGAAATAAAGATCATTGAAGATCTTTCTGAATTCGTAGAAGGTGAAGTTGGTGAAGAGATCGATCTAGAAGATACTCTATCTGTTTTGTCGAACTTCATTGATTCTATTGAAACTGATTCTGATAAAGAAGAAATAAAAACTTTTATGAAATCTCTTTACACGGAAGCTGTAAACGCGGAGGTATTTTGATAACATTTAAATGTATAGAGTGGATGAATTTTTTATCCACAGGCAACTCTCCCAACAAAGTTTTGCTTGACCGTTCTACCACTACTCTTATCATCGGTAAGAATGGCGAGGGAAAGAGCACGATTTTAGATGCTCTTTGTTTTGCCTTGTTTGGTAAACCCTTCCGTAACATCAATAAAGGTCAGCTAGTAAATTCTATCAATGGTAAAAAGTGTCTCGTCACCATTGACTTTGAGATCAACGGTAAAGAATACCAAGTGATCCGTGGCATCAAACCAAATATCTTTGAGATCAAAGTTGACGGCATCATCTTGAATCAGGAAGCTGCTTCTCGTGACTATCAGAAAGTTCTTGAGCAACAAATTCTTCGTTTGAACTACAAGACCTTTACTCAAGTCGTTATCTTGGGTAGCGCGTCATTTGTTCCGTTCATGCAATTATCATCACATCAGCGCCGAGAAGTGATTGAAGATATTTTGGATATTCGTATATTTTCTGTTATGAATCAGCTTTTAAAGGAAAAATCAATTGAAACGAAATCTGAAATTGAGAGGACCGCACAAGAGATTGACGTCGCGAAGACTAAAGTTGATGGACAGAATGTTCTCATTAAAACTATTGCAGCTGCCAAGTCAGAAGTTATTGAATCTTTACTATCTAAAATCAAAGATAATAATGATCAAATACTCTCCAGCGAAAGTTCGGTGGCTACAACACTTGCTGAGATTGCCGCACTCCAATCACAAACTCAGGTCAAGAGTAAAATTGATAGTGAACTTAAAAAGGCGACTGGGATTAAATCTAAAGTGTCTTCCCAAATCGAGCAACTCGAAGATCAAACTCAATTCTTCAATGAGAATTCAGTATGCCCGTCCTGCACACAAGGCATTCCACACAATCATAAAGAAA
>Ga0164295_10005009_pt1 | contig 10515 bp, 10 predicted proteins | sample GEODES006metaG_FD_111798 | JGI IMG/M metagenome (GOLD analysis project Ga0164295, IMG submission 111798) | Oligotrophic lake water microbial communities from Sparkling Lake, Wisconsin, USA - GEODES006 metaG | ecosystem: Environmental > Aquatic > Freshwater > Lake | place: USA: Sparkling Lake...
CCAGTAGGATTGGTATTGGTCAGATCAAAACCACGTGTGTCGTTGGTTTCATTTTGATATCCCACCCATCCGGATCCGCCCTGTATCATGATGTCCACCTGATTGACCGTTGAATAATACCAGTATGTGCCATCTGCAGGATCTTGATTGGGTGCGGTAGCACTGGCTGTGTACACCAGAGGAACCCATCCACTGAGTTGCAGATATTCTTCTTGATTGTCCACATACACATTGCGGCAACCTGTGGTGCTGGTGGTGAACCCAGCATCACTTACCGCAGTGTCATTGCCAACATCTTGCAGCAAGATCACGCCGCCAATGCTTTGTGTGAGCACAATGGCACCAGTGCTGCTCACTGTGGCAACCACATTGGGCAAACCTGCTGAGCTCACAGCAGTGATAAATGCTGCTGCATCAGTTCCACTGATGGTGACCGTTACTGTTGAGCTCAACGTGGTAGAATTTGCTGTGCTTGTGGTGACGGTGAACTGATCGCCATTGGTGAATGTAGGTGTGCTGGTGCTACCAGTTACTATAGTGGCGCCTGCTGGATTGCGTTCAAACACCTGCAAGGTAAAGGTGCTGTTGTAAGGATATGCGCCCACACCACTTGCTGCTGGACTCACATTGTATTGTGTATAGGTTGTGCCCGCAGGAATGTTCTTGCCACCACCTGTGGCATCCAGTGCAGCATTGGCATACCAGTCATTTTCATATACCGGAGCAGCCTGTGCCACAAATTGACCCAATGGTGTGTTGTATTTTTCCACGATCATGGCAGTACCAAGATTTTGTGAAGTGGTCTTGTTCCAAACACTGCCGGTGGGGCGTGGTGTTGCATCAGTGGCTCTCCAACGAGGAAACACATAGTTTTGACTTTGTTGCAGGCCTGGTGCATAGTAAGTCTCATCTGCTGTGAGGCCTAGTGTGGTGAGCAATCCCGATGTTGATCCTACAGAACTGATCAAGATGATACCATCATCTGCTGTGGAACCATCGGCTGTGGCAGTGCTGTCTGCAAACAAACAAAGTTTGTTGTCAATCACGGCAGAATACACTCCAGTGATATTGGCACTATTGATAGCGGTACTGAGTCCTACTATGGTGTTGTTGGTTGATGCAGGCACTGCTACACTGGTACCATTGATCACAATGGTGTTACCCGCGGAGAGTGCTGTGGTCACTGCATTGGCACCTTGGATAGCAGCCCAGCTCAATTTCCAATCATCGCTGCCTACCAACACCCAGGTGTTGAACAAGCCGCTGAGAGTGGTGGAGTTGCCTGTTGCAGTCACTACTGCACCATTCTTGTAGTACACAGGATTGGCTGTGTTGGTGGCCACCACAGCGTAATCACCGATAGCACCGTAATCCTGTAGTGGCACGCCATTACTGAGTTCCGTCGTGGTAGTAATCACCGAAGGAACTACATTGCTGAATGCACCAGTGGTCTGATTCCATTGAAAGATACCCCACTGAGTGGCAGCAGTGTTCAACCAATATGTACCATTGTCGGGTTCACCTGTGGGGCGAACTAGAGTGGCTGTGAGTTCTGTAAGATCAATATCCACCCGTTGTACATAAGCACGATTGGTCACACCCAATGCAGAGTAAGCAGCCAACAGGCCGTATTCGTTGAGTTCGTAACCATTGATGGGTGTGCCTGCTGTGGTTTTGTAAAAGAATGGATTGCCAAATGTGGCTGAAAGATCACGCTGACTGGTGATCAAGTACAGGCGATTGGCAGTGACTGTTGTGGTACCTGCTGCTACTCCTACTCCTGAACCTGATACTTTGTTCTGTGCTGTGGCGATCAGGAAGTAAGGCACTGAATTTGTGGCTGCTGGAAGATACTGACTTTCGTCGATTACTGTGACCTGTACGCCAGGTGAAACTAATGGTGCTGTTGCCATGTTGGCTCCTTTAAAAACTGTTATAGATATTTATCGGATATGACCAAAACTCATGGTATTGCGATGCCCTTTGCCAAAGGTTTGTGGAATAAATACGCCATGAGACCCATGTGTACAGCCTGCAATCAACGTCTGGTAGCAGTGAACTATCGTCGAGACGATGTCACGCACTATCGCACCAGATGCGATCACTGCATACGTCGAAACAAAAAGATCCGGCCGCCGGAAGCACTGTGGAAAAAGGCAGGCTACAAGAAAAAACCCACCTGTGATCGCTGTGGATTCCGGCCTAGATATGCCAGCCAGACCTTGGTGTATCACATGGACGGCAACATGCGTAATGTTGCTCTAAACAATCTCAGGACGGTGTGCCTGAACTGTGTGGAGGAAGTCAGGCGGCTAGACGTTCCTTGGGTGCCAAATCCACTGCAAGCAGATCACTGAGTTGATCATATAACTCAGCCACGTTGCGATTGTTTTCTACCACATGATCAAAAGTAGTACCTGCCCAGCTGTATTCACTGGCATGTACGCCTTCTGAATCCAACCAACGCTGTGCTGCGCCATCACCATGATTGGCCTTGGCTGCAATGTCATACCAGTGCGGGATCATTCCACGTTGAACCCAGATCACCCTGCCGCCTTGATTTTTGATAGCAGCTACTTCGTTGCGGAATCTGCAATCTGAAATCACGATATTGTCTGAACTTTTTCGTAGTTTATTTTCCAAACTAGCAATCCAGATGTCTGTGTGGAAAGAATTTCTGCCCACTTCTGTTCCCCAATGTTGCAGAATCCAGCGTGGTGTTAGTTGTGGCATACCAAGTCGTTCGGCCCACCAAGGATCCACTTGTTCACGCCACTCTCGGGCGGATTTTGTGCGGCCTTCCAGCAGTTCTCGATCCCAACCAAACACTGCCGCCACAGCGTCTTTGAGTGTGGCTGCGAAACTATCACGACGAAAACCGTGAAAGTTCACAAGATAGTCAGCAGCGGTGTCTTTGCCTGCGCCGATAAATCCGCAGATTCCAATGATCATACCAGTTCCTTTATGTTTAGATGTTTGAGTGTGGCCTGTAACAGATCGATCTGGCGCCGGCAATCTTCAAGAGCATGATGGCTGGTTGGCGGTTTGCCCAGGCCAGGATATAGCGCATACACAGTTCTAGCATCTCTCACACGATAGTATTGCCAGGGCAACGGACGATGAAAACTCTTGTAGGCATGCTCAAGAATGTTCATGTCAAAAGTAGGACCGTTGGCCCAGATTGATTTTGATCGCCAGATCAGTCGACCCAGTTCTTCCAGTGCTGTGTCTAATGAGATACGATTGTCCGGGCCAAATGCTTCTTCTTGCGCTTCAGCAGGTTGAGTAGCCCACCAGTCGATGGTGCCCTGTTCGATGGTACGACCAGGTTGGCTGTCCGGGTCAATTCTGGCGTAGAATTGTTGCTTGTGATAGCCTGTGCCCAGTGGGTCAAATGTCTGGGCAGCGATGGTCAGGATACAGGCTTCTGGGCCCGTGCCTACCGTTTCAATATCAATCATTAGATCAGCCATGTGCTGATTATAGCACAGATCTCAGCCAATCACAAAGGTTAATGGCTGTGATCCATCAACATAATTCACCAATTGTGTAATTAACGAATCCATTTCAGCCTTGGCTTCGGATTTCATGGCAGTACCGTTTAATGTGCCGCCGCCATTGGGTCCGGCAATAGTGCCAAATTTCTCACGGGCTTCACCAATGATCATCTTGCTCACTGCCACCATGTAATCTCTGATCCATTGCTGGATCTGGAAATCGGCCAACAACTGAATCTCGGGCTTGAGATTGTATGTCCACAACAACACAACTTCGCCACCACCGGCTGGATTTCGGATGATTTGCAGTTTCTTTGTGACCGGATTCCAGGTGTAATTTAAGAATCCACCAAACATCCTAGCAGCCAATTCCACATACTGACTGTAGAAATCGTATGTGGCCAAGCCACCCGATTGATTGAAGTTGATCAGGTACACATTCATCTGTGCCTGGCTAAACGGATCAAAGTTTGAGCCCATGGGCCCTGATGCTATACCAAAGGTGCGTTTGAAGATCTGTCGCACACTCTGCACTTCCTGCGGCAAGGTGTAGATGTTTTGCTGGTTCACCAACTGCATGAAACTGTATGATTCTTCATACGCATTATTGGCCCGTTGACGGTAAGTGCCAATGGTCTTCTGGTATGCTGCTTCAAAGTGAGCCGGGTCCAGTTCAATGTCAATGATCTGGCTGCCCAGTTGCAGGCGCACATACTCAAAAAGATTATTTTTGAGTGTTACTAGGTCTATGGGTTGTTGTTCTTGCATCAGGGACTCCGTCCCTGATATTTAGCACATTACCAGACCTTGAGTATGATCAAGTTGTCGTTGCCACGCCCGTTCCATTGAGTCTCTGTGGTGCTTAACTCCTTGAAGATCTTGCGAGTTGCTGGCTTGCCCGCTGCCAACAGTGCTTTCAGGGTCTCTGCTGGCTTACGCAGGGTTTTTTGCGAGCTTGTGCCTGTGTCAAATCCAATCACAGCCGAACTCTTCACTGTGAAGTTGCCGCGATGTGCATCACCCACAACATGGATCAGTTTGCGTTTCACAGTGTCGTAGAGCCAGGCTTCTGTGGCATCTACCAGTTTCACAGCAGGCTCTGACACCAATTTGAGGTCTGGGAATGTCTTGAGATACTTGAACCGGGCTGTGACTTTTTCAGCACTCACTGCTTTCTTGGCACGCGGTTTGCGTTCCACTTTCTTGATCTGCACATAGTTGTTGCAGTCAGTGATCACTTGCTCGGCAAACTTTACCAGTTGCTTGAGCTGAGTTTTGGTAAAACGACCGTAGCCTTCCACCAACTGTGCATCCTTGCCTGCCACCACTGCTTCCAGTTCAGTCAAGTGACCTTTCCAGATCTGCTGGATCTGATGGATCAACTGCGGTGCTACATTGTGTCCACGGATGATGGTGATGGGTTGAAACTGTGCCGACATCTTGGCACCCGCGGCCACAAAGTCGTCAAACAAGCCTTCGATCTCGCCGGCACATTCCGAAGCTTTTTCTTTGAGACGATCTTGGATCGTGGGTCCAGCGGGTTTTGCTTCCACTGCTGCCACGGGTTCTGCTTGTTTTTCTGCCAACAGTTCCTGGATCAGATTGTCCAATCTGACCTGCTCTGTATCCGTGAGTTCCAGACCCATGGTGACCATCCTGCACAGCCAGCCTGTGGTGAGCCGCACTTGGCTGTCCGGCAGGGTGCGTATTCTGCGAGCATCTCGAGCACGATCGTGTGCATCCAGGTAACTTGCAATAAAGTCCTTGGCATCTTTTTTGCCGTAGAAGTAGTTGTACCAGCCAAACGCATTGCTGAATTTACTCACGCGATTGCTTGTGGGCTGCACACGCCACTCAGGTTCGTTGCCCACATACTTGGTGTCGGGACTGCGCGGGTTCAACGCTTTGACGTTGGCTTTTGCTGCTAGGGTTGCCATGGGATTCCTTTGCTGGTGTTTATGATGTAATTATAGCACATCATGCTTTTTTGGTCAAGTCCGCACACATAAGCACAAATGTCATGTCTGATTGTCTGCGGAACATGATGTAGTAGGGTGCGGATATGCTGTATCTTCGTTTTCCAAAATATGAGACCCAATCAGAGTGCAGGGCCGACCAGCCGCTGTTCAAACGACTTTTGCAGATTGATTCAATCTGATTGATTTTATCTTTATGATCCCACCAGCCCTCAAACCGTAGACCGGCTTCGTACCCGGCTTCTTTGTGCGGTTTGTATCTGCGATCTAGTTTTATCACTTTCATGCCAATATTATAACTGAAGCAGACTTTCCGGTCAACCTGCAAGCTGTTAAATAAAACATGCTTAAACCAAGTTTGATGATACATCGAGTCACAGATGACATATTCCAACATCCATTAGAAAAGTTTTTACTTACTTTTGACGACGGATTAGAAAGCCATTACAGGACATTCTCAAAATTCAAAGAAATACCCACACAGAAAATCTATTTTATAACATGCCAATGGGTGGGATGTCCTGGGTTCCTAACCGCAGAACAAATAAAATACATGAATTCATTTGAAGATGTCACCATTGGAGCGCATAGTTTTAACCATCAAGATCTTAGCAAAACTCAACTAACTTTAGAACAAATAATTGAATTCTTGGACCAAGATACTGCAAAAACATGCACATGGTTTCAAGAGACATTGGGGTTTACTCCAACCACATTCTGTTATCCATATAATAATTCTATGTACGGAATATATACTAAAATTTTACAAAAACACGGGTTTACTGAATTTTACGGTAGCGAAAGAATAGATGTTTCTTGGCTTACCAATCCCCCTGATTGGATAATTCCGCTGACATGGCACACGCCGTGCTTGCGGTAAATAACAGTTATGCCAAGACTCAGTCTATACCGTCCCAATCGCACCGCGGATTTCCGTTTTTTTGACCGCACAATTAGTGAAATGTACACAGTCGGCGGCGTGGACATGTATCTACACAAATATCTGGGCCCGCTCACCAACGACAATACCGGCAACAACGATGCCACCTTGCCCAAATACGACTCAACAAATCCGCTGTTTATCGAAGACCTGCTGCTGTTGGAAAATCGTGACCGAGCATACGACAATGATATCTATGTCATGCGTGGCATTTATCGACAACAGGATCTTGATTTTGATCTTACACAATTTGGCCTGTTCCTGAACAACGACACCTTGTTCATCACATTTCATTATAATGACATGATTGATACCATGGGTCGTAAACTCATGAACGGAGATGTGTTGGAACTGCCCAATCTCCGAGACTACAATCCTCTAGACAGTGCCATACCCAGAGCATTGCCCAAATGGTATGTGATCCAGGATGCGTCTTTTGCTGCTGAAGGTTTCAGTCAGACTTGGTTGCCTCACTTGTGGCGGGTGAAAGCCACACCCATGGTCAACAGTCAAGAATTCAATCAGATAACTAAACAGCCCTTTGAACCCATCAACATCTGGGATCCGGGCAATTTTTATCCAGGCGGTGTCACAGTGCTTTCGGGCGATACTTACTATACATCCAACAAAAATGTGCCACCGGGCACAGATATCAACAACACGGAATACTGGACCTTGGTTACCAATCCTACCACCATTGAAGATCAACAAAGCACACGACCAAGGAACTTGGAGATCAATGATGCTATACTTGCTCAGGCCGAAGCAGAAGTGCCCACATCAGGATTTGATGTTGTGAAATTTTTTATTGTTGCTACCAATCCGGATGGCTCACCGGCCAATCCCGAATCTGCCACATATACCGCAGACTACACCATTACCGATGCCAGCCGCACAGTGGCCAATCAAGGTATTACTCCCACTGGAGACGGATACACCGCAGGTTACTTGACTGGGGATGGAGTTGCGCCCAATGGCTTGCCGGTCACAGCCGGAGTTAATTTTCCACCCAATCCCATCGCTGGACAATTTGCGTTGAGATTGGATTACTTTCCCAATAGATTGTTCCGATTCAGTGGCAGAACCTGGGTCAAGATAGAAGGCAAGGTACGAACCAATCTCACACCGGGTTCAACCAACGATACTTTACGCTCCAGCTTTGTGAACAATACATACACAGTGAATACCACGGATCTTGGCAATGTACCTAGTCGTCAGAGTCTCAGTGAGGCTCTGGAACCCGATATGGCCAATGGTGATCAGGGCGGCAATCTGCCTCCTAATCCGTTTCCGCCCACACAACCTTTCCAGAAAAGCAGCTAAATGAGCCAAATGTTCTTTTATGACGAGCAAATTCGTCGCTATCTATTGCAGTTCACACGCATGTTCAGCTTGTTTGAAGTTGAATACGGGCGTGACGAACAGGGTACCACCGACCTAGTGCGTGTGCCCATACGCTATGGAGATGCCAGTAGAAATGCACAGACCATACTCAACCAGAATTCAGCCAACAGCTTGAATGCCACGCCCTTGATGACTTTCCACATCACTGGTCTCACTTATGATCGTGAACGCATGCAAGAGCCATATCATGTGAACAAGATGTTTGTGCGCCAACGCACTTGGGATCCGGGCACAGAAAGTTATGAAACCACACAAGGCAATGCGTTCCAAGTAGAACGACTCATGCCTGTGCCATACAAACTCACTGTGGCACTAGATATCTGGACTTCAAACACCAATCAGAAGATGCAGTTGTTTGAACAGATTGCCACGCTGTTTAACCCTGCATTGGAGATACAGGCCACAGACAATTATATTGATTGGACCAGCCTCAGTGTGTGTAATCTTGATGAAGTGCGATGGTCAAACAGGTCTGTTCCTCAAGGCACTGGCGACCCTATTGACATCATGACCATGACATTCAGCATGCCAATCTGGATCTCGTCACCGGCCAAGATCAAGAAACTGGGTGTGGTGGAGCGAGTGATTGCCAGCATATTTGATGCTCAGGGCGATACTGTGAATGCTATCAGCAACAATGACTTGTTGTTGGGCACCAGGGTCAAAGTCACACCCGGCGGATATCAAGTGCTACTGCTGGATAATCAGCTACAGGTACTGCAATCAAACCAACCGCCGGTTCAGCCAGATAGAGTAAGCCTAGACCCATTTGGGTTTCCTGTGTTAGAAAATCCTCAGATCACTTGGCCAGCCGTGATTGGCATGTATGGAGTATTGAGACCAGGGATCAGTTATATCACCCTGGCCGATCCCTGGGACCCTGACAATGAATCTCCGGTTGTGGGAACCATAGCAGTTAATCCTGCCGATGATCGATTGTTGATCTACAATATTGATCCGGACACTATGCCACAAAACACCCTGGCACCTGTGTATGCTGTGGTAAATCCACTGACTTCTGGTCCCAATGACGGACTAGACAGCAGCATCACCGGACAGAGATACTTGCTGAACGAAAGCACCGGCAGTGAGAGCAACTCAAGCAATCCATCAGCGTGGCTAGGAACCAACAACCAACCCTTGATCGCCAATGCCAACGATATCATTGAATTTGATGGGTCAAGATGGGTGATAGCATTCCACAGTGAGGGCACTACGGGTCCTCAATATGTGACAAATCTAACCACTGGCATCCAATACTACTGGGACGGTACCAAGTGGGCCAAGAGCATAGATGGTCTTTATCCCGGAGGCGAATGGACTCTTGTGTTGTGAAAGCAGTGGGTGTTTGGTTCTATTGCGTGAGAACACGCTGCTATCTTTATCTCTTACGCAATGATTCAAAATATCCCGACACCTGGGGCTTGGCCGGTGGCAAGGTAGAACCCAACGAGACCTTGATCACCGCTGTGGAGCGCGAATGCTCTGAAGAGTTGGGCAGCATGCCCGAGTACCAACAGTTGATACCCATTGAAATGTTCACATCAGCCGACGGAGGATTTGAATATCACACCTTTTGGTGCAGAGTGGGTCACGAATTCATTCCTGAACTCAATCATGAACATGTGGGCTATGCTTGGGTGCAAAGTGGAAGATTGCCAAGACCTCTACATCCGGGCTTGTGGAACACTGTGAATCTAGATGCTATCCAGAAAAAGATAGCAAGCCTAGAAATCACCTGCGTCTAGTCAAAGAAAAACATCTGCCACAATCGGCAGTTGTCATTGTTGTATCCAAAATAGTCTGTGGCCGAGTGCAAGTACCCAGCATTGAAGATCACCAAGCGATTGTACACATTGCCAAAGTTATCCACAGGCTCAAATATGGTTCTATCTAGATTCTGACTGCCAGGCCTGAAACATTTGGCAATGTCTGGGTGGCTGATGTGCCGAACATCTGTGCCTTTCAGTGCATGGGTACTTGTGCCGGATTGATACGGTGCGTTGGGTGTGAGATACAGCATGCCGGCCCACCGTTGTGGATCACAGTGATACACTAATGGTTCACCTTCTTGGCAAACTTGGAATCGGCCATTCATGCCATGTTCTTCCCACTTCTCAATTTTGCGATTCATGATGTATTCAAATTCTTCTTTCAATCCTGGGAACAAGAACTGCTGTCGAGTGCGGTTGCCTATGTAATACTTTCCAATACCACCTTGATCGTATTCTTGCTCCAAGGCCAACTTTCTGATGGCGTCAGGGTTTTGATAGAAGTTGTCTACTATCCACACACCCGGCTTGGGTTGAGAACTAAACAGATCAGATTTTTTTCGAGATATATGTACCGCAGGTGCTGACTTTGTTTCTACTAGTGGTGATTTAGGTAATCCACAAATCTTCAAGTTGTATTCAATGGCATCTTTGTATATCTGATGCATGACAAAGTTATCTCTTAGATGCACCATGATCTGACGACTTTGCTCAGCAAGACCCACATGCCATGACGCTACACCTTTCTGGAACAACAAACCGCAATAGCCCGGATACTGATCAGTGGCCACGGGTGTGAGATCAAAGTTGCCATAGGTGAGTCCCAACACCGCTGTGGTATAACTTTCCTGCCATTCACGATGTTTCTCGTACAATCTGCTTAACAAGAAATACGCCTCTGGTCGATTGGGGATCAGTGCAATGGC
>Ga0164295_10005010_pt1 | contig 10515 bp, 8 predicted proteins | sample GEODES006metaG_FD_111798 | JGI IMG/M metagenome (GOLD analysis project Ga0164295, IMG submission 111798) | Oligotrophic lake water microbial communities from Sparkling Lake, Wisconsin, USA - GEODES006 metaG | ecosystem: Environmental > Aquatic > Freshwater > Lake | place: USA: Sparkling Lake...
GGAATCGAATACAGTATGTGGCGCTTTTTGAGCTGTCTGATGCGCTATCCAATCAGCCACGCCTCACCACCGAAAAATTTATGACAGGCCGGTTGTCACAGATGTTGATGCCTTGTTCCACTCTTTGGCTGCTGAAAGGGTACTGGCATTTTGTTGTTTTTGATATTAAAGGAATTATAATGGAAACAATTGAAGTACCAATTATTACATAGACTTCCAGCAACAACAAATGAATATCTGAACGAACTGCAGCTCAGTGCTCAAAGTAAAGATTGCCTTTTGATCAGTACACAGATTAAGCCAATGTAAAGAACCATGAATCAACAAAGAATGACTGATAATTCAATTTCATCAAAATCGGGTTTTGCTGTCTGAAGAGGCCCTCATGGTACATAGGACTACTAATCCAGATATTATCAGATAAAGGGCTCAAAGAATCCGATTTCAAATTTCAACATACAACATAGCTGATGGTATACAGAATCCGCGCACATGATACAAAAAAATAGAAAAAAATTACAAAACTAAAAAAAAACTTGAACAATAACAGCCACCTAAAAATTTTCAAGGAAAAAAACAGAAATAGATGCCCGCTTTGTTAATACTAATTTGTAAGGGGTCGCTCCCCATCCATGGAGCTGGGCGGAGTGGCGGCTGCACTCAGAACCCTCTCATACTTCCCCTGCTTCTTCTGCACCAGCATCAGCTGATCCTGAAGCGCGTTGAGCGCACGCCATGAGGAGTGCAGGACTATCGCCTCGTTGAGCCCCTCCTTGTCAGACCGCCCAGTTTGGCCGTCTTTTTCGTGGCGTGAGCGCACAGGGCCGCCACATCGGATTGGAGAGCGGTGCGCGCCGCGCCGAGAGCCGCGTCCAGGCTGCCCGGCACCTCCGACCCCCCTCCATCCCCTCACTCTTGGCGCGGAGGCTCTCAACCAACTGGCTCAGGCTTCTAAATTTGTTACATGTTGGACACTGTGGAGCCTATGAGATGAGATGTGCAGAAAATCAGTTGTTGATTGTTCAGGCCTTCCACAGAAGTCCATCTCTGAGGCCTTGCAAGATGGTATTCTCACCACTAGGTTATTATTGGATGAATTTTTTTTCTTCCCGCAATTTAATATTTTCTCCTTTTCACTTCCAAGGAAGTTCAATTCATCACCCAAGATTATGGCAGTTGAGAAGACGTCAAATATTCAAGAGTTCCATTAATGTGAATGTTCTTACTGGTATATGTTCTTAATTCTAGAATGCAGTGTTCATGATCCGCTCGGAACCGTCATTTTTGGGTCTCAAGGATTCGGGACCTTTTCTCACCTAAAACATGAAAATCTCTTTAAATAGGTATGTGCAATGACAAGAACATGTTTCTGATCCAGATCTAGATCTATGTGGATCCGTATTGAAATGGCTCCTCTGGATCCGGATCCGTATTGGCAATACGGATCCAGGAGAGTCAAAATGGTGTTCAAAAAGGGGAAAAAAAATTAAAATTTCGTGTTAAAAAGAGCATTGAACATTTTGCAGTTGGTCTGATGGTTTTTACTATAGCTTGGGAGTCCTCAATCAGTGCCTTTACAGTAATTTGTGACTGGAAATAATAATTTTATTTAAAAAAAAAATTCTAACATTTTTTTAAAACATGAAAAAAAACCTGGGTCCGGATCCGGAGCTGGATCCGGATCCGTATTGACTTAAAAAATTAAAATGCTGGATTCGGATCCGTATTGAGATCAATACGGATCCGAAACACTGCATGAACAATGTGTCGTAAAAGCAAACGCAATTCCTAGAATACATATAGAAAAACATATTTAACCTGTTTTGTGTCCTTGAAAGGAAAATTCCGAATTTTGTTTACACTATCAGGTCAGGCTATGGATCCGGATCCTAAATTTCTTATTTTCAAATCAAGGATGCGTATAAAAAAAAATTCTGATTCTAATCACTGCAATTGAATGAACCAATATTTTGATAGGTTCACAGATAAAATTTTAGATGTGCATCAGCGTGAATTTATCACACACAATGATAAGGCCGCCTGAGAGCCTGACTCTGCTCTCCTGGAACATTGACGGGCCGTCTGCAAGTAAGCCTGTTTTGGTTGCTTCAGTACCGGTAGTTATTAATGGTTCTGTGTCACTTATCAGCGGTATCCGATTCAGATCCGTGTCAAAATCTAACTTTTTTAGCAATTCAAAGGAAATTTTGTTTTTGAAACCATGTATAAGTGTAAAAAAATAGGACTTCAGTACTGGTTTCGCCAATTTTAAAATATTTAAATATTTATTGACTAGCAAATTTTTTTTCGACATATATTAATTTTGTTATTAGATTTAAAAAATCTTTTTTTATGTCAAAAAATGTATTTCGGATCCCTTTTGGATCCGGATCCTGCAAATAATTCTGGATCTGACATGAACCGGATCCGACACACTGCTTTGGAGCATAGAACCAATATGTGAGCGTAAGTCGAACTTTTAAAAATTCAAAGATTTTATTTCAGCATAGATGTACAATGTACATAAGAACTGAATCTGGTCCCAACTCAACTTCATTCCGATTTAGTCTGTTTTAGTCATTCTGTTTGTATGTTTTGTGACAGAATCATCGAGGATGAGGCGGCAGACATCGTTTTCCTACAGGAGGTCATACCAGAGACCCTGGAGTACATTCAGGACAAGTTGCCTGCCTACCACTGCATACCCGGCAGTCAGGTACCGTACGCTTTCTATCCGCTCATTACCTCTACCAGTACCAATATTCTTCGTTGTCCACGGCTACTAAATGTCCTGTGTACGGTACGATAAGTTGGCAGGTTTTATATATCAGATTCTGGTGCACATTCACAAGTTTCTAACTTTTTACTGCCTTAATATTTGTCACTTTTAGACAGAAAGGCTGGCTGGATTGCAGATCTGCATTTATTGTGTTCAAATAGACATTTTTTTACTATTTGTAGGGCAATTTTTAGTTCGAACACCTAGGTAGGTACTGTTTATCCGAATGCAGATCCGGATCTGCAACAATGTTCATGAAAAGACCTTCCCTTTTTTCAGGAGGCGTATTTTGTGTGCACCCTATTGCGCAGTGGCCGTGTTTATTTTGACAAGAGCAAGATTATCGACTTTCCCACTAGCACCATGGGCCGCCACCTGCTCGCCGTGTCCGCTCACTGCGGCCAGGTGCAGTTTCAGTTCATTCCCATCCCTGTTCGGGTCTGAATCCTGCATTTTTGCTCAGTTCTGGTCATGGTTCAACTCCCTTTCTCTTTGAACAGTAAAGTTTCTTTAATCTTACAATGTTCGGAGCAGAGTTGTGGATCCGGATTAATTGAATCCGGATCCGGATCCAGCTTTTTAAGTGAATCCGGATCCAGGCTATTTTATGACACAAAAAAAAATTTTTGGAATTTTTTTTTTTTAATTTTCCAATTTACATCAATTTCGTTTGATTATGAAGGAATTTCTTTAAAACAGAAGAAAATATTTGAAAATATTTCAAACAAATTTTTAAAAAAGTCATAAAATATTCAAGATGTTTAAATTTGTGGTCAGTTTTTCAGCTGCTGGATCCGGATCCGGATTGCGAATCCGGATCCGGATCAAGGGACCCCGTTGAATCCGGATCCAATCCGGATCCACAACTCTGGTTCGGAGGCTGAAATTTCTTGTACTGAACCGGATCCTTGGATCCGAGATCCTGAGCAATGCCTGGGGATCTGCATCTAGATCCTCCTTGATCAAATAAACCTTGAACTCTGTCCTTACCGTAATGGACTTACACCGTACATCAAGATTTCAACGATTTATGTTCAGTTCTTGAGCTAGAAATAGCAGTGTAGGCCTGCTCCAGCCTCCCTTGGTGAGTTCCCGATAGTAAGAACACCCGGTCCTGAAAAGTAATAAAAAATATTTATGTTTTTGTGGGAACACCATCATAAGCTCATATTCAAGCTCCTGAGACCATCCCCTTATCCTGAAAAGGGGGGGGGGGGTGGAGCAGAGATAGATAAAGCAAACCCAAATACACATACTGGTACTACAAAACAACAAATTATGTAAGGTAGGTACCCAGCAAATACAGTTACAACAAAAATTGCCTGCACTACTATACCAATATACAAAAATCCAGTTGGTGAATCAGGATCCAAGTCTTAAAAAGCTGTTTAAAAATTAAAAATAAAGTTCTCAAAATTGAATATAAATGGAATTTTTAAAATTAAAAAATTCTTTCCATATCTATTTTTACCTTGATTCTTGGTGTAAGGTGGAATTTATATTTTTTCAAGTATTGAACATGTAAAATGCTGTTAAATAGTACTTGCAAGTTACAAAATTTTTGAAATTCAAGGAAATTTTTTTTTTTACTTTCTTTTTAAATTTAAACATTTTTTTCTTCCTCACTCTCTTGCCCTGGATCCGGATCCTCATTCCAAATCAGATCCAAGGACCTTATTGAATAGGTACCAGTATGGATCCAATCCGGATCCGGATCCACAACACTGCAAAAATCACTTCATAAGTATGGTACCTTAAAAAATTGAACCAAATTTATTGTTATCCTTAGGCTGAGTTAGCTAGTAGAGGTAGTTTTGATCCCTGCCTGTTCCAGGAAGTGGGTGAACGGGATCATCTCCCCAGTGGTGGGCTTTCAGGAGCGGTGCAGGATTTAGGAATCGCACCATAATCCTTTCTTTTCTTGCTGTGCAGTATGAAAAGTTTTTGAAGTTGAGCCGATTGGCTGGGATGGGCGGGGTAGCGGTGTGATGATGATGGCGTTCTTGTGGCTAAGCATTCGAAACATCCGGATGTCATGGAAGACCTGGAAAGGGAGGAGATGGCGCAGAGTAAGCAACAGCCCGTCCCCGTGAAGAAAACCACAAGTGTCGGCAAAGGAATGGATATGATGAAGATATTATAAAATTTTTTAACTTTTTTTTTATATTTTAAAATTGAAAACTTTAAACAAAAAAATAATGGAAGCTTAAAGAAAAGTATAATCAAGATTTTCAAACACTTTTTTTAACTTCAAAGTTTGGAAGGACAAGGACATAACTTTTTTTTATAACTATTTTGAATTTGGATATTAAAATTTTTAAAGTAAAATAATAATATATAGAAGTTTTACTGAACCTACTACTCAACTAAAATCTTCCAATGCAAAGATAAATTTATATATTAAATTTTTGTTACTTGTGAATAACAATCTTCTAAATCCATATAGGCCAGCCGGATCCCCTGCAGCCCAGAGTGGACAAGTTTTTCAAGAGTGATAAAGTGACGGTGTCTATGTCACGGGAAACTCTCATTGATGCCATTGTCAAGATGGTAGTGAAGGGGGGTGCATCACTGAGATTCTTCTCCACTCAAGGATGCCAGCAGGGCTTTGGGGAACTGGCAAAGAATGTCGGCGTCTCTTTGGATCGAGAGATGGTCGGCAAGTATGTCCTGCTGGCTGCGTCGAAACTTCGTGAAGAGATTGCAGAGGAGATGAGCGGCAAGGCAAGTATGTCTACCTGAAATTCGACTGTGCAACCAGAATACGCACCAACTACATCGGAATAAATGTCCGGTATGTTGATGGGGACAGCAATGCGGTGACCAAAACCCTCATGGTGGCAGACACCAAGGCGGAGCACACCAGCAGCGAGTTGAAGCTGCTCCTCGACAAGGCCCTGAAGGAGTTCAAGCTCGAGTGGTCCAGGGTATTGTGCTGCGTCACGGACAACGCCACAAACATGATCAAGATCGTGAAGGACTGCAACGAGGAGCTTGCCGCTGCTGCAGCTGCTGAGCACGTAGACAGAGGAGACGAGGATTCGTCAGGTAACTAAACTAAATATTTATTGATATTTTTTATTCCTTCAAGTTTAATTTAACTTAAACTTTAAGTTTGTCTTTTCAGCTTACTTATAAAAAGTAAACTTCAAAATAGAACAAATTAAATGGTTTAAAATTTAAGAAAAAATTCATTCTTATTAGATGATGAGGCTGCTGCTGGCGCTGCCGAGGAGGAGGAGCAGGACCTGGATGACCCGGAGGCCAATGGCCTTGGCCTTCTCCTCCTGCCCAACTCGCTGCCTGTCAGCATTTCACACGTGGGCTGCGGAATGCACACTCTTCAGGAAATATTTTTGATCTGCAGAAAAAAAACTAAGTTTGTAAAACTTTCTTAACTGATTTTTCTATAAATTCTGCCCCATGTTTTGCAGTGAATGACAATCCCTCTTAAAATCAACATAAGAAATAATATTAGACATTTAGACTACCGTAATGGTACTTTTCTTTGATGCTTGACAATACAAATTAACATTAAAACTTATAGTTTGAACAGAACTATTACAACTGCAGGACTAAATATAACTATTTAGCTCGCAATTCCTACAAGGATTGAAGAATCCGCATGACGCTGGCCTCATCGGAAAGGTCAGGGCGGTGGCCATTGAGGCTAGGACGCCGAAGATTCATGAGGTGATCCGCCGGAACACAAAGCTGTCTGTGCTGATCGACCAGGATACCAGGTATCTACAATAGAGTGCAGCGATTTGATAAATTTCAGAGGAAATGGATGATCAGAAATCAGAATATTAAACAAAATTCAGATTTCTCCATTCCTGATGAACAATTTTCAAAAAAATTTATCAAATCCTGTAATAGGTTTAAATCTTTTTGGGTATTTTGCTCCATGGCGTGCAGATTTTTCTTCAAAGTTACAAAAAAGCACAAATAAGACCACACAAAATATTTTAGAAAAATATCAAAATGGCATGGGTATAAAAAAACGCAAAATTTTTATAAAGATTACAAAACTACCTAATTAACTGAAACCTCAAAAAAGTTCCCCAAAAAAGAATTACACAACAAAAGTCAAGAACAAAAAAACGGTATGATTGAAACCCTACACAGCCTGCTTTTGGTTTTTAAAGCATTTTTATGGGGGGTTCTTATAACAGAAGTAGAACTATATTTTTTTTAGTTTTCACTTTTCCTAGGTGGGGAAGCGCCTACCTAATGGTGGAGCGCCTTCTATAGATCAAGGACGCTATCATTGAGCTGAGTGATGTGGGGAACAGGAATGTGTAACATTATGTTTAACATAGCTTTGTTAAGGAATCTGAAAATTTTTATCAATCCTCCCCCCCCCCCCCACAACTGTGCTGTCCGTGATCAAAAATTGAAAGCCTTCAGTCAAGTCAAATAAAATGAAAAATGTTCAAAAATCAAAAGACCTTTCCAGATTACAACTTAAAAATTCATTATTGTTAATGTGTTATCTTTGTATTGTTAAACATACTAATTTCTAAACTTAGGGACTTATCTGTCACCCTATCAGTGGGGTCAGCTGCAGGACCTGAAAGAGCTGCTGGAGAGAAGCTTCTTGATCACCAAGAAGATGCAGCTGGAGGACCTGACCCCGGGCTACTTCTTCAGGTTAGATTTTTTTCCCTGCATATTTGCAATTTCCAATGCTTGTCTGAGTTGCCTCCGAAATAGAAAAATGTCTGAGAGATTTAAATATTAAAATTTTTATTTTGGGTTATAGGAAGTGGACTGGTCCAAACCTTGAGAAATACTCCAGCAGGCCCTGGGCGTATATCTGGGAATTGCAGCGGGTGAAGGGCTCCACCGTGATCTTGGAACCCTCTAGCTCCAGATTCTTCACCCTCTACCTCCAGATTTTACACCCTCTAGTTTAAAATAAATTCGAGCCCGGCTTCATTGATTCAATTGATTCTAAGTCGCGCCTGCAGAGCTTCCTCATAAGATTGTAAATGTTGATTAGAAGATGTTAAGGGCGAAGCTATTAAAACTTTGAACTTATGTAAAAAATTCCATTATAAGATATAAAATTTAACAACGTATAGGGATGGATGTCCTAACCAAGGCCTATCCAACCAGACCACTTTCAGGCAATTCTGAATTTGTGAGACGGTACATTTAATTAATTGTAAAAATGTAAAATTTCCTTGAATAATTGCCCTATACTCCTCCTGGTCAGTTAATTTCTTTCCTCTTTTGTTTTGTTTTGTTTGAAGAAATAGAGGAATTGAATAGGCGTGAATAATATGTAAAGCTGTCTTATCCTTTTTATTTCATAGTTCACTTTCAAAAATGTGCACTGGGCCAGTTGAGCAGTGAGCAAGGACAGCAGCACAAGCAGTGGTAGCGGATTGGCTACCACACCTTACACAGGTGACTTTATTTTGAAAAGAGATTCTTTTGTCTGATTGTGCATTTTTTTATCTTCCTGGCATTAAAAGGTTAACAGGCATGAGATTTCACCCTTACCTCTGGGATGCTAAAGATACGTTTTCTTTCTTTTTTCTTTCTGCATTTAGGAATTATAGCAAGATGTGGGTTACTCCGTGCAGACCCAGTTACATCAAGTGAGTTTGTTTTGGAATGCTTCTTAATCTGTCCCTTTACCTGTAAAGAAAACTGTTGACTTAAGGCTCACACTCTGCCAACCAATCTAGTTTTGCTTCGCCAAGCAACTTTGATGACACTAAGCGCCGCCCCAGACAAGGGTAAGTGACACTTCTCGTCGCCCTGGCATTGACATGGACAAAATTGGGTTATTTTATTTTAGTGTAGCTTTTGCATGGAAATTGATTCCAAAATCTGCCCAAGACATATGGAACACTCACTCTGGGCTACCCCTGGTAATGGGAAACATGTTTGGGGAAAAGTTGGAAAATTCTTTAAAAAAGGAGTGTAAAATCTCACGCCTGTGTACCTTTAACTGACTTTAAAACAAAATTCTTGGAAAGTATCCTGAAGCCTTTTTCATTTTTTTCCGCCGATACTATTTACTTAATGGAATACTACTGGCTTCGGATCATCGGCATACCGGTAAGCCTTAATGCAAATCCTAATCTAGGGTTTCATTGAAATGTGGATTCGGATCCTGATAAATTGTTTATACTCAAAAGTAAAATTAATTAACTTCTGTCAGTAAATCCTACATTTTTTCGTATTTTGATTGAAAATATGAAATACCATCAAACCAAGTAACTTTGTCATGTTTTTGACACAACCCACTTTTTTTTCCAATAAATTATTTTGGTGATGTATGCTTTTTTCAGCCATGATTGTGCGGGCAAAATAGGCCTAGGGGAGTTCAGGGTCTTTTTGGTCCATAGAAGCCCCTAGGTTTCTCAAAAAAAAACTTCACTTCACAACTTCGGCACTTAATCACTTCGTCAGTATACCTACCTATATCAGAAGGGGCTTTTAGGTTTATCAAAATCATTACCGTTTTAATTTAGTTTTTGGGACCTAGAAAATACTCAAAAATATTTAAGCAAAATGAAAAATATCATAATACACAAAAAGATGCATAAGACTATAACAAGTTAATCTTTTTTTCTGCCTAAAATTAATATATAAACAAATAAACTGACAATTTTTTCTATAGTAAGTTACCAAGTTTGATGGAAACTGTTACAAAATTTAAGACTGTTCATTTCCAATAAAAAAAATTAAAAACAAGAAACTCTCTCCTTTTAAAATAATAAGAAATCTTGAAAAATAAAAATATCTTTCAACTTATCTTGTGATTTTATAGGTGTTGTATTTGGCTATTGAATGCACTAGGAAACAGAACAGAAATCACATTTAATTGGAATGGTGGAACTTATGGACTGGATCTGCTGAAAAAATTCCAATTCAAAACTCATTCAAATAGATCACTCTCCAACCTATATGGTGATACTGTTGAAGGTTCTGTATTAGTCACAGGAGCACAGTACAGGCCTGACTAAAAATATCATAAGGTCCTTTCAATTATAGGTAATTAGCCTTCTCAACCTCTCGCAAAATCAAAAGACTCTTGAATCCAATAAACTTTTATAATTTATTAGGATACTGTATTACCCGTAGGCAAGCCAGATTGAAATTTTGCCATGACCATACATAGGAAACAAAGCTTAGGCAATTTGCACTTCCATTGCCTGTATGTAATTTAATGTGTAAATCAAAATTATCCTAGGGTTACTGACCTACGGTAGCTCAGAGGACGGACTTTACTGAGCACTCCCACAAACCTCCTGTCCTGCGTCCTGCAGAAAGAAAACATCTAGGGTACAGGTAATTTTTTTCGCATGATATTTGGCTTCATAGTTGCGTGTTGACCATTTTGGCTTGTGAACTACAAAATAAAGGAAAAGTATATTGACCAATGTGTCACTTTCCTGCTGCATGATACTTGGTACTTTACCCTACCCTTACCTACATGGCAAAATTGCCAATGCCCTCACTTGATCTCCTTTTATTCAGTCATGTGACCTCTCGATACCTACGTACTTACAGGTATGGCGGCGGCAATGGAAATTCCTCAGAGGGAAGATCCCCAGGAGGAAAACATCCAGGAGGAATTTATTGAAGAGGAGGAAGACAACCAGGAGGAAGACAACGAGGAGGAAGACAACGAGGAGGAAGACAACGAGGAGGAAGACAACATGGAGGAAGACAACATGGAGGAAGACAACATGGAGGAAGACAACATGGAGGAA
>Ga0164295_10005011_pt1 | contig 10513 bp, 7 predicted proteins | sample GEODES006metaG_FD_111798 | JGI IMG/M metagenome (GOLD analysis project Ga0164295, IMG submission 111798) | Oligotrophic lake water microbial communities from Sparkling Lake, Wisconsin, USA - GEODES006 metaG | ecosystem: Environmental > Aquatic > Freshwater > Lake | place: USA: Sparkling Lake...
CGCCAGCGACGGCGACGCGCGGCGACGCACGGCGTCGCTGCTGCCTGGAACAGTGTTCGGGAAGCTCTGGAGCTCACCATCGGTCTCGACCATCGGGAGCTCATCGCCGTAGCTGCTGCTGGCCGCCACGTCCATCAACAACGGAAGCAGCTGCTCCGACCACGCATGCCCGGGAAGCAGGATGGCGTCACCCTGCACCTGCAGCTCAGCAAGAGGCTCATACACAGAGCCTGGTGGATGCACAGACAGAGGGGGGACGAGACGATGAGCAACGAACAGGCGCAGTGCAACGAGACGGCCGAGTGGTGGCAGCAGCGCGAGACAAGCGGCAGTGCAGGCCGCAGAGCAAAATGGCGGGAGATCGCTCAACGCCCGGTGTCACCTCTCAGCAGCTGGAAGCCAGGGCTCGAGCCCTGCTGCATCTCAGTGAACGCTTGCACCATCGCCAGTTGCAAGCGTGGATGTGGCACTGCGTCTATACCCTGTTTAATGAGCTGGTTCAGCACGTACTGAGGCGTGCCTGCATGCTGACGCAGCGCGTCCTCCGCTTGCATGCTGACCGATCGCCGAGTCAGGCGCGCGCCGCGCGCTCGAACGTGCGACGACGAATGCTCGCGCAAAAAGACTGAAGAGTAGGGAGACGAGTTCATCAGCGGCGCGCTACAAGCTAGTACCGGTAAAAAGACACCGGGGGTGCGGGGAACTTTTCGGTAGGACGCGATAGTTGCAGATTCTTTCATTGCGAAGGCCGATGCGCTTCGCTTCTGAGATCACGGAAAATGAGCCCCCTCCCCCCCAAAGATTCAGATACGGCTCCGCGTGTTTACATTTCGTCACCCACACAGGCACCCATGTGCCTGACGTCGGCACGCGCTGTGGCGACTGCGTTGCTGTGTTCTTCATCGGCCGTGAACCATGTCGCCGGCGCCACCAGCAGCCGTGAACACACGTGCGCGAAGCAGGACGCCGGGCAGGAGGCTGTCTTCGAGTGCGGCGGACGGCTGATCTCGCAAGTCGAGTTTGCCTCATTTGGCACGCCGGGTGGCACTTGCATCGCGGCTAGCGGCATGATCAGCGGCGCAACAACAGTGCCTGGCTGTGACGCGGCGAACACCGTCGCGACAATCGAGGATCGCTGCTTGGGGCAGAGCACATGCATGTTCACAGTGACCGCCGATCTCTTTGGTGGAACTCCGAGCTGCACACACGCAGACAGCTCGAGGAGGTGGCTCATGGCGCAGCTCAAGTGCGGTGGCGACGAGTCTCCAGATGCGGCTGTGTCCGCGCCACGCGGCCCGGCTCTTGGCTGGCAGTTCATCGCGTTCGTGTTTATGGTCGGCGGTCTATACCTTGGCCTGGGCATTGCATACAAGGTGAGGCGAGAGGGCGCCAAGCTCAATTCGCTCGAAGCCATCCCGCACGTTGAGATGTGGAAGGAGCTGCCGGCCCTTGTGCGAGACGGAGTCGTTTTCAGCATCGACACCATCAAAAGTAAGGGGCGGCCCTCATACGACTCGGTGGGGAGTCTTTAAGCTCATGGATGGATGCGACGTGGCTGCCTCTCCTCTCAATCGCTCCCTGATCGCTCCCTTGGTCCCGATTGCCAATTGATACCTCACAAGTGTGACCTGGTGCACGTTTGTGTGAGGTGAGGCGCGCGCGTTTTCAAAGCCGACGGTGCAGGCCGAGCGTGTATCTCAGCAGACTCCCTCCTTTCGGTGTTGTATCTCGCGGGGGGACGCGCGCGCCGGGCGTCTCGTCTCGCGTCGGTGCTACGGTGCGGTGGGAAGCCTGAGCGTGGGGACCGGGGTTGCAGCGGTGGATTGAAAAATTGGGGTTCCAAATATGCTAAAACCATGCGGAACACGCGTACATGCGGAACAGGCAGCGTGCGCCGTGCGCCGCGGCGCGGACGCCGGACCCGGCGGGGCCGAGCAGCGTCTAACACGCGCCGCAACGTCTCTCACAGGGGCAGGAGGCACGGCATGCGATGCTCATGGTGCATACACACGACACAGACGCGTGCGGCCGGCCTCGCTGCCCTACTGGCCGTTTAGAGCTCATGCGCGGCTGACTCGCGCTGTGGCGGGCGGGGTGTCCGGGCGGGTGTCACTTCACGGACTGATTCACGGACGGCCTCTCGGGGCTCGGCTCCCTGACGGATAAGTCTTCACTTTTCGTCTTCATGCAGCGACAGCCAAAGCAGAACTAGATGCAGCAAGAACCGAAGCAACACTAGATGCAGCGACAGCCAAAGCAACAATAGATTGAGCAACAGCCGAAGCAACGCCGCTGATGGGCGTCATTGTCCCTGATGCGGAGGGCGAAGAACTCATGGATATCTGCGACACTCGCTGGTGGAGCCATCCGAGGGACACGGCACGCCATCCGAGGGACTTGACACGCGGCGCGGGCTCGGTCGGGCGCGTCGACCGCGTCGTCCCGTCCACACTTGGATTCCCCTTCATGTAGTAGTACAGGCGCCCGTCGGGCCCCTTGGCCTGCTTCCAGCCCGGCGGCAAAGGCAGCGTATCCGTCAGAACTGGTTCGGCGCCGGGCGTCTGCACCCCCGAGCCCGGCACGGCAGCGGCGGCCGCCGATGACGCAGCGTCCGCCGCCTCGGCTCTGGGGAAGAAGCTCTTGGGTGATCCCAGGAGATCCACGTGCGCGCTCTCGGAGCCCGAGGCTGGCGAGAGGGCAGAGTACGAGGTGGCCGAGTCCTCGAGTGAGCCTCCCGCAGGGGAGGACTCGGGAAGTCTGTCCTCAAACGAGCCAACCGCGCCGGTTGCGGAGACGGGGACACCAGAGGAGACCGTCTCCTCTGGTGGAGATGGTGTTTGACCCGTCTCCACGAAGAGTGGCGCTGTCGAGCCCTGTATGGCAGCCATTGAGCTTTCCAAGCGCGGGTCTGGAGGGTTTCGCCCGTCCCAGCCAATGTCCTCGGCATCTGTGTACATCCCCACTGAGATGTAGTACAGGATCCACTGGCGGCGACGGTAGGCCTCCTCCGCAGTCTCCTCACCCTCGTCCTCGTCCTCCCCATCGGCGGACATCATCCCTTCCTCACTGTCTTCATCATTGCCCGACTGCCCTGCGGGCAAGAAAGCAGTCGACTGCGGCAGGCGCGCGCCCCCAGCGTTGAAGGGCGTCCCGTCTCCGCCACGCCACGAGCCGCCAAGCCCGATGCCCATCCCGGCCGCATGCGAGTCTGATCGGGTGGTTACGCTCTGATCGTCGCCCAAGCCCGAACACGCTCCTGAAAAGCCCGTCCCGCGCCCCCTCTGCCGCAGGCCCTCGGGCTGCTGGTAGACCATGGCGGTGTCGTACCTAGCTGGCAGCACCACTGGGCTCATGGTTTGCGAGAGTGCGGCTGAAGCTACACAGCCGGTGATTGTCCTGCCGTACAGATGGGCTAGCTGGCAGAGCCGCATGGCCCACGTCCAGGCAACAAGCGCCGGGTTGGGCGCCCCCTTGGGCTTCAGGTAGTACTTTTTGAGCGTAGTTGTCTCGATGAAGATCGAATCGTCCTGCAGCGCCTCGACACGCCGAAGCGCCGCCCAAGGAATCAGCCGCTTGACACCACAAGGGCGAAGGTTGTTCGCGACCTTCTGGTAGCACAGCCCGAAGTCGTTGCAGAAGAAGAAGCGCAGCCGCCACGCGACTAGCTGCACGGACATGCCCGGCGGCGTGTACACCCGCCCCTTCTCCATAAGCGTCGCCAGATCTAGCTTGAGGTGCTTGATGAGGAGCGCGCGGGAGAGGGTCGTGTCGACACAGCGGGCCGCCTGCGCAAGCACCGCGCGCGCGAGCCGAGCGCTCGCCTGCGCCTGGCCGACGGCGCCGCCCACCATGCTCGCATGCGTCGCCAAGAGCCGGCGCTGGAAGCGGTAGTGCCGCTGGATCGTCTGCGCCGCCTTGTGCTCCGTCCGACGCAACACCGTCGACAGCCCGAGATAGAATTGCGAGTCGGCGGCAGACTCGGAGGTGGCGCTCGATGTGGCCGCCGCGCCGGGCGGCGGCGGGCAAGCGGAGGCGGAGGCGGAGGCGGATGAATTGCTTCGTTGATCAAGCAGAGCGGCGCGCGACGAGACAGAGGGATCTACCGGCCGATGGCGGAGTGCCGAGCTGGGCAGTGCAGCGCCTCCGTTTGCGGCGGCGACGTCTGCGGCAGTGAGCGTCTCAAGATACTTAAGCGGCGCGACCGAATCGAGCGTCGCGAGATATTCCACGACCGCCTGGCGCCCCGACAGGCACGCCAGCGCGCACGCACTCAGACCGTCAGCGGTGAGAGCATTCACGTCGACACCCTTAGACACGAGCCACTGGACAGCCTCCAAGTGGCCTCCGATGGCGGCGAGATGCAAGGGCGTGCAGCCATCTGCGGTGACGGCATGCAGATCGGAGGGCGGCGCGGGCGCGGGCGGGTTCAGCAGGAGCTTGAGCAGCGTCAGCGCGCCGCTGTGCGCCGCATTGTGCACTGGCCGCCACCCGTCGTTGTCCTGCGCAAAAGCCACCGCACCCTCGCTCACGCGTAGAAGCCACTGTACGAAGTCGACTGCGCGCGTGTCTCTCGCCGCGGCGTCGGTCGCGAGGTGCACCGCCTCCTGCCCCGACTTGGTCTTTGCTCGCAGATCCGCGCCCTGTGACGACAGGTAGCGCGCCAGCTGGGTCTGTCCGGTGTGGGCTGCTACGTGCAGCGGCTGCCACCCCTCGTTGGTGCGAGCACTGAGATCCGCGCCGGACTGGAGCAGCCACGCTGCCATGCCGTAGTGCCCGTTGGCGCACGCGTAGTGCAGCGCCTCCCAGCCGTCCTTGTCCGCGTCGCGAGCACCCGCGCCCGCGCGCATGAGCAGCTGGCCCATGTCCATCGCGCCCGCCGAGGCGGCAGCATGCAGCGCGGTGCAGCCTTCGGAGTCGCGCGTCTCCCAGCAGGTCGGGAAGCGGCGCAGTAGCACGACCATCTCCATCATATCGCCGCGGCGCGCAATATTGAATAGGATGTTGGTTGCGTTAGACTCTCCTCCAAGGAGGCTGACGGCTTGCTGAAGCCCGCCGAACATGTCTGATGATGCCCGCCGCTACAAGTATCCGCTGCGGTGTGGCGGAACTTGCTCCGCTCGCCGCGTTTCGCTATTGAGATTTGAGAACGACCTCTGTGCACTAATTTAGTAAACCGCGAGGCGGGGGTAGCAAGTGCGCAATCCCACCAACGACAGTACAGGAAGGCTGCTGGAGAATGCAGGTCGATAGGGAATGACCTAGCTTCTGAATTTCACTCACACGCCTGCCGCCTGGGTTTGCTGGGGCCTGTGGGGCCTCACCGCTGATGCGGCCGGTGCCAATCTGCCAAATGGAGAGCGAGCCAAATTTGGAGTGTGCCATCTGGCAAATGGACACGATGGAGATCCCCTCCCGGGAGCGCCTTCTCCTCTCACCATTCTCCTTCCCCGATGCCGACGGGGAAGGAGAGTGCCCGCGTGGCCCTTTGACGTTGACGCGCTGACGTTGACGTCGTGAATTGTGCATAGCCTCGGACGCACCACGAGGGGCCATCTCGACGCAAGCCAGGGCGACGCATCCTTGCACTTGTCCGCCCTGTGGATGATGGCCGCAAGACGGCGCGAGTGTTCACTAGGTGCTTGCTCAACCAGACCCAGGCAAGCCATCGAATCCTTTGCCCAAGGCGCCCATCCGATCGTGCGCGATGAAGACGCCCTCGCTGATGTTGACGTCGTGAATCTTGCATAGCCTCGGACGCACTACGATGGGCCGTCTTGACGCAAAACCGGGCGGCGCATCCTTGCACTTGTCCGCCCAGTGGATGTTGACCATAAAGACGGCGCGAGTGTTCACGAGGTGCTTGCGCCATCCGTTATCGCGCACACACTGCTCGCGCGGCATCCAGGAGTTGAAGCACGTCACCTTGTACGCATTCTGCGCCGACCTCCAGTGCATGCTCCCGAACGTGTGCACCTCCGCCATCGGGGCCGAGTGCAGGAGGTCAAACAGGTCTTCATGCGGACCGGGGCGCGCCGCGGCCGACCACGAACCACGAGCACGGGCCACGATTGTCGGCCGTGCGAAGATGAGATGCTCGTCCAAGTCGAGAGTGAGGGCCCACGCAAACTTCTCATGTGCAGCCCGATGCACGCAGTCGTTGTTCGCCCAATTTTGGCCACGCTGATGAATGCGTAGAGCGTTCACCCATTCCATACAGAGCAGCGTCACGTGCGGGTGCACGCCTACGGCCAGTGTGCGGGCGGCCCCGCCGCACCTCGTCAGGTAGATGAAGGCATGCGAGACGCCACGCGCAGCGTGATAGTCGAGCAGGTCCCAGACAGCGAATGCACTCACCTCATTGTAAAGAGGGGCGACGCACAGCGCAATGCTGCCATGAACGCTGCTTCTCGATCCACTCAGGCTGCTCGGGCTGCTCGGGCTGCTCGGGCTGCTCGGGCTGCCTGTGTGAAGAGGAGCACGATTATACTCATGTGTGGCCACATGATCCGTTGGCACTGCCGCCGTCGGGCATATCATGACGAAAACATTCGTCGAGAGCACGTATGTATTCGCCATGATTTGCACATATGCAGCGGCGTCCACGGCCTGCGTCCGGCACGATGGTGAGTGGTCGATGGTTTGCTCAGCAGCGTAGACGTGCACTTCCCAAGGTGGCACGAGATGCATGCTATGCGGGGTCGTATGGACCAGTCTGGCAGCGGGAGGCCTCGGAGCGCCGCTGCAGACGTGCTGCAGCTTGCAAGATGGCATTAGTGTGTGATTGCTCTGCCAACTGCGCGCTGGTGCGATGACATAGCTCTGGCAGCGTGGCTCAGCTAAGCATAACAACTTGCAATAGTGCTCGGCGCTGCGGTTAGAAGCGGGTTTGACGCTGCCTATGGCAACTAGGTGCTTCGGCCCGAGGCTGGGCCAATTTGGGAACATCACGAGTGGCAAGACTTCTTCTGTAGGGATGCAGGCCATGACAACCTTAGAATTCCGCAACAACGGTGTGAAAAAAACACCGGGGAGGAACGGGACACGGACGGGCTTTGCGGTTATTTGCGCACGAAAATCTGCTCTTTTGAGCAGCACTTTTCACGGGTCGACACAGCATCTTCACGCCCAATGCCGCCGGCCGTCCTTGGGACAGTCCGGGCGCGTGACTCGTCCAGCCCACCAGATGACGAGGCCGGGCTGCCGTGGCACGTGATCCTCGCAGCCATCGCAATTTACCTGCTCGGCCGAGCCGAATGGCATTGGCTGTACATCCTGCCAGTGCTGTGGCTGCTCAAGTGCGCCGAGGATCAGCGACGGCGAAGGCTCTGGAACCGGCTGTACGCGACTGCAAGCGCTGCCGTCGCATCGGTCAACACATCTGAGAGCGTCACGTGGCTCAACCAGATCTTCCGCGCCGTTTGGCAGATGTACGAGCGGCCGATAGGAAGGTATGCGCTGGCCATCCTACAAACCAAGGTGAACCAGAACATCCCGAAACGCATCGGCGTGACGGCGGTGACGCTCAAATCCTTCTCCTTTGGAGCTGTCGAGGCACGCAGATCCGATGGTCGATTCCGAATTGCGCCAGTCATCCTTGAGAACGTGTACATGGTCGACAAGCGCGTTGAGCCGTCGCGTGACCCACTCAAGGAGAAGATTCGGTACCTGTTTCGCTCGGACGTGCGCTGGCAGACGGGCCCGTCGAGCAAGCTACTCGAGCTCGCCATCAAGCATCGCCTCGTGCCCTTTGACACCGTCGACGTAGAAGTGAGCGATCTGATGCTCGAGGGTACTCTCGAAATTGAGTTCGTCTTCATGCGCTCGTACCCATGGCTTTGCCACGTGGCGTTCTCCTTTGTACAGCCGCCTTCCGTCCACTTCAAGCTCTCTCTGGGCGCCTCGCTCAATGCGCTGGACCTGATGCCCAAGCTGCGCAGCTGGTTGGACGATCTCATCGAGAGCACGCTCACAGAGACGATGGTCGGTGACAACAAGTACACCATCCCGCTCTTCGAGTGGTACGGAGAGGATCAAGAGAAAGAGTCGCCCGAGCGACAGGCCAGCCGCCCCTCGGCTTCGCACCCTAACGGGCCGAGCGCCGCCGGCGCTGCTGGCATCCGCGCGCGCAGTGCTCCGCGCGGCCGCGAGCGCGAGCGCGCCCCTCCCTTGCGACCAGAGGGCCCCTCACCCTTGCCTCCGACGCACGCTGCGAACGTGGCAGCCCAGGCTGGACATTATGGGAGCAGTGGCGGCACTGGAGTGCTTCGACCCGAGGCGGCGCGCTCCGCCCACGCGGCCGCACTCGGGCACACTGGCGTCGCCAACGCATCGTCTTCACAACGCTGGGCTGCAGGGCAAGCCGAGGTGGCTGACGGCGAGCGACGACGGCATCGCACGGGCGGCTCGGGCTCGCCACCAACCGTTGGTGCCAGTCCACAGCGCCGCTCGGCCGCCACCAAGAAGCATGCTGCCAATGGGTGTGGCGCCGGCCCAGCGGCTGTCGAGGTGATGTCTGAATCAGCCTTCTTCGGGAGTGATGGCCTCGACGGCGCTAGTGAGGCAACGACGGTTGGGGTACCGGGCCTCTGGAGCCGCGACAGCATCGGAGTCGAACGCACACCGATCGCCACGTATCTGAACGATGAGCAAACGGGCGACGTGCTGGCCACGTGGGCGAGCGAGCGCCCCCCTGAGACACCCGAGCCTTACCGGGGCATCGGCAGCACTGGCATATGCGGCGGCAGCTTATGTAGCCTTTTGGGGGTGCAACCGCCGCCCTCTCCGACGAACCTTAAGGTGTCCCCCTTAAACAATGCGAGGGACCTCGCGCGTGCCTCGCCTGGGGACATCGCCGCCGCTGCTGCCGCCGCCCAGGCGATGACGCCCAGGCAGCCGTTACCGCGGACGGCGACAGTCGCCACGCCCGACTCGGCCACTTGGAGCGCGGGCATTGGCTCCGCCTTTGCCAGCGCAGCCGCAGCGGCGGCAGCGGCGGCCGGCTACCAGATGGCGTGGCACGACGACCGTCCGGAGTGGATCCTGGACCCTCAGTTGCTGCGCGCGGCGAGGGCCGAAGAGATGGCGCGGGGTGCCGTTGGCGAGCTCATCGTGCACCTGACGCACGTGGCGGGGCTCGTGCTTGACAGGCCGAGTCGCCTCGCCTCGTCGCTGGGACCCTTTCTCGCCGCGAGTCTCTACGTGCACCTTGCCGTCGGCGATGGTGCCGAGCAGCGGGGCAAGTTGCTCAGCGCCAGTGCGGTTCATGCCGCCGGCGGCGGCGGTACGAGCGGCACGACGCCCAGTCGCGGTGCCGATGCCGACGCCATCTCCGCAGCGGAGGCGGAGGGCCACTTCGTCGTCAACCAATCGGAGTCATGCTTTCGGCTCTGCGTGCACGACTCGCTCACGCAGAAGCTGCGCATGCGTCTGAGCATCAAGGAGATTGCCGTCGAGCTCAAGGAGCTTGGGAGTGCCGAGCTCGCGCTCGCCGCGCTTCGCGTCAACGTGCCGGCATTGCACGCAGTGCCGCTGCCCCTTGCTGGCAGACAGGAGCCGGCGATGATCCACCTGCAGGTCACCTTTCGATTGCTCACGTAAAGAGGATCCATCTGTTATCAATCTTTGGCTGCATCGGGGCCGCCCCGCGCTTCCGCTCTCGCCGCCCAAACGTCGATCTCCTCTCGCGCGTGCGCTCACCGTGCACGTCGCACTCTACCGCTAGCCAGCAGAATGTACACGTGTACTGTGAACGGTATGCCCCACCGGCGGTTCACTCTAGGTTCACCCGGCCGAGCGGCTGCAGCCAGGCAGTCGCGTGTCTGGCTCAGATCGAGGCTCGGAGAGGAGACGCAGCTGAGGAGACGAGAGTCAACCGTCACTTTAGACTATACCATTACTGGTGACGGTGATTATCGATTCATCGGGAAGTTCGCGAGCTCAATAGACTAGCTCAGAAGCGAGAGTTCAGAGTACAGCCGCTGCCCATGCCGCTGCCACATTTGTCACGTTGTTGCAAAAAAAAACGTTCCAAATGACGTACGTATGGGGTATCATGGACATTGGTCATTGCCGTATGCCGATTATTTTCAATGGCCGATGCCACATTTTAAGCCACTTAATTGTGAAGTCACGCGGCCTGCACGCACGCGCGCGGCGCGGCATGTGCCAGTGAGACGTGAGCCAGTGATGTGGTCTGTGGACCGGAGCGGATGTGCTAATCGTCATCCGCACCCCTACCCCCCCGGTAAGCCGCAGCTCGAGACTCGGCCTCGACACTCAGGTACACCTCGCGCACCACAACGTTACTAGCTTAGTAACTAAGCTAGTAACTAGCAATTGGGTTAGCAATGCGTTACTAGAGCCGTAGTCACGAGCTAGAAACGAGAGCTAGTAACGTCTAACGGACTAGCTTTAGCTTTATTGTAACCGAACTTGCTCGCTTTTTCTGTCGCTTTTTCGCGAGATGTGCTCCGAGATACACACTCTATGCGATGCAACCACTCTATGTGCACCA
>Ga0164295_10005012_pt1 | contig 10513 bp, 1 predicted proteins | sample GEODES006metaG_FD_111798 | JGI IMG/M metagenome (GOLD analysis project Ga0164295, IMG submission 111798) | Oligotrophic lake water microbial communities from Sparkling Lake, Wisconsin, USA - GEODES006 metaG | ecosystem: Environmental > Aquatic > Freshwater > Lake | place: USA: Sparkling Lake...
ATGTAGACGTAGTGAATTCTTCCTGTGCGTGTCTCTTTACCAGTCATCATCACCTCCACCGAAAAGACCGCCTGCACCGCCCATGTCAACCTCTTCTTCCTCCTCCTTCTTCTCTTCCTTCTTCTCCTCCTTCTTGGCTGCACCGCCAGCGGGGGCTCCTGCTGCAGGGGCCGCAGCGGCTGCACCGCCTCCGCCTCCTCCGCCGCCAACGTTGACGAGCTTCTTCTTGCCCTCCTCGATCAGAGCAGCGAGATCCTTGCCCTCGACAGCCGCCAAGAGACGAGAAACCGCGTCCTCGTCGGCCTGAGCAGAGACGGCCGAGAGAATCGAGTTGATATCAGAAGCAGAGCCCTCCTTTCCGCCCAACAGGGCCAACATGTAAGCAGCTAACTCCTTCATTTCTAATCTGAATAGATGGGGTAATGTGAGGGAGGGAGAGGTAGGGGTAGGAATAGAAGAGCGTTAGAGAAGACGATTCGTAGAAAGAGAGCGTCTGAATCCCTATTTTTTAATGGTCGCAACTTTTTTCTAGTAAAAAAAATTACACAAATAAATAATCACGACTCACCTTAAGGATATTTAAGCAATCAAAAAAGAAGCCCCAAAAGATAAGTCGACGTAGGGGAAAGGGAACAAACCGACAAAGATTCGGTTACACTCTGTGTGTTAATTGCACTCTTCTATGGATTCATCTCTCAATTTAACGAATGCGGCAACAACGATCGCTAGTATATCAAACTCAAGACGACCTGCGTCGCATGTATCTATTGGGCATCAATACAAAGAGGGTCCTAAAGTTGGAAAGGTCTCTACAACGGAGCAAGCGGCAGCGCTAGCTGCAGCGATAGCGTATGAATCCGCAGCTGAAGAGGTGCTATTAACGTTTAGAGAAACACGTCTACGGCAAGCACCAGAAGTTGCAGTTCGAGCGTTGGAGGCTCCGTGTGTGCCTCCTGAGGCACCATCTGCTCAGCATCCGCCTAACTATGGATTATCATTTGAACAGAATCAAAACTCTGCTCAAATATCTCAAATATCTCCTGTGCAGCGATTGGCAGAAATTGTTCCAACATTTAAAGGAAAGCTTATTCAATACGAGGCTGTTAGATGGGCAAAAACGACCCTTGCTCTTGGAGACGCTCTTATGGCGCTCGGAGAATTACACGCAGCCGCGATTCAATGTTATGCCCCATGCTTGTTACGACCAGTACCACGTCCTGGTGTTCCTGTTCCTGATGCTGACGCTCTATCTGCACATTGCCGCGCAACAATTGGAATTGCGATGGCCTCTGCAGGTCTAGCACGTATTCGCGACCCTAGAATGGAGGCAGCGTCTACACTTTCGCAAATTCTCTTGTGCTTGACGCGAATTCAAGCTGCAGCGCAGCTGGTTGTTTCAGCGAGACCTCGCATTGTTCGCGAGCGTTTATATTTTATAATCTTCAATGCAGCAGCTTGCACATTGACGCTCGCTGAGCCACTGATCACATTCGATGGAGCATTTGCTCTTAGAGTTCTTCCTTTTTTAAACTTTTGTATCCTTGCAATTGAGGCTACGCCGCACCTTGCAACTCCTCAACATTTACCTCTACGGGTTAGATTATATGGTGCTACGTGCAGGGCATTTGAGAGAATGGGGCTAGTTTCGCTTAGCGGTGCGCTCTCTGCAACATCTGCACCAACGCCAGCGGTGAAGGGTAAGGAGCAGCCGACAGCTGCTGCTGCTGCTACAGATTCTCTTCCATCTCCTGACGATGAAAATATTATTAAAGCTGGAGACGTGGGTCTTAACTTATTTTCTACGCGACGAGCGATTGCTCGAGCAATAAAGACCGTTGGTGCCTTGCGTCGCATGTACCAGACAGACCCGCCTCTTATAGAAAACGACTTTTCAGACATCGATTCATGCTTAACCGAGCTTCATATTCGAAGATTTCGCTATGACTCTTATTTGAGTGTGACATCTGCTTGTTCTCAACTATCTCTCGATGTGGGTTCGTTAGGTGCGCGATTATCAGCACTCATAGGCGCGCTCTCTTGGGGTCACAGCAGTTTTCGTCGAGTAGCGCGACACTCCCCTCCTGGATCAGAAGTATCGCGTGTTATTGAAGCTGCTGCATCCAACTCGCTTTCTCCTTCGAACCTTCCTTCTAATATAACTGGCGAATCTGCTAGCAAGGATGAAGCGACAAGAGTTCGTGACATTGTTCTAGCCATAATGCGTGAATTGCAGCCTGTCTTAGCAGCACCTGTCTCTGCAACAGCAGTTATTAATTCATATGCAACTGTTGCGGTTGAAAAGTCTCTCCGAGGCTACTCTAGCTGTGTTCGGGGTCTTCCTGCGGCTGGAGCTGGCATTGGAAGCGGTAATGTTCGCGGAGGAGCGCTTAAAGGCTCGAGGGATGCGTCAATTCCAATGCTTCAAGAAGCAGCTCGCGCAGCTACTCGGTCATTTGAGACGACTGAAACGACCCAAATCTGTTTCCCGCTGCAATTGCACATGGCTCTTATTAGAGTTCTCTTTAGTTACGAATTTTGGGCTGAAATGTCGTTTTTTCTGCACCTAGCAGAAGCACGTTGCGATCTTGCTTTGCAAGAGTGCGCTGATAAGACGCTTTATAGTCCTCGAGGTGGGGTTTTATCCAGTGATGACAATAATGAGCGCAGTCTCACTGAGCAAGAGCGCGAGACCATTCACATGGCTCACGAACTTTTACTCCTACGAAGGCTTTATGAGCTCCAATTCGGAATATTGCCTGTGATTTCTGAACCACCTGTTCAATCGGCTCCTGCTGCTCCTGCAGCTGCTGCTGCCTCTGCCCCAGCAGCCGCCCCAGCAAAGGATGCTAAAGGAAAGCCCGCTCCAGCCCCGGCAAAGGGCGCACCAGCAGCCGTCGCTGCAGCTTCCGCCCCAGTTGCAGCATCGCCTGATTTAAACATACCTGAGAAACCTCTTCCCTCTGCTTCACCGCTAGTGGCTGCACTTGCTGCAGGCCATGTGTCGTCTCTTCCGTTACCGTGCGTTAAAGTTGCAGCAATTCAACTACTTGCGGCTGCTGAAGCTTTAAGTGCGTGCACACGATCAGTGCCGCTACCACCTCCTCAGGGTCAGCCTGTTTCTAGTTTCGTGTTAGCAACTCCTCTCGGCGGCGGCGCATCTCTTTGCGCTACTCAGCCAGATTTAATTCGAGACTTTGCGCTCATCCTTTCCGAGCATGTATTGGCTCTTCAAGCTTGGCGCGACAGCCGAGACATTGGATTTGAACGTGACGCGCGACAGAAAGCAATTGTGGCAGACGCTCTCTTCTCGTGCTACAAGGCGTTGCATGCTGCGTGTGCAAAGGTCAGTATGGATGATCCCATTCTCCGCGGAGTCATTGGACTTCGATTGGCAGCCTTGCTTGCAGAACGCAACGATGTTGTGCAGGCAGTGCAGGTTGCTCGCTCATCGCTTTCATATATTCAAGCTGCGCGTGATCGTCAGCTCTCCATCTCGTTTATACAGGCCGGGTACAGCTCCTGTGAACCCGTAGACACAGATTCTTCTTCCAATGGAGTTACAGACGCTGATATGATTGCCCTTTCGCATATGAGCTCAACCATAACGGTACCGCCGCAAGCCCTTGTGGATGCTTATTTTCCGACCTCGCATGTAGCAACAGCGTCGTCAGTCAATAGAGGAAAGAGTTTCGACATGTGGACGTCTCATGCTACTCTTGCTTCATTGCATGCTGATATGCTTTCTTTGTGGGCACTGCTAGAGCTTCGATATGCATCATGGGAGGTGCAGCAAACAGCCGTCGTAAATATTAAGAGGCATCGCGTCGCCACAGCAAAGGCTGCAGCGCAGGCAGTTCGAAAGCGACCAGCAAGCAAGCTGCTCAAGAGATTTGGTGACGAAGAAAACGAAAAGAAGCACCACCGAATCAGAGGAGAGCCATCGGTTTCGTTTAGTGCAGATACGTCGATGTCCACAGTTGAATCTCCTGAACACATAATCGCTCACTCTGTAGATGCTGACGACTATAACGAATATCTACGAGAAGCCGTGGATAAAATGGGCAAGAAGTTTAAAGGCTGGGCGCCCACTGCAATCCAAGAGAACCAAATTTTAAACGAGGTCGGAAAGAACGCTGCTGCTCGAGCTATTGTTCATATTTCAGCGGTTCAGTGGAGGTACGATGCTCGATCTCGACGCGATCAGCTTGGCTTAGCCTTCTCCCACTTGGAGGCCGCAGAAAAGCAAGAAATCGCAACTCAGCGCGTCATTGTTGGAACGCTTGAGAGGCTTTATGAACAAAATGACTCGCCGTCGTCAAGTTCCTCTCCGAGAAGCGGCGAATCAAGTGAGGGAATAACGCAGCGAAGTCCTCGGAAGGAACTAGACCGATCAAGAAGTCCTTCTCCTGAACTAAATATGTCAGCTGGCGGAATAGACTATCTCGATAGCTCGAATGCTCGGCCTCTTGGGTCAACTGTGGGTCCGCCCAGGACGAAAGAAGCTTTGCACCAACTTGCCTTGACAGCTGTTCGTCCAGGAACGATTAAGGCTCCTTCAAAAGATAGCAAAAGCGCCGCCCTTGGAGCTACACAGCAACCTGTGCCTGAGTTGTCGGGTCGAACAATTGCAATGGACTCGAAGACAGGATTGCCGGTACACTTGCAGGAGATCAAGTCGTACTCTGCTCCGGTGATTCTCTGTAAGAACTCCACCTCCATCACGATCGCGCCTACTGTTTACCCTGGGTCTAGCAACTTTGAGCCTGTTCCGACTTCGCGCGGTCGACCCTCAGAATCTGTGTCGTACTATTGTATCTTCGGAAAAGCGTATGGCTCTGGAACAGAGGCCGGAGTCTCCAACAACCGTTTAGTTGGCACAGGGTCTCCTGCACACCTTGCGTCCGGTGTTGGCTCTGGCTCAGCTCTTAATGATGTTTCCGCTATATCGACTGACCCAGAATCGGCAAGTTTATATGCTGTTCGCGCACTACCTCCTCCAACTCCTCGAGGAAAGGGAAAAACACGATCCCCTATTGACGCTCCACTTTTACATGGACCGCCAGAGTCAAGCACCGCTCTTAGCCGGTGTCTATCGGTTGCCGTGTCTAATCTTTCAGCTAACGACGTGTACAATTTTGCGTGCGGAGCGTTTACGTCCACTGGACAACTAGCTGGAGCCTCAGTTTCAGCGTCGACTTCCCCCATCCTTGCTGCTACTCCACTCCCATTACACCTTCTGTGGGGATATTTGGCCATGGAAGCCCACCGTGTTGGAGAACTCCGAGTTGCGAGGGCTGCAGCGCTTCGAGTAGTGGGCGTGTACGTCTCATCGGGCCCACTTCGTCCTGCTTGGAGCGAACGTCCTAATCCTGCAGCAATATACACGCTTCGTCGTGACCTTATTCAATTTGCACCTAGGGCTGTGGTTCAAGTGCTCGTTCGTTGCCTTTGCATTCTCGCTGATAGTGGCGAGTCCGGCCTTCCTCCTAATCGCGCAGAGGGCGTTCCGAAAAAAGCCGCAGAAGGAGCAGACAACGGGGACGGCTCAATCGTTCCACCTACAGCCGTGTCTGATCACGACGGGTGGACCTTTGATGCGCACGTAGACGGCCGTGCTCTCGAAGGCCCCATGTCGCCCGACGAGGCAAGCTTTATCAACAGCATGCCTTATGGTGCTCGCCTGCAGATTTCAGCGCTGCAGCGTGTCGGAACGTTGTGTGTAGCTGTGGAAGCAGCAAGTAGTCTCTATGACCCTCATCTTATCCAACTTGCGGTGTGTGCATGCTTTAATGCAATGCTGCCAGTGCTATCAACTGGCGGTGGAATAAGGCCTTCTGCAGCCCTTTTGCAACCTCTCCTTTTGTGCCATCAAGCTATAGGTGCTCTTCCTCGAGAGTCACTCCAGCCAGCATCTTCACGAGCTCTTGCTCGAATTGTTTATGAACTTACAATTGTTTGCCTCCATGCCGGTCCTATGCTATCCGCTCCTGGGTTCGTTCGAGATACTGCATATGCTCGTTCAGTTGTTTCCGGAGCTCTAGGCCAGGCAACGTCATCTGCCGTAACAAAGCCACAGGCCACTCTTCTAGCAGACTCTACAACTACGCTGCCCCCATCAAAAACACCAGGGCTAGCGATTGGCGGACCATCTGGTGGGCCTTCTCCTCCTGTATTCTCACCTTTACGAGACTACAGCCCATGGGTTGTTGAAACTGCAGCGAATGAGCCCATTCTGTCTTTGCTTCCACCCCCAGCAGTGACCACTAACTATAGTCTCTTTGCTGACCCCTTCCACGCAGCTATTGCTGCCTCCTCTGAGCGAATTGATGCTGGAAAAGAAAAGGCGATTCGATCACTTCCGTTTGGCTCAGGCGCAGGCTTTGCAGAGAGCGAAAAGACGGCTCTGGCTCATTTCTTGCTCTGGTCGCCTAAATGGGCTGATCAGCTTGACGCAGCTGGAGTAACAGGCCTAGTCGGCGGTGAAACTGCGTCCCTGGTGAAATTAATTGGCGCTATTTCTGGGGTCTCTGCAGAGTCAGCAACGGCCCCGAAGGACGCATTCGGTAAAGCACTTGCCTCTCTCTTGAAAAATGAAGAAGTCAATGTGCAGACAATGACCGAGATTTGGACGGTTAGTCGTAATAGCGGCCCGCTTGCTGCAATGGACCTCATCATATCAAAGTTTGCTTTAAATGCAGAACAGTCTTCTACACCCCCCGCTGCTGCTGCTGCTGCTCCGGCTCCGGCTCCAGCTGGCAAGGCTGCAGCTAAAGGTGCTCCAGGTGCAGCAGCAAGCGCCCCTGCATCTTCAAACACCCCCACGACATCTAGCGCTAATGTTTCGCCTCCTTCTTTCCATCCTTTGTTTGTTCAACTTATTTGCCGAGTTGTGACAAGCGCGCTTGTTCAGTCAACCATTGGGACAAAGCCGGCAGTTCCGCCTACCTTGTTGACAGGGATCACTTCGATTCTCGACAAGGTTAATGCCTATGTAAGCAGCTCTGCTGGGGCTGCGCCGGGAGGAATTCCGCTAGTCGATGTGTCGAGCATGAGGTCGCGCTTCGGAAGCGTCGTCAAGGCCGCGCGTGTCGACGGCCTTTCTGCAGATAGCTCTGGATTGCTAACTGCTGCTGCTTCAGTTGCAGCGCTTGAGGGTGTTGCTTCAGTTCCTGTCGCAATCGCTCTTGCGCTTGCAGCATCTCGCCCTGCGATTGCAGCAGCCCTTATCCCTGCGCAACTTGCCGCGCCCCCTACTCCTGCAGCCTCGCAGGCTGCTTCAACGACTGCTTCTCAAAAAGACGGAGCTCCAACTCCTTCGAGACTTAACCTCACTGAAGCCTCAGACGCTGACCTGGCAGCAGCCAAGGTGAAGGCTGAGTACGATGAGTCAGAGTTCCAGCGCATTCGCACTGTGCAGTTCATTGCAGACGTCTTAATGCTCACTAGGCTTGAAGTGGACGACCATTTTAGCGGAGATGACTCGTCAATCCCAGACGGAGCTGCTCCTGGAGCTGACTCTGAGCGCAGTAATGGGCTCACGTGGGCAGCAATGAGACAGGCAGATGCGTTCTTGACTGGATCTATCGGTACCAGCGCCTCTGTTGGTAGCTCTGCAGGTGCTACGTCTAGATACCCGCTTCTTTGGCTGTCTCACGTTGATCTATTGCGCGCAAAAGCTTTTTATAACCGACTCCTCTCTGTCGCTCAAGTACAGCAGCAGCTTGCAGCTGTTGCTGATGCAAGCGACGAGACCAGTTCAACAAACCTAGCCTGGCGCGATGCTTCAGTTCTTGCCTCTACAAACGCGCAATCTTCTACAAGACAATTCCAAGGATACGACGGCGACGGCCCTTGGTCACTTTTTCCGCATATTTCTCTATTGACAGAGCCGAGTGAGAGCGAATCTATTACTCCAGGAGATCCCCAGAGGTCTGAACCTCAATTTATCTACAAATCAGATCCTGTTTCTGTCTCTTTTTCGTCACCAGACACGCTTAGCAGCAGCATGCCTTTACTACGGCTCGTCTTATCTGCAGCATCTGATAGCGCAGTTGAAGCTCGAGGGGCTCTTGCATGGGCGACTGTTCGCGATGCAGCTCGTACTGCTTGGTCCTCTATTGGCGCGTCCTACGCAGGACCGCAATGGTTTGGTCACATAGAGAATGTCTTCCCTGTGTCAGCCGGTGCCGTTAATGCCTCTGAATCTGCTGCAGCTGTTCGTCCTAGCAGCGGATTTGGAGCTACCCGATCTTCTAGTGAGACTGCTTCTTCTCCTATCACTTCATCATCCGCTGACGACGCCAATTTGTGGAAGAATCTTCCTGTCAATCCTTCCTTACCTGCAATCGAAAGACTACCAGTTGCTCTTGATTGGCGCCCTTTGTGGCGAATCTCTCTCTGTCTGCTCGACCTGATTGACTCTCTTGCCAGGAGTCGAGTCGAAAAGAGCTGGGGACGAGGCCTGGGTCACTCACAATCAAGTGGACTGGATCAAGGTGGAAACGGTGTGCAGGGGGTGCAATCCCCAGAGAATAGCTTAAATGACGACGGTGCCGACATTGCATCTGACGATGGTATGGAAGCTGATGAGGGCATGGGCTCGCCAATGCTAATGTCTCCATCTATGCCGTCCGCACTTCAAGGTCGCCGAACGACTCCTGCACCAGATTCTATTCGAGATATGTCCTCGTCTATTCCAGGTGAACTTACGATGGCGTCAACAAATTACGATATTGCAAGCAATAATCTAGGCAATGGAAGTGCTATTGATGACTCAGGCGTCCTTGATGAAAAAGAAGATGAAGATGACGATGACGGGCACGTTTCCTCTTCATCGCTTCCAGAGGGAGTTACACTAGATGACATTGTATGGATCTCTCGCTTCATTGCTTTTACATCTTTGGCCTTGCTACATGCTCAAGCCTTTCACATTTTAACTCCCTTTGCTCATCGCGCCGCGGACGCCTACGAGCATGTTGTTCGACTTCTTGGTGGCCGAAATGCAATCGCTCAGTCGCCACTGCCCGCAACGCCTGACCTCGGTTGGTCTGGCCTTGGCGCTGGACCTGTTCGTGCTCCTCAACTCGCTGTAAGTGAAATGAGCCGAGGAGGAGATGACGATGCAAGCGATCCTTACGGTTTCGTCATTTATCCAGGCTACTTTGTTGATACTCAGCGAAATCGACTTAAAGAACTTGCAAGAGCCGTTGCAAATCCTTCGCGAGGACACGGTGCAGCCCTAGCTGACGACGCATTTGCAACGTGTATCCGCGTGGGTTTATATGCAGCACGAACAAGGTGGAGTCAGTCAGCTGCCCTTCTTGACGTTGCCAGAGCGAACCTTGTCGCATCTGATGCATCGTTTAATGATAGGCCAAGTCTGAAGCAGCGATTAAGATTGAAGCGCTCCTCTGTTGACGCCCAGAATGCACTTTTAGACGCAGAGGAGGAGATGTACCTGCCATTGCGGCAAGAACTCGTAGCTCGTGAAAGATATCTTGCTGGCCAATGCAGCGGCCGCCTAGCTTCGTTTAGACGCCTTGAGGAAATAATCGTCTACAGGGCAAGGGATATGTCGCTGCCTAGAAAACAGCTTACGAAGGCCAGAGGACTCATGGCCAAGTATGTGCGATATTCAACTGGGTCCGGCCACGCTTCATCTTCTCAGTTACCTTTTTCTTCGCAGGCCGTGCTTCCACTGTCTGTGGCCTTGGCAGCAGCCTCAATAGCGTCAAATGCCGAAGCTGGAGCCGCAAAGGGGTCGTCTATGTCTGCAATTCGTTCCCTCAGATCTGGAACAGCGCCTCAAATTCCGTCTACTTCTTCTTCTCCGAATGACATTGTGGTTGTGACCCCGATCCCTGTTGCACCGACGTTGATATCTCCATCATTTTCTGCCGTTATTGGTGGATACCAGTCGACAATCTCGATTCTTCGAAAGCGCAGAGACACTGCGCTTCTTTGCCAAACGCTTCATGAACTCGGAAATTTATACTGGTCGCGGGCGTGTTTTCTCCTCAATGCATCACAAAGTGCGCTTGGAGACGCTCACGACGAGGCGCGAAATCAAGCCAGTAGACATGTCCGCCTAGCCTTTGATGTTTGGAAGGACGGCCTAGATGTTGCATTTGGGGCAATGGATGTACATCTATCGTGGCGCGAACATGTTTCAAAGATTTCAAGCGCTCATAGTGCGTCGGCTGAAGCGGCTCTTAGACAGAAGGAGTCTTCTGATGCAGCTTCCGGTAAGCGCTCTGTTAACCGCCCGTGGCAGACTATAGGAACTGGGTTGTATGATCGCCACGGTTTTGCTGGCTGTGCACTTCCCTCAATTTTAGCGAGCAAAATGATAATCGCTGCACAGACCGCAGCGGTGATTCTCGGTAGATCTAATCAAGAGACAGCTCCCATGTCGTCAAACACTGGAGCGTCTGCAGACGTTCTTCTAACCTCTTCTGCCGGTCCTAGTACCAACACTTTTAGTGGTAAAAGTCTGCAACAAACGTTTGCAAGC
>Ga0164295_10005014_pt1 | contig 10511 bp, 17 predicted proteins | sample GEODES006metaG_FD_111798 | JGI IMG/M metagenome (GOLD analysis project Ga0164295, IMG submission 111798) | Oligotrophic lake water microbial communities from Sparkling Lake, Wisconsin, USA - GEODES006 metaG | ecosystem: Environmental > Aquatic > Freshwater > Lake | place: USA: Sparkling Lake...
GCACGAGAGTCTTCATTGAGCCCATTGTAAGAAGATACATTGTATGCCCAAAAGCTTGCTTAAATGATTAATCAGACCCCGGGGGCAAGTGACAATCAACAAAATAAATGACAAATGACAAAAGACAAATCATATCAACAATGTGATAGATAATATAGAATCTTACAATAATACAGTATCTATTAAAAATGGGTTGCTTTGGCGTGAGCAAGAGCAAGGCCGCCTACATCGCCGAGCCAAACTTTGGCAAGAAAGCACAGCTCATGATGGCGGCAGCACAGAAGAAAGAAAAGAAGACGGGGTGCTTGGGCGGTCGTCTTAAATACCTCAAGAAGGCGGTGAAATCATATGACACTTACAATCGTTGTATGGCAGTTCACCTCTTCAGGGAAACTGACCATCGCAATGTACACCAGATGATATCCGTGTGCCTAAACGCACGCGCGATCGTGAATTACAAGAAGTCTATCGTCGTGCGCATCATTAGGAAGGAAAGGTCTTACAAGCAGAAGCCACTTGGTTGTCCCGCGATGCTAACTCCTGTCCAGTGGTCAGGCTGGCTCCAAATGTGTTCATCTTCAGGACCCGTTGAGTATTATCTCCAGATGATGGGGCTGATGCGATACATGACAGTGCTGGACCAAAATATCGCGGTTGCAGCGGCGAGCAAGAACGCAATCAGTATTACCAACAATAACACAAATACCAATACGGCACCGTCAATCAGCATGACCGGACCCACGACGACCATCAACCCCACCATTTCTACGAACCCCACCCTGACCGCTAACCCAACCACGACCATCAACGCCCCGCCAGTTTCTCACCCCGTTACTCAACCCAAAGAAATTTCATCGTGGCCGATGTTTGCTTCCGCCCCACCTACACGTCCTGATTTTGCATGATTATTTCAAATAATAAAAATACCACGAACAAATAATGGTACACATCAGCAGCGAATGGCGCGGAAATTGCTTGATAACAAATGCGATAGATTTTGTAAAAACTCCACCTGAAACTGTTGTAAAATTACATACGAAAAAGGAGTATGGAAAGATGTTGGGGATTGATTACACAAAATTCCAAGTGGATGGCGACAGGATACAGTGCACGTTTCAACAAAAATTCGCATTTAAGAAATTTGATATGAATTTCGTAAAAAGAATATCAAGATTAGACGATCGCGTGGACATTCGATTTAAAACCGTAAATAGCATGGTAGATTTACATGGTTTCTGGTCTGTAACGCCGACTCCAATTGGGTCGAACATAAAGCTCGTTCAAAGGACCGTCGTCCCTGGGTGGGCACTTTACGTTCCTGGAGTGGAACAATTAATAACTGGAAAGGTCAAAAGAATATTCGAACAAATGAAGGATATTTGAGTATCATTTGACCCTGGTAGTAATTTTACTATAAATACATTAGTTTAGAATACCTCGTACCAAAAATAAAAAGCAATCATGAGCGCAATGAATAGCACAGTCGACCAGACAATCATGAATATGTGCGTGTGGAATCCTGAGGTAACAAGGGGGGATTTTATCAACATGTTCTCCTGGAACAGCCGAGATCTACAGTCGGTAGAAAACACAGTCGTGGGTATTGACAAAGCCATCATGCAAATTTCCGACGGGTACCTGGATGACGAAACTAAGACAGAAGAAGAAAATTACTCGCGGACGAGCAAGGTCATATCAGTCCTGGAAGACACTAGGGAATATTTCGAACATGTCATCGCATACATAGAATCTTGGACCTCAAATCGCTTTTCTTAAAAAAATTGTGTAACTTTTTAAAAAACGCAATAAAACGATTGTCGTCTGACCCGGGCATTGTCATTCACGAAATAAGCATAAATACATGGTTTCAGGAACCAAATGTATCAACAAAATAATAATGTCTGCCACCAACATCAACATTACCGTCCCCAAGCCCTCCATGTACTACGACTGCGATTTCCCATTCGCGGGTCTCAAGAAGAATACCGAAGTTGATGCGGAGGTCGTTCGCGAGAAGCAGTACAATTATTCCGGCGCGGTTATCAGCCACGGGGGGGTCGTCGGAGCAACTAGCGACGAAAATACCGAGACCATTCACAAGAAGCAATACAACTACTCTGGAGCGACCGTTAGCCACGGCGAGAAGATCAAGGAAGTGCCAGAATGTGTACCCAAGAAGTACATGTGGACGAGCTTTGTTGATTTCTTCAAGCAGAAGCAACGCTTTGGCCGCCACCCGTTCCTGCACACCCCCAACATTTAAAATTATATGATAGTATGTAAATGAAACAAGCATCACTTGTAATAAAAACACGCATACCAATGATCAGGAAATACCCAGGAGTACCAAAAGTGCCAGAAAATCTGTCCAAAGTTCCCATGGTCTCATACCCGGAAAACCCAGAGAGCCGGTTCGTGTTGAAGTCCGACCAAGTGAGACCCGAAGACTATTACCTGCGGTTCCTACCGCACATACCAGAGAGAAAAAAAGAAAAAAAATAATTAACTACTTACTACTTTTGCTTAATAGTAACACGAAGTAGTAAGTAGTTGAACTTTTTTTTCTGTTTTCCATATGACTTTTACATATACGTGATTTCGTTGAAACATGATACATGTAAAATCCATAAGAAAAGTATTTAGAAATAATAAATAAAAAAAATAATTTACCATATATATGATATATGATTAATAATTTAATAATCATATATAATACATATATAAATGGTGAAAATATTCACTGGAACTCTGTATTCATGCCCCTGTGGTTATGAAACATTATCTGCTGCCGGTTCGTTGGCACATTCTAAGACCAAGAAATGTATTCAACATACCATGGTTAAGATCATGACGGAGTTTGTAACGAAGAGTGAATATGATAATAAAGGGGGGGATGCGAGTGCGGTGTCTATAGAAGGCGATCATAATATTGCTATTGGTGGCGACAACAATGATAACAGCGACAATAGCGTCAACATCAATTTTGTTCTCCCAGAACGGACTACGAAAGAAGATTTCATGGAATACCTACTCGCCATGGATCATCTGGGGTTTCGAACACCGGATCAAGTAGCAGCAATGCCCGGCAAATTACTGATGTTCACACGAGGCGCCAAGGAACTCCCCGGTGCTATTATTGAAAGAAACAAAAAGATAATAGAAAAGCTCCCAGATGGTACCGAGCGGATAATGGGAAAGAAGAAAGCAATACAAACATACACACACGAGGCGGTGGACGCGCTGTGTTGGAGACCACCGGCACACGGCGTGAGTGATTTCTTAGAAACAGAACGTGGAGACAAGAGAACGAAAGTGTCGATACAAGATGCCGCAAAATTGAGAGTGACTAACCCACGAGGATATCACCACGGGGTTCCGGATGATGTTAAATTTCGCCATCAAAAAATAGAAAGTCACACGGAGAAAGCGCTAGATAAAATCACAACGGATAACAAACTGGATGGGTTTTTATAATGTTGTCATTTGACCCCGGTATCACACAGTATATAAATACTTAGGGCCCCGCTGGAAAAATTACCATAATTATTTTCCGAGCAAAACCCATCGAAATGGCAAACATCCGCGTCCAGAAGTACGTCTCCGAATTTTCCGGCGGTATCTTCACGCGGAAGACCACCGCGATCAACAACATCAACAAGCACATCGACGATACTATCAAGATTCACAACTTGGCGACCAAGGGGCTCAAGTTCACCGGGGAGAGGTTCTCGAGCCGCGAGGATAATGACAAGTACATCAAAGCCCTCGCCCTCAAAATTCACGAGCTGATCGAGGCGCGCGATCACATGATCTGGACCATGAACCACAAGACAAAATAATCACACACATACCAAAACATCGTGTTCATTTTTAGCGTGTTTATTAATAACCGGGATATTCTATTGCGTGTTACTAGGAGACCCCAAAATAGCTTTGTGAACTTCTTCGCGTGCGCACGGTTCTAGACGGATAAATGTTCCGATTTGGTCCAGATTTGTGTACGATTCCCAGTTTACGTACGGGGTCGTTGGGTCGAATATCTCGGGTTTTCTTTCATATTTTTCGTTCACCCAAAACTCGTTAATGCCAAGACGACCGTGCATTATAAACCCGTTATTTATAAGGATCTCCCTGCACGCATCGTCCTTGGCGGGATTATGAGTATCCATTTCTATACAAATTACGTATATTGGAATATTCCAGTCGATAGATTTCAGAACTTCAAGTTCACCACCTTCCACATCAATGCTCATAAAGTCGATATATGTTGTATTTGCAAATCTCGTTATGTGAGAGAGTGGGATAGTATCAACCTCATAAAATTTTTCATACCCATGCTCTTTGTCAGTATGGTAACAATCTGGGATAGTCTCTACAATACCCGAGCGAGCCCAATGTTCTCTGAACATGAGCTGTTTGACTTCAGTGTGTATCGCGGCTTTCACACGCATGCACCCAGGTCTTGTATGTTCAAGGCGTTCAAAAAAACGTGACGGCTCGATGAGTATACCTGAAAAATTAAGTTCCTCTTCGAGAAATGCTGTGTTACTATACATGATTCCATCAAGGGCACCTACTTCTACGAAAATACCAGATACATTCTTTTTGTTAATAAAATTCTTCAGTACATAGAGATCTTCGCCCTGCTGGGAAAAGAAACGCATCGTATCCTATGAAATACAATGGGGTGTTTGCTAAGTTATTATTTTTATATGATATTTTAGCCTTTTTAAAAACGCCAAAATATGTTTGTCATTTGACCCGGAATCTAAAAGTACTATAAATACCTAGATTTCACATTAAAATGTTATCTAATTAAATAATGCTCTCTATGTCCGCCAAGTCCACCACCATGAGCAACGCACGCGTCGAGGCCTGGATGCAAACTGCCGAAGCGTGCCCCAGTACTGAGGCAGTAATCCAGCACGCAGAAGATGACGGCGAAGAAGAAGTCACCTCGAAGTTTACTCCCATTCCCAAGAAATCTGTCTGGGGAGTTATCAAGGAATTCTTCCAAACTCGCCAGAAATTTGGCCGCTATCCTTTCGGACCGCTTTGATTGTGAAATCAATATCATATCAACACAATAAATTACATAATGTAAATTTATCATGTAACAATCATAAATAAATGCCTCGAAAATGCCCATGTGGAAAACAATCGATGTTCAATGTGCCCGGAGAAACGAAACCGATATGCTGTAAGATTTGTAAGACCGTTGAGATGATCGACGTCGTGAACAATATATGCCCGTGTGGAAGACGCTCGATGTTCAATGTGCCCGGAGAAAAGAAGGGCGTGTGCTGCGTGAAGTGCAAGACAGGTGAGATGGTCGACGTCGTGACCAAGAAATGTCCGTGTGGAAAGCAACCGGTGTTTAACGTGCCCGGAGAAAAGAAGGGCGTGTGCTGCGTGAAGTGCAAGACCGATGACATGTTTGACGTCAAGAACAAGAAATGTCCGTGTGGAAAGAAACCGAGTTTTAATGTGCCAGGTCAAACAAAGGGGGTTTGTTGCGTGAAGTGCAAGACCGATGATATGATCGACGTCACATCAAAGAGATGTCCGTGCGGAAAGCAACCGGTGTATAACATGCTCGGAGAAACAAACGGAGTGTGCTGCTCAAAGTGCAAGACGTCCGAGATGATCGACGTCAAGAGCAAGATATGTCTGGGATACGACAAGCCATGTCCCGTGAGAACGCGCATCACCGATGGTCATGCGTATTGCATGTCGTGCGACCCGAACGATGCCAGACGAAAGCTGTATAAGCGGTTCGAGGAGACATTCTTTGGTTACGTGAAGGACAAGCTCGACGTTCACGAACGAAATTTTACCGTTCCATTTGAACAGAATGAAACATCAAAGAAACGTGCTTTTTTGGATGGCATTGTATTTGGCGACGGAGTCATCGTGTGCCTGGAAGTCGACGAGGACGGACATCAGGATTATGAGTGCGACGAGCATCGAATGCATCTCGTGACGGCGGAGCTGCTCCAGAAGTATCCTGATCACGTCGTGTCATGGGTCCGCGTGAATCCCACGGTCGATGGAAAGACTCAATGGAACGAGACTTCGAAAAAGATCAGAGAGAAACGTTTTGAAGACGCCGTTTTGGAAGTGAACGATATTTTGAAAACACATGATATTCGTGTAGTGTATATAGGATTTGATTGACAGTTATATTCTTCGTATATTGTGTGGGAATATTATGTAAATTACGATTATAAGCATGTTTATGATAACAACCCCCAGGAAAACAGTCTTTGTGTATGAGCACGTATCAATATATATGAAAGTCATGCAATGGGATTTAGAATGACGTAATCCTTTTTAAAAAATGCTAAAATATGATTGTCATTTGACCCGGGCAATTGTTGTTTGCGAAAATACCATAAATACATGGTTTTCGCATGCAAAGGTACCAAATAATTAAAACTATCTTCCCAACTCGGAACATCTAAACACAAACACCCCCACCCCCCAAAGCAAAAGCAAGCATGTCCTTCCACGCATCCGTCATGGCCCTTACCGAGGTTGCACGCACTGAGTATATTTTTGACTGCGAGACTCTTATTTACACGATCGAAAAGCGTGCGACTAGCGCGATTATCGACGCCGCCGCAAACTGCCAGCGCTTTGTGGAAATCGACATCTCTGACCTGGAGGAGGAATTTTACGACGTTATCTACGAACAGAAGTGCGAGGATATTGCCCCCGTGGCGGACAGGCTGTTCACTTCAAGACTTTTTGAGGAGTTTACCATTTCATTTGAAGACGAGCACCGGGGGCTTATCGTTATCTCCTGGTAAATCTTAAAAAATCTTAAAAAATAAAAAGGGATTACGTAATACCTTTTTAAAAAACGCTAATTTACGATTGTCATTTGATCATGGACGAGCCATGTGAGTCACCCGGGCTGAATATTGTTGTATATAACCTGGAAACACATCGCCAAATGTAAAAATGGATCTTACATTTGTGAACAGAGTGATCTTCCCTAACCCCAGGGGGATACTGCGCAATGCAGTGCAAGAATTCACAAAAAATAAGTCTTGCAGATCACTTTATGTGGAGTATTATGCAGGAGGAAAGATACTGCACTTGGAGGTTGTGAGATTTTTTCGAGACGAAATAAATATGGTGGGATATTATCCCCAAGATGATCATCTAGAACACATACACCTAAATGTTGTAGCTGAGAGGATAGAAAAAGATGCTGCTGACATGATTAGATTGAAATATATGACACATAGTTATTTTCATGGTAATGAGGTATATGATGTCCGTGAAGAAGAAGCAATAAAAAAGGCTGTTGTTGATGAGGTAACTGCATATTTGAGTCAAAAATGTGTACTGCCATACATATACGACATGGACTTTATGGACGTCTTTTATATGATTGGAGGAGAGACGAGGTCTATTAATATGAGTCGACCAAACGGGGAGGGTATTGTATCATATTCTCAAAAGTTATACACCCCGGCAGGGGAAAATACAACGGTGACAAATTTACATATTACAGAAATTATACCAAAAATATTACGGGATATGACCGGGGTTGAACAATTATTAGTATTGGAATGGAAATGGTCTGAGAAGAAGGAATATAAATACGATCATTTGATCGCAGAAAAAACCGCGGGGTTCTGGTACCACGCGAAGGAAGAGTTCATCCAGAAAGCATGGGCACCTGAACGTCACATTGATTGGTGTCTTCCGTACGACGAACGAGAAGAATTGTTGAATATATCATATTGACACATCATCTTATAAACTCGTGTACCAAATAATTAAAAGCAATCATGTCTTTCGCCGCAAAGATCCAGAAGTTTTTCGCGAAGCTGACCGCGTGCTACCGTGAGCTCGTGCCGGATCCGTATGAGGGGCATGATAAGCATGCTACGGACCCCTATGGCACCTGCGAGAAAAAGCGTCCTGCAGGTTACGTAATCGGCGGAAATTACGGTGGTTAAATATCTTGAAAGGATAAGAAAAACTTTCTTATTATAAAAAAACGCCAAAAACGGTTTGTCATTTGACCCGGGAAATTGTCGTCTGGGCATTTTACTATAAATACCTGATTTTCGAAGCATTATTTACCAAACAAATCATTTCCCAAAGCAAATCCTTTCTAAAACCCTCAAAGCCCTCAAAACAAAGCAATCATGTCCTCCCAATTTGAGACCTCCATCGCCCGGATGAAAACATCATTTGATGCCATCGCGGCAGCCAAGACACATACCGTGGTTTTGGACGTTGTCCCTAACCGCAAGTCAACTGGCAAGGCCGGTGCCACCACCAAGACAACTACAAAGGTTGTGAAGCCAGTGGAAAATGTTGTGAAGCCGTTTGTGAAGCCGGCGGAGGCGGAATACACCAAGAAGCCTGAGGGGATCCAGGGTGTGATTGCCGAGGAAGTTATCAGTAAGACGACCAAGAAGCCGGCTCCCAAGAAGTCCTCCAAGCTCAAGAAGCTTCTGCACGACAAGGCAACATTCGATTGCTCTGCTTAATCTTATCCAAAAACTTTCTTAAAATTTTAAAAAAATGTAAAAATTGAAGTGTCATTTGACCACGGGCGAATCACGTGAGACACCCCCAACAGGCAAAAATATAAATACCAAAAAATATGCCGAACGTACAAAAAAATAATCATGGAATCCCAGCTCCCCCGCGTGCTATCTGACACGGTCAACCAGGCCTTCGCAAAAACACAGCCACTGCATGTGACGCTCGGGCAGTACACAATCAGTACAAGTGGAACAAGCGGATGCTACCCCTTCTTTTTCACAGTTACGGTGGCTTCAGAGGACATGTCCGCGGATTTCGGTATTTGGCAACCGGACAGGGTCGAGGGTCAGAAGTTCAGACCTCTAGTGAACCAGGGGAACTTTGTGACTAACGGTGGAAAGAATTGTCATACATTTTCACGGCAAATTGCACGTCAACAAATGACAGAAATTGACAGGTACCTGAGGCAAACGTGGGTGTACATTTAAATTTTTTAAAAACAACAAAATAATATTGTCATTTGACCCGGGTTAAAGAAAGAATTGTCATTCACGAAAGTATATAAATACCTGGTTTTGATATCATTTTAATTAAAATAAAAACAAATAATGGCTGATGCACGCGAGCTCCCCCTGTGGTACAACCATGTTTGGCTGGGGTACCTTAACATTAAGAAGTGCCGCAGCAAGCAGGCACCGTTCATTTTTGATCTGAACCACGCGCCTATTTACGTAGATGACTTCTGCCGGCGAACAGGACTCAAAAGAACTACGTGGCGCCAGTCAATCCACGTGGAAAAACCGGACGGAGACATTGTACCAGCACTCCCACTCATCACACCGCCAAACATATTGCACAGTCCAGTACGCCAGGGGCGGCGGCGCCCAACAGCCTCATCACGGAGAGAACGGGCAGCACGCGCACCACCAACAACAACTCAAGCGGCACCACCAACAACAACTCAAGCGGCACCACCGGCACGCCCGACGCCAGTAGAGTATTTCTCTGGGCTGTTTTCTATCGCACGCCCGCCATCCCAAGAGGCACGCGAGGCGGCGCACGAGGCAGCGGCAGCATATTTGGCAGAAGTAGACGCACGCGAAGCAGCACGCATAGCACAAGAAGCACGCCCACCGGCAGCAGAACCGATGATATCATCGCGCGAAATGCATCTGATATCCCTGGCAGATACCGCGGGTCTACCTACCTCTGCGACAAGAGAGGAAAAGGTCTGTGTGATTTGTCACGAGGGCCTCCTATGTGGACAACGTCTGGCGGCCACCGGGTGTGGACATGTGTTCTGTGCTGGTTGTATCAGTATGGGTTTGAGACATCATGATTTTTGTCCAACATGCCGGACTCGGAAGCCAAGTGTCACAGTGCTTTATATTTGAAATAATTACATCATATTGACAAAACGAAGTCATTTAACAAACACAAAAATACAAATGTAAAAAATGGATACACATTTGTGCAATTTTTGCGATAATTTAATAGATACAGTTTGGCTCGGCCACGTCACGTGCGTCAAGAAATTCATCGCCAACGGGGATGATCTGAATATCACAGACATGTGTGGAAGAACCGCCTTGCATTGGGCAGCTGATTTGGGTAAAGAGGAAATCGTAAATATTCTGATCGCTGCCGGAGCAAATCTTAATTGCACGGATACAGGTGGAAGGACACCGCTGGAACTGTCTGTTAATAACCAATCCGATGAATGCTTCAATGCATTCATATCCGCAGGAGCCGACCCGAATATAGCTAACAAACTAGGAATAACGCCATTGCATAAAGCATTACGTCTCAGACGTCACGCGTATATCCAGACGCTTATATATGCTGGGGCAGATCCAAATATCGCAGATAGGCTTGGAGAAACACCACTGCATACTGCCGTGCGTTACGAACGCGATATATGCCTCAAAAAAATTATTGATTCTGGGGCAAATCCTGATGTGGCTGACATTTGCGGAGAAACACCATTGCAATTGGCA
>Ga0164295_10005017_pt1 | contig 10507 bp, 10 predicted proteins | sample GEODES006metaG_FD_111798 | JGI IMG/M metagenome (GOLD analysis project Ga0164295, IMG submission 111798) | Oligotrophic lake water microbial communities from Sparkling Lake, Wisconsin, USA - GEODES006 metaG | ecosystem: Environmental > Aquatic > Freshwater > Lake | place: USA: Sparkling Lake...
CTAGACCACTCATACATTTTTCTGTATGTGGACTGAAGTTGCTCAGGGGCAAGATGTATCAAAACTCCTTTTGAAAATACAAAGTCAAATTTTGTACTTATACTCGCGTCCAAGATGGAACTTTCCACGACATGACACCCAGTTTCAGCCAAAATCACACAGGCCTGCTTATTTATTTCAATTCCAGTAAAATGCGCCTGTGGAGACAGTGTTTGTATTGCCTTAACATTCATTCCAATATTTGCACCAACCTCTAAAAATGTTTGCGGTACAGAATCAATTGAAGAGAATACATCCCTGAAAAAAGCAACATTAGAGGCGAGGAGTTTTGCACTTTGATTACGCAATATATAGGAGTCGCCAAATTCGGTAGCCCAAAACTCCTCTTGGGGGGAATTAAATTTTGAAGTCACCTTGAATCCTTTCCGTACATTTTGGACATACGCTCAGCATAATGCCAGTAATCGAGCGTATCTATATCGACGGCTAATTCTCTTGGTAATTCGAGAATTGTAGATTTACTCGTTAAGCTTGGTATGCCTGATTGCCAAGCAGTTTTTTCTCCCCAATAAAATTACCCGGCGTCATAATAAGCTGGTGGAAAATCTTGGGTTCGTTTTGCCTCAAACCCTGGGAAGCGCATAAAGATCTCTCTGCAAAAATCATGGCCTCGGTGGAGGCTTTGCTTCGGGCTGGAACTGTCGACCCACGGATTAAAAGTCCGTTGCTCTACCGACTGAGCTATAGGCCCCACTGCGTAACACGCTTGCATGTTTAATCTGGCAAGCGTGGCAATTATGCCAAGTTAGTTGAAGTTATGCCAATTTCAGACTGCTGGTGTGACAAAACCGTTACAGATTTCATTCCAAACTGCGCTAGGCGAACGAGATGTGGTTTGTATCAATTTCGGCAGGCGGCAAGCTGATCGCCTTAACATCAAACTTTAACGATGACTCAATACGAGTGCTGGCTGAATGAATTCTAAAGTTTTCGGACTCGGTCGTCTCAAATCTCGCGATCGCCTAGAAGCAGAACCAACCGAATTCCATGAGTGTGTGCGCCAGGAGAGTCTACAAATCGCAATGATGCATTCTGAACGCTACTTCGTAGTCGATAGGACCCAGTCTGTTTAAGAAATTCACGCACGAATCATTTCTCACGTTACTGGATTACCTGCGCTTAGGCGCAATTTAGATAATGTTAAGAATACAAGATCTAGAAACTAACTTGATTTAAATTAGCTTTTCCAAAATTTTATAGTGTTTTGGTGCCAAGAAGATAAAATTATTGCGAAAAGTTTTATCTGGGTGCTGATTCAATTCTGGAGTACTGAATTGACTTTCATCAACAACGCTCAACTTCTGGTTATGGAAGCTATATGCTAGATAACCACCATCCCTCAACAACCTGTAGGTTGAAAGACACTTCTCTCCTGCCATTCGGAATTCAATTTCAACTAAAAGTACTGGAAAGGATTTTAGAATCGTGTTATAACCTCCTATTAGACAATCTAATTCATGACCGTCAATATCAATTTTAATAAATGCACATTCATCCAAATCTAGACTATCAATTGCAAGTGTCTCTATTTCTTGAGCGACACTATTTGGGTAATAGTGCTCCATCGAGACTGCTCCGGATTTCTTGTTGTGTTCATCTAATTCGACATTAATTTGCATCACCGCATTTTTCATGCTTGCAGCTTTTTGGATGAGCCTGACATTAGATTTAGATTTAAATGCTTGACTTAAGTAAGCCATGAAATTAGCCTGAGGTTCAATAAGAATTAATTCCTGGTTCACACCTAACATTCGAGATAACGGCCAGGCATACGTTCCTCTGTTAGCTCCAACATCGATGACTGCACCAGTCTCTTGCACCAAGTACTTGAGGATTTTCATCTCAGGCTCCCGTCCTCCCCCGAAGAGGTGTCGCAGCGGCATACCAAGCCTTGGTGGTAGTTTTCTAGCGAAAAAATTCTTTGCTGACATAAGGTAACCGCTATCCCATCGTCTGAGTTCAATCTACTTTAGATATGGAAGCATCCTACGACAGTGGGCTCTGTCGGGCTCGAACCGTCGACCCACGGATTAAAAGTCCGTTGCTCTACCAACTGAGCTATAGGCCCCACTGTGAAATGCACTTGAATGTCAAATATCTCGAGGTTATCAAGTATGCCAACTTGAGCCATTCTATGCCAAATTGAAGGTGCCTGTGTGACAGATACGCAATAGATCTTTAGCTCCTATTTTTGAGCTCTTCGAACTCGAGGTAGTACTTGTTCCTGGTTGAGATAGAAAGCGTTGCGGATGACCCACTTTTTTCCTAAAAGCCAGGCCGTATTCAAACTTTTTGATTTTCACTAAGTCTTTAACTGTATTTGTGGGGGAATACTTGCGAAATGGCAGAGTCGGACCACTCAAGTATCGGAAAAAGAGATTTTCAAAATGAAATATTCTTTATGTGAGACAATTGCAGATATTACCGTTCGGCAATCATCGCAGTGTCCGAGTTCTAATTATCTAGACAACTTTTGATAAACTTAGCGTTTCTTTTTTGAACAATATCGACGGCTTCTTCACGCCAGTTACTCCCTGCCCTAAAATGGAGAAAGGTTTCATCATATAATTCTGCATAAATCTTGGTTGATTTATTTCTGTCATCTTCCAAGAGGAACTGTCTCACTGCATTGGGTATAACCCCCTTAAAATCATTTACACTCCAATTCAAACTACTAAAATGATTGATAAATCCTAACTCACTATAGAGTCCAGCTTCCTTCATTTTCTCAATCCACCAATGACTTTGGCCGCCAGTATCCACATTTATGCCTCGCACTTTCCCACAATCAAATGAAAAATCTTCAAGGTACTTCAATCTTTGAGGGTCAAACATCAATATCCCATTCCAGTAATACTCTATGTGACGATTAAACTTGCCACTCCTGTGTTGTATCACACCTCTAATTGGGCTAGAAACCAAAGAGTCAATAAGGTTAAACGGTGCTATTGGAAACATATCACTATCCAGAATTAAACAAGGAGTGATTGAATTTTGTATTCTTGCATTAAAGATAAATTGGAGAGTATCCGCAGCACGTTCATTGGAATATCTTGCTTTTGAGACTTTTGTTTTTGGAAAGATTTTCTTCCTGTCGAAGTGCAGCTCCTCCGGCATCATTATTACTTCATCACAATACTCATAGGCTAAATTTTCGGCTTTTTGCCTAAGTTCAGAGTTCCACAAATTCCATGGATTTGGATTTGGGGAAGTATCAATTACTCCAATAAAATTGAAGGTGTGCCGTGAATACCTGTCTAAAAGAAGGCGCTGAACCTTAAGAGCTTCTGGCCAGGCACTTACCGTTGTAATGATGTTCACTTTTTTATTCATAATGACAGAGAAACTATCCTGTTTAAAGCTCTCTCGTAACTATAACCCTCGAGCATTTTCTTACAGCTTTCAGATTTAATTCTTATTTGGCGCAAGTCCAGTCCAAGTGAGTATTCAACAAGTTCTTCGAGATCAGAGATGTGTATGTAATCACTTCCAAATACGTGAGTCATATTTGCATTCGAAATTGGAATTGCACCCGCGGCAATATTTTTGAAAGCCCTACAGGGAATGTATCCACTTTTCTTTTGCCACTCTCCAACAACGGCAGCGCCGATTGCTGATTGATTCACCTTATCAAAAGAGTTTCTTGACGATAGCCCCTCTATGGAAATGCTCCTGGTGCCACCAAGTCTCTTGAATCTTATCCCGTGAGTCTTTAGTGTTGCAGCATAGATAGCTAGTTGTTCTCGATTCCCCTGATGCAATTCGTTATCCCAGATTGCACCAATCCAATTTTCTTTTTTGGACTTAGACCTTTGGGGGGTGAGCCAATCTTCCCTTGGTTCAGGAAGTCCCCAAGGTTGATAAAGAGTCTTTTCTTTCTGATCCCAAAGAGCTATCGTCTCGTCTATTTTTTCTCCTCTTGAATCAGTGGTGAAAACTTGTAAATTCAACTTTTTTGCTACTTCTTGAAAATTTGGATCGTCTACGTTGTGCAGTACATATTTAACTTTATGACTAATCGGCAAGTAATTACAAGCAACACCTGCTGCTAAAACAAAATCTCCAGAACGAATAGACTCGCGATTTATCTCCAAGTCATCCAGCCAAAGTGCTTCGACGTTTAATCTTCTCAGAGTTTCAAAGTAACCTTTATGAATGTACCTGTGGCTATGTCTCGAATTTCTCAAACCCCAAATAATGAATCTCTCGCCAGCCAAGATACCCATTTCGGCATTATAGTTTTATCCACGTCAGAAAATCCACTAATAGGCTCAGGCAGGACCAAACCCACTGCCAACGGATCAATAGTCCTTTGCGCTACCCATGGAACTACAGGCCCCATTACAAAGCAAATTAAAGTCATTAGATTGGCTTCGGAAGTGGCTTAGCTCCTTTACCCTGTGTCATGAAGAGGTCATCTCATAGTGAGGCAGAATATGTTTAAATCCATTGGTGGGTGGGGGTGAAAAATGAAAATAGCAATTTTAATTTCTCCATCGAAACCGGAATCTGGAGGGTCTCATTCATTTATAGAACATTACATTGATGAACTCTGCACTGGCAATCACTTTAAGGAACACGAACTACTTATTATAAACTCTCAGAATTCTGCTACTGAATCTGCATCCAAAAGAATTTCATTTCACGATTTTGTGCCCTCACGCTTGGGCATAAGGCAGTATTTCCGCGATGCTAGAAGCTTCCTACGGCAATATAGGCAAGGTGTTAGAAGTAATCTTTATTTTTCATATCAACATAAGCTCGAACTCTTTTTAAAAGAACTAGGTGTCGATTTTGTTTGGAGTTTAGAACCTTTGACAAGGAGTCTAAGTTTGCCGTATGCAAACACGATTTGGGACTTAAATCACAGAACAACTCCGTGGTTTCCGGAGTTTAATAGAAGCGGAGAATGGGAACTCCGTGAAATGCGTTTTCAGCAAGCAATATCACGTGCTTCATTAAATTTTGTTAGTTGCGAATACACAAGAGAGGAGGTGGAGTACTACTATCGTCCAAGAAGTTCGAGCATTAAAGTAATTCCATTTCCTATGTCAAATGTAACTCCTACTTCCGACTCGCGTCTAGGTGGAACTTTTTTTTATCCAGCTCAGTTTTGGGAACACAAGAATCACAAGATTTTGCTAGATGCAGCCTCAATTGTAAAGCAAGATTGTTTGATTCCAGATTTCAAATTGATATTTTTAGGTAGTGACCAAGGAAACTTTCATTCTGTAAAGAACTATAGAGACGAATTAGGGCTTTCGGATATCGTTGAAATGCCAGGATTTGTCTCAAAAGATCAGTTGCGTGAAATTTACAGCACGGCAACAGCATTGGTTTATCCAAGTTTGCTAGGCCCAGATAATTTACCTCCTTTGGAAGCTATGGCATTTGACTGCCCGAGACTTGTTTCAGATATCGATGGTGCCAGAGGGATTTATGGGGACTACGCGGCCTACTTTGATCCATTTAATGCATCTTCTCTTGCAAGATTAATGCAGAGAATCAGTTCTGGTGAGTTGCTTCATGATAAGCCAACCGAAAGTTTCAAAGTCGAGCACTCGGTAGCTTTAGGGGTTTCTAGAATCGAAGCTGCAATTTTGAAATTACAGCCTTACTTTGATAGTTGGTCCTATAGAATGATTGATAAATCATAAGGAGCGGTATGAGTGTTGAGTACTTTGGGAGAGACAAATGGCCCCAAGCGATTGTAATTCGCAAGGACGAAAAAGTTGATGGGATCTCATTTTATTCTCCGACCGAATTCCCTCAGCAAATCGGATTGATGAGCCGGAGAAAAGGCCATGTTGTTGAGCGTCATTTTCACAATATCGCTCAACGCACTATAGATGTCACTCAAGAAGTTCTTCTGATTCGTAACGGTTCCTGCATAGTTTCTCTATATGATGATCAAGGCGAGATACTTGCTACTATCAAGCTGAGTGAGGGTGATGTGATTCTGTTGGCACACGGAGGGCACGGAATAGAAATGTTAGAAGATACAGAAATTCTTGAAATTAAACAGGGACCTTATTCCGCTCAAGACGATAAGCGGCACTTCTAGTGATTCCTGTGAATCGTCCGCTTATTAGTGAATCTGATAAAAAGGCAGTTTTGCAGGGACTCGAGCAAACCTGGATTTCTGGGGAAACTCCCCCGATTCAAGCACTAGAGAATTCTTTGGCAGCCTACGTAGGGACTGAGTATGCAGTCGCTGTTTCTACAGGAACCACTGCAATAGACTTATCTATTGAATGCCTAGGTCTTTCAAATGCAGATGAATGTATCTTGCCCACATTTACCATCATGTCCACGGTAAACAATTTGTTGCGTAAAAAAGCTAACTTAACTTTAATTGACTGTGACTCGAGCACCTGGAGCATGAGTGGTACCGAGGCTCGTGAAGCTATAACCCATAGGACTAAGTTAGTTTTACCAGTCCATATCTATGGCTTGCCAGTAGAGATGGACGAGTTTCTCCCTGCTGCAAGAGATGTTGGTGCATTTGTATTAGAAGATGCAGCTGAAGCCCTTGGTGTCAAGTACAAGCAAGATCAGTGTGGATCACTTGGCGATGCATCTATTTTTAGTTTTTATGCGAATAAAATAATTACGGGAGGCGAAGGGGGAGCTATTTGCACTAATAGTTCAGAGTTTTACGAAAAATTGAAGTACACCCGTAATTTGTGTTTTGACCCACAAAATAGGTTCATGCACTCAGACCTAGGTTGGAATTTCAGAATGTCCGGGATGGTAGCCGCACTCATACAAAATCAACTTCTAAGAATTGAGAAATTAATTGAAACGAAAAGAGCAATTGCTAATACATATCTAGAAGGGCTCGCAAATCATCCGTGGTTTGATTTTATGCCGCCAAAAACCCTAACTAGCACAAATAATTTTTGGGTATTTCCAGTACTTTTAAATGATAGCTCGAAGCACTCGGCGGAAACTTTCCAGAAAGAAATTAGGGAGAAGGGTATCGAAACTAGACGCTTTTTTATGCCAATTCATTTACAGCCGGTAATGCAAAGTTATGAATTTAAACAAATGAGCGATTTGAGCCAAGCAGAGAATATTTGGAATCGTGGTGTTTATCTGCCGTCAGGCCTCGGAAACACGCAAGAGGAAATCGAAAAGGTTATTGAATGTTGTTGGAGTATGATTTAACACAATAAAGCTTTTCATTCAATCATTGATACGGTTGCTTTGACAAAGAGTCTAAGTAACACACAAGTAGGCAGGCAAATGATACCAAAAATTTTTACGGAACTCCTCTCTAAAAAGGTTCAAGCTAACGCAATTCATAGATCGCCAAGTGGAAGCTTAGTTAAAGCACTGCTGGCCAAATTGTATTTACTTCTAAATTTTATTGTTTCCATTCCTGAGGCAAGGAGATGCCGGAAATATTTGTTTGGAATCATCAATGAGAGGATGAAAAATACGCGAACTTCCGCTTTAGTTCTAGGGAATGGTCCGAGCGCAAAGAAAGTTGAATGGTCTACTGTCTCAAGGCGTAGGCAATCTGGAGATTTGCATGTTTTCACTATGAACTACTTTTTGTTAAACAAAGGCATTTCACCTCTTGATATAGATTATGTAGTGATGTCAGATCCGGGGTGCCTGCCCTCCAGTCAAGATGAACGTACAAAAAACCTTTGGGAAATAATAGAGAATAATGCTGGAACAATTAAAGTGATAACACCCACTGGTTGGCATAAAGTCCTATGTTCAGATTCGAAACTCACGGATACATGTTTACATTTTGATGATAGAAGTCTAGAAACTTTCTCCAGAAATGTCTCTCCGTTGCAGCCACGTGGCTATATAAGTATGACTGCCTTAAAAGCGTTGGCTGTAGCAAATTTTATCGGATATAAGAATATTAGTTTTATTGGCATCGATAATGATTGGTTTCGAGGATTAAAGGTTGATGGTGACAATAGATTGATACAAGAAAGTGTTCACGTTACTTCTGATTACCATAAACCCATAGATTTAACGGAAGAATATCAACTTGGAGTGGGTGATTACTTTTATGATTTAGCTGAAAATTTTCTTTCCTTCAGGCGATGTTTTAGTAATTTGAAACTCATTAATTTAGACAAAGACTCATTAATAGATTTTTTTGAAAAGGACCCAAATTCAGATTTAGTGAAGTTACGACTCGACAAATGAAAAGATTGTGTTACATCTCGCGCTTATACTCTCTGATTAGGGAATATGCGGTTTTGCAAGTCAGAAAATTTGGGATTCGTCAGGTGTCCCACAAAATATCTAAAGCGAAAGGTAAGACCCATCTGGAATACTCTGGCCCATTTTTGAACTGGGCTGAGGCGCGCGATGCCTCAGTTGGTTATGATTCCCCTGTGGTGTTAACAAAGGTGTCAACCGCAGTTAGAATGGTGCTGGAAGGTCACGTGAATTATGAACGTGATGGAACGACATTTAAGAATGTTCCTGAAAAGGACACTCTAAATGGGATTTTGCAAAAGCTGGTTCCTAGCGCCCGAGGAATTATTGATTTTGGTGGAGGCCTAGGAGGAACTTATATTCGGAATCGTGAACTTCTTAATGATTTTAGGATCCCTTATTTCATAATTGAGCAGCCAAAGTTTGTTATTGAGGGTCAAAAAATATGTGATGAGTTTGAATTGCCTATTAAGTTTCTCAGTTTTCCCAATTTCAGTGGGATAAGTGAGAGTCCTATTTTAATTCTTAGTTCTGTGTTGCACTATCTTGAGGATCCTTTAACCGTGTGCACCGAATTACTAAAGCTTCATCCTGAGTGGATTATCATTGACCGTACTCCAATTTCATATGCTGAAACAAATATATACGTCCAGGAAAATGAAGGGTACTATCAACCAAAAGTTAGTTATCCAGCACGGATTATGAATCGAGTGGAGTTCTTGAATCTTTTTTCTGACTACCAAGTGGAATGCGAATGGATTTCAGATTTTGATCCACCGGATCATGTTGGTTTTTTGCTTAAAAAGGGATCTAAGTTATAACTCTAAATTTTGGGCATTGGAGTGATTTCAGAGCAAGCTTTCGTCCACAGGTATTTCAAAAATATCTGACGCAGAACCCAATTCTTGATTCTTCAATATATCAATGTTTGTATTCCTCATTTTCTGATGTGGAGCAGATCGATGTAAATCAATCGTAATCTCAATGAAAATTGCCTTAGGGGCCCCTTTTGTAAATCATTACCCAATAATGAATTGTGGTTCTATCGGCCAGCACTTGAATCTCACCTACCTCGAGCACTCCTAACAACTCTATCCAAGATTGCAGCGGATAACCCATCGCCGTTTGGAATCTGTATAACGAGCTCTGAAAACCCAAGCGCATCTGCTTTTCTCATTACTTTGTATAAGTCCCTTGCAAATATTTCAACCGAATTTGGTGCAGAAATTCGATAAACTCCTTTCGGAGTCGGGTATTGGGACATCGCAAAAAATGCCTGGCCTGATACTGGTATTCGGTTAATAATCACACGTGCCGCCGGTGCATAATGCTTATCAAGTGATCCACTTGTACGGATTAAATCAGTCGAGTCAGCTGGAACAGTTGCTCTAATGTGATTAATCATGGACGCCGTAATGGCTCCCGGACGTGAAATAATTGGTGCGAGCTTTCTACAATCTATGATTGTCGATTCAATGCCGACTTCTGATTGCCCACCGTCAAGAATTAGATCTTCTTGTGACATAAACTTCCCAATTTCTTCAAAGACATCATCTGAAGATGTTGGAGAAACTTGACCAAACCGATTTGCGCTAGGCGCTGCAATTGCAGAATCTGAGATTCTTTCAAACTCTTGAATTAGCGCAAGTGCGATTGGGTCGCTAGGTACGCGCAACCCAACTGTGTCCTGCCCGCCTGTAATGAAATCTCGGACATTTTCGGTTCTCTCCAGAATCAAAGTCATTGGTCCTGGCCAAAAAGCACGCGCAAGATCAATGGCATATTCTGGAATTTCTTTAGCCCACTTCTCCATTTGATTTATAGAGGAGATATGAACAATTAGTGGGTGGTCTGATGGTCTTCCCTTTACCTCATAAATTCTTTTCACTGCTTCAGGATTTCTAGCATCTGCACCCAGTCCGTAAACGGTCTCAGTCGGAAATGCCACTAGGTGGCCAGCCCTTAGGGCTGCAGCGGCTTTACGAATAGTGTCTGCTGTGCAGTTGGAAAAGATTTGAGAGTTGCTCATTAGATTGCTAATTATCCACTAACTTAGGGAAAGATAAAGCCATGAAATCAAACCAACCAATGAAGGTAATACAGATAATTGCCCGCATGAACGTGGGTGGCCCAGCAGTCTTGGTAGCCGATCTCATGCGGAACCTAGATTCATCCAAGTTTGAAACAAGGTTGGTTACCGGTTACTGCGACGAAAATGAGTCCGACTACCTGGACGAGGTCGCAACAGACATTA
>Ga0164295_10005022_pt1 | contig 10501 bp, 9 predicted proteins | sample GEODES006metaG_FD_111798 | JGI IMG/M metagenome (GOLD analysis project Ga0164295, IMG submission 111798) | Oligotrophic lake water microbial communities from Sparkling Lake, Wisconsin, USA - GEODES006 metaG | ecosystem: Environmental > Aquatic > Freshwater > Lake | place: USA: Sparkling Lake...
CCAGATTTGCCCCTCATGTACAATTGCAGTCCAAGTTTTAATTGGCGTAAATATTTGTCCAAGGATGAATGTGAGCAATTTCAAATCGAACTTGGAAAACTTGGGTACAAGTTTTTATTTGTGACTTTGGCAGGATTCCATAGTACCAATTTAGCTACTTTTGAGCTTTCGGAAGCTTATTTGAAATCTGGGATGGGTGGTTACAGTGAATTGCAAGAGCGTGAATTTGCTGCACTCGAGCGCGGATTTACGACTATTAAACATCAATCAGAGGTCGGTGTACAATATTTTGATGCCATTTCTTCCGCGGTTGGAATTTCAAGCACGACGGCCTTGGCTGCATCGACAGAGTCGGAACAATTTTAATAATTTTATTTTTCATCCCAAAAATTTTGTAAATAATTTTGAAAAACTGATGTAAAACTTTTTTTTTCAAAATCAGGTGTAACTTTAAGGACTTGCTTTTTATAATTATTTAAAATTATAGAAAAATAATTCTAACTTTTTGGACGATAGACTTTTTTAAAAACAAAACCAGGAAAACAAATCATGAATACTACTTTCGAGACTTTTGATTTCAATGCCAGCCTTCTTCGCGGTATCATTTCAATGGGTTACACCAACGCCACGGAGATTCAGTGCGAAGCTATTCCAATCATTGGAGAGGGCAAGGACTTGATTGCTCAGTCCCAATCGGGAACTGGAAAGACGGCTTCTTTTGCCATTGGAACAATTCAGAAAGTGAATGGTGACGAGAAGAGCGTCCAGATCCTCGTACTAACGAGCACTCGAGAGCTAGCACTCCAAATTTATGATACCTACAGCAAGCTCTCCCAGTTTATGGGTCTTCGTATTGTCTGCTGCGTCGGAGGAGTGGAAAAGCGAGTCGATAAGAATGCGCTACGAGATGGCGCGCATATCGTCATTGGTACTCCAGGACGCATTGACCAGCTGCAAAAGGAAAAGGCTCTCAATCTTTCGAGTCTTCGAACGCTCGTACTAGATGAGGCCGATGAGATCCTCTCCAAGGATGGGCTTCTGGACAATGTGCAGAGCATCTTCCGCAACGGAGTCCCTTCAGATGCGCAAGTGTGTCTTTTCAGTGCTACAATGACAACTCAAGTGGTAGAAACAGCGGATCGGATTATGAAGGACCCCGTCAAGCTACTGCTTAAGCGCAAGAATGTCGCTGTCAAAGCCATCCGACAGTTTTATATTGAAATGGAGGAGGAACACAAGCTGGAGACTGCGTTGGATCTTGCCGAACAAGTGGCAGCGGAGGGAGCCATCATCTTTTGCAATCACAAGCAAGATGTCGAAAAGCTCTACAAGGCGATGAAAGACCACGGAATCTCTGTAGAAGCGTTTCATTCGGACTTGAGCCAGGGCGATCGTGAACACGCACTGGAAAAGTTTCGCAATTGTCAAGTGCGGTTTTTGATTGGCACGGACGCTCTTGCACGCGGAATTGACATTCAGCATATTTCGCTCGTCATCAATTACAATTATCCTTCCGACTATTCAACTTATATGCATCGCATTGGGAGAGCGGGGCGCTTTGGTCGCAAGGGAGTCGCCATCAACTTTTTGGCACCTCGGGATGAAAAGAGACATTCAGGACTTCAGGATTTTTTTAAGATGGATATCACTCCTTTGCCTGAGAATGTCAATGATTTTGTCTAGTGTAAAATTCCAAAGTGGAGCAATAGATGTCTAGTCAATCCACCCAATAACATTAAATTCCACAAGCCTAGAAATAAAAAGTGGGAAGAAAATTGACACACGGTAATTTGCGAGCGAGGCATTGTCACCCATCGATTGTTTAATAATGAATACACGGCAAAAATCTTTGTGGGCAAAAGCAAAAATAAATAGGTCGGGTAATAAAACAAATTATACCATGTTACTGCTTTTTGAATATATGCAAATAATATACAAGTTCGAATGATTAATATGCCAATAGAAATGATAACTCCACGATATAATGACTCTATATCTTTGTTTACATACAAAATTTTAATCATCCATGCCGTGACAAAGAAAGGAAATAATGTTTCATAAACCGTTACAAAAGACAAGTAATAAGACTGTTTTTCAATTGCTTTGATTTGCCAATATAATTCTCGAAAATAAGAACGGGACCATCGCAATTGTTGATTTAAAAATCTTTGCATTGTTTCTGGTGCTTCGGTAGATGCGCATCCCAAGTTTGTTTGTCTCGCAAAATATCCGCTTGCCAGAACTAAATTTGTTAAATGTCGATCATCGCCAGGTTCACATTTGACAGTTAAAAAACTCTGCGTAATAAATTTTTTCAAAATCAAATCATTAAGAACAGATAGTTTATATATACTAATAGGACCACTGCAACATGTCATACAACCAAAATATGAAGTTGCTCCCCGTTCAATCATAAAGGCGTAACTGTACCTAGCATGAATCATTTTTGGTAAGATACCATCTTGCAAATTAAAAATCGCTAATATCCCTGTTGCACATCCATTGTTGGAATTTGAACGCAAACATTCTTGTAGTCTTACAATACAATTTTCCTCCAATTGCGTATCAGAATCAGAGACCACAACATCAATATTATTTTCTTGATTGGGATAATCATTACGAATTCTTTCAAAACCGTATAACATGGCTCCACGCTTTCCTCTATGACTGATAGAAACGATATCGACCTGATAAGATATTGGAGCAGAATCCAAGATCTCATGTGCTTTGTCATTCATGTATTGATCATCTTCAGAATCTCCATCTATAATTAAATAGACATGGGAAATGTTTTGAGAATTTAAAGTAATGATGGATTTCAAGGCTTTTTCCCAATAATCCATTCTTTCTTGATGTCCTACCATCATTAATACACACTTAAACGGGTTTTCAACAATTGTTTCTAAATTTTCATCCAAAAAAGATCTTGAACTGTTTTTTTTCAACCATCCCTCTTTGGCCATGTTAAAGTAATACTTGTGATTTAGTGCCGAAAATAACAGCTGAGTCAAAAAATATAGAATCATGACAACTCCATATACGGAGATACCAATCAAAAGATCATAATGATAAGATATTGCATATACTCCAAAAAATATACAGCTATAGAGTATTAAAAAAATTGTCTTGAGCATATTTTAAATAGGAGTTTTTTTTATTTAAATCAAGGTTTTGTTGTGTAAATAAATGGAATCAATGCTATATGTAATATTTGAAATTTACCCGGATTTTTATCATTTCTTTTATTACCGTGATATTGCAATATTACACAATGTAAGTAAAAACTTGCGTTCTAAAATGAAAAAAATTATTCAAATGTTGAAAGCAAAATATTATAATTGTGATTATTGCAACTTTAGTGATGTAAATCCTTTACTAATTTATGATTGAAAAACTTGTTTTTCAAGTATTTCTTTCAAGACAAAAGCTTGCTGTACCATAAAATCCTGTTTTTTATCTTTTCGCGATAGAAAGGCTTTAGACAATTTTAATGCCAAGTTTGTTTTTCTTGCGTTTGTTGCTTTTACAATGATTTCCCAGAATTTCTCAAAATCTTCTTTTGATGTTGCAATCGACCAAACAAGTTCATATAAAGTTTGTCCATTTTTGCTCAAAATTTCTTCTAAAAACTTTTCCCAAGTTGGATTTTTCCGATCTGCTACAAGCATATTATATATATTTTCAAAGTTGCTCAATAACATACCAATAACTCTCCTACTTGGAATTTTTCTTCTTGTCGGATCAAGCCATAAATAAGTATTATAATCAACTTTCATTTTGTATTGATCCGGTACAAGGTTTAGAAATTTTTGATGAATAATTTTATGTTGCATTAAATCTCCTTGATAATGAATTGGTTGTATACCGATCCACAATGTTCCAAAATAATGTACAGCAGGAATTCCTCGCGGATATACCCAAAATTTTTTAAGGACTTGAATACTTATTCCAAGATTTCCAAAATAAAATTGATGAGGTAAACATTTATAAACACATTGAAATATTGTTATTCCTAAAGACCACAAATCTTGCTTTTTACATTCTTCAATGGTAAATTCTCTTTTTTTGGCAAAAAGTAATTCCGGTGCAATGTGATACAAACTACCAACTGCTCCTTGACAAGTTGAATACTGACAGGATAATCCGAAATCAAGAATTTTAATTTTTGGTTCCACGACCGTCGTACGAATAAAAATATTTTCCGGTTTTAAATCACGATGGACAATGTTTACACTGTGCATATATTGAATTGCCTCTACTAATTGAGGTAATCCAGCTGCTAAAATTTCATAATAACGCTTATTGTTCTGTTGTATAAAACTACCTAATTCAATCCATCCATCTTCTCGCCAAAGACCCTGCATCGTTAAAAATGATTTTTCCTGAATGTTTTCCAAACCAAAAACATTAATAAAGTTTGGATGAAGGCTCAATTGTTTTAATGACAGAATATCGTATTGATTTTTAAAATTTTTTCCAATTTTAATGGCTTTGTTTTGCTTGGTTCGTACAACACTACCAAAACCACCAGTACCAATTAATTGTCCGTAATGAGACATTTATTATTAATTATTTTTAATTTCTTCATATGTTTCTTGTTCATCGTTATAAACAATATTATTTATTTTCAAATAAGTTTTTTTCATGGCTTTTCGATGAGGATTATTATTCCACCATTGTTCAGCTTCAGCAGCGGAAGTTTTCCCTGTCAAGATTTCCATGACCATATCAAAAGGCATTATTTTTTGGATATTAACATTCCATTTTTCGATTAAGGCATCAATGAGTGGAATATCTTGCTCAATAATAGCAATCCAAACATAAATGGCTTCATATATGGCGCTTAAAGATTTCTTATTCAAGGATTCTTGGCAATAAGGACATTTTTGTGTTTGAAGCTTGCTTAAACATTCAACACAAATTTTATCATTATGCATACAGCCTCCAGTGGTCAAAAGTTCTTCGCTGGCTTTTGTTTGATAACAAATTAAACATTCATTCATTCTTGTTTTTTTTTAAATTTTATAAATTATTCGACACAACAATTTTTTGTTACAAAAACAAAAAATGAAATGAAATTCATTTATATAAAAAAAGTTAAATTAATGATTACGCGTCGTTCTAATAGAAAATTAAAAAGTGCGTTGATTGATACACCAGTGATTCAAAAGTTGAATGATCCTCCAAGTTCGGAGGATTATTCTGATGATTTTGAGGAAGTATCAAATGAAAATGAAGATGATTCTGAAGATAATGAGGAATCGAATGTCGGGGATACTGACGATGCGGTTGCTGATGATGAAGAAGAAGAGGACGATGACGACGACGAAGAGGACGATGATGACGACGAACAAGATGATGCAGAACCTGATGACGACGAACAAGATGATGCAGAACCTGATGACGACGAACAAGATGATGCAGAACCTGAGGACGATGAGGCTGACGATGAAGCCGATGACGATGATGATGCAAAATCAGTGGATTCAGAAGTTAAACCAAAAAAGAAGACAAAAAAGCCAAAGAAGACCGACAAAAAAAAGTCTAAAAAGTTAAAATCAATTCAAATCCAAATTGTTTCCAATCGAGACAAAGGAAAAGAAAAAAGCAAAAAAAAGAAGGAAGAAACAGAAAGCGAAGATACGACAACATCAGAATCTGAAGATGAATCATCATCTGAAGAAGAAGACAATATTGAAGAAGAGTACCTTGAGTGGGTTCCGAAACGAATTCGCAAAGATCCTCGTGCACTTCATAAAGTAAAAGGATGGATTGTTGACATTGAAGACAAAACGATCACGATAGATAAATTACTAAAATGTAAAATTCGCAGCAAATACAAGGCTGAGATTTTTGAATGGATCATGATTTATGAAAATTCAATGCCCTTGTCCGAAGAACGAAAAATGTTGCGCAAACAAATATACAATCTTATGGAAACCTACAAGAAAGAGTATAATGATTACAAAATCCACAAGAAGGAAATCAAAGCCTTTGAGAAAAAGGCCAAAGATTTTAATGAGCTTCACGATATTCAATACCAAATACTCAAGCTCAAGACCGATGAGTCCAACAAGGAAGCCATTTACCGTAAATATATGGAGCTTATGGACAAGGCGGAAGATATGAATGACGAGTTTTACAAGCTTAAAAGTTGGATTCAGCTTTCACTTCAGTTACCTTTTGATAAAGTAAAGGCTTTTCCATCGTATCTATCCGTATCCGACTATTTGGTGAATGTCAAGGCAATTTTTGACCAAGAATTGTACGGTATGGATAAGGTCAAGGAACAATTGTTGCTATTCATTCACGGCAAACTAGTCAATCCTGAAATGAGAGGTTGTTGCCTTGGTCTAGTAGGTGATCCAGGAGTTGGTAAGACATCCATTGCAAGATGTTTAGCCAAGGTGATGGATTTCCCCTTTGAGCAAATTACTTTCGGTGGTGTAAATTCAGCTGAATTTATTCGCGGATTTGATTACACTTATGTAGGATCACGACCTGGAGAAATTGTTCGATGCCTGACACGAATGCAATATAAAAATGGTATATTGTTTTTTGATGAATATGAAAAAATTTCACAGAACAAGGATGTTACTGCCTGTTTGCTTCATATTACTGATTTTACACAAAATAGTACTTTTAGGGATAATTATTTGCACGACCTGAAAATAGATTTGTCAAGCCTTTGGTTTATTTATTCAATGAATGCTCTACCTGAAGATGAGGCTCTCAAGGATCGCATTTTTTGTATCAAGGTAGACGGATACAAGGAAGTCGAAAAAGTTCGTATTTTGGTGGATTATTTGCTTCCCAAACATTTGAAAAATCTTGTAATTGATATTCAAAATATTAAAATCGATGATTTAGTAGCAACCTATTTTATTCGAAAAGTGTGTCCGAACGAAAAGGGTATTCGAACGATGGAAAAACATTTGAAAGACTTGCTGGCAAAAATTAGTTTCTTGGTAACCAATCAACAAACTATCAAGTGTTCCTTTTTACTGCCAAGTAAATTTTTTCCATTGCAATATCCAGTAAAAATTACGGAACAAATCATTGATGTCCTGCTCAAGGATACGCTACCAAATAATTTGGCACATTTGACAATGTACTGTTAATTTTGAAAAATAAGGATAGAATAATAGAATTACCGGTAATTTTTATTATAGTTTTAAATCGTAAGTTTATTGAAAATTGAAGAAACTAAATTATTAAAAATTTATTTTAATATGATTGTATCAGATTTGGAAAATTTGGCTTATTCGATGGCGAAAAAGCGCATATATAATAATAACGATCTTTGGAAGTCAAGTCGAAAAAAAATAAAAAATGTATATTGCCACGCTGCAGTAATATTTCGTGGTAATCCAAAACGAGGTTGTGATATAATGACCTATGGAATGAATATGCATCTCAATATTCCTTATAACAGAACTATACACGCGGAAGCAGATGCCATTCATAGGTTGCCATTGATTCGTGGTTCTAAAAAATTACAACCCATTCATATTTGTGTTATCAAAACAACGAGAACGGGAAAGCTTGGAAATTCAAAACCATGTGTACATTGTATACAACAGATGATTAATGAAGCTCCAAAAAAAGGTTATAAAATTGAGTGGATATATTATTCTAAAAATGACGGCAGTATTGAAAAGTGCAAGCTTAATAAATTTATGGAAACTCAAATTTTGTTTGTTTCTTCTTTTTATAAACATCAATTAGGTTTAGAGCGAGATGGATCTATCGCGGTTTCATAATAAATGCTAGTCTTTGTTCTTGTTTAGTCTGGTTTGGATTCGCGTTTTTTTTAATACATTCTTTATGATTATCCATTTTATAGAAATAAAATATAATATCTACGCAAAAGAAATCGAGTTTTTAACAAATCTTCTCTCAAGCTGCGACTAAAGACAAGATTGATTATAAATCCTTTGCAATTTGCATATAAATCTTTCCCAGCAAGTTGTCTCCTTTTGAAATAGTACGTCCGTGTTGACGCTGCTGGCTCGTAGATCGGGTGTCTTGGAGTCAAAAAATAACTTTTTCATCTGTATATTTGATAAAATTGTAAAAAAATTAAGTTGGCAACATTTTTTTACAATCCGAGCTTTAAAAAAATTTCCACTCTTTTTTTGCACAATAAAGTGTAAATTTATTGATAAATATCGTCTTGGTCTGACTGCGATTGCTGAGTTTCGATCGTTAATGAAAGCTTCTCCATATAAAAAGAGGATGATTTAAAACACTCAATGTCCGTTTGGTTGGCAACTGAATACATCAGCACGACACTATTTCTTAAAACTTTTGTTCCATGTTGAGAATGAATTAATAAATCCTCAAATGTTCCAATATATTTGATTGGATAATTTAAATCATTATAAAAAAACCATTTATCTGCACATCGAAAGAAACAAACATAATGACCAAAGCCGCCTTTCATGCTGGTTCGACATATAATTGAGAATAAAGCTCTTGTAGCGCCTCCTTTTTTAATAATTGGTGTTGGAAATAATTTGAAATCGAGGCTTGCTTGTTCAATATATGTTCTCCTACCAACAATAATAAATAATATCTTTGGTAATTTTTCAATCCAGGTAACAGTCTTTCTTTTTATAAAACTTGCAACAGGTGAATTCAATAACAACGGAGGGTTATATGTTTCTTCTATTGATTGTTTAAGCAAAGATCGCAATTCTGTTACCATATTGCCATTTTTCTTCATTGTTTCAGTTGCCTCGACATTGAAAATTGGACACGTATCATCATTTGCAATATCATTGACTTTTGGTTTCTTATCGGACTTGGATTTATATAAATAGGAAGTACTTTTTACAATTCCTTGATAGTTTTTGGGGAAAGGAAATAATTCAAAAATAGTTCGAATAAAAAGACTGGGATCGTTTTGTAAACCATTGGTGATATCTTCTATAAATTCTCCAACGCAATTATCACCAAGACAGGAATCAAATATATCTGTCAAGTGTGTATTCCAATGTTCCGAACCAATTTTAGAAGTATTCAGAAATTCGAATCGTAATTGAAAAGCCAAATTTCTAAAACATGCTTGTATCTTTGTCAAATTACAATCAGGTCTAGAATTATCAAATACATCTCGTGATATAAAAGTACTATCGATATAATGGTTTCTTTGATAAAATAAACTAAACATTATCGTGTCTTTGTAGCAGGATTGAGAATCATAATGCAAAAATCCAATATTATTTTCTTCTTTTGAACATTTGTGATAGGATTTGTAACATGAATCATACATGTCGTTGAAAGTTTTCTTGTATTTTTCAATATAACGATTTGTTTTTGGGTTAATCATATAACTACTAGGCGTAGAATCTATTGTATTATCAAAAAATTGAGTACATTTTTGTTGATTCATTTATTAAATGACTAAAAAAAATTGATACCGTTATTTATAATTAGAATAATTATAAAATGAAATTAAGACCAATTAGTAATAAGAGCGAAGAGGTTGAATTTTATGATATATTTTATAGTGACAAGAAACCATCATTTTGGCAAAAATTATTTTGGTGTCGTTCCTAGTTCATCAGTAAAGTAATCTCTTCCAATTCTTCGGGTGTATTGACTCCTTTCAAGTATTTTATATTCTCTTTTTGTACAATGGACACAAAAGTATCCGGAATAAAATCAAAAATCTGTGTCAAGTAGAATTCTTTGGAGGCATTATTATCATCCAGTCGGAATAGAAATTGTTGCAAGTCCCTGATACAAAAACAATACAATCCCATATTACAGAGATTATTAGAGGGATCCTTGCAATCTTTATCTTCTTCAATGCGCGCAAGTTTGTTATCGCCGTCAATAATCAATCGACCATAACCTTTTGGATTGTCTAATCTTGCACCCATGATGGTGGTTTGCGAAAAAGATATCAAATCTTGAAGAATGCTTGTTTGGACATTCGGCATATCTGCATTTAATATTAAAAGACGACTGTTTTCTAAAATGTTTTGCATATTAACTTGTTGATATAAACATTGAACTGCATGTCCAGTGCCTTTTGGAATATCTTGAGTAACAAATTCTATTTGTGGAAATAATTCTAAAAGAAAGTTACATTGTGGAATTACTGAAGGATTCATGATAATAAAAACTTTATTAATATTGGACAACCGTAAACACGCTTCCACAATATAAACAATCATTTCCTTATTGTTAATTTTATGCAGAAATTTTGGTACAAGGCTTCTCATTCTTTTTCCTTGTCCACCAGCCATTATGGCAACATTAAGACTCATTTTTTGTTTACACTAAAGCAAGTTTTTTAAATCTCCATTTATGTAAAATTTTTTCCGTATATCCATTTGCTTGATTCAATCCTGAAAAAATTAATTCTTTCGCTGCAAGGAAGGCTAGAGAATTTTCTAAATTGTTAAACATTGGTACATAATTTGTATCCCACAAATTTTGATCATCAACAAAACGAGCCATTTTTTCAAGACTATGATTTACTTGTTCG
>Ga0164295_10005023_pt1 | contig 10499 bp, 2 predicted proteins | sample GEODES006metaG_FD_111798 | JGI IMG/M metagenome (GOLD analysis project Ga0164295, IMG submission 111798) | Oligotrophic lake water microbial communities from Sparkling Lake, Wisconsin, USA - GEODES006 metaG | ecosystem: Environmental > Aquatic > Freshwater > Lake | place: USA: Sparkling Lake...
CATGGCCGTCTTGGTCGAAGGTTTGGGCGAGGTAGGAGGTGTTGGCTGCTGTGCCACCGATGAACCACACTTGGGTCATGGAGCCCACGGTGGAAATGGCAGAAGCCCGATAGCCTTCGAGCTCAAATACCTTGGTGCCATCGGTATTGGTGAGCAGTTGGCTATTGGCCAGGGTGACCGGATCTTTGGTGGTGTCGCCTTCAAACAGCATGAGGCCGGAGCCAGCATCAATCACCTTGTTGACGCCCGAGCTGGCCAGGGTGGCGCCCTTGAAATTGAGCCCCAAGATGCCATCGCCATTGATGTCAACTTGGCGCCAATTATCTGTGTCAGAGTATTCTTTGTGAAGCTCGGTTTCCAGCATCACCACATCCACCTCGCTAAGCTGCGTTGTATTACGCAAGCCAGAGCCGTCTTCTTCAAAGCGCTGGAGCTGATAAACACTATCGCCAGAGACGGGGTCATCACCGCGCAGAATCAGATCAAACTGCCAATGGCCGGTCGTTTCACCAGCGCCAGCGGCAACATAATCAGCATCAAAGCCTACGGCCTTATAGCCTTCAGGTAGGTAGGATGTGATGTAATCATTCCCCCTGGCATCATTGAGGAGCAGGGCGTCGCCTTCGTTTTTGTCGATTAGGGCGCCAGCGCTGCCACTGGTTTCCGCAAACCGTTGGATTTCCATGCTGCCATCGTTGCTATCAATCAGCATCTTGAAGCCGGCATTCACATCGCCCAAGAAGGGATCTTTCACCACAAGGTTGGCGTTGGAAACCAAATTGGCGGTGCCATCAGTGACGGTGAAGGCGAGTTTCACATCGCCGGAGCTGCCAGGCATGTAATCCCATTCACCAGATTTTCCAGCCACCGCCGTGATTTTGCCGCCACCGGAGACCACCTCAACTTTGCTAACCGAGAGGGGATCTCCATCCACGTCGTAGAACGACTTGCCCAGCAATTGGGTTTGGGTGATACGGGTTGGCGTGGTAAGGGGTTGCCAGCCCAGATCCGTGGAGGCAATGCCGTCCTTACGGATCGGCGCATCGTTGCGGCCCTGGATTTCCAGGGTGACCGGCGCCAACACGGTTGCGCCCGATTGGTCTTGATACTCGAAGGTCATCTTTTCAAATGCCGACTCGCCTTCGTCGAGCTTGTCGTATTCGTTATAGGTAACACCTCCCACCGTGAAGTTTTTCTTCGAATCGGCGGCAACTACGCCGGCTGCCAGACCATCGGTGCGGGTGAGGCTAACGCCGGTGGCGCTAAGCGCCGATTTCAAATCGAGCACATCAGTGCTAAGGCCATTTGATCTAATCGAATTGAGGGTGAGCTTGTCGTTGCGATCCACATCAAAGACCTTGCCATCCTTGACTAAATCCAAGGTGGTTGAGGAGAAATCCTCGCCGATGCGATAGGTGATCGGAGCGGCGCTTTTGAGTTCGGGAGCGTCGTTAACACCCGTTACTACCACATCAAGTTGACCCGGCACTACGGCGCCATAGAGATCTTTGACCGAGAAGTTGTAGGAGCTGGTGAGTTTTTCGCCAGCACCAAGAAATTCAAAATCGTTGCCTGGATCAAAGTGGATTTCACCGCCACCTTTGCTCACCGTGAAGCGGCCCCCATTGCTGCCGGTGATATAGGAGGCTGTCGGAGGTGGTTCGTCAAAGCGAATGATGTCACCGCTATCCACATCACTGGCAACGGCGGCGATCGCAATCGAGACATCATTGCCGCCCTCGTTAATGGTCAGGGGTGCAAACGTCTTCAGTATCGGCGCATCATTGATGCCCTTGATGGTTACATCAACGGCGGCGCGATCTGTGTTTGCACCGAAGAGATCCTTGGCGATGTAGGTAAATGTTGCCTGGGTTTGCTGGCCGGCATAGAGGCTGTCGTATTGACCAGCTGAAGTAAAGCTTAATTGACCATTATTTAGGGTAATGGTGCCATCGGCCACGGTGCCCTTGTCGAACGTGGAGATTGTTAGGCGATCGCCGAGGTCAATGTCCGTGTCGTTGGCCAAGAGCAGCCCACTAACGCCGGTCTTGATCTCATCCTCCGTAACCATGAATTGATCCCTGGCCGATACGGGCGCATCATTAACACCGGTTACGGCCACATCAACACGGCCGACGCTCGTGGCGCCAAGCTTATCACTCACCGTGTAGGTAATCGTGTCTATCGCACTGCTGCCCTGGGGTAGGGAATCAAACTTGCCGGCAGCGTTGTAGTAAATGGAGCCATCCTGGCCAATCTCGATTGTGCCCTTGGCGCCTGTGCCAAGCTGGGCTGAAGACACGTGCAGGGCATCTTCGTTGTCTATATCACGGTCATTGGCGGCGGGATTAAAGCGATAGCCCTCATCTTCGCCCAGGGTCACCACATCATTCACCGCCTGGGGCGCATCATTTTTACCGGTCACGGTGATGGTCACATCACCCCGATCGGTGCCACCAAAGCGGTCGGCTACGGTGTAGGAATAGGTTTCGCTGGCCTGTTCGCCATCGTGCAGGTAGTCAAATCCTGAACCGGTGAGGTAGGTCACCTGGCCATTGATCGGATTCAGGGTTGCGGTGCCGCGGTTGCCGGTCGGGTTGCTGACCGAGGTCACCCGGCGGGTGTCGCCCCTGTCCAAATCGGTGTCGTTGCTCGATGGATCAAAGGTGAGTGATCCACCCTGGGCAATGGTGCGCCGATCATCCACGGCCACGGGGGCATCATTAACACCCGTAATCGTGACCTTGACATTGGCTTGATGGGTGTCGCCCTTCTTGTCGGCTACGGTGTAGCTGAAATTGACATCTTCAGAGGTGCCCTCGGCAAGATAATCAAACTTGCCAACCGGGTTGTAAATAACACGGCCGGTGCCAGTCGTAAAGGATAGGGCCCCATTGTTGCTGGCGTTATTGGTAATGCCGGAAACCTTGAGTGCATCGCCATGGTCGACGTCACGGTCGTTGGCCAGCAGCAGGCCGTCGGCCGCCTCGAGGATTTGCTCCTCGGAAATCGTGATGTGATCGTCTGAGGCCACAGGCGCATCATTGCCGCCCGTAATCGTGACCGTGGCTTGACCGCGGTCTGTGGCGCCGAGTTTGTCAGAAACGGTGTAATCAAAGGTTTCTGTGGTCGTTTCGCCCTCGGCTAGGTTGGCGAAGCCGTCCTGGGCGCTATAGCTAACGTTGCCTTCGGCATCGACACTAACCGAACCCTTCGCGCCCGCTCGTCCGGCAACTTGGGTGACCTTGAGGGCATCGTCACGATCGACGTCGGTGTCGTTATCAGTGGGATCGACATTAATGCTGGCACCTTGCCTAACTGCGTAGGTGTCTGGATTGCTTTTGGGGGCATCATTTTTGCCTTCAATCGCAACCGTTACCTGGGAGGTGTCATAGCCGCCATGGCCATCACTCACCTTGTATTCAAAGCTCTCGCTGGCGCTGGCGCCTTGGGGCAGGTCATCGAAGCGACCTGCCGCGTTGTAAATCACCCGGCCGGCTTCAAAAACAACCTGTCCCTTATTCGTACTGGGATTGGTTGGTGCTTCAGCAATGCGCAGCACGTCGCCGCGGTCGACGTCTTTGTCGTTGCTTTCGGGGCGGATCTCAATCGAGCCATCCTCCGAAACCGTTGCCGTGTCTGCGTAGGCGACGGGAGCATCGTTGGCCCCCTTAATCGTGACATTGACCCGGCCCTGGTCCTTAGCATTCAGGCCGTCGGCCACTTCGTAGGTGAAGCTTTCGGTGGCTTCCGCCCCAACGGGTAAATCTTCAAAGGCGCCATTGGGGTTGTATTGCAACTGGCCATTGACCAGGGTGGCTATGCCCCTATTGCCGCCTGGATTGTTGACCGAGACCGTGTTGACCCTGTCGCCCTGGTCCACATCGGGATCGTTGCCCGAGGGATTGAAGAGGAAGGGAGCGTCTTCGTTGACGGTAATGGCGTCATCAACAGCTACCGGGGCGTCATTGACGCCGGTGATCGTGACATCGACCGTGCCAGTGTTGCTGCCACCACGGCCATCCACCGCCGTGTAGGTGATGCTTTCCTGGGCCGTTTGGCCTTGGGCCAGGGAATCAAACTTGCCAATGGCCGTATAGGTCACCTCGCCGGCCTGGTTGACCGTGGCCTCCCCTTTGCTACCGACAGGCTGGGTGACGGCACTGGTGCGCACCGTTTCGCCCTGGTCCGGATCGCTGTCGTTGGCGGCAGGCTTGAAGCTGAGGGCCTGGTCTTCGCTCAGGGTGATCGTGTCATTGGTCACCACGGGCTTGTCGTTCTCGCCAACGATGGTGACATTCACCTGGGCCTGGGATTGGGCCCCTGCCTCGTCTTCCACCGTGTAGGTGAAGTTTTCCGTGGTGGTCTGCCCGGCGGGCAGGTTGTTGAAACGGTTGGCTGCCGTGTAAGTGAGGGTTTGGCCGTTATCGCTAATCGTGACCAGACCCTGGTTGCTCGGCTGGCCAGAAACGCCAACGATCTTGAACGAATCGCCGTGGTCGGGATCGCTGTCGTTGGTGAGGGGATTAAAGGTGCGGGCCTGGTTTTGGTTTAGGGCGATCTGGTCCGGGCGGGCGATCGGGGCATCGTTGACGCCGTTGATCGTCACATCGACCCGGCCCTCGTCGGATCCAGCGTGGCCGTCACTCACCACATAGTTAAAGCTTTCAATGGCGGTTTCACCGCGCGCCAAGGAGTCAAACTTGCCAATCGCCGAGTAGGTGATTTTGCCTTCGACATCCAGGCTGGCCACGCCCAGGTTGCCGGCTGGGTTGAAGACACCAATGGCCCTGAGGGGATCCGAATCAGGGTCACGGTCATTGAGAACGGCGTTGAATTGGAGGGCCGTGTCCTCGTCGAGGATGATGCTGTCCGTGAAGGCGATCGGCAGCTGGTTGGGATTGGCGGGCAGGGCCGCCAGCAGATCTGCAGCCGAACGCAGGTCAATGGTTTGGGCTCCCGTTGGTGCTGAGGCGTTGAAGCCAAAGCCCAGGGAGCCGTTGCCGACGTAGCGGTCGGTCCCGTCCGGGTTGCCGATGCGCAGGTCCTGCACGAACAGGATGCGATTGCCGTCCTCCCCCACCGCTGTGCTGAAGGCGTAGTCGCTGATGGCGCCGCCATAGAGGGCGATGTAGCTGCTGCTGCCTTGGAAGCTGTCGTTGCCGCCGCCACCAATGACGTATTTGGCTGCCGGGCCCGCTCCATAGGCTTCCCCATCCGGTCCGCCGTAGAGGAACGTGCTGCCGCTGGTGATGGGAGTTGTGGCCATCGACCGAAACCTAGAGCGAGGGGGTTGAACTGTTTTGCTGAGGGAAACCTAGCAGCGAATGCGGGCGGCAGAGCACCGCAAAACACTGGTGCTGCAAGGGTTCTCAGGGAACATGTTCGTATAGACGGCAAGTCCTGCTCGGACCGCCTCAAGGGCCTGATGCGGCCAAAATGTCTGTCGCCCCTAGCGATCTATCGAGCAATACAAACGGGCCGAAAACGACGAATCCGTATTGCTAGCCAGGGTTAACTTCAAAAAACCGTTGCGCAAAGCGACCATTGCAAGCTTGATCGATAAGCAATGCTAATCGCGAATGTTTGTCCGTTCCGCCGTCAATACGGGGAGCCATTCCCGCCCGTGAAAGTTTAGTTCTACCAGTTAGTTAGGCCTGGTTGGTCGGCAATACGGGAGCAATACGGCCCGCCGTCAAGCAATACGTATCTAGACAGGAAAGTGACCTTCTTCTTGCCAAGTTGTTGGTGTGTTGCAGTCCTAAAGTGGACTATAAGCCCAGTCATGGCAAGGGGTTTGCCTGGCTGATCGAAATGGATGTCCTGCCAACCACTGGCAAATCGCCCGGCTTCGATGTATTGCCCTATCAATCATGCTCCCGGCAAGGAATGCGATTGAGAAAGGTAGGCAAAGGGCCTAGGTTCTCCCTATCCCAATCGCGGCATGGCGATGGCCGACGATCTCAACCTGTTCGAACTCGACGAGGACAGCCTGGCTGACCTGGTCCCAGCCCAGCGCTCTAGGGCTGTGTCCAGTTCCCAAGCCGTGGAGCTGAGCAAGGCGATCACGGTGGGCGGCCGCATCGACCTGAGTGCCGATGCCGAGGCTGAGGCCGTCGCCCTCGGCCTCCACCAGGGCGATGCCTATACCAATGAAGTGCTGGCCCAGGCCCATGCCCTCGGCGTCGGCGTCCATCAAGACTCCGTTTGGGATCCATCCCTCTTCACCGCCGACCCGGACGGGCTGCTGCAAATCACCGGCGGCATGGGCGGTTCGATCAGCGTCGAAGCCGCCGCAACGAGCAGCTCCGACTACGACGAAATCACCCTGTCCACCGCCGCCAGGGCCAGCGGCTGGGACGACGGCAACCTCACCTTCACCAGCTCCGCGCCCCTGGTGGTGGATGCCAAGGCTGATGCCCTCACCAACGCCCTAGGGACGGGGGATCGCACCGACACCCAAGCGGTGGCCTATGGCATCGATGGCGGCATGGGTGAGGATCTCAACCACACGGTGACGATCAATGCCAATCTGGAGGCCGATGCCCTAGCCCATGCCCAGCTCAGCGGCAGCGGCGACCAGGCCCTGATTCAAAACCTCACGGCCGATGCGATCGGCATCAACCAGGCCGAGGTGAAGATCAGTGGCACAGGTTTTGTCGATTCCACGGGTTCCGCCACCCTCGTGGTCGATCACTCCAGCGCGCTGATGGATGGGCCAACCCATGGCCTGCATGCGGTGGGCTACGGCGTCTATGGCTCCACCATCGTTGGCGATGGCAATGGTGATACGGACATCCTTGGCCGGGGCTTGGTGGATGCCGACTTCGGCCAGTGGGCTGGCTTCACCGGCAAGGAGCTGGATCAGTTTGTGGCCATGGGCTTTAACGACAGCAACGTGATCCTCGGCAAGGGCGACGACCGGGTGCTTGGCGTGGCCACCCAGAACATCACCCTGGCAGACGATTTTGATACCAGCGGCACTGGCGCCACCGCCTTAAGCCAAACCCTCAAGCAATCGGCCGGTATCTACAAATCTGCCATCAATACGGGCTCCGGCTCCGACGTGGTGGAAGGCCGGGTGGAAGGCTCGGGCGTGTTGGATGACACCCGCGGCATCGTCGAATCGTTCATTGATACCGGCACGGGCGATGACATCGTGCGCGGCTCCATCCGCGAAAGTGTTGTGCATGGCGGCTCCGGCGATGACCGGGTGGAGATCGACCAGGGCTATGGATCGATCATTGATGGTGGTAGCGGCGACGACCGCATCGCCATTGAGGGGATTTCCCTCGACATGCAATTGTTTGGCGGCACCGGTGAAGACATCATCATTGCCGGCACGGGCAATGACACCCTCAGTGGTGGCACCGGCTCCGATGTGCTGCGCGGTGGCAGGGGAGCCGATGATTTCGTCTTTGATGTGAGTAGCTTTGGCCGGGGCACGGACCTGATTAGTGATTTCAACCGTGTCGAAGGCGATAAAATCCAACTTGCCAGTGCCATTACGGGCATCAACAAGGGGGCCACGGCGTCGTTTATGACGGCGGCGATGGCCGAAACCACGAACAAAAGCACGGCCTTCATTTACGACACCCTCGAAAATATCCAGGGCCAGAGCACCAGCTCGGTGCACATGGCCTATGCTTCCGACCAAGGTGCCCTGATGTTCGACGAAGACGGCGATTGGACCCAAGGCAGCACGGTATTGGCAGTGGTGCGCAGCCCGGCCGGCCAAGGTGGGCTCAAGGCCTCCGATCTGGAATTTGTGTAAGTGGGGCCATGGGCCTGGTTGCCGGCTGCACCGTTGCGATCGAGCCCTGGCAACCGCCGCCGGAATCCCCTGAAGCCCAGCAAGCCTGGCAGAAGGCCAAGTTGGCCTCGCCCAAGGACGAATGGCTATTCATTGAAAGTCAATTTGTCGAATGGGGGCTGATCCCCCCCGATCCGCCCAAGCCCAGCCTGGGCGGCAATGATTTCAACGCTGGTGAAGTGCCCAGACCCCAGCAGGCCCTCATGCAACAGGAGGAGGATCCGGAAATGGAGACCCCGGCGAACTGGAGTCCCTTAAGTCGCCGCCAACTGTTTATCTATTTGCAGAAGCCCGTTCGCCAGGGCCCTTGGAGCCGCTTCCAACTCGGCTGGCTGGCCCGCACCAAGGAGCAATGGTCCAAGCGATTGGAATTGAACGCACCGATGCGGGTGCGCTGTGAGGGAGCCAAGCCCGCAGGTGTCGAGGTTCTGGAGTCGGACCAATTCAGGCCGCTGGCGATCAATGCCGGCCTCGATGGCTCCGAAAATGGCAGCGCCAACCTGCAAGCGCTGCTCCCCGAGCTCACCGCCTGGATCTGCCGCCAGCGGGAGGCCACCGCTCAAGAGGCCCTCAAGCCCCTGGTGGTGGAGCGATAACGAACGCTGATCGTACCGCCAGGCTTCGATTGCACCGATCCTGGTGGCTGGTGCTTGAGCTGCCCCGGGCCGGCCTGGTCGTGGTCAAAACAGGCGAGTTGATGGACAGGCTGGCCGTGAATGTTCTGGTTTAACTGGTATAGAGAGCAGCGATACGAGCCGCTTGCTTGCGTATCTCTCCTGGTCTTGGCTGGGCCGGTTGTGTTTGAAACGCATACATATCAACGGCGCTAGCCATACGGCTCGTCTACACCAATTCAGTCAAATGCGTGTTGTCACAAGGGCTCGGGGCAGGCCATGCTCAGCGCATTGATTCAATTGCGCGGCTGGCCATGGCTACCCAAACAATCGGCGCCCGCTTTGACAGCTACGACCTCTACAGCCTGCTGAAGGGGGCCGCGCCCTCCTCAGGCGCCACGATCCAGCTTGATCTGGATCCACCGGTGAGCTTGGGCTTCAGCCCGGCTGAAAACGGCACGCTCCAATGGCTTAATCCCACCAGCCAAGGCTGGGAAAACGTTGACCCCAACCTGGGGAGCCAGCCCTCGATCAAGGTTGGGGCCGATGGGGCGGGAGATCTTCGGTTTATTCCAACGGCGGAAGCCTTTCGCTTGAGTAGCGATGGTCCGCCGCTCACCATTGCCCAGGTCAGCCAGGCTTCGGCGACGCCGCCATCCAGCCCGCCGCCGTCCGTTGATCTCACCATCAACAGTGGGGCTTCCTTCTCCTATTCCTCCGGACAGGCGATCGGCCTCAATGGGGTGAACGCCGATGTGGGCGGCGACCTCTCCGTGCAGGTGCCCGTTTTGGGCGCCATGAGTGTGTCCAGCGCAAGTGTCTCGGACAATTCCGTCGCCCTGGCCGATGGAACCAGCTTCGGTGGCGTGCTCGGCAAGGCTTCGATTCTCGCCAATCCCGACACCGTCTTCCGCAGCGGCGCCGACCTCTCGGTGCTGGCCGATGTGAAGACCACGATCAGCGCCGCCGCCAGCACCAACGTCGACATCGCCAGCGACTACGCCGATGCCGATGCCCATACCCGCGTTGGCATCAAGTTGCCGCCGGGGGGCTCGGGCTACGTGGCCCCCGTCCAGGGGGGCTTCGGCATCATGAATATGGACATGATCGCCGGTGGCGATGCCACGGTACGCGGTACCACCGACATCGGCGCCCAGACCAGTAGCGATAGCACCACTGGACGGGCCCGCTCCACTACCGAAATTGGGGCTGTGGCTGGTGTGGGTGACACCGCGATCGAGGCCGCCGCCGACCTCAGCCTCAAGGGGATTGCTGGGGCCAATTTGCGCACCGATGCCCATTCGGCCATGGGTTCGGCCGAATCCTTCACCAGCCTGGAGAGCCTCCGGGGCATTTTTAGCGATGCGACGGCTACCTCCTCCACTACTGCCACCGCCAACAACCCAGGTTTTGGGAGCCATACGGTGGCCCCCTACTTGGCGGGTGGCGATCTGGCGGTCACCGCGGGGGTGAATCTCGTGGCCCAGACCAGCGCCAGCGTGGTGGGTGATGGCCGCGGTGATGCCTTTGAAAGCCCAGCCCAGTTCCAACGGGGTGACAGCGCCACCGCCATTGCCGAATTGGGCCACGCCTATGGCCTGGCCAGCAACGCCGATGGTGGCCTGTTGATGGATGCCGCCGGCCGGATCGACCTCACGATCGCCTCCAAGGCTGTGATGTTGACCCAGGCCGATGCGATTTCCGGCCATGCCACGGCCATCAGCGACATCCTCAGCAACAACGGCGCCGTGAATGCCAGGCTCGATGCGGGCGATAGCGGCTCGATCAAGGCCGGCTCCACCACCCTGTTTGAAACCACGGCCCACACGATCGTCGGCGATAGCCTGGCCCAGGGCACGGCCCTCGACACCGTGGCCATTGGCGCTGCGATGTTCGATTTCGCCGGCCTGGGCGGCATCGTCGATGCCAATGCCCTGAGCAGTGGCAAGGTGAAGGCCGTGAGCACCACCGGCGAAGCTTCCGCCAGCCTTAACAGCAGCGCAGGCGGGATCCAGGCCCAAACCGCCAACGCTGACTGGCTCGCCAATCCTTTCCCTGGCAGCAGTTTTACC
>Ga0164295_10005024_pt1 | contig 10498 bp, 4 predicted proteins | sample GEODES006metaG_FD_111798 | JGI IMG/M metagenome (GOLD analysis project Ga0164295, IMG submission 111798) | Oligotrophic lake water microbial communities from Sparkling Lake, Wisconsin, USA - GEODES006 metaG | ecosystem: Environmental > Aquatic > Freshwater > Lake | place: USA: Sparkling Lake...
CCTTCACTACCTTGCATTGTCATGCTTGGATATTCAACTTCACCATCCATATCAACCATATCTTCGTTATACTTAAATGAGGCTGACGCTGGATAAGTTTCTTCTTCTGAAGCAACCTTCATGAGAATTTCTTCTCTTTCTGCCCTTCTCAAAAGAGCTTCTCTCTGTGCCTTGCGCTCAGCCAATGCTTGTTTAGTCATTGATCTAACCTCGTTGCTTTTTTTTATAAATTGGTTTTCATTGTCTTCGTCATCATCTGATTCATCTTCAAAATCCATATCATCATCATCGTTAAAATGAGTGACATCTTCATCATCATCTTCATCAGAATCATCATCTCCGCCAAGAAGATTATCTAGCGCCTTTTGCACAGCTTTTTGTGCTTGGTCAACCATATCAGCGGGAACTTCAATCTCAAAAGTGGCGACATCATCACTATCTTCTACTTCGTCTTCGTCATCCATATCTTCATCAGACATGTCATCGTCATCTACATCTTCTGAATCCTCATCACTCTCAAAGTGATGAAATTCCATATCATCTTTTTCATCATCAGATTCATCATTTGCGAAGTCAACAGTCTCTTTGCCATGGTCAAGGTCTAAATTTGAAACATCAAGACCAGCTTGTCTTGCAATGTTAGGTAGGTACTTTGCTCTAATTGCTTTTGCGACAACGACAGCTTCGTTTGTATTCAAAGATGCTGTCTTTTCCATGTCGGAAGCACAGTTCAAAAGATCTTCCTTATCAGTTGCATTAATTTCAGCTAATCTCATTGCTGCAAATCTTTCCTGATTGGCTTTATTCGAATTTTTATTCATTTTTATGCTGCTTCCCTTAATAAAATAAAATCTTTTATCAAAGTTTCAATCTATATTCAATTATCAAATTGAATGAAAGAATCTATCAATTAGTTATATATTAACTTTTTTTTATCTTCTAGATAAATTGTTTTTACACCTTTTTTAAAGAAATAGTGAGGGCAAATTTCCCTCACTATTTTGAGTACTAATCTATCCAAGTAATGGATACATCAAGCTTTGATGGATCTTTCTTGGATGCTTGTACAGTTGTTCTTGAATAATTTCCACACTTGTAGCAGAATGTATTATTCTTGACCTTATGTGCCTCTCTATCGCCGCAGGATGGACAAACCATGCCAACAGGAAGCATCGACTCAACAGTCCTATCAAATGACGGTAAAGCAGTCTTCAAATAAAGATCAGAGTCAACGGTAGCTGACAATCTCACCATTGTTCTGATATCAGAAGCAACTGGACCCATTCCTGGAGCAGCCGGGGCAGGAGCTGGTAATTCTGCAGGAGCAGTTGCAGCACCCAATCCCATATCAAGTCCAAGACCCATTGAATCTTCTTCAGGTGAAGACTTGCCCTTATCACCCATTGAAATTAATTCAATTTGTTGAAGAATTTTGTATGTAGTTCCACAACTTTGACAGTCTGCATTTGATTCAGAAATATTTACATCATCAGCACCACAAACTGGGCAAACAGAACCCCAAGGTTTCTTTTCACCAGGTTCTGTCATTGCATCCATATCCGCAGACTCATTCATATCAGCTCCACCAGTAAGTGAAGAAATTCCTAAATCACCACCAGCAGGAGCACCACCGCCACCCATACCTGGATCAACTGGACCAGCAGCTGGGCCTTGAGGAGCAGGAGCACCCATACCGGGAACAGCTTGTGCATATTTAGCTAAAATACCATCTCTTCTAGACTTTCTAGCTAATCTTGCACCTTCTGTCATTATGACTGGCATTTCTGAGCTATCTTCAGCATTCATTTCAATAGATTCTTCATCAGTTTTAAAAGTTTTCGAAGAAGATGTAGAAACTGTTGCTGTTACATCACCATTTTCAGAAACAATTAAGTCTGTAAATGAGAATGTTCCTGGGTCAACTTGGAATCCGTGTCCTTGAAGAACTTCAATAGCTTTTTGTTTGAATGTTTCATCAAAATTGCTATCGCTTGGTTTTGTACCGTTTAAATCTTCAGCTCTACACATAAATCTAATGCAGTCAGACTTACTTTGAGTAACAGTCATACCGGCTGTTCTCTCAGAAGCAACAACAGCTTTAGCAACCAATTTTTCTGCAACTTCAAATTCTTCACAGAGTCTTTTTGCAGCTTTAGCAATTCTTCTAGAGCTAATTCCAAAGTTTGTTGAGTAATCTGCTAACCAACCAACTACATTGTCAGAAACATTTTTTGTAGATGCGGTCTTGACACCCCAGAATTCTCTTCTTGCTCTAGCTCTCAATCTACCGTCAGTTGCAGTAGCTGTTTTAGCTCTGTCAATAGCAGCCATCAATTGCTTCTCTGGCATTGCTTCAACAGAATCAACTACTTCGTCAGGAGTTGTACCAGTTTCTTTAGATGACATTGCCATAGCAGAAATTGCAGACTTAAGGTCGTCTTTAGAGATAAGATCTACGTCAGCATCTACAGCAGACATAAGTGCAGACTTGAGTTCTTCATTCTTTGATGGTGAAGTTTCAACATCTAAACCTTCTTCAGGAACAGATGCTTGACCCATAAGAAGTTCAGCGATTCTTGAAACGCCTTCTTTGGTCATTTCACCTTCTTCCACTGCAACTGAAAGCGCATCAGCAAGATCTCTAGCGGTAATTTCAGAAGTTACAGCAGCTCCTAATTGCTTTATGACAGCAGAAACTGAATTTTCTGGTGAAGCATCTCCACCAAAGAAATCTACCTTTTCTGCTTTGTCTGCTTCCATTTCTGTTCCAGCAGCAGCAGTTCCAATCATTTCAGGAAGCATTGGCTCTTCAGATAATGTTTGTGCAACACGAAGGATTGTTTTAGGAGTTTCGAGTGAAGAAATAACAGCCTTACCTAATGCAGTAATAGTTGCTGTCATAATTTCATTTGCACTAGCAGATCCTTCTGTACGATGATTTGACAATTGCTTTTCTAAAACTTCAGTAGGAACACCGTGAGTAACTTCATCAACTAATTGAGTTAAAGACTTACGAACTTCTTGATCCTTTACTCTTCTGCCATAAAGTCCAGCGTCTCCAAGAAGAATTTCTGTTACACAATCTTGACTTGCACCTGTTTGCTTAGGCTCTAATTGTTTCTCACGAACTTCATTTACAGTGCCAGTGTTCTTTGATTTAACACCTTCATATAAATTATTATATGACTCACCGCTTCTAACTTCATTGAGTTGGCTTTCTCTGTCATCAAGTCTTTCTTTTACATCAAGTAAAGCAGTCTTGACAAAATGTGAGTAGTCCTTAAGCAATTCAGCAGCAACTCTTGTTCCTTGTCCATTTTCCATCAAACCAAGTTGGTTTTCATTTAGGATAGGTTCCCAAGTAGTTCTTTTTCCATTTGTGTAACCTGTGATTGAACCATCAGTAGAAAGAACAACTCTATTACCTGCATTATCCTCGACTTTAAAATCGATTGTAACTGCAGCAGCAAGTTTTTTTCTTTGCTCTGATGCAATCTTTGCAAAGTGATCCATTTGATTTCTGCTCCCCGCCACAAAAGGCGTATTTGTTTTTATATTTTTGCTTCTCTCATTAGCAACTCTAATGACATTATCAATACTTTTTTGAATTTCAGCATTGTTGTTTAAATTTTCTTTTAAATTTAATATGCTTTGTGAAAAATTCAAAATTCTATTGGAAGATGAACCTTTTTGAGTACTGGCAAAAACTTCTCTTTTACCGTCTCTTGAAGCCCAGACCAAATTGTGATTGCTAGAGGCTAAAGCAACACCGCCTCCAACTTGACTACCTTGATCTCCAGAATAGGTAAGGTCCATTACCTTGCCTACAGATTCAGTTGGTGCATAATTAGCTAGACCAACATTTGCATTCATTGGAGAAGCTTGTGGCGCTTGTCCTTGTTGCATATTTTGAGGTTGATTGATTTGTTGTGGTCTTTGTCCACTGCCAACATCAACGCCATCGTCAATCATATCTTGCATGGTGGATTGAAGTTCTGCCATTGATTTGGTGATTTTACCAACGTGTCCCAAATCAACATTATCTTTTCTTGCAAACATATTCATCACTGCAACTTCCAAGAAGTTTAATGATAAATTGATCAAGTCAAGAATATTTAATCCAGATGCAGGATCAATACCAAGTGCTGTCAATACTGCAGAAACAGTTGAATTTTGATTTGCTCCTGCTCCAGCCAATAAAGGTCCACCAACAAGAGTGCCAGCTTGTTGAGCTAATCTCACTGCAGTTTTGGCTGTAGAATTTGCTACTCTTAAACAATTTTCGTATTCTGATCTAACTTCTGATTCTTGTGGAGATTCTTGTAATGCTAAAACGATATTTGCAGAAATCTCGTTTGCTTTCTTTTCCAAATTCATTGCAGCATCTAAAACATCATCAACATCATAAATTTCTTGAATTTCGCAGGATTCAAAAGCACCATCGCCCACGCAGCTTAATTCAATGAACTTGACTCCATAGTTTTTTTCATATGCTTTTTTGCCAGACTCAGGATGAGTCTTGCCTTTGTATTTCTTAAGGTGTTCACAGTAATCTTTTTCAGTGTATGCCTTATTACTACAAATAGAACAGACACCCCATTCAACACTTGCACCCATTGAAACATCGTGAATTACACCAGTACGAATGTTTCTAGCAATATCAGGATAAGCTTCTTCATCTACAAAGAATGTACAGTAAACGCAATCTTCTTTTTCGTCCCACTCTGCGTAAACAACCATACCTTTAGCTTGTTCAATATCGTCATTCTTATGGTTGGTGTAAATGGGAACACCTTCGAAAGTTTTGTAAGCTGGAATTTTTTGTCCTTTGATTTCAGCTTCTTTAAGGAGTTCTTCTCTTGAAAATAAGTCTCCGTTAGCATTTACAACATCTGCATCAATTGCTCTGGCTCTAACCCATAAAAGCTTTGCACCTTTACGAGATTGCATTTCTTTAACAATGTCAAAATCTTTGTATTTTTCTAGGACTTCTTTTGGATCAGCATAAAGAGATTGCAAACCAATTTTGGCTGCTTCTCTCATATCTGAAGATGCAGTTTTAATGATATAATCTCTAGCTATATTACGGTCATTTTCGTTGAGAAAGCTATTTATTGTAATAGCTCCTCCTTTTGCAACCTTGTACATATATTAAATCCTTAGTTTCAATCCACATCCAATCATAAGGTTGAATGAAAAGTTATCATTAGCTTTTGTTCTATTTCAAGCGTTAGAAAACCTGTAAAATTAAAACCCGTCGATTTCGACGGGTTTATTGTACAGTGACAAACTATTCTTCAATTATAAGTATTCCGAATTACCCTCACTCATACCTGTGCGTTTCTTGATTGCTTTTATCAAAACATTAAGACAATCTTGTGGATGATCATTGATTTCTTTGTCTGTAAATCTAACTATAATCCATCCATTTGCAGCTAATTCAGAATCTCTACGTTTATCTTTTGCAATTTTATCTGGGTTATTATGCCAAATTTCCCCATCTGCTTCTATGCCAATTTTCAAGTTAGGAATTGCAGCATCTAATTGATAATCGCCTGTTGGACCAGCAGAATATTGAGCATATAAAGGATATGGCATATTTAAAGACATCGTCAATCCATACAATTTTTTTTCTAGACCAGTAAACATTTTTGGCTGTTGTGAAATGTCTACTTTCTTTTTTGCATATTTTTTGATAGCTTCATTTTCATTGCTAGCAAATTGATATATTTCTTCAAGAGCATAATTATTTAGAGGATGAGAATTATCTCCTCCACATAATGGAGTTTGTATTGAGCCAAATAATCCATCATATTCACTTGGAAGAGGGCCAAGAGAACCTCTACCAGTTACTGGAGTTAAAGACATCAAGAAATATTCGTGAGCAGCAGACTTAATTCTTTTACTAGCGGTTCTTACACCAGAATTTTTTGCATCAATTCTTTCATTATAGATTTCATTTATTGCTGCACTTGCTAATTTATAATTTTTAGTCATAACCGCTGCAGTAGGTGCGGGAGCAGGAGCACCACCTGGAACTGGAGGAATCCCACCAGGAACAGGAGCGCCACCACCAACTGAAAGATCAGCAGCAGGAGGTGCACCCATTCCTCCAGATGCATCAGCAGCTCCACCACCAAATCCTTGTCCAGTAACTCCACCACTTTGGAAACTCAAAGAAACATTTGGAGTGCCAAAACTTTGATCATTCATAAAGTTAGCACCTTGCTCAAATCTCAATCTTTCAATTTCTTGATCAGAATCTAATCCAAAAGCCTCAATAAGTGAAACATTTGAAATAACGCCATTTTGATTAGCAGTAACAAGCATTTGGAGCTTGCCAGTATCATCACGTAATTGAAGATCATCAAATTTAATCTTAGGATAAACTATTTCATCCTGACCTCTTTCGCCTTCAATTACAAAACCATTCCATTTGGCAACTGGCATAAAAACATTTTGTTCAATCCAGTGTGCAACTTCTCTACGGAATGTTTCTAATCTTTGAGCCATTGCAAGAAGACCAACTTGAGCATTTCCATAAGTTGGACCCTCGCCATTAAGAAGGGCTTTGTTGAGCATAACACCATCTAAAATTTCTTGCTCAATTAATTCAAATTCACCAGTAAGAGGATGAATTTTACCTGTAGCTCCATACCATTCAAGATCAAAGTTATGGTGAGTTACGAGTGTTAAGTTTGGATCATTAGCAATAGATGCCAACTCATCTTGAACATTGTCAATATCTTCTTGAGATGCTGGTCTTGTGTCACTACCAATCTTGACTACCTTAATTGGCAAGATAAGACGTTCAGCAATCATATATTGAGCTTGACGTAATTTATCTTTGTAAGTCAAGATTGGAAACAATGGTCTGATCATAGAAATTCCATAATCTTCCCAAGGGTTTGATCCATATTTAAAATGATGAATAGAAATTGGATTAAGCTTGATAGGATTTCCCTGAATAATCATCTTTTTGATATTGTCAGGAATCTTGTCATAGACTTCTTTAGGATGTCTTTCATTTACAATTCTAATTTCTTCTGCAGATGGTCGATAAGCATAACTGCCAGCTTGATCAATCATTCCTGGGCTTTTAATTACAGAATCTGGATTAAGAATTGAAATTGATTTCCAAGTAGCTCCATCGTGTTCGCATTCTTGATTTTTATCATCGTCCCAGTTTGATCCTTGGCAATGTGGACAATCAAGAGAAAGCAAAACAAATGAATCACCAAGTAAGTGATAAGTTTTGGAAATCTCAGGAAGCCATTTTTGAAAGTTTAATGATTCTACTAATTTTTCAAAATAGTCTTTTACGTAAGAAGATGAACATTCTAATTTCCAACCAGAGAAAGGATAGTTGGTGTAAAAATTGACAGCTGCAGCAATTTTTGGTTCGTTGTTTCTCCACCAGTTAGCCCAAAGATAAACTTCACGACGAGCATTTGGAATTTGAAAAGATGATGGAGTTAAAAAAGGCGAATAGAAATTAGGAGATGTAGTAACAGTATTCATGCTTGCAGTTCTTGTTACGCCTGGTCCCAAACCTAGACCAATTCTACTGCTTGCATAATTTCTATTTACAGTTGTTGAAGTTGAGCTTGCTCCCGAAACTTGTGTTGCTGCTGTTCTAATAGCAGAAGCCAATGATGTTCTATTTGCCATAACATATATTATACCGTTCTAAAAATATATAACTTAATACCAAGTTTGATTAGAAGGTTTGTTTCCAAAAAGGATAGGATCTTGTTTGCCTTTAAGTGCTTGATAATATCCTTCTCCATTCTTAAAATGTTGAAAACTATTACCTTTTTCTGTAGAAGCCATACTTTGTGGATCTCTATTATTATTTTCTTGTTGAGATCCTCTAAGTTGTTCTTCTAAAGTTGTTTCCTCTGGATTCTCGTGAAACGGAGAATGTCTACGTGCTTCGTTTGATGCGGATTGTGGAGATTTAATAAAATTTCCAGTGTTATCCATAGTCATTCTGTGAGGACGATCAACAAGTAAATCCCAAATTTCTTTTTGTTGAATTTGGTTCATACTGTAATATTCATCAAGTGTTTTACCCATTTTTTCAAGGATACTTGACAACTCATCATATAATCCAGCAGGTTTATTGTCTACATCTTCGATGTTATAAATTTCAGGTTCATCGTTTTTTTGATTTGAAGATTCTTGACCTTTGTTTTCATCAGGCCAATTAACTCCACCACCAAATTGAGCTTGAACTTGCTTATACCACATCGTCGTATTCTTCTCTTTTTGATTCCATAACGTAATCTAAACCAAGTTCATCAGCAAATCTTTTGAGATCTTCTTCTGAAAAGTGATGGCCTATACTGTCTTCATCTTCAGCATCTAAAAGTGCCTCAATATTTTTGGTAATTTTTGTATTTTGTCTTCTGTCTTCTAATTGCTTGTCTTTAGGGACATCAATATTATTTTTCTTTCTAGTGTCATTAAGAATTTGTTCTTGATTCAATTCTTTTTTAGATGCAGTAATATTTTTATCTATTTGATGAATAATAGAATCTTTTGGCTCATCTTTATCCTTATTCAATTCATCTCTGTAATTGATTGGATCTTTTCCGCTCACATTTAATTGATCAGCGTAAGATTCTTCCATTTCACCACGATGATTATAAAGACCATCAGAATCAAGTTGATTTTCTCTAACTTGATCTGTTACAGATTCTTTGTTATTTAATTTTCTCAAGAGCATTTCAAGATAATCTGTGCCCTTTTGATCTTTTCTTGGTAATTGTGAATCTATTGTTTTATTAGTATCAGTTTGAGCTTGTTTTGGGCGCAGAACTGGCTTATCGCCTTGTTGATGACCATAACTTGATTGTTTGGCATCTGATAATTGTTTTTCTCTAGAATCATCGACATTTTGCTTGCCTCTGATTTTATTTGCGCCTCTATCTGAATTGTCAAATCTTGCTTCAAATCCAATTTCACCTTCAGTAAGTTTTTTGGATCTTTCGCCTTCTTTAAGTTCAAGAGCATTAGCTTCATTATCAGGATGCTTATGAACATCCAATCTAGCCATTACTTCATCGTGAGATTGGAAAGCTACTTTTAACCAATCTTGATATGCACAGGTAACGTGCCCATCTTTATCAACTCTGGAATCAATGCAGTTTTCACGGCACTTTGAAATTTCCATAGGGATTGGAGCTTTATATCCTTGAAATTTACCTTTAGGACAAAGTAAATAAGGTTCATTTGCTTGCGTTGATAATGATGTGTAAGCTACTCTTCTATTTTCTTTTGGTGTAATTTCTGAATACCAATTATGTAAATAGTTTGAAACTTTAGTAGTCTGTAATTTATTTCCTGATAAAACAACGTTTCTAGCACTTTCAAGTTTAGAAGTTCTCAAAGAAGTGGATGCAAATTTCTTAAGTTTATCTAAAGAGTTGATGGCTTCAATTTGCCAATATCCAGCAGATTTATCTGTTGTTTTATATGCTACTCTTTCTAATCTGGCTGCTTCATTATTCTTATTTATAAAGTTTTGCAAAGCCATATAAGCATAACGAAGAGTATTTCTTTCTTCTGCTAATTTAATATTATTTAATTTATTAAAAGCGTGATGCAAATGTTGGTGTGCTTCTTTTTCAGGAAGGGCGACAATCTTAACGATATTTTCTGGTCCACCCATATTTTTAAAAGCTGAAATTACTGGATCATCACCAAAATCATTCATATCTAAAACGTGAAAAGGAGAAGACATTGGCGTAGAATCACCATCTCCAAGTCCAGCAATTGTGTCTTGAAGCATACTAAGCAATCCAGTTCCGCCAACTAATGGTTTTTTGTCCATAATGTCTTGAATTTTTTTAGGATCGTGAGTTTCGTATGTAGCTTTGATTTTATATCCCTTGTCCATAATTATTTACCCAATCCTAAATTTGATAATTCTTCTTTGTCAAAACCCCTATCTGTTAGAGCTGCTTTGATTTGCTTAAGTTCTTCACTAACACCTTTCTTATCAGCAGCATCTTTAAAATCACCTTGTTTTGTAGTTTTAGAATAATCTTGTAAGTCCATTAGAAAACAAGCTCTCATAATTAACTCAGGTGTGGATCTTTTTTTAAAATTAGGTTTTGCATCATAATTTAAAGAAGCAGTTTTGTTAACCTTTTCATTAACAATTTTATCAAGATCAGCATCATCGGTAGTTTTTTCTGACTTTTCTGGTTTCTCGTCTTTATCTTTGTCTTTCTCTAATTTCTTGTTGTACTCTTTGACAATATCAATAGCACGTTCAACAGTTTCTTTATTCCAATATTTAAGCTTTGAAATGTATCTGACAATATCGTTCTTTTCGACACCGTGATCAAGCAATTTACCCACTTTACCCATTAAAACACGGAATGGATTGCCTCTAGTTTTCTTTTTCTTTTTGACCTGTGCTGTTTTGGAATTGTTGTACACGTTCTTATCCTCGGATAAATAAGTTTGTTCAATCTTATTTGCTATA
>Ga0164295_10005025_pt1 | contig 10498 bp, 10 predicted proteins | sample GEODES006metaG_FD_111798 | JGI IMG/M metagenome (GOLD analysis project Ga0164295, IMG submission 111798) | Oligotrophic lake water microbial communities from Sparkling Lake, Wisconsin, USA - GEODES006 metaG | ecosystem: Environmental > Aquatic > Freshwater > Lake | place: USA: Sparkling Lake...
CTAAGCCTGATGGGTCCGCTGTCGTCATTGTGGAGGAGTTGGATGGAACCATTTGAAGATATTGTCGACATCATCATGTTTCTACGTGGAATAGTCAAGGCAAAAGATATATCATAGTGTTAACCTGTTCAAATCAACATCGGTGCGAGAGCTGACAGAGCGAGAGCATCCGCAGTGTGAGAGATAGCAGTGATAGTGCTGTATAGTCATCAGCAGAGTGAGTCATCAACAGAGTGAGAACTGTAAATATTTTATTCCCCAGATGGTGCTTCTACTAGCAGTATGTGGGCTGAGCAGAGCATGTATATCTAACATGACCGTATTCATCATGACTTGTATGTCATACAAGTCGTTGGTGGTGATGATGGAGTTACTTGGGGCTACGACTAAGGAGGGTCAGTGTCCTCGTTGATAAGTGCTTGATTCAATAAGTCATAACTTTATTTCAGTATTTTCTTCCTGTATATACGTACTCAATGCATTCGAACAAAGTCAAAATTAGAACTAGACTCTTGCATATGAATGATCTCTTGTTTTTTGTATAAATGCATTCACATCATCTTGTGATCACCAGGAACACTTTGCGCCGTTCAAACCCGGCGCAAGTTAAATGTACTCATCACATCATCAACACAATCGTTCAATGATAGCAGACTCTTGTGAGCTAACCTTCTTCATAAATGGAAGAAAGATTGTCCTTCATGAGACCCAAATCAAGCCCTCTACGACTCTCCTCCAGTATGTAAGAAGCATTGGATTGACAGGAACTAAGCTAGGTTGCGGAGAGGGAGGGTGTGGGGCATGTGCGGTGATGCTCTCCAAATATGACCGCGCGGCCAATAAGGTCGTGCACTACTCAGTGAATGCATGCTTGACTCCCCTGTGCTCTCTGGATGGCTTGGCTGTGACTACGATCGAAGGCATTGGAGGAATGAGGGAGGGCTTGCATCCCGTACAGCAGCGCATTGCAATCATGCATGGCTCACAGTGCGGCTTTTGCACTCCAGGAATTGTGATGGCTATCTATGCGAAGCTGCGCTCTGATCCATGCGCGTCACCTCATGACCTCGAGTCGTGTCTTGATGGTAATCTATGCAGATGCACTGGTTATCGACCCATCATCGATGCAGCGAGGTCCTTATCCAACAACAAAGCGGCAGTGGATATACCACAGTCCGGATGCTGTATGGGTGGTGGAGGGATTGGTAGTGGTAGCTGCCACTGCAAGGACACCATGAATGCATTGAGAACTGATGATTCTACTGATGAAGCTTTCGTTCATCACAACTCCGAGCTTAGTCTGAACGCTTCCCCTGGATTAGCAGATGAGCTGACTGCCAAGGGTCAAACCGAGCCCATATTTCCACCCTTCCTTGTCAGCTATGTGCCGAAGTCTCTGAAGTTATCTAGCGACAAGATGATGACTTGGTACCAACCACTCACTTTGAATCGTCTGCTGAATCTGAAGGCCAGCTATCCACAGGCGAGGATCGTCGTAGGTAACACTGAAGTAGGCATCGAAGTCAAGTTCAAGGGGATGGAGTACCAGACGTTGATCAACCCAATCCATGTGGAGCAGCTGAAGGTACTAAGGATCGAGAGGACACCGATCTCCAACGAACCTAATGGAGTGACTGTAGGCGCAGCTGTCAGTATCAACAAGCTATGTGCGTTTGTCGATACTGTAGACAAGGATTTAAGTGCTACAAACAAGGCGACGTATAGAGCACGAGGATTGATGGCGATCAGGAACATGCTGTCATGGTTCGCATCTAACCACATCAGGAACGTTGCCTGTGTCGGAGGGAACATCGTTACTGCGTCACCCATCTCGGACTTGAACCCCTTACTGATCGCATGCTCTGCAGTGCTGAAGGCAAACTCTATCAAGAACAGTAGTCGTACCATCCCCATCGACAAGTTCTTCCTCGGCTATCGTCGGGTCGATCTATGTCCTGATGAGATACTAGAGAGCCTCTTCGTACCACTCACCAGTGAGTTCGAGTTCGTACTACCCTTCAAGCAGGCACGTAGGAGAGAGGATGATATCAGTATCGTCACTGCGGGGATACGTGTGTGCTTGCAGTACATTGATGGCGAGTGGAAAGTCAAGTCTTGTGCGATAGCTTATGGGGGCTTAGCTCCTACCACTGTGTTGGCATTACAGACAGCTGCTTTTCTCACCGACTCTGCATGGAGCCACTGCAACATCCAGACCGCCCTATTCATCATGAAGAACGAGTTCAATCTGCCAGCAGATGTGCCCGGAGGACAAGTAGAGTACCGCCAGTCCCTCGCTCTGTCCTTCTTCTTTAAAGCCTTCATCACCATCACGATGCAGCTGGAAGCCTATGTGAGTAGCACCTATCCCAACAGCCACGAGATGATCAGCGCGATACCTAGCATCGAACCCTTCCATGTGAGTGCGACGAGGAACTTCATCACCGAGGATAAAGCGTATTCCCGCGCCGAACAGTCGTACTTCGACCGACAGGGGACCTATCTACATAAGCCCCATCCACTGACTGATGTCAACGGCAAGCCAGATCCAGATACATCGTTCCCTCCTGCAAGCAATGGTGAAGGTGGATCAGTGGGTAAGTCTCTCATGCATAGAAATGCAGAGGCCCAAGTGAGTGGGTCAGCAATCTACACTGACGACATGCCGCTGCCATCCAATGCTCTGCATGCATGTCTGGTGACGAGCACGAAGGCGCATGCCCGGATAGTATTCGTGGATCTACAGGAGGCTCAGCAGTGCAGTGGGTTCGTAGCCTACCTGTGTGCGAAGGACATCACTGGCTGCAACCTCATTGGGGCCGTTGTGAAGGACGAGGAAGTGTTCGCCACGGAGTACGTCAAGCACTATGGAGCGGTACGCTGATGCAGTGCAGTGATGGTCTGATGTATACAACTGTTTACCCATACAATGATATGATTTCATTCACTCGCAGCGTTCTCTTCATTCTGATCATATATGCATGCATGTATTGTATGACTGGCTTCAGGTCATTGGAGTGATACTCGCAGACACTCACGAGCAAGCAGTGGCTGCAGCTCGCAAGGTGAGAGTCGATTACGAAGACCTGCCTGCCATCATCTCCATCGACGATGCCATCGCACACAACTCCTTCTTCCCTCATCACCACGAGATCAAGAGTGGTGATATGGAGGCTCAGAAGAGCCTAGCTGATATACATATCAGCGGGGAAGGTAAAATAGGCGGACAAGAGCACTTCTACCTCGAGACCAACTGCACAGTGGTGCTGCCATCGGATAACGGACATCTGGAGGTCCATTCATCGACCCAGAACTGCAGCAAGACACAGCACTTATGTGCCTCTGTGTGTGGGCTACCTGACTCGAAAGTAGTCGCTAAGTGCAAGAGGATGGGTGGTGCTTTCGGAGGAAAGGAAAGTCGCTCTGTGTTCATTGCAGTGACTGCAGCGCTAGGGGCTCATCTATTGAAGCGACCTGTGTCAATTAATGTGGAGAGGGATGTTGATATGAGTATCACCGGGCAAAGACACTCCTTCCAGTACAAGTATAAAGCAGGCATGTCTAGCAGTAGCGGTGAGCTCAAGTACCTCGAGGTGCAGCTGTACAGCAATGCGGGCTTCTCATTGGATCTGTCACAAGCAGTGATGGATCGAGCCTTATTCCACGTGGACAATGTATACAAGTGGCCGGCCTACCATGTCCGAGGTAGCGTCTGCCGGACCAACCAACCCTCCCACACTGCCTTCAGAGGCTTCGGTGGACCGCAGGGGATGATAGTCACCGAGACTATCATGCAACACTTCGCAGAGGTGACTACTGCATTCTCTCTCGAACAGATCAAGAGAAGTAACATGTATGCGGAGGGTGACCGAACACCCTTTGGAGTCACTCTGGAGTCTTTCATTGCCCCGACCTTATGGGATAGAATGATGGATATCGCGAGTGTGAGTGAGCGAAAGCAAGGAATCGTCCAGTTCAATCAAGCGAATCGTTGGAGGAAGCGTGGTTTGGCAATTACTGCGACTAAGTTCGGGATCAACTTCACCGCAAACTTCATGAATAAAGTAAGTTTAAGTCTTGATACTGCTGCCAATAGTGAAGACTTGCTAGTATATCTTCTTCTGCTCTTCATTCGTATTTCATGAGATAGGCATCATCACCACACATGTTCATCATCCTGTCTTGTCTTGTCTTGTAGGGTGGTGCATTGGTTCATGTGTACACTGATGGCTCAGTGCTAATTGCTATCGGAGGCACTGAGATGGGTCAGGGGCTTTTTACGAAGATCATCCAGATCGCCTCCCAGTGCTTCGGAATCTCGGAGGACTTGATTATCATTTCGGAGACTTCTACCAGCACAATCGCGAATGCTTCTCCCACTGCGGCATCTATGAGTATTGATCTATATGGAATGGCTGCTCTAGATGCCTGCGAGCAAATCAATCGCAGGTTGGAGCCTCTGCGGAAGCAACACCCCACTGCGGACTGGGTATCGCTAATCAACATCGCTTTCTTCGACCGCGTTGACCTCAGTGCACATGGGTACCATAGAGTAGACCCAGCTAGGGTCGGATACGATTGGGACAAAGTCTGCTTGGACAATGCGGAGCGGGGTATGGCTTTCAATTACTTCACTATGGGTGTGGCTTGCACAGAGGTGGAGATCGACTGCTTGACCGGAGACAGTCAAGTGATCCGATCGGATATACTGATGGATGTGGGCAAAAGCATCAACCCAGCCATCGACATCGGTCAGATCGAGGGTGCATTCGTCCAAGGTTATGGTTGGAGCACAATGGAGGAGTTGGTATGGGGCGACAAGGATCATGCATGGGTGCGACCTGGTCAGCTGCACTCGAGAGGTCCCGGTACGTACAAGATCCCTTCCTTCAACGACGTGCCTCTCGATCTCCGGGTGCATCTATCGGATACCAACAACAAGTTCGCTGTGCATTCTTCCAAAGCCATTGGTAAGTGCATTGTTGAAAAGGAACAGTACAACTTCTGAAGCTGTCATTGCTGTCCTTTGTGTTGCTGAAGCACTGAGTGTGTATGTATGTATGTGTGCTAGTAGCTATGCAAGCTGTATTAGTCACCCCTATCCATGTACTGTACCTACGTTACGGTAGGAGAGCCACCGTTCTTCCTGGGTACCTGTGCATACTTTGCGATCAAGGTAAGTAGTGATCATCTAGTTGTAGCTCTCAGTGATCATCTAGTTGTAGCTCTCAGTGATCATCCTAGGAGGATAGAGCTTACTTACATCCCATCATTGTATAATAACAACTGAAGGATGCCATCCTCTCGGCTCGTAAGGAGAATGGCTATCACGACTACTACCAGCTACAGCTACCTGCCTCCAGTGAGCGCATCCGTATGGCATGCTGCGATGACATCGTCAAGCTCTGCTGCGATGCATCTCCCTCTAGCAATGCTTATCAACCGAAGGGCTCGTGGTGATCTTATCTAGCGTGCTTAGTCCAACATCATCTAGAGTCGATCACACACACTTTATAGAGTAGTCCAGTATTATGCATAGTCGATCACATCTAGAGTTGTGTAGCATCATCATGCATAGTCAGCTTAACTCCTGTCATAGTAGCCTTAATTGCTAACACACATTGTATTCATTCATTACAGTACATTACTCTTTGATGAGCCATTTACAAATGTATTTAGCAATAAACTACAACTGTAAAATTACAGGATAAAGAGAGATATGCTACTGTAGGTGTAACGGCTCGATGCGTCACGAGCCGAGAGCAGCGTTATATATGATGAGCAGGACCGCTAGTGTGAACAGTACTGCTTCTACTAGGCGCACCCTGCTCGGGTATGACTTGAGTCCCAGCGACTGGGTCCACTGCTGGATGGATGCCTTCAGACCGATGGACTGTGGCAATAGACCCGTCCAATCGGTCTCCACCCACAACTTTTCCCCGCCCTCCTCGGAGCTAAGTCGACTGTAGGACACCGGTTGCACGTCTTCCACCTCGATGGTGGTAGAGATACCCATCTGCGGTAAAGGAAATACAATGGGGGGGAGGAGATAGATGAACTCAGATGCTACTCTGTCGTACACTCCATCGATTGCATCGTATCACCCAGCCTACCTTCTCGAATGCCATCTCCTTGTCGCCATCTTTCTCGAGAGCCTCCTTCGCATCCTCAGCTCTACTCAACGTCTCCAACTGCTCGTGTTCCAACCGCAGGAACCCCCACACCATACGTCGAACGATCTCAAGGGAGGCCAATAGTGGACTGATGTGGTTCACCAGCGAGACATACAGTGTATGCACTCCCTCTACATCGATGGGTACTGGCAACAGCGTCAAGGCCCATGTGAACCGAAGCAGGAAGTTCATAACAATGATGACGATATACACGCCAATAGGACCAAGCAATCGGGTCTTGCGAAATACCACTTGGCATCCGACTATATAATCCACACATCCGATGCCACTGGACAATGCGATGGGGGTTGGAACTCTTGGTGGGATCAGGATGAACAGACCCCAATCCTGTGTTAGATCCCAAGCGAATTGATACAGAGTGGTGAATACGAAGGCAGTCACCCAGAGGCTGTTGTGTCGAAGCGCGGGTTGGAATGTTCCATAAGAGATGACAATGATCGCCGATGCATACTTAAGCGCGTTGAATACATGGGGCCAGCGCTTACCACTCTCGACGCTCCTCCTCAGACACTGTTGCAGTCGGAGCCATAGAGGGAGCAAGGTCACGAAGGGGACGAGGAACCTCTTATACAGTGTTGACTCGGTCCACCAACTATCGGAGCGCACCTCAGTCAATGCGATGTCATTGGACAGCCAAGCGTAGGCTGTGATGATGACGTAGAGGAAGGAGAAGACTAAGGGCACGAACACCCTCACTAGAGAGGTCAGCAAGTCACCTATATACCCATCCCTGAAGATGACTGAATAACAGGGAGCCAGTATTACTCGCATCAGCATGAATAGCCACCGCCTTCGGGTGTGGAAGGGATGGAGTATCCGTACAGTGAAGAACAGCACGAGCATGGCTGGTATCGCATGTGCGAGGCTCAGGTTACTATGAGCAAAGTACCCTCCTCGGACCGCCTTGTTGAACAGAATGAAGGACGACAGGAATAAGATGCATAGGTTGGCGGTCGAATCGTAGATGACACTGTCTGGCCTCCTCTGCTGTGCGATCTCTGTCTCCTCCAGCTCCAGCAGTCGGATGTAGTCGATGCCGACCACCCTCCACACGTTGATGGATACCCCCCACATGAGCAATAGCAGCAGCAGGTCGCCGAAGCACATGAAGATCAAGAAGGTCTGGTCGTTCCATATCTCCCTCTCGGTGGCCTCATTATTGAAGCACTCGGACACGGCCCATAGCAGCAGCACAGCGATGCCTCCCCCCTTCAGGTAGAACATCCACTTGCCATTGCTAGAGATACTGTCCTCCCTTCCCCCGTAGTAGTACTCAGATGCCAGCTGTCTGTCGGCTAACAGAGAGTGGTCGCCGCAGTGGAATACCAGCGACGACCAAGTCCTTCTTATTACGCCTAGCAACGCCTCCTCCTCCTTAGTGTCGAAGAACTTATGGTTCATTAGCGGTTGCACGTGAGGGCCTATCACATGTTGAGACTTCTTCATGGGCTCCAACACACCGTGCTCCCTAGCAAGCTCCAGGACCGAGGCAGTATACTGATCAGTGATCTGCATCGTACACTGTAGTATCTCCAGCTTGCTGTCTATCATAGAGTTGAGTCGGTTGTAAAGATTGCTCAAGATAGGTTTAATTTGCAGCTCCAGTGTCCTTGCTTGAGAACTGAGTTGGACGTTGTATAAGTTTCGAGTCATAACAGCTAGTTCATCAAAACTCAGTGCATTGGTAGGGTCCTTGTTACCGCTGAAACCTTCATTACTGTGTGATTCCAAAGAACTCAATACTTGCTTGGTTGATACATTAGCCTCTTCGATCTCTTTCCTTACGTTTGACAAAAGCATCTGCTGCTCGATGCATCCCTCTGTGAAGATATCCAGCAAGTCATGGACTAGCTTCCTTAAGCCATCCATCCTAGGTAAGTGGATGCTATCGTCGATTGGGTTCGAGAGGGCGTCCGTCTCGATGATAGACAGGCTTAGAGCATCGTATTTGCTCACATACTTGTCGCTCTGTAGCTGTTGCTGCTTAAGACTCTTCTGTACATGCTTCAGCTTCCGTATGGAATTATGGAAAGCCATGGTATGTATGTATTACTCACAGTAACTTTGTTAAAGTTCATCAACTGCTGAACAGGATGTATCGGAAATGCAAAAAAGTCAACTTCTCGGAGGATGACAGTCCAGTCAGATAGTCTCACAGATGACATCCTTCTTCGAATCACAGCAGCAGTTCTCCTCCTCCTCCTCTACTCCTTCTGTAGCTTCAGCAGCAGCGATTGCTTTTCCTCCTCAGGTGTGATGATAATGCTTGCTTAGAGATAAACTTATATAACTCACATGACACCTGAATAACTGTCATTAACAACTGTTGTCTCATTCAGTGGCATGAGGAATATGACATTGAAGGGACACACACTGATGTGATATCCACAGGTACTGCTATTTGTAGTGTATGCATGCAATGCACCTACAATATTGCTGTTATCTTAACCTACAGTAACTTATTTCATGCCCCACATGTCACACATAGTTTACAGCGATAGAGTATTCGTGGTGATCAGTCAACTCGATAAGATCGGCACGTTGATAAAAGCTTCGTCAGAGCAGAAGTCTGATGGTGGATATCTTTACCACATCACTACGCTGATGGGTAGGAGGGATGACCCCCTCCTTACCATCTACGCTAGGCAGATCGTGGAGCGCTTAACCCTGGTCGGCATACAGATGCCCCTGCTACTAGCCATATCACTTGAGGATAGTAGTAGAAATACTAATGCTTTCCAAGCGATTATCAACCATTTATTCGATAAAAATGCATGGTCAATGTGACAGCCTTACTTTCTGTATATGATAGACCAATGATGTAACGGTATTCATCATCATCATCATCACTATCATCATCCTTATCATTCAATACATAGCCCAACTGCTATTCAAATTAAGTTTCACCTCAGATGCTGCGAAATACTCAATACTAGCTAGGGGTGCAATCATCCTCCAAGATAAAGAACAAATAGCATATCATCAGCAGTGTGTAGTTAGTCAAACTAACTTGATTTTACTGAAATACAAAACAAATGACCTGAATGAATTATAACGATTTACTGTATCTTTGAAGTAACGTTAGCAAATGTCTTCAGGAACAAGAGAAAATTATTCCATTGAATAAGTTGTCTATCTATAGTTCCGAAGTGGGTGACTCGGTTGGATAGTTGAACGATCAGGATAGTAAATGTCCTACATCCAAACACATCTGCCAATCACTGTGGGTAACATCGCAGTGGATTATCATCGAAGTATAGTGTCTGAAGAGAAGGTAATCGGTCAATCGGTTGAGGCAATACAGCTATCTTTGTAGCAGCAGTATTGTCGACTGAAGAAGTTAACATCTTTAAATATGATCATGAGTCATAACCACGTTTCAGTACCAATCAATCAATAAATTAATCAATGATGGCTTACACTACTATGATAAACACTAGCGATGAATACGGACATAGACAATCACAGAGCAGTGACGTACACACTCCTTTATCGACTTCCATCGATCAAATTTAATAAAAGCATAAGTCAACTTTTCATCCCAATTTAATCTATAATCTTTAATCACCACTTTTTGACTTCGCCTTTCTACCTCCTGACTGAGACACCCTCATAGGAGTCCCTACACTTCCGCATCGAACGACTTGGTCCTCTTCACTCGGGGTCTATAGTAGGTCTTTGGGTCGCTGTATCTTTTGTATATGCAGAGCATGACCAGTATCAATACTATCACAAAGACGCCCTTGAACACGATATGATTGGATGATGAAGACACTCCAAAGTCCCCTGTATACTTGATCAAGAACTCACTGTCTGGGTTATGCTTCAAGATGCTCAGGTCCGGAACAAATTCCACCTCGATAGGTGCCACCGGTACTAGCTCGAGGTGATAATCATGTCCTACTGGTTTTTCTTCGTGATGGTCATACTCTATTAGCTCTTTATGGTCATACTCCATTACAGATTCATGGTGCTCATGCTCTACTACCGCTTCAGGGTGTTCAAACTCAACTGATTCTTCGCGATGAAAGATATTCCCGATGGTGGATGCTGCTGTTGCATCCTCCAGTAGAACACATGAGTTGATGAAATCGATCTGTGGGAAGTTGGTCCGGATGTAGTTGTTGCCTTGTTGATGTATCTTCTGTTGGTCAGGACCGTGGCCAAATGGAGGGATGTCACCATAGCCCTTGTATAAGCTATCCAATGTGCTCTGTCCTTCGATCACCTCGCCTAATGTGGTTGATAAGTATGATGTTTGATATGATGACATCATCTACACAGTAAAGACTTCAATAGAAGAA
>Ga0164295_10005027_pt1 | contig 10496 bp, 9 predicted proteins | sample GEODES006metaG_FD_111798 | JGI IMG/M metagenome (GOLD analysis project Ga0164295, IMG submission 111798) | Oligotrophic lake water microbial communities from Sparkling Lake, Wisconsin, USA - GEODES006 metaG | ecosystem: Environmental > Aquatic > Freshwater > Lake | place: USA: Sparkling Lake...
CAGTAAGAAGCATGAGACTTTGAGTGAGCCGCAGGGGGCGATAAATCATGTGTGGAAGGCGCGCTACAAGCACGATTTATATCATTTATTAAAGTTTATAACAAAGAATTAATTGTAATAATACAGATTGTCAGAATTTTATAGCTCGTACAAAAGTTGACATCATCTTTCATTTAGGGGTGTTTTTTTAATAAATTTCTTTGGATAAAAAAACAATTAATTAGTTTTTATTCGGAAATTTACGCTGAGATCTAAATATATATTTTTCGTACAATAAATTTAATAAATAAAAATTTTCAATAAGGGAAAAAATATGAATGAACAGAAGGCATCTTTGGAAAAAATATTATCGTTTATGATAAATGAAAATGATTGGGTCAAGAGTTTTGATGTTAGCTCAGAAGGAACATATACAGTTGATGATGCTATTTGGAATTACAAGGACGCACCTCACTTGAATTTTGTTCATTCAAATGCCATGGGTTGCCAAACTTTGATAGGCGATAATCATTTGGCTGCTCTTCATACACAAAAAATTTTAGGCATCAAACTTCCAATGACCTTAGTAGAATATCAGGCTGCACCTAATGAATTGGTATATTTTTCAACTATCATATTTTTTACTTTACTTGTTAATACTAAAATAGTCTCTCACAAAAATATTACTAGAGTTCAAACTAAATATTTTTTATCAGGACCATGGTATACAAAACCATTATTTTTCATAATGAAAAAAATAATAATAAAAAATTATAAAATATTAATGTCAGAAGATATTCCAATGAGAGAAAGAAAAGCTCATTTAAGGACTAATGGTTATGTTTTTTCACATGACAATACCGAGCACAGTTGGTTTAATTCTACGAAAATAGCAATTAATAATTTAATTACACCACAAAAAACTATTGATATAAAAGTTGATTTGCTAAAAGAGGTTCCTTATGACGGTAAATTTTTGTTTGGTAATAGTGATGCATATGGATTTATATTAATTAAGGATTTTGACACAATTAAAATATTCCCTCGAATTTGCAAACACGAAGGTGCAAGCTTAGACAATCAGGTTCCTGATAGTACCGGTATTATTAAGTGTCCATGGCATGGAAGAAATATCCCTCCTCTGGCGAAATTTAAGATTAACACTGATTTTTTCGAGTTGAATAACTCACAATTTATTATAAAAAAAGTAAAAAATATAATTAAATTTCGGATTGATGGAAATTTACCTTAGTTAATTATGATTACCTTAATTGCATAACTGCTTATGTTCTTGGATAAAATAAAAGTTACTAAATATACAATAGTTGGTGTATTTTGTACTTTTTTTTCAATGATAAGCTATCCAACTCTTCTTTTTTTTATTAAAAGTGAAAATAAAGCCTTTTTTATAGCTACGTCACTAAATATTTCCATGTCATATGTTGCTCAATCATTGATTACATTCAATCTAACACCTACATTACTCAAATTTTTAGAATATATTTATGTTTCTTTAATAATTATAATGCTTGGGAATCTTATTTACTTTTCTCTATATTATATTACTAATAATGGTTTATTATCTTATTACTTAAGTTGGCTTTCTACAAGCATTTTCAGTTATTTTACACACTATAAAATAACATTCAATAAGAAGTAATTAATATTATTATTTAATTATTGTTTATTTTAAATTTCTATTTTTTATCGAATGAAGGGTAATCTTCTCCTTTTCTAAGGGAGTGACAAGTGACCTGCCCCCAACCCCCGTACCAATCTAAATTACAGAAGTCAGTGGTTTGAATGAATATCTGATTCTTGCATAGGTCTTTCTCTAATGCTTTGCATCGCCAGTTAACTGGCGATGCAACGGGGCGAAGGTTGCAGGCGGCTTGCGGCCACAACTGCTGTGGGGCCTGATCTCGTTGTAGTCGTCTCTCCAAGTCGCAATGATCTGGCGGGCTTGCTCCAAGGATTCAAAACAGTTCTCATCCAGGCACTCGTCCCTGAAGGTACCGTTGAAGCTTTCGATGTAGGACTTTTGGGTCGGACTGCCCGGCTCGATCAGGATGTGTTTGATGATGTGCTTTTGCGTCGATGTCATAAATGCTGTGCTCGTGAATTCCGGCCCGTTATCGGTTCTGACTTCCTTTAGGTAGCCCCGAAACGGGGCGGCTCGACCCAGCAAGCGGGTGACGTAAGAGCCGCCAATTCCAAAGCTCGTCGTGATGTCCTCGCATTTGTGTCTAAAGTCATCGGCCACTGTGCTGCATTTGATGCGACGTGACACCGCACTCGGTCTGGCAATTACATCGCTCACAGAGTTCATGCTCCAGGTCTGATTGAGCGTCATCGCGGCCACCAAAGGCACGCGCACGCCAATGCGCTTGATCTTCTTGCGTTTCCTGATGTCAGGCCCTCAGCTGTATAGATCCGATACAACCGGTTGTGGTAAGTGTCGGGGTACTGAGGACGCAGAACGTTATGGATCATGAGGTAGCCCCAGCAACTGCGCTTATGCGCGGGCGGTACGATTTGCTCGCGCAGTTCCACATTGAGCGCACTGATCTGGCTAACATGGCGTTAGGTGTCAAGGCTTAGCCCAACAAGGGCGCATAAGTGGCGCTCGGAGATTTGGTGTTCAGCCAACATGCGTCCTATCTCTTCGCGTTTAACTTGTGGGGCTACCGCTTTGTGCCAAAGACGCTCTTGAGGGCATGGATGTCAAAGTGGACCTCGGCCAGCAGCCGCTTGAGCTTGCCGTTCTCCAACTCCAACTTAAGCTCGAGCAACCGCTAGGGATCGCTTGCGTCCATGCCGCCGTACTTGGATCGCCATTTTTAAAACGACGCATCACTGAAGCCGAGTTTGCGCCCGATCTCCTTGATCGGCATGCCGGCTTAGGCTTACTTCAGAAAAAAAATGATTTACTCTTCACTGAATTTGCTTGTTCTCATATCCATCATTCTCCAAGTTGATGGACTTCTTGGAAAAATAACTGGTACGGTTTACGGGGGGGGGGGCAGGTCAAAAGTAGAAACGTTATGCAGCCATGATCGTCCCATATGACCTTAGGCGAGTTCAAAAACCTGGGCATCGTCTAGCCATGGCTAAGTAACGTTTCTACTTGTTAATCCCATGTAAAAGTGGAGGATTACCATTAAAAATAGGATTTAGTAAAATTAATTCGGCCTGATAATACTCGTTTGTAAATAATTTTAGTTAATTCCAAGAGGCCACGATCCTCTATAGAGTCTTTAATAAATAACATAAAGCCCACTAATGTTGAAATTAAATTAACACGAATAGGAAGTTTGCTCAAAAATTTTTCACTATAGATTATTGATTTTGATATTTGCTGTGTAGTATTAATTAATTCAATAACCCTGTCGTTAGAATTTAATAGTAATTCTAAGTAGCGATCTCTGAATAAACTAACTGTTTTCTTCGCATATAAAATTTGATCTGCACTGTACCCCCAAGCCGAACCTAATCCTGAAACCTCATGTGATCCAAGTGAAGAGTGAAAAAACTTGTTGGGTAACCATACAGTAGGACAACCGCAAAGCTTCGCCTCAAGAGCTAATGCGGAATCCTCATAGCAATAGAATAATTCACAAGATCTAAACAATTTTCTAATTTCATATGGAGTCTGTGAAAATAGTTTATCTCTTGTGATTTCAACTAATCCATCTGTAATTGGAAAAGTTTTACCTTTAAATTTATACTTGAATTTTCCAGCATAATAACAAGCGCCACTCCTAATGGTGCCATCTGGTGGCGGGGAGAAAAATAAATGATCAGATACTGGTATGAAAAGTGTTGAATGCGGAATGTTAATCTTAATATTATCAGAAATATTTTTACTATAACTAATTATGAAATCATCGTCTGATAAAGGATCATTTTTAAATAATAAGTTATCGTAATTGAGTAGATATCTGATTCTTATTGGTGGATTAAATCTATTTACTTTAATTGTTTCAGGATAAATTACTATAGGTGTTAATTTATTATTAAAGTGATAATCTATAGTTTTCTGTGTCAAGAATGGAGCAACGTCCATTGGAGATGCTGCGAAATCATGGTAAGATCTAGGCCTTAGGTAAATGAAAGCAGAACCTCCAGCTTTGTTTATCATGTCCGCTAATTTATACAAAACACGTATTCCAGCAGACGTTCGAACGTAAGGTGGTGCAATAATATAATAAGGATTAGGGTAATTTTTTTTCATTACTAAGTTTAAAGTATGAGTTAAGTTAGATTAACATGAAATATTATAATTGTAAAAGCAAAAAATTTAAATTAAAAAAATATGTGATAATTTTTTAAAGTGGTTAAAGCCAAATAACAAGCCCTAAGTATTTTTCGTTTTTTAATAAAATAAATTAATGATTTAAAATTGATAAATTACGATTATTAAAAATGATAGCTGCATCAATAGTAAGTCACGGTCATGGAAGTATGGTTGCCGATTTAATTAATCAATTGTTAGAATGTCAAGAAGTAAATAGGATAATTGTAACCATTAATATTGATGAGGATGTAAAAAATTTTCCAAAGAACCCTAAAGTCCAATACGTTTTCAACAAAATTCCAAAAGGCTATGGTGCTAACCATAATGCAGCATATGAATTGGTAAATGATTTGTATTTTTGTGTACTTAACCCAGACCTCTATTTGGTGGCAAATCCTTACCCAGATTTGCTTAAATGTTTTGGTAAAGCTAATGTCAAATTAGTCGCTCCTTTAGTAATTTCAAAATCTGGAAAAGTGGAAGACAGTATGCGCTATTTCCCAACTTTAAGTTCATTAATAATGAAATTCATGTGTGGCAATAAGGGTAGTTACGGGATTTCTTTTCAAGACAAAATTATTTTTCCTAATTGGATAGCAGGTATGTTTATGTTGTTTGAGTCAAATGCTTATGAAACAATAGGTGGTTTCGATGAGTCTTTCTTTATGTACTACGAAGATGTAGATATATGTAAAAGATTGTGGATGTCAGGTGGCATAATCGTGGGCGAACCATCATGCAAGGTTGTTCATGATGCAAGAAGAGCAAGTCGAAGAAATTTTCAGCACATGCGATGGCATTTTATGAGCATGCTACGTTATTTGTGGAGATATCGTTGAAAAGAATTTTTGATGTGTTATTAGCGCTTATAGGTTGTATTTTGATATTAATACCGATCATTCTAATTTCATTGTCTATTTTTTTTACATCAAAGGGAGGAGTGCTCTATTGGAGCAACCGGATTGGAAAAGATAATCAAATTTTTAAAATGCCAAAATTTAGAACAATGCGTGTAGATACTCCGGAAGTAGCAACGCATATGCTTACGAATCCCAAAAGTTACTTAACAAAAATTGGGTCTCTTTTAAGGAGAAGCAGTATGGACGAGTTACCGCAAATTTGGAGTATCTTGATTGGCGATATGAGCTTTGTAGGGCCAAGACCAGCGTTGTTCAATCAAGAAGACTTAATTAAATTAAGAACTGAGCGTGGAGTTCACGAATTAATACCTGGATTAACAGGTTGGGCCCAAATCAACGGCCGTGACGAATTGTCAATTACTGATAAAGTGCTTTTAGATAAATACTATCTTGACAATCAATCTCTATTATTAGATATTGTTATAATAATCGCGACTTTATTTAAAATTGTCCGTAAAGATGGAATTATGCATTAATAATTAATAAGTAAATATGAATTTGCATAAATGTTTTCAGTTAATGCTATCATTACCTCGGTTGGTGAAGATATTAATTGTTATTACGCTAGATGCTTCGGGGTGCATATTTACTGCTTGGCTTGCCTTTTATTTAAGACTTGGAGAGTGGATTGAATTAACTAATTCTGCTATTTGGAAGCCTCATATAGCAGCTGTTGGTTCATTGGCTATTGCGCTACCTCTCTTCCTCATAACTGGTTTCTATAGATCAATATTTCGTTACTCCGGCATGGTAGCAGCGATAACAATAACTAAGACAATTCTTATCTATGGTTTGATTTATGCTGGAATATTTACGATTTTTGGTTTATTAGGAATTCCCAGAACAGTAGGTTTAATTCAGCCAATTCTACTTTTAATATTTATTTTGGCGTCTCGTGCCGCAGCACGTTATTGGTTGGGAGGAATATATTTAGACTACTTTGCAAGCTCCGTTAAAAATAAGGTAATGATTTATGGATCTGGAGTAGAGGGACGTCAACTTGCAGACGCGCTATCAAATAGCCAAGACATGCGTGTAATAGGTTTCTTGGATGATGACTTAAGAATACATGGTCAGATGCTTAACGGTGTACCAATTTATTCGAATGGCAATTTTGAATCGTTGAAAAATAGTCTCGGGGTGAATGTGGTTCTTCTTGCGAAACCAAAATCGAGTAAGAAATTAAGAAATAAAATTATCCAAGACATAACGCGAGCTAAAGTGAGTGTTAGAACTTTACCAAGTGTTAACGAATTAATTCAAGGTGAATTTCATAGCACGGATTTACGAGAGCTCGATATTGCAGATTTAATTGGACGTGAACCGATTCCGCCAAATGAATTATTGCTTAAATCTAAAATAACTGACAAGGTGGTTTTGGTTACTGGTGCGGGAGGTTCTATAGGAGGTGAATTATGTAAACTCGTCTTAAATTTAAATCCATGTACACTACTCCTGGTGGATGCAAATGAATATGCACTTTACACAGTAGACAATACATTGAGACAAGAGCAAGGTAAAAATAGTACGGAAATAATCCCGTTATTAGCCCATGTACAAGACAGAGCGCGAATTTCAGAAATTATGGAGGCCTGGAAGCCAGATACGCTATATCATGCCGCAGCATATAAACACGTTCCATTGGTAGAGCATAATCCTATTGAGGGTATCTCTAACAATGTATTTGGTACTTTGGTACTGGCTGAGTTGGCAATACGCTATGAATTGAGCGACTTTGTATTAATAAGCACAGACAAAGCAGTACGCCCTAAGAATATTATGGGGGCTACAAAAAGGCTTTCCGAAATGATCCTACAGTCTCTGGATGCAATTAATCACGGCACTAAATTTTCTATGGTTCGTTTTGGTAATGTGCTAGGCTCATCCGGCTCAGTCGTTCCTAGATTCAGGGCGCAAATACAACATGGTGGTCCGATTACTTTAACGCACCTAGACATAACTCGTTACTTTATGACGATACCGGAAGCAGCTCAATTAGTGATTCAAGCTGGTGCTATGGCGCAAGGTGGGGAGGTTTTCGTGCTAGATATGGGGGAGCCTGTACGTATTCTTGACTTAGCCAAAAGTATGGTTGAACTCTCTGGTCATACTTTGAAGACTACAGAAAATCCAAACGGTGATATTGGAATTGAAATAACAGGTTTGCGTCCAGGAGAAAAACTATATGAGGAATTGCTGATAGGCGATAACCCACAAAAAACCGACCATCCTCGCATTATGAAAGCGAATGAAACCTTTTTGGAGTGGGGGGCGCTATCTATACAACTTGAGAAACTTCGATATTCAGTAGAGCACAAAAATGTAGACGTTGCAATTGAGAGTTTAAAAAATATAGTTACGAATTACAACCGAAGTGAAAATGTCAACGATTGGGTTTACTTGCAGAATCTTAGAAATTAATGATGCTCTATTGGCAACGCTTTAATTTATTTGCACTTCTTTTATTTGTAATTAGTGTGAATTTGGGTGCTGCGTTAGTGTCGTTTTCAAAACTCTTAATCGTATTTTCCTTCGTTGGATACTTGATATTTAAGAAGCCTTGGTTAAAGATGGAAAACTTGGAGTCTGTACCTAATACCCTTCTTGCAATTTGCGTCGCTATGGTTTGGATAGGTCTATCAACCCTATGGTCAGATGTTGACCCTAAAGAGGTGGGCGCATCAGTTTTTCGGCATGCAAGATTGCTTTTCATACCTGTGGTGTTTGCGTTAATCCCCTCAAAGCAAGTCGGTTACAAAGTTTTGGCTTGGTTGGCGCTAAGCCAAGTGCTTGTTGTTTGCTTGTCTTTCCTAATGTTTTTTGGCGTACAAGTTCCATTTACGCAGACAAAGCAGCCGTATAAATACGCTGTTCCGTTCACAAGTTCTTTGGAGCAACCAGTAATGACTGCGCTAGTTGTTGTTTTGCTTTGGTATTTCAAGGACATTTGGGCTAACAATTGGGTGAGGCTGGCGTGTTATATTTTCATTGGCCTATGTGTTTCAAATGTCTTTTTTGTGATGTTCGGGCGTACCGGATTTTTACTAATGTTGATATCAATTGGAATTATTGGATTTTTCGAATTACCAAAAAAATTCAAGCTCTTGGCAATACTTATACCTATATTTTTAGGATATTTGCTATTCAATACATCAGCAAGATTGCATGAAAAAACAATGCAGATTAATGATGGAATTGCAAAATATGCAGCGGGTGACTATGACACATCTGAAGGGCAACGGCTTGACTATTGGCGGCGTTCTTTTCAATCGATTCAGGAAAACCCAGTCGTAGGTAAAGGGGCGGGTAGTTGGAAAAATGAATATCAGCGCTTAGGCGGATTACAACCTAATCCCCCATCAAATCCGCATAACCAGTTCTTGCTATGGTGGGTCGAGGTGGGTGGCGTAGGCCTATTATTTTTAATTGCGATTTTTATATCTATGTATCGTGATGCGCTGAAGCTGGATCAACAAGAATCTAGAGCTCTGATTTGTGTCACATCATTGGCTGCAGTTATGAGCCTATTCAATTGTCCTTTTTACGGTGTTGGTATGGGTGAGTTTTTTATGGTTCTGTTCGGGACACTTCTGGCGACGGGGAAAGATTCGCAAGCCAATAGGCAATTACTAACAATCCAAACCCACTAGTCGCCGTGAACAACCAAATATGCGTGATTGGAGTAATTGACTTTGTTGCTGAAATAAAAGGTGCAAGTAACACACCTCCTTGTATCGTTGCGATTCCCATACAAAGCCATGAGTATCTGTTTGCAAAGTGGGATTCAAATGGTCGATGGCTATAAGTTGCAGAAATACACGCGCAACCTTGCCATAGCGCTAGCGGCAACAAATAAAACATTGTTCCTTGCCAATCGCTATTTAACCAACCCACTTTAAGTGAAATAGCGCCAGCAGCGCTGAGTATCAAAACGATTGCAAAACCTCCAAGGCCTATCCACAATGAATTGGTGCGCGCATGCTGAGGTTGAGCCATGAATACTTGGGCCCAGGCCGTATGCGTCAGCGCAGGAAAAAACCCCATAACTCTAAGCGGGGCTGTCATCCAGCCAGTTTCTTCTGCTCCGTATAAGCGTTGCCATACCAATATAATGGCTGTTGCAAGTAATGCATCTACAAGGGCATGGCCTATACGCAAGCTTGTTGTTCTGTCATCGTTTATAAAACCAGAGTAGGTAGGTCTGTGGCCTGTTGAAGATGGATGCAAGTGAAATATGGTTGGTAACAACCAAATGGCACCTGTTGCATAGCCAAACAAAGCTGCAGATAACAACGCAGTGCCATCACATGAAAATAAAACCGCAATGCCAACAAATAATAAAGTTGTTAGCGGTGGTAATACGCGCACGCTCGCTAATCCCCATAAATTTACCATTCGTAAACGCATACTTTGCGCAAGCATCCAAGTCAATTGGCACAGTGACAACAAAAGTGCCCACAGCAGCGTGTTGATAAATGACAAACCACTCCACCAAACTGCCAATGCAGCTACAGGTAATAGCCACACAAAGCGTTGCATGCTCGCGATCCATGCGAGCCTAGCATCCTCCAAAACCGAAGTGCCTTGGTTTGCCAGCAGTTGCAGAGGCGTTTGCGCCAGTGCCAAAGTGGTCCAGAAAAAACCAATTTGACTGATAACAGAAAACATGCCCACTTCTTCAGGCGAGAAGTAGCGCAACATCAGTAATGCCAAAGCGATTTGCAACGCAAACGCTACAGCGCTAGAGAGTGCAACAATTTTGCTGGAGATGTTCATCGCAATATTATTCGCCACAAAGGCAAGGTCTCGAGCACGTGTGGCCAAGCCAATTCACGCACATCAGGTATTTCATATGGGTAGGCATCTAAAGCTTCACCAAAACTAGTGCCCAGAGATGGAACATCATCGGTGAGCAAATAAAAGTTCGCCTTGTGCTGCGCCATGAAGTAACGCACCCAAGGGTAAGCATTGCTCACAACGCGCAAACCCACCGCGCAATATTCAAGCACTTTGGTAGAAGTTTGTTGTTGAAACGGTGTGGCGTTGGGTACCAAGTTCAATCCAAACCGTGCGCGGCGTAAATGGTAAGTGACTTGCGCATGCTCTACACGGCCTGTGCAGGTCACGTTGGGTGGCAAATGTATTTGTAATTCTGTGGGTACGTCACCCACTAGCAAAAGAGAGCGACCTGCTGCATGAATCGCTTGCAGGACAGGGATAAACGACAACAGGCGTGACATCTCGCCCAAGTAGACTAAATCGAATTCAGGAACTGGTGTGTGTGAAGGCGCGCCGAAGAA
>Ga0164295_10005030_pt1 | contig 10494 bp, 8 predicted proteins | sample GEODES006metaG_FD_111798 | JGI IMG/M metagenome (GOLD analysis project Ga0164295, IMG submission 111798) | Oligotrophic lake water microbial communities from Sparkling Lake, Wisconsin, USA - GEODES006 metaG | ecosystem: Environmental > Aquatic > Freshwater > Lake | place: USA: Sparkling Lake...
CAGATGTAATGAATATTGTTCGCGACACTGTTCTTGAAATCGGCTATGACTCTTCAGATAAAGGTTTTGATGGGAACAGCTGCGGGGTATCGATTTCTATTGGTCAACAATCCCAAGATATTGCTCAAGGTGTTAATGATGCTTTTGAAAGCAGAGTTTCATCTTCAAGTGATCCATTAGATCTCCAAGGAGCCGGGGACCAGGGATTAATGTTTGGATACGCCTGCAATGACACACCAGAGCTAATGCCATTGCCGATTTCACTAGCTCATAAATTAGCCCAGCAACTTACTAAAGTTAGAAAAGATGGAGTATTACCTTATTTAAGACCCGATGGTAAGACTCAAGTAACAATCGAATACCAAGGTGATAAAGCGGTCGCACTTAATACAGTTGTTATTTCGTCTCAGCATTCACCTGATGTTGATCTAGAAAAGAAATTAGCACCTGAGATTAAGAAATATGTGATAGATCCGATGATTAAGGATCTAGCAATAGATACTTCTAATGTTAAGTTACTGATAAATCCAACAGGTCGATTTGTTATCGGTGGACCAATGGGAGATGCTGGTTTAACTGGGCGAAAAATTATTGTAGACACATATGGCGGAATGGCTCGCCATGGCGGTGGAGCCTTTTCTGGTAAAGATCCATCAAAGGTTGATCGCTCAGCAGCTTACGCAATGCGCTGGGTAGCTAAAAATGTTGTTGCTGCCGGGCTCGCCGACCGTTGTGAAGTTCAAGTTGCTTATGCAATTGGTAAGGCGCAGCCAGTTGGTTTGTTTATCGAAACATTCGGAACTGAAAAATTTGAATTAAATAGGATAAGTGAGGTAGTTAAAGAAGTATTTGATTTAAGACCCGCTGCAATTATTCGCGACCTTAATCTTTTGCGACCAATTTATGCAAAAACAGCGGCATATGGTCATTTTGGTAGGGAGTTACCCGATTTTTCTTGGGAAAAAACTGATCGAGCTAATGCACTAAAGGCTATAGTTAAATAAACAGTGGCTGCTCCACTTAAATTAAAACGGCAAGTAGTTGCAAAAGCACCTCAAAAGTTAGCTAATGTTTCAAAGAATCTACCAATAGCTTCAGTTTTAGTTGATACTCCAGTCTCCAGTTTAGAAGGTATTTACGATTATTCAGTACCAGAGATCTTTAGTGAGAGTGCGGTCACTGGAACTAAGGTTTTAGTTGAATTCGGAGCTGGTAAAGCTGAAGGCTTAATTATTGAACGAAAAGATAAAAGCGATCAAACTCAGAAATTAAAACCGATACTTGATCTGACCTCCCCAAGTGGAATGGTGAGTGAAACAGTAATTAGCCATGTTGAGATGGTGAGAAATCGTTTCGGTGGCAGTTTTTGGGCTGTATTGAATTCAGCTGTTCCAAGCAGGGTTGTCAAAGAAGAAAAAATCATTGAATCTGTATCTTCAATAAATTCAGCAAATACAAGTGACTTTTCAAAGTTACGAGAGTTAATTGGCAGGGCAGACCTTGGACAATTGGTTAGCAAGCAAAAACTAAAATGGGGAATTAATTTTCCGATCGCTACCGATCCAAATTGGTTTCTTTTAGAAATTGTTAAATCAAGGGCACAGGTCAGCCAAATCTTGCTGGTCGTCCCAGATGAAAAAGATATTTCCACATTTTCGCAAGAGCTTTCCAACCACTTCGGCGACCAATTCGTTGAACTTGGCTCACACTTAAGTAAAAGCCTTCGCTATCGAAATTTTTTGAAAACTAGGTATTCGACTCCAAAAGTAATAATAAGTACCAGAAGCGGAGTGTTTGCCCCGCTTGAAAAGAATGCGACAGTAATTGTTCTATCTGATTTAGATAGTTCGCATTATGAGTTGCATTCTCCAGGCTGGAACACCAGGGATGTTGCATTGCTTAGAGATCATTACACTTCTTTGATATTTATCTCACCTTCGCATTCTCTGGAGATCGCTCGGCTCATCGAAATCGGTTGGCTTGAAAAAAAGATATATAAACCAAAAAATACACAGAGATTCTTAACTAATGAAAATGGCAACTCTTATGTTTCAACTATAAAAAAAGGAATCTCTAATGGCAATGTCCTTGTTTCAGTATCAGAAAAAGGTTATGCAAATCTGTTTTTGTGTACTAAATGTCGAAACACTGCAAATTGTGAATGTGGCGGAAAATTACAAATTGACGGGTCAAGGAAAATTCCGAAATGCTATTTGTGTCAAACAGAGTATAAAAACTGGAAATGCTCTTTCTGCCAAGATAACCGTCCATACGTAATTGTCAAAGGAATTGAGCGAACAGCAGAGGAAATTGGACGGGCAATTCCTAAGATTGCAATATTAGTTTCATCCGGGAATAAACAAATACCCTCCGTACCAAGCGGTCGCCATATAGTTGTTTCTACCGCCGGCTCTGAACCAAATGGAGTTTATGCCTCCGTAGTTATGCTTGACGGAGAAAAAATTTTTAATCGACCATCTTTTAGAGCAGAGGAGCTTGCAAAGTTTCATTGGTTTTCTTTATTAAGCAAGGCGAGTAACTCTGCAGAAATTTTTTTATCACTTCCAAATCATCACCCAGCCGTTCAATGTTTACTTAGGGGAGATTCACTGGCTAATGCCGCCACGGAGTTAAACAGTAGAGATAAAGCAAAGTTGCCGCCGTTTTATCGAGTAGCTGTTGTAATAGGGGATAAGCCTGAGATTTCTAAGTTTGCAGAGAATTTGCGAAATGATAAAACCTACGAGATTACTGGCCCTATAACCATCGATAGCTATCAGAGTAAATTATTGATCAGAGTTAAACTGGCTGAGGGTTCACTACTGGTTGACCTTCTAGATGATGTAATTAAGGTTCAAGCCTTAAAACGTAGGAAAATTTTTAGTATTCGATTTGATCCCTTTGATTTATAGCCCGTCCTTCTGAAGTATCATTTCCTTATGGCAATTCAACCAATTCGATTGTTCGGTGACCCCGTGCTAGTTACTCCAGCCTCGCCAGTAGTGGATTTCGACAAGGAACTACGCCAACTGGTTGATGATTTAACACAAACAATGCAAGCAGCCCCGGGCGCTGGACTAGCCGCACCACAAATCGGTGTCCCATTGCGAGTTTTTGTTTGGGATATAGATGATGCACTTGGACATTTGATTAATCCCACCCTCGATCTAAGCGAAGAGATGCAAGAAGGTGAAGAAGGCTGCTTATCCTTTCCAGATTTAGTCTATGAAACTCCAAGAGCATTTAGGGCAGTTGCCAAAGGTTTCAACATGCATGGCGAACCAGTGATTGTTGAAGGCACTGAACTACTGGCTAGATGCTTACAGCATGAGACAGATCATCTAAATGGAGTGCTTTTTATTGATCGAATGAAGTCAGATCAGAGAAAAATAGCTATGAAGGAGATCCGAGAATCAGAGTGGTTCGGAAATGCAGCGAAAAATGGAAATACTCCAACCATCAAAATTTCACCACATTCAAATTTTGGTTTAGGTCTTTAGTAAATTGAGAGTAGCAATTGCATCATCTTCCTATGTTTCAAAACCTTTAATTTCACTTCTGTCTAGGAGCGATGAGCATAAGCTTATTGGTCTAATTACGAACCCTGACAAAGCAACTGGGCGCGGAATGACCATCGTTCCAAATGATCTAGCAGTGTGGGCGGAATTAAATGGCATTAAAGTTTTTAAGCCAGATAGCCAAGATAATCTCAAAGATTTAATTAAGAGTTTGAATCCTGAAATAGTGGTCACGATTGCATATGGGCAAATAATCCCGGAAGAGCTCCTCAACTTACCTCAGCATGGATGGATAAATGTCCACTTCTCTTGTTTGCCTAGATGGCGAGGTGCTGCGCCAGTGCAGTGGGCAATTCTTTCTGCTGATAAAGAAAGTGGTATAACAATATTTAAGCTGGATAAAGGGATGGATACCGGGCCTATATATTTAACTAGAAGCGTATCAATCGAACCAGATGAAAATACAGAAACGCTACTTACAAGATTGAGTAGCATTGGAGCAGAGATTGCAATTGAATCGCTCTCATTAATCCAGGATGGAATAGAACCTGTTGCGCAGGTAAATTCTGGGGTAACAATAGCTCCGAAAATTAATAAGATTGATGGAAAAATTAATTGGCATAATAGCACCGGTGAAATCTTCAACACGTACAGAGCCTTAGCTGGTAATCCGGGAATTTGGACACTTCTCGGCGAACTCAGGTTGAAAATTGATACTTTAGAAATCTCTAACCGAACTGAGAATTTGTCACCCAGTGAGGTTCTAATCATGGGTGAAAGTTTCTTGGTTGGTGCTAATAATGGTCTGATCGAGATTAAAACTTTAACTCCTGCTGGAAGGTCACAAATGAGCGCTGCTGAATTTATTCGGGGATTACCAAATAGGTCTGGGCTGCAACTTGGGTAAACCTAATCCCAATCCATCGCGTCTTACAGCTTATGAGCTAGTTCATCAAGTTAATAACGATGGTGCTTACGCGAATATTCGGTTACCAGAGCTATTAGCCAAATCCAAAATGAGTACTGCCGATAAGGCCTTCACTACTGAGTTGTCATATGGAACGCTGCGTATGCAAGGTCGGCATGATTACATAATCAAAAAATTTATAGATCGTTCATTTAATGAAATCGATACAAAAATTATAGATCTGCTGAGAATTGGTACCCACCAGATTACTCAGATGCGAGTTGCAGATCATGCTGCAGTTGGAGAAACTGTTGAGGTAGCTAAATTGGTTACTGGTGAGTCTAAAGCCTCTTACGTGAATGCTATATTAAGAAAGATTTCTGCTGATACAAATGATCTTGCTGAATTAGAAAAACTGCCCATAATTGAGAAATTAGCTATAAAACATAGCCATCCAGAATGGATAATCTCATCATTTTTTGATCTATTAAAAGATTGGGCAAAAGTCGAAGAATTACTTGTTGCAAATAATCTTCCGGCGGTACCTGATATTGTTGCTTGGCCTGGAAAAGCAAATATCAGTGAATTGATTCAGTTAGGTGCAACAAAAATAGATGGTTACCCAAGCGGAGTGAATTTGCCCGGTATTCCATCCGAGTTCGCTCCGATAATTGAGAGAAGAGCTGGTGTACAAGATCGAGGCTCACAATTGGTTGTTGAAAATTTTTTAGCAACCATAAAACCGGGTTTGTCTTGGCTAGATATGTGCGCTGGTCCAGGTGGCAAAGCAGCCTATTTGTTCCATTCACTAACGGAGCAAGACCCATCAGCTAAATTCTTAGCAAATGAGCCGATCGCACATCGTGCGGAATTAGTTAAGCGAGTGGTTAACAATCATCAAGTAGTAAGTTTTGACGGAACTAATCCTAATAACTTTGATCAATTATTTGATCGAATTTTAGTTGATGCTCCTTGTACTGGATTAGGTGCCCTTAGGCGGCGGCCAGAATCAAGATGGCGTAAATCTCTCAAAGACTTAAAGGATTTGGTAGTTTTACAGAGAGAACTTTTATCAAGTGCGCACAAGTTATTATCACCTGGCGGAATAATTGCTTACGTTACTTGTTCTCCCCACCTTGCTGAAACCCGTGGTCAGGTGATTGACTTCCTAGATGCTCATTCAGATATAAAGGTGTCGCCGATTAATTCATTTGCTCTGGCGCATACACAAGGTGTCCAAGATGATGGTTCTGTTCAACTCTGGACACACCAAGACCAATCTGACGCAATGTTTATGATTCTCTTTGAGAAGACAGGTTAAATACTGGTATGGATAAACGAATCTTTATAAATCCGAGCGTTCTAAGTGCGAATTTCGATGACCTTGAAGGTGAAATTGATAAAGTTGCAAGTGTCTCTGATCAGCTTCATTTAGACATAATGGACAATAAATTCGTTCCCAATTTCACTTTTGATTTTAAGCGAGCCCAGGAGATTGTTAGATTTTCAAAACTTCCAGTCGATGCTCACCTTATGGTTGAAGATGCTGATGCAATGGCACCAAAGTATTCTGAGACTGGGTGTTATTCTGTAACTTTTCATTTTGAAGCTGCATCAAATGTGAAACGAACGATTTCAAACATCAAGTCAAATGGAACCAAGGCAGGTTTGGCAATTAGGCCTAGCACTAAATTGTCCCAAGTAGAGGAATTTATCGGTGATTTGGATTTGCTGTTAATTATGACGGTTGAACCTGGTTTTGGTGGGCAGTCATTTATGACAGACCAAATGGCGAAAGTTACTAAGGCAAGAGCCCTTATTAATGAAAGTAATGCATTTCCGGTTTTACAGGTAGATGGTGGTATTTCTGAATCTACGATCGAGATAGCTGCAAGTGCTGGCGCGAATAGTTTCGTGGCAGGGAGTGCTGTCTATAAATCTTCGAATCCAGTGGAAACCATTAACAAACTTAGAGGTTTGGCGGGGAATAGTTTTAGAGGGTAGTTTGTATTCCCATCAGGAGTAGCACCGTTGAAAGATCTGAGGTACTAATCGTAGTTGCAGCGGCTGCAGCTACTTTAGGCTTTGCATTGAATGCAATTCCAAGCCCAGCTGCCTCGATCATATCCAGATCATTTGCACCATCACCAATTGCAACTGTTTGCGCTAGTTCAACTCCCTCAATTTTAGCAAACTCATGTAAGGATTTAAGTTTAGCTACTCGATCAATAACTACGCCCTCGGTTTTACCAGTTAATTTTCCGTTCACTATCTCCAATTTATTGGCTTGATAAAAATCGATTTTCAAATCTTTGAGGATAGGTTCTATCACATCTAAAAATCCGCCAGAAACAACCCCAACTTTATGACCCTGTTTATGAAGAGTTTCAATCAATTTCTGTGCTCCGTTTGTCAGAGTTATTTCTTTTCGGACCAATTCAATAACTGACTGATCAAGTCCGGCAAGCAATGAAACCCTGTCTGATAGAGCTTGTGCAAAATCTATTTCACCAGCCATTGCACTTTCAGTAATTATAGATACCTGATCAAGTTTGCCTGCATGTTGGGCGATTAAATCGATTACCTCTTGCTGGATCAGTGTTGAATCCATATCGAGTAGTACTAACCGCTTAGCTTCCCTTACTCTTGAACTTGGCTCTACTGCAAGATCAATACGATTCAGAATCGCTACTTTAGCAAGGGACCTTTGAACCTCCTTGATAGATTTATCAGGTATCTTTATATTTAACTCTATTGCCAGGACTGGGGTAGTGGCAGTACGGCGTATTGCGATGATATTTCCACCGAGACGGGCGATTTCATCTGCAACGGATGCAATTCCAATAGGTTTTATACTCTCGCCAATAATCACTACATTTAATTGTTCTGAGTTTTCAATGTGTTGTTCATGGTGGACAAAATCGATAGCTATATCTAGCCCAAGATCCTCTTGCAGTTTGTTTAAATCTGCGGCTACGGCTTCGGCGTGGCTTTCATCTAATGTGATCAACACAGTCAGAAGGAGACGGTCTCTAATTATTAGTTGCTCGACATCAATTACGCTTACTGAAAATTGGGAAAGAACCTTCATGAGGCTTTGAGTTATTCCAGGGCGATCTTCGCCTGAAACTAGAATCAGTCCAGTAAAGGCAGGTGGATTCTTATTGGGCATTGGGTCAGATTAACCGTATAAGCCTCTTACTCGGGGTATCTTTCACTCCTATGAGCGCGGTATTGGAGTTATCAAATGTCAGCGTCCGTAGAGGTGAACGAGTAATCCTTGGCCCACTTGATTGGCAGGTACTTGAGGGGCATAGATGGGTAATCCTGGGACCGAATGGCGCTGGTAAAACTACGTTGCTGCAGATTTGCTCCTCTCTGATTCATCCAACTACCGGAACAATTAAAATCTTAGGTGAGCAACTTGGCAAGGTTGATGTTTTTGATCTACGGACGAGAATCGGTTTAACTTCTTCAGCTTTAGTCGAACAGTTACCCAATGATGAATTGGTTATGGATGTCGTGTTGACCGCAGCTTATGCGATGTTAGGTCGATGGCAGGAGCGTTATGACCTATGGGATGAATCAAGGGCTATGGCCTTATTAACTGCTCTTGGCGTTCGCGAATTGGGAGATCGCTTATTTGGATCACTAAGTGAAGGGGAGAAGAAGCGAGTTCAAATTGCTCGCGCGCTAATGGCTGATCCAGAGTTATTGCTATTGGATGAGCCTGCATCCTCATTAGATTTAGGTGGTCGAGAGGATCTGTTGAAGCGAATTGAAACCTTTGCTAGAGATCCATTATCACCGGCTACTGTGATTGTTACGCACCATATTGAGGAGATTCCAGTTGGTACAACTCATGCACTCTTATTACGCAATGGTTCTGTAATTTCACAAGGTGAAATTCGCTCTGTGATAACTGATGCAAATTTGTCCCTGGCCTACGGATTAGAGATTTCAGTGCAAGAAGAGAGTGGTCGGTTTTTTGCCCGTGCCCGTTGATCTCATTCGCCTACTTCCGAAGCCATGGCATGATTTCGTCGATTTAAAATTGTTAAGTGAAATTTCAAACAATCTTAAAAGTAGTTTTATCCCAGAACAAGACAGTATTTTTCGTGCCTTACAAATCTCGCCTAAACAAGTAAAGGTCGTAATTGTTGGCCAAGATCCTTACCCAAACCCAAGACATGCGATGGGGTTAGCGTTTTCAATACCAGCCGGTGTTTCACCTCTTCCTAAATCATTGAAAAATATTTTTGCTGAGCTCAAGAATGATTTAGCCATAGATAGATCTAATGGCGATCTATCCGATTGGGCTAATCAGGGAGTTTTGTTACTGAATAGATCTTTAACAGTTGTACCTGGTAGATCTGACTCACATTCTGACCTAGGTTGGCAAGATTTCACTAAAGATATAATTCAAGTTGCTGCCGATAACGGCGCATTAGCAATTTTATGGGGAAGTGAAGCACAGAAAATAAGAAATCTGTTTTCAGAGTCTGATGTATTTGAATCAGCTCATCCGAGTCCACTTTCGGCTTATCGTGGTTTTTTCGGCTCAAGACCTTTTAGCAAAGTAAATGATCGCTTGGTAGAAAAAGGATTAACTCCTATCAAATGGTAAAGGGGCGAACCAATTGGTCCGCCCCTTCATTTGATTTATTTTTATGCAGTCCAGATATTAATTGGTGATTGCAAGAAGTAAACCATGAATAATCCAGATACTAGGTACATCAAAGGATGGATTTCCTTTGAACGGCCCTGGAATACGCGAATCACTACAAATGAAACAAACCCTGCGCCAATACCTACAGAAATATTGTAAGTAAATGGCATCAAGATAATTGTTAAGAATGCTGGAATTGCAATTCCAAGATCATCCCAATCAATTCCTTTGATTTGAGACATCATCAAGAAGCCAACGATTACTAAAGCAGGTGTTGCCGCTTCGTAAGGGATGACTGCAACAAGCGGTGCTAAGAAGGTTGTAAGCAGGAACAGAACCCCAGTAACAACTGAAGCAAGACCTGTCTTTGCGCCTTCACCAACACCTGAGGCTGATTCGATGTATGAGGTATTAGATGACACTGAACCAGCACCACCAGCGGCAGCTGCTAGTGAGTCAATTAGAAGAATGCGCTCAGCACCTTCAACATTGCCATCACGATCAACTAGGCCTGCCTGATTACCAATTGCAGTCATTGTTCCCATGGTGTCGAAGAAATCAGCTAGTAGAAGTGTGAACACTAGGAGAAGTGCTGCAACGATTGATATTCGGTCAAATCCACCTAGAAGATTGAAATCACCAATGATGTCGAATTTAGGAGTAGCAGCGATTGCATCAGGAAGTGCAGGAACGTTCAAGTTCCAGCCTTTTGGATTTACTTCGCCAGTTGCTCCATTAAATAGTGGACCAATCTTGAAAGCAGATTCAACGGCGATAGCAACAACAGTGGCTGCAACTATTCCGATTAAAAGTGCACCTTTAACCTTCTTAACCGTTAAACCAATCATCAAGAAGAGACCAAATGCGAAGACGACTACGGGCCAACCAACTAGGTTTCCGTTGTCACCGAGTGTTACAGGAACTGGACCAGATCCGGTTCTACGAACGAAACCGGCGTCAACCAAGCCGATTAAGGCAATGAATAGTCCGATACCAACTGAGATAGCAATCTTTAATTGACTTGGCACAGCTTTGAAAACCGCAATACGGAATCCAGTTAGTACCAATAAAAGAATGATTAGGCCTTCAAGAACAATAAGACCCATGGCGTCTGCCCAGGTCATCTTGGAGGCAATGCCAACGGCAACGAAGGTGTTTAAACCTAAGCCGGTTGCAATGGCTAATGGAAAGTTTGCGACTACGCCCATCAGGATGGTCATAACGCCTGCGATAAGTGCGGTAGCGGCTGCAACTAAAGCAAGATTAGGTGCATCGCCTCCGCCTATGAATTTTCCATCAGCATCTTTTGCAAGACCGATGATTAATGGATTCAGCGCAACGATGTAAGCCATTGTGAAAAATGTGACGACTCCGCCACGAACTTCACGAGCTACGGTTGA
>Ga0164295_10005032_pt1 | contig 10493 bp, 7 predicted proteins | sample GEODES006metaG_FD_111798 | JGI IMG/M metagenome (GOLD analysis project Ga0164295, IMG submission 111798) | Oligotrophic lake water microbial communities from Sparkling Lake, Wisconsin, USA - GEODES006 metaG | ecosystem: Environmental > Aquatic > Freshwater > Lake | place: USA: Sparkling Lake...
ATCCATGCTCCCAAAGGCGGAAAATTCCTGGACGATCTTTGAAGCAGCGCATCTCTTGAATCGCGCTGGGTTTGGCGGCAGCCCGTCAGAGATCCGTGAGTTCCATGCGCTTGGACGAGAGCGGGCGGTGGACTCCTTGCTCCAACCCACCGAGGCCCTCGACGCATTTCCGCTCCCAAGCTGGGCGACCAAGGAGCGGGCGCTGGCGGACGTGAGAGCGACCATCGAAAGCCGCATCGCCCTGAGGGTGACCATGCGGGAAATGTCCCCTGAGGCTGCCGAAAATGCCAAACGGGAAGCGAACAAAGCCATGCAACAGGAGGCCCGCCAGCGCGAACTTGAAGCGCTGTCATGGTGGTTCCTCCGGATGCTCAAAACCCATGCTCCTCTCCGCGAGAAACTCACGTTATTTTGGCACGACCACTTCGCGACATCGATCCAGAAAGTCAAAGAGCCCGTGCTGCTCGTCCAGCAAAACGACTTGTTTCGCAAGCAGGCGTTCGGGAGCTTCAAGGATCTCACCCAAGCGATCTTATTAGATCCGGCGATGACGCTCTACCTCGATACGGAAAGTTCGAAAAAAGGCTACCCCAACGAAAATTTTGCGCGCGAGATCATGGAGCTTTTTACCTTGGGCGAGGGGAACTACAGCGAGCAGGATGTGAGAGAAGCGGCCCGTGCATTCACCGGCTACCAATTCAACCGCCGAGAAGGCAAGGTGTATCACAACACGCGCCAATGGGATTCAGGCGAAAAAACAATCTTCGGCCAGACCGGTGCATTTACCGGCAAAGATGCCATCAACCTCATCTTCCAAAAACCACAGGCCGCGCGCTTCATGGCGAGGAAACTTTGGGAATTCTTTGTCTATGAAAAACCATCGGATGCGGCGCTCGATATCCTAACCGCAAGCTTCTTGAAATCCGATTTTCGTGTGGGCCCGTTGCTTCGGGAAATTTTTCTCTCGCAAGAATTCTATTCGGAGTCGGCGATTCGCTCGCAAGTGAAATGCCCCGTCCAGTTCATGGTCCAAATCCTCAAGCAGCTCGAGATCAGCGACCCACCCAAGGCATTTCCTCTCGCCGCCCAGCAACAACTTGGACAAGTGCTCTTCATGCCGCCCAACGTCGCCGGCTGGGACTGGGGGCAAGCATGGATCAACACGAACACCTTGTTCACGCGCTACAACCTCGCAGGATTTATCACCACGAGCTCCAGTAGCAATTCATTGATCCCGCAGGATGAAGCGATGAAAGCCAAAGGCATGGGCCCCGCCAAACGCATGGCACGGTCGTGGAAAGGGCCGGATTACGAAAAGATCGCACCGCGCCCGCTGCGCGAAAAACCCGCCGACTTGGTCGATTCGCTCGTATTCCGTTTTTTCCAGAGTCCCGTGCCTGAAAAAGCCCGCAAGTCGTTCCTCGAATATGCGATCCAGAAAAAAGGCGCGATCTTCACCGATCACGAAACCGCCGAACTCTGCCACCTCATGCTCAGCACCCCATACTATCAACTCACATGAAAACCCGCCGTGATTTCCTCCGCTCGACCATGCTCGGTGCCTCTGCCACATGGACGGTCCCCATGTTCATCGAGCGCACGTTCGGCGAACTGCATGAGGGCGCCCGCGACCTTGCGGTGCAACCGATCACGGGCAAGGACGACACGATCCTGGTCGTGCTCCAACTCGCCGGCGGCAACGACGGACTCAACACGCTGGTCCCGTATGCCGACGACGTTTACCACAAAGCCCGCCCGCGCTTGGCGAAAAAGGAAACCGAGATCATCAAACTGAGTGACCACGTCGGCTTGAACGGCGCCATGCCCTTCCTGGGTTCGCTGTTCAAAGAAGGCGACCTTGGCGTCGTTCAAGGCGTCGGCTACCCGAACCCGAACCGCTCTCACTTCGTCTCCACCTCGATCTGGGAAACCGCCGACCCCAACTCCCATTCGTCCACCGGCTGGCTCGGACGCTATTTTGACAATGCCTGCCCCGGCGCGGACCCCACCGTCGGCATCAGCTTCAATAAAACCAAACCCGAGAGCTTCGGCGCGATGAAAAACCCGGGCGTTTGCTTGAATTCCCCCGAGCTCTACCGGTGGATCCATAGCGGCGGCGACAAGGACCAGGCAGAACAATTTTTCGCTGACCTCAACAAACCCAATCGCTCCACGACTCATGACGACGACGACCCGAGCGACGGTAACTCCATCGCCATGTCAGCCGGCGGCAAAGTCGGCGGTATCACCGGTGAAGGGAATCTCGCGTTCCTCGAACGAGTCGCTCTCGATGCACAGGTGAGCTCGAAGAAGATCCTCGAAATCGCCGCCAAACACAAAACATCCGTCCGCTACGACGGCACGCCGATCAGCCGAAATCTCAACCTGGTCGCGCGGATGATCGCGGGTGGCATGCCGACTCGGGTTTACTATGTGAGCCATGGCGGCTTCGACACGCATAACCAACAAGTCAATTCCCACGACCGCCTGTTAGGCCAGCTCGACAGCGGCTTGAAATCGTTCTTTGCCGATCTCAAACAACAAGGAAACGACAAGCGTGTGGCGCTCATGACGTTTTCCGAATTCGGTCGTCGCGTCTCGGAAAATGCAAGCGCGGGCACAGACCACGGCAAGGCATCCTGCCTCTTCCTCGCCGGCGCGGGGATCAAGGGCGGACTTCATGGCAAACACCCGAGCCTCACCGATCTAGCAGATGGCGATATCCAGCACACCGTCGATTTCCGCAGCGTGTATGCCACCCTCCTCGGCGACTGGCTCAAGGCGCCATCCATCAAGCCGATCCTCGGTGCGAACTATCCCAAAATGAAGCTGATCGGGTGACGCAGTCCTTCCATGCCGGTGCATACTGGTGATCGACATCGGTTTCGGAATATCATGAATTGCTGCCGATGTACGATGGTACGCTGCTACTTCTTGGAATCGCTGGGCCGCAGCTGACTTCGGCCGAGGCTGCCCTTTTCCGTAAGCTTCAACCTGCGGGATACATTCTATTTACGAGGAACATCGTAAATCCTGAGCAAACTCGAAAGCTCACCGACGACCTCCGCGACTTGTCCGAGAAAACGCCGATCATCGCCATCGACCAAGAAGGCGGACGGGTGACGCGGACCAAGGAAATCGCCCCTGCCGCACCCTCAGCTCCTGCCCTTGCGGCCTTGGGTGACATGGGAAAAATCGCAGATGCCGGAGCACTCACGGGTGGCTTGCTGCAGATGCTTGGCTTCAACATGAACTTCGGACCTGTCTTGGACTTGGACCATTTTCCCGAGTCGCAGAACGCACTGCGTGGCCGCTGCTGGGGCCGCAACCCGCAGCGAGTGATCGATTACGCCGGCCAGTGGAACCGCTGGATGCGGAAACGTGCGATCGCAAGCTGCGCAAAACATTTTCCCGCATGCGGGCGCGCCCAGTCCGACCCACACCACGATCTGCCTTCATCGCCCGCCACGCTCGAAGACCTGCTCAAGGAGGACATCATCCCCTACACCGCGCTGATGCCCGAGCTGGATGCCATCATGCTCGCTCACGTGGAATTTCCTAACATCGACCCGGATTTCCCAGCTTCGCTTTCGCCACGCATCATCCGCCGCTTTCTCCGTGATCAACTCGGGTTCGATCGCCACCTCGTTCTCACAGACGACCTCGACATGGGCGCGATCACCCAGCGCTACGGACGGGGCGCGGACGTGAAGCTCGCCATCGAGGCGGGAAATGACTTGGCCATGATTTGCCACCAAACCGACACCGCGGAGCTTGCCGCTCGGGCGATCGAAGAACTCTCGCAAACCATCACGGATGATGCTCACAAGCGGGTCGAGCGTTTCCGCCGGAAGCTCCGTGAGCCTCTCGCATGGTCAGAGAATACTTGGCGAACCACCTGCACAGCGTTGGCGAAGTTGGCTGCCGAGGTTCCCGAAATCCCGTCTGCTCAGGCGTCAAGTCCTGTGGCTGAATACTGACGGCAGGCGCGGATCATTTCCCTAACACCCACGAGATGTGCGGGGTGTAAAGATCTGGCTCCAATAGGAACGAATCATGCCCCTTGTCGGAGTGCACGGTGATGTGCATGACATCGAGCTTCGCCTCCTCGAGGTGTCCCACCAGTTCCGCTTGCTCCTCCGGATAGAAACAAAAGTCGGAGTCGATGGAGAAGACCAGCCAGCGTTGCCCCGCGAGGCGCGACCGCTCGAACAAATCCGCTGGAGTCTCGGCATCCCCTTCCTGAGTGGCATCGTAGCGCGACCACAAATCAATGATGCGGAGGTACGTGTTGGCATCGAAGCGTCGGACAAATTTTTTCCCCTGGTGGAGCATGTAGCTTTGGAACTGGTCACGGACCCGATACCACGCGAGCACGTCATCCGGCTGCACGACGTCTTGCCGCGCGCGGCGCTCGATGGCATCGAGATGAACGAAGGTTTTGTGAGAAATCATCCGTGCGAGAACCAGTCCGTAAAGCGGGCCTTGGCCATCGTAATAGTCGCCGCCGTTGAAATGCGGGTCATTCTCGATCGCGAGAATTTGTTCAAAAAGGATCAGCCGATTGAGGACCGTGGTTTTGAATCCGGAGGCGATAATGATCACATTTTGGACACGCTCCGCAAAGCGGGTTGCAAAGGTCAGCGCGACCAAGCCACCCACCGATGGGCCGATCACCGCGTGCAGCGTTTGGATGCCGAAGTGATCGATGAGGTCCTTAAACACCTCCACTTGGTCGGCAGCGGCCACGGCAGGAAATGAGGAACCCCATGGCTTGCCGGTTTCAGGATTCACGGAGCTGGGGCCGGTGCTTCCGTAGCAACCACCCAAGTAATTTGCGCAAATGACGAAGTATTTTTCCGTATCGATCGCCTTGCCGGGTCCGATCATGGCCTCCCACCAGCCTTCATGCATTTCCGGCTGCCAGAGGTCGCCAACTCCTTCGATTCCAGGATTCCGGCCCACCGCGTGGTGCGACCCGGACAAGGCATGGAAGAGAAAAATCGCGTTCGTGCGGTCGGCGTTGAGTTCGCCCCAAGTTTCGTAGGCGAGAGTTACCCCAGGCAACAGCCCGCCATCTCGCAGCCGGATGGGTGCTGCGGGGCTTCCAATTTGAAGAAATTGTGTGTGGGACTCAACGACCATGGCCAGAGCCTAACCTTCCTTGGCCGCCTAAAGCAAGGGCCTGCTCGTGATTCGCGATCCGCCCGCTTGGGGCTTGGCAATGGCTGAAAATTGTTCAAGAGTGCCTCATGTTCAGCGCCAACAGCCTCACCCCAGAACAAAAGGACGCGCTCAAAAAATGGGCTGCCGAAGGAGCCACGATGTCAGACCTCCAGCGTCACTTGAAGGATGACTTCGGCCACACCCTCACTTACATGGACACTCGGTTCCTCGTTCTCGATCTTGGAATCGAGTTGGTCGAGCCTGCCAAACCCGAGGAAAAAAAGGAGGAAAAGCCAGCGCCCGTTCCGACAGGGGTGGTCACCACCACGATGGATAGCCTGACACTTCCCGGTGCCTTGGTCAGCGGAAAAGTCAGCTTCAGCGATGGCGAGACAGCGGTCTGGATGCTCGATCAAACTGGCCGTCCCGGTCTCGATCCCGATACCGCCGGCTATCGCCCCTCGCCCGAAGACATCCAGGAGTTTCAAAAACAACTCCGCGATCTGATCCAGAAAAGCGGCCTCTGAGCTGGAGCCATCACACGGATGGCAGATGCCACCGACATGAGCATCCGTCTGCGGTTTTGATTGGTTGAAGCATGCGCACCCCGACACGACCATCCGCCACACAACGATCTCGCCACCCCGGGATGCGTCTGGTTGCGGCGTTGGGATGTTCCGCGCTGGTGGTGGGGTGCAAGCCCTCCGAGCAGCCTGAAAAAAATTCACCGCCGCCTGCGGAGGCATCCATCGCCACACCCCTAGCAGGCGCGAGGATGGATGTGGCGATGGCCCGCCTCGGGCAAGGGCGTCCAGACGAGGCGTTGGGCCTCACCCTTTCTGCTTGGGCCGCTGACCCAACGTCCGCCGAAGCCCGCACCCTCACGGCGACGCTTTTGAAGCAAACGGTCTGGAATTTCCCAGAAGTCACGCTCGCGCACCCGCTGCCGGTTGAGCACTTGGAATGCGATGCCGAATCCGCGCTCTGGGTCGGCCTCGGCAGGCAGACGAACACCACCGCGCGCTGGGATCTCGAAAAACTCAAGGTCGAGGAAGTTCTATTCCCCGTGAACGATGCCTCCACGCGCAGTTTCGTGTTTGATTCTGGGCATCGCTGGATGGTGGTTGAGCGGGGAACGGTGTCGTTGCTTTGCGATGCCCAAACGCTCAAACCGATCATCGATCTCGGCCCGCTACCCGATTTCCTAACACCCTCCACAGCGGTGGTTTTTTCAAACGATGGCCTGCTGATAGCACACCCTGCGTTTGCTTCGGCGAGCGACCACTCGATCCTCTGGCACCTGCGTGATGCGGCAACGGGCCAAATCATCCGCTCGTCCGAACCCTCTGCCGTCGGCGAATCACGTCCGCTGGCGGCCCATCTCGATCGCGCTCGCCTGCGGGTCTTGCGAGCCGACGGCAGCTTCATGGAGATGCCGATCTCCCCGGTAGAGCCGATCCAGGAAATCCCGCCGCACGTGCCACTGCACTTGTTCCATGGGCAATTTTCCGCCGACGGGAAATCCGTTCTAACGCTTCAACAAGTGAGTCCTCACCAAGCGCCGGTGCGCAAGGTCATCTCCGAGGGCGCTGCAAATGATGGATCACTTGATCTGAATGCACTCACGCAGCGCTTTCCATGGAGCCGAAATCCGAACCTTTGGCATGGCCTCATGAGCGGAGCGGATGCGCCGTACGAAATCCAAGATGGGCTCGTGCAACTTCGGTGGGGCAGCCACAGCCCCATCGAGCGGGAGAGCGCCGTCACTGCGTTGGCGATCCGTGCAGACCAAATCATCACTGGCCAAACAAATGGCATGGTGGTGGTCCATCGGCTCTTGCCCTTGCCGACGGAACGTCCGTCGCCGGAGAAGCCGACGGCAGCAAGCCGCGAATTTCTCACGGAACTCACGAAGCTCTCGGAAGCATTGAGCGGCCGCCGCTACCATGAGGAAACGCGTAGTTTCACCCGATTGGAGGCTGCCGAGCGGATTTCACTCCTCGGCACCTGCGACTTTGGGGTCATTCGCACTACCCTGCCCGGACTCGACTTCGAACCGGTGCTCGCTGGGTTTCGTGCGATTCGCCAACGCAGCGCTGAGCCGCTCGCCACGGCGAAATTGTCAGATCGTCTTGCTCAAGCCGCGCCCTTGGTTGAACCGCCCGCCGAACTTGCGGCGCTCCAGAAAGCTGCGGAAAATGGAGACTCGCCGACCGTTCTCGCCGCCATCCGAGGTGCTGGTGGCAAGGGTCCGGCAGCCGCCACGGCCCTCGCACTGGCGCTGAATTCCGACCGCCCCGAGTGGATCGATGCCTGCCTTTCCACGGCGATCGATCTGCCGCCCTTGCTCCGGCAGCTCGCCGTGTCGCGCATCGCGTGGCTGCAAGATCGCAAGGCCGACGCGCTCTCGGGATGGCCAGTGGTGTTTCCCGACCTCGCAGAAATCCGCTTGCGTCAAGATTGGAGCGGATGGGAGCAGGCCGACTTTGCACCCGCTTTCCAACAAGCTCAGAAAGGTGTCACGGACTTGCTGAACTCGCTCGTCATCGCCGAGAACGCCACCCCAGCAGAGCGGAAGGCCGTCGTAGCGCGCCTCACGGATTCCGCCACCATCACCATGGTCGGTCGCGCTCGGTTTGCAGGTGCCTGCCTCAAGGCAGCTCTTGCCCTTGCCTCGCAGAATGGAGAATCCGTCGCCACCTTCACCCTCGCAAAAATCGCCCGCGAAACCGGCGCTCCTGCCGAGCCTTGCCTGCGCGCCGAGGCACTCGCGCTCACCGCGCTGGGCCAGTACCAGAAGGCGCACGCGCGGTGGATCGAGCTGATCACCGAGCACCCTGTCGCGACCACTCTGCCGGGCGACTACGCTGAGGCGGCATACACCGCATTTGAAAACTCCGATCCGCGCCAAGCCATGGAAATTCTCACCACCGGCATGCATCGGTTTCCCGACGATGGAAACTTCGCGTTGCGCGCGGGTTGGGTCGCGCTGCTCACTGGAAATTCCGAACGCGCCTACCGATTTCTTCGCGAGGGCAAGCGCATCGGCTTCCCCACCGAAAAACTCGAGAACGGCACCGCGCTCCTCACCATCGCCGCCGCTCTCACCGGAGCCACCGACGACGCGGCAGTGTATTTCAAAGATCTACTCGAAATCGACCCCGCGTGGGCAGATCCAGCGACCCTCGACGCACTGGATTGGCCGCAGGAACTCAAATCCGTTCTTGGCCAGTTCTCTCATTAAAGCTTCAAGCGAGATCCTTCACCTGCACTTGCGCCCACCATTCCTTGAAGGTGTTGATGAAGGTGTGGTGATCCGGATGGTCTTGATAGATATCATGGTCACCGAGGTCCTTGAACTGCATGGTCAGCGCGTAATCCCATGATTGGTCGATCACGGGGCGGATCGCGACCTTCGCTGGCACGGCCCAACGACCGCTCGCCACCAGATCGATCTCAAACAACGCCGCCAATCCTTGCTCGAAGATCGCGCGATCGACGTCGTTTTGGTATTCATCCTTCAGCCAGAAATAAACATGATGGTCCATGCACAAGGGCATAATGCTCACAGGCTCAATCTGCAAGCCCTGATCTAGCATGGTGGTGCACCGGCGCGACAGGGTGATCTGCAAGGATTGGCTGGTCTCGCAGCGGGAAATCCGTTAGGGTCGCGGCGCCAGCACGGCCACCAGCCACCCACGAAATCATGCGCCCCATCGCTCATTTTAAAACCCGAACGCTTCCATCTCCGGCATGAACGAAGACCGGGTGGTGGGGTTGGTTGTTCTATCGGCACTCGAACGAGCGGCATGTCGCGGCGTCGCGCGAGTTGCTGCGCGACTTGAATCTCGAGAGTCGGCGTCTGTTTGCCGAGCTGGCGGCGGATGAGGATTTCGGCCTGGTGAAACGTGGCTTGCTGATGCTTTGCAAAACCCAGAAGGGCTTGGATGAAGAAGCGAAAGTCGCGGCAGAAGCGCATGAAATCAGCTTGCGGGCGGAGGTGTTAAATCCGGCGGCCACCGCGTTGTTGGACCCGGCGATCACGATGGACATCGCTGGCGCTGTGTATTTTCCCGACGATTGCCACTTGAGTCCTGAGCGGTTCATGGCATCGATCCGCCGCCGTTTCCTTGAGGCGGGTGGCGTGATCGAGAGCGGCGTGTGCATCAATGCGATCGAGACCCGAGGCGGCAAGGTGGTTGCGGTGAGGGGAGATGTCCGGCGCTTTGAGGGCGGTCAATTTGTCGTCGCCGGCGGCTCATGGAGCGCGAACCTGTTGCGGTCGGTGGGCTTGAGATTGCCCCTGCAGGCCGGAAAAGGCTACTCGCTTACCCTGCCGAAGCCGCCGGAATTGCCCGAGCTTTGCTCGATCTTTGCCGAGGCGAAGGTGGCGATCACCCCGATGGATGGCGTCCTCCGGTTTGGCGGGACGATGGAGGTGGGTGGGCTGAATTTGTCCATCAACCCTGCACGAGTGCGCGGAATCATCAAATCCGTGAATGCCTATTTCCCGAAATTCTCGCCGGAGGACTTTGAGGGGGTCAAACCATGGGCCGGGTTGCGGCCAGTCTCACCCGATGGCATCCCCTACTTGGGTCAGGTTCCGGGCCTGCCAAACTTGGTCGCCGCTTGCGGCCATGCCATGATGGGCTTGAGCTTGGGCCCCGTGAGCGGCCGCCTTGTCGCCGATCTACTCGCGGGCGACCCGCCGTTCCGGCCGATCGAGGGGCTTTCCCCCGGAAGGTTTTGTTAAACCTCTATTCCGCAGTGGAAATCGATGCCGGAGCGGTGGCCAAAATCATCGGCATCCGCAACGGTCGGCTCTGCGTAAGCGTAGTCCCAAGCACCTTTGATAGAACTTTGCTACGCCGGCGACATAAGTGTCATAGGTCTGCAAACGATGACACTTATGAAATACCATCGGCCACCATCTTCAGGCGGCGCTACAGACCACGCTTACACCCTGGGAACGGAGAGGCCGCAATGGATGCGTTCTGAAGGAACGTTGCATTTGGGTTGATCGGTGACACGTCCGCCATCCGAGGATACACGGCGTTCCTTCAGAACGCGGGAATCGGCGGCATGGCATACCCAGGGCGTTGCCCCGGGCTGGTATGCGTTGTCCCTTTGGGACGCAGGGAATCTGCTGCTCATGCCTCCAACTCCTGGGGATGGGTAACGAGTGGATTTCGCAACGTCTGGAAATGGGCCACAACCGCTCGGTTAGCGGCCTCAACCGACAGATCAATGACAACCCGGAAATCAAAAGACTCTGCTCCAAACTTCTGCTGATGTTACCATGCGAGGACTGGTACCATTTCCACGCC
>Ga0164295_10005033_pt1 | contig 10492 bp, 9 predicted proteins | sample GEODES006metaG_FD_111798 | JGI IMG/M metagenome (GOLD analysis project Ga0164295, IMG submission 111798) | Oligotrophic lake water microbial communities from Sparkling Lake, Wisconsin, USA - GEODES006 metaG | ecosystem: Environmental > Aquatic > Freshwater > Lake | place: USA: Sparkling Lake...
CTTCCGGGAATGAGCCCTTCCGCAGTTGAGAAGTTTCGCGACAAAATGTTGATGAAGCAAATCATCAGTGAGATTCATGATGTACCTCGCGCGGTCGCTCTGGACTGGAAATTGCCCACCAGTGATTTGTTTTCGTTGTGTTCAGACACCCTCGGTATTCCTTTCATTGTGAAACCCACTGAACTCTGCGGGTCCCTCGGTGTCGTTGAAGTCTCGATGTACGAGGAATTCGACGCGACATGCCTCCGGCGGGTGGCCGGCGACTACATGGCCGAAGAAAAGATTATCGGTGACTTGTTGCACCTTGACGTCGTCGTCGCGAGCGGTACCGTCAGATGGTTTGGTTGCTCGCAGTACAACCTTCCGCTGGACCGATTTCTCCACGGATCGGCGATCGGCAGTATCCCGCTGCTGCCCGAAGATCCCTGGCACAGTCGACTGCGCGATTACGCGACGAGCGTCGCCCAGAGTTTCTCCGTTGGCGATGCGATATTGCATATCGAAGTATTCCGCCGCGGCGATCATTTGCTTTTCCTGGAAGCAGCCGCGCGCCCTTCAGGTGGGTTGATTTCAGTTCTGTACGAGAAGATGTTCGGCTACAACATGTATCAGGCTGCAGTCGAAGGCAGAATGGGATTGGACTACGAGCCCATGGCCACGGACGGTCGTAGTTACTTCTGGTTGCTCTTACCGCCGGACGATGTCAACACTTGTCGAAAACTGCGTGATTGCGGTATTCCGTTTGAGCTATACCCTGGCGGCACTGGGCTGCAAGTTCCCGGAAGTCTGATCGGCGCCTACGATCGCGTCCTGGCATCTCACGATGACTATCGCCATCTCTACCGGTCTTTCATGGCTGTGGCCTGAAGCCGTACAGATGAAAGTCATGGAGATGGTGGAGGAACCGCGGAGTCTCGACAGTCGATTCGTTGTGATCGTGGACGGCTTAGCCACCGGGGCACTTCTCGGCCCGGCCTTCAAGGCGCAAGGGTACGAGGTGCTCCACGTGAAGACATCGAATCGAATAGCTGCCGACCTCGAGCAGACATTCACTGCGTCTGACTATTCATTCTGTCTGGATTACCAGGATCTCGGGATGGAGAAGACTAGCCAAATCCTGCGGGACTTCCCGGTGCGTTGTGTGGTGCCGGGCTGCGATTCGGGTGTGGTGGTGGCGGACACTCTGGCTGCGCGACTGGGTGTCGGCAGTAACGACGTGGAAAAAGTCATGTCACGGCGAAGCAAGTTTCTCATGCATGAAGCTCTTCGGGAAGCTGGCCTAGCCTCGGCACGCCAATGGAAGTCGGATTCGGTCGAGGAATTGATCGACTGGTACTCACAACAAGATTTCCGCAAAGTGGTGGTGAAGCCGGAATTTGGGGCCCGGTCTGAAGGTGTCGTCTTCTGCAGCAGCGCCGATGACGTATCCCGGGCGTTCGCAGCTTCCGCCGGGGTGCGAAACCTATTTGGAATTATCAATTCCGAGTTGGTTATCCAGGAATATCTCGCCGGTGACGAGTTCATCGTCAATACGGTCAGCGTCGGTGGCGAGCACTTCGTCACCGATATCTGGTTAGGAGTGGATGAAGACGAGGAACAAATCTCAACGGATCTGTACGCCGACCTAGTCGAACCGCAGGATGAGCGACACACCACACTGAGCGCCTACGTCGTCGGAGTTCTCGATTGTCTTGGTATCCGCACGGGGCCAACACACGTCGAGGTCCGGTTGACCGCACACGGACCGGTCTTGATCGAGATTGGGGCCCGACTCACCGGACAGTTGCCGCCACCGCAGGTGATCGGACTTGATGCAGTCGCCCTGACCGTCGCCGCCTACATCAGCCCAACCAATGCGCTGCGGGAGTTGCAGGAAGCCGCCCGCTTCCGGCCCGCTCGCCTTGTCTACCTCCGCTCGGACATCGGCGGTCCGGTTCTCAGCTCGCCTGATATATCTGCCATCAATGCACTGGAGTCCCTGCAGCAACTTGCTGTCAGGGTGCGACCCGGCGACACGCTTGTCCCCACCAACCACGTCGGAGGTCGGCCTGGTTATGCCTATCTCGTACATGACGAGCGAGCGCAGTTGGAGATGGATTACGAACGCCTGAGGCTGCTGGAGCGCGAGATGTATGAGTTGATGCTGCGTGGCCCTGCGGTGCGGCACCCGCAATGAAACTGCCACAGTATCTGCATAACTTCGGATAATTCTCGATACTCCCCTATGCGGGAGATCAGCGTGGCCGAGCAGCGGTATCAAGCAGTGCTGGCAGTCATCGGTGACGGGATGCCGATTCCATCGCGGGCAAGCCCCGAGGTGTTCTGTCGGTGAACCCGTCGCACCCCAAACTGCGCAGCTGCTGTCAGCCGAGCGCAGCTGCTGTCGCCTGCTCAGCGGCAGACCAGACCGCATCGCATATCATCACCACCCCCGGGCTGCCGTCGGCAGTTTTATCCACCCGAACCTCGCCGTCGACAATGATCCGGCACGACATCTGGGTACCATTGGATTGTGCGCCAACCACATACAGCTGAGTCGTCACCTGGCTGACGAACGTGATCGACCACGGGGTCGACGGCGTGGTAACCATCTGTGATTCATTCATACCGTCGCTATAGCTGATATCAGATAGCTGACCGTTGGAATCCAGCTCGTATGTGACGACTGACCCGTCAGCGGCGGCACGCGGCGTGACGAACAGAGCTGTCAGTGGCACCAGCACAAGGCATATCACTAAGCGAGAGCGCACGATTTCCCTCCCCCGAAAGCCGGCCATCATCGATTGACCTTCGGATAGTAGATGCAGCGGGAGGCCTAGAACAGGTGGGATTCGAGTTCTGGATCGATGGGGCGCTCGCCGGCGGGGCTGACGGTTTCGGCGGCGGAGGCACCTAAAGGGGCTTAGTAGGCGAGGGACAACCGCGTGGCGCCATCGGCCGCAAGCGACTTTCCTCATGCGAAACCCCCGGTCGGGTGAGATACTTCGGTACTCACGTGACAGGCGAGACAGGATTAACGCAATGAGGAGCTCCATGAGTCTGACCCGGATGGCCATGTCGACCGTCGTTCTCGCCGGCAGCGTCGGGGTCGGGTTCGCAGGGCCGGCCGCCGCCGATCCGGACCCGCTCGGCAGTTACACGTTCGAGGGTGCCGACGGCGAGATGGCGAACTGGGCTGTCATGCCGTGCGCCGAACCGGCCGACAACTGTGTGCGGGTCTCCGAGACCGGCAACTCCAAGCGCGCACCGTGGAGCAGCACCGCCTATGTGACCGTGGGTTCGTGGATCATGTTCGTCGATCAGCCTGATGCCATTCTCTGCGATGACGGCACCTCGGTTCCCGGCGTCAACAACTACTCCTGGGATGCCACCACCCAGGCCGGTTATGCCAGCATCAACACCGGCGGTGCCTGCGGTAAGGAGGCCGAGAGTCTGGCGATCCCGTTCCAACTCTCGAAGGTCGGTGGTCCGATTCTGTTACCGGCGGAGCCGATCTACGACGCCCCGGTGGACCCACTGCCGGCCGAGACACCGGCCGCTCCGCCTGCCGCAGCGGCTCCGGCCGAATCGACGCCTGCCGAATCGACGCCTGCCGAAACCGGCCCGGCCATCGTCGCGACGCCGGGTCTGTTGGCGCCCCCGCCGTTCGAACTCACCGAGGCCGAGGTCGCATTACCCGGTTACAACCGTTAGGCACGACGATGACTCAAGCCTTCGATGCCCGACTGGATAGCCATTCCCCCACAGTGCTGGGGATCTTCCGCATCGTCATCGGCTTTCTGTTCACCATCCACGGCACGGTGAAGCTGTTCTCGTGGCCTATCGCCCTGCCAGGAGGCGCCACGCCATTCGGCACATGGCCCTACTGGTGGGCCGGGCTTATCGAAATCGTGGTGGGCCTTCTGGTGTTGATCGGCCTTCTGGTGCGGCCCGCGGCAATACTGGGCTCGGGCACTATGGCGTACGCCTATTTCACCGCCCACCAGCCGAAGGCGCTGTGGCCCATCGAAAACGGCGGCGAACTGGCCATCCTCTACTGCTTCGCATTTCTGCTCATCGCTTTCACCGGCGCAGGAGCCTTCGCGATTCAGCGCCGAAAGCGAAGCTGAAAGGATTCCCAATCATCAGGCGGTTGCCGTAAGTCGTCAGACACACTCCAAGAGGGAATCGTCGACTTCCCCGAGCGCTCCAATGGTCGCGTACGTCTGAAGTCTGCTGTCACCATCACGTGTTGTCGCACAGACAATGCCGCACCGACCTGAGTCGATTCTCCGGGCAATCACCGGAGAACGCTCCAGCAATGCCAGACCGGTCTCGACGATATGTGCCGACGTCACGGCCTCGATGGATTCGCCGTGAACACCCCGACGCACAATTGAGGCGATCGCATGCTCGACTACTGCGCGGGTGGCACCCTCGGGCAGTGCCGCATCGTTCCAGGCATGCATGGCGGTTCGCATGGCGCGGCAGTCATGGTGACCCAGTACCACGATCAGCGGGACTTCAAGTATCTCGACCGCATATTCGAGCGTAGCCATCACACCGGTGTCGATGACATGACCCCAGGTGCTGACGTCGATCAATGATCCATCTTCTTGGCCGAAAATTGTTTCGCTCGCCAATCCGGCGTCGGCGCACCGAAACACCGCCGCGGACGGGCGGACGTCTGACAAACCTAGATGTTGTTCCCGGGCAGGCGTAGAGAATCGCTCATTGCCTGCGCGTAAACGTTGCCAGGTAATCAATGTTTCCGACATTGCATTGCATCCTTTCCTTTGGTGTTCAACAACTCGAAAGTTTTCAGCTGAAGTAATCGGGGCGGCTCACGAACGTCTCGGAGACAAACATCACGCCGGAAGAGGCGTCGAGGAGCGGACGAAGGCCGGTCAGCAGAGCTTCGATCTTCGGCTCGGGCACCACCGTGATGATCAGTTCAAGTGCTGCCTGCTGGTTGAACAGCAGACGACCCTGGTGGTAGCCGTTATGACCGAGGCCGGACACCCCCGAAAGGCTGGTATAGCCGGTGGCGCCAACGCTCTGGATCAGATCGCGTACAGCCGGCGCATCGCTTCCTGGAACGACGACTTCGACCTTGGTCATTTTGGTTAATGCGGATGCGGTCATTGAACTATCTCCTCGGGGTAGACGATTTCGCTGCTGTGTGATTCGTCCCAGGGACGCCAGCCGGCATGAGTCCAGCGCTGCCATTGCTCCGTCGGATTTTCCCGGGCCGCCAGAGCGATCCAGTCGTTTCCGAAGAGTCGCTGCAGGATCGGGTTGCGGTCGCAGATGGTGTCGATCCGGTCCAGTGGGGCCTCGACCACAGCCAGCAATCGCATCGGTTCGTGTAGCAACTTTTTGCCGTCGGACACCGACTGCCAGGGCAGACCAAGTCGCAGGTCGCCGGTGTGGCCCGCGACCACACCCACCTTGCCGATGACATTGTGGATGGTCTTGGTGCCGGCGCCGAACACCTCTGGGGCCACCGTGGAGAAGTAATACTGGCAGTTGATCCACTGGGCGACCACCAGTGGTGCGGTCAGGATCGTCTCCAGAGCCTCACCGTCGGGGTCGACGTCGGCGTCGTAGGAGTGCAGGAAAGTTCTGCGGTGCAGGTCAAGTCCGCGGGTGATCTCGCGGGGCGCCACGATGAAGGCGGCGTTACCGGCCAGCCCCCATTCGGGATAGACCTGGGCCCAGTCGCTGGCTCGGGCAACCACATGACGGGCCGCCTGACCCGTAGACAGAGCCCGCGGCGTCCCGGGAAGCATCGTGCATCGTTCGGCCGCAAGCGTAGAACCGACGTGCGCGAGATCAGTTCTGAGCCGGTCGATTTCGTCGAGGTGGGTGGCCGGGGCCAGATGGGTGTCAAGCAACTCAACCCGATCAGTAGCGGTGTCGTGCTGCGCGGCGAGGAACCAGGTGTCGGCGGGAACATCGATGTCCATTTCGCGTAGCCGGTCACGCACCGCAGGCTGATTGAAGATCGCAACCGCGGTGCGGGCATTAGGTCCGCCCTGCTGCCCTCCGCAAGCCCCGCAATCAAGTGAGGCCTGATAAGGATTGTTCTCGGTGGTGCTGCCGTGACCGCACAGGACGACAAGGCGGCCGAACCCGCGAGTCAAGCCCATCGTGGTCAGCGCGACCCGCGCGAAGAGCGCCCTGTCATCCAGTGGAATTCCATCCAGGTCGAGCATCGTCGGAGATTCCGGTGCCACCGCGCTGACGAAACGCTGCCGGACCGCCGCTGTCGCCGAAGGTGCCAGCGTCTTGGCCGCGAGCAGCGGGGCCGCGGCCCAGCCGGCAGCTTCGGCCAGACTGAAAGGCGCTGCCAAGCCTTCCTTGGCGGTATGAAACGCCGAAGCTGCACCGGCCAGTCTGCTCATCCCGGTAATCCGCCGGCAGGCCGCATCCGGCGCACCTGGGTCGGCAATCTCCCGGACCTGGTAGCTGGGCGAGATGAGCACCGGGCACAGGTCGCTGGGCGCACCACCCAGCAGATCGGTGAACCGGATCGCGACCGCGAAGAAGCCGGCGAAACCCAGCGTTTGATAGCCGTCCAGCACCTCCAGATGGCGGCGAAGGCCCTCCGAGCGGGTGTCAATGCAACTCACCAGTTGGGTGTGCACCTTCGTAGCAGTGACGGGCCGATCAGAGTAGGTCAGCCTGGTGAGCAACTCATCGCGATAGTTGTTTTCGAAGGCGTTCTGCCACAGCATTTCCCGTGCGGTCACCGGCAGAACAGTGAGCACCCGCGCCGCCGCGGCCATTTCGGCATCACTGACATTGCTGTGGCCTAGTAACTCAACTAGATGGGCGGCCCGATGACGTGCCGAAGTAACTCCGGTAGGCACCTCGGCGATGACGCGCGCATCGGTACCTCGGTGGTGGTCAAGTAGAGCGGCTTCACAGGTCAGCCGCATCGCCAGATAGTCGAGCATGTTGATACCCGCATCTCGTCCGGTGCACCACTGAACGTGCGCGGCCCATCCCGGCATCCGGGTCAGATGCGCTTGCAGATAGCCGATCCGGGCGTCGTCGTCGACCCCGAGTATCGAAAGCGCCTGCAGTGCCGCGTCATCGGCCCGGGCGGCTGTGCGGCGCAGTTTGGCTCGCGCGGCCCGGGGCACCGTCCGGTCGCTGGGCGCCAACGCCCGCCAGGCCGCGAAGAAGCCATCCTCCCGGCCGGGCATCGGCCAACTTGCCGCCCCGAGGAACGCGGCACACCACTTGGCTGTCTGGGCGTCAACCTTCCCGGCAACGACCTCGGCCTGCTTCTCCGACCGAGTGAGAAAGCGGCGCTGGGGTTCAGGTGCGGCAGTTCCGTGCACCAGGTCGGACCGCAGGAGCTCGAGCCGACTCACGCACCGACCGCCGAGCACAAGGTCCGGCGTGTCTCGCAGGTTCGGGAACCGCTGCATCAGGGCCCGGTCCAGATCGCAATCGGTGATCCGGCCCTCCCGATGGAACTCACGAAAGGTGCTTTCGTGGAGCGTGCCCTTCATTCCGTAGAGGTCGCCGGCCCGCCGGATCGCCTGTTCGAAGGGCATCCCCTCCAGCCCGGCGAGCGGGTTGACCGCGATGAAGGTTGCCAATGGGTAGTGGGTCGGCAGCACCCGGGTGGCCAGGGATACATCGCTGCGCAGCCGGGCGCGACGATTATCGGGGTCAGCGGTCATGAACGTGCTCCTGTCAGTAGAGCGGAAGATGGCTGGCGCGCGGCCGGGGTGTGCCCAGCGCTGAGAAGATGGGAGTACAGAGACCGGCGAAACCTCTCGGCGCCGGGCGCTCGTCGCAACGCCGCCAAACTTCCGAGCAGAACAACCGCAGCGGCGGTGATCATCCAGACCGTGGTCACCGACAGCCCCGGCGGCGGCAATGCCGGCGTCAGGTACCGACTGACCCCTCTGATGATCCCGACGTAGCAGACGGTTGCCGTGATGAGGAAGCCCACAGCGGCCACCGTGGCGCCAACTCCGGGGCGGTACCTGAGCCATCCCCAGGTGGCGGCGGCACCGGTCACCCACGCGAAGATCAGAAGCGCCTGCTCGGCGGCATGGTCGCCGGGCGGCACCGGCACCACCGTGCTGCCGACGGCCAGAGCCAGGGTTGGTAATCCTGCGGCTACTGCGATACGGGCCCACGTGTGGCGGCGAGCCGGACCCGGATCCGGTGGCGGCAGTGCCTCATGGCGGCGGTACCGCGCGATGGCAGAGCCGGAGGAGAGGAACAGCGTCGCCTTGTAGAAGCCATGTGCCACAAGGTGAATCACGGCCGCAGCCCATAATCCCAGCCCACAGGTCAAGATCATGAAACCCATCTGGGCAGCCGTGGAATGGGCCAGCGCGCCTTTGATATCGGGCTTCACCAGCATGATGGCGCCGCCGTAAACCATGGTCGCCACGCCAGCGAGCACTGTCAGCCCGCGGGCCAAGTCGTCGGTGCCCAACACGCTCAGCCGGATCAGCAGGATCCCGCCCGCGTTGACCACACCTGCGTGAAGTAGCGCAGATACCGGCGTTGGTGCGGCCAGCGTGGCCGGAAGCCATCGGTGGAACGGGATCTGAGCCGACCGCGACAGCGCCGCCAGGACGATCAGACAGGCCACGACCGAGACCATGGGGCCGCTGAACCGACTCGGTTCGATTGCCCGCAATTCGATTCGGCCCCAGACGGCAGTGGCCAGTGCCACTGCCGTCCACAGCGCCAAGTCACCGATCAGGAAAGCCGTCACAGTCCGACGAACCCCGTCGCGGGCATCCGGTAGATGCCAGTAGGTTCCCAGTAAGAGGCATAGGGCGATGCCGGCAAGCGTCCAGCAGACCGCGAGGCCGATTAAGGTGCTGGCCGTGACCAGCCCGACAGATGCGGCGGTGAGCAGTCCAGCTCCCCCGGTGAACCATGCCGCTCGCGGATCACCGGAGAGGTACCGCACGGCAAAGGCCTGCACGATCGCGCTGACACCGAACACCAGTAGCAGCAGCACCGCCGCTAGCCGGTCGACCGCAATCAATCCCGTGCCGCCGACTGTCAGTGCGGGCATCTGTCCCAGGCCGCAACCGATCGTCAGGATTGCTGCACCGAAGAAGCCGATACCCGCCAGGGCCGCGCCGACCCGCAAAGCTGCCCGCGGTGACCGACGTCCAAGCGTGCACGCGAGCGCCGCAGCCGCGACCGGAGCCACCACCGTAGTCGCCAGCGACACACCCATGATCGTCCACATACGATTTAAATTACCGGTATTGCATTGCGTATGTCAAGGATCATGAATACTGCGTGTCATGTTGGATTCGCCCTACCACGGACGGCTGATCTCGGTCGGCACCAGACACGGCAAGCAGTACCAGCTGGCAGCGGGTTTCCGCAGGGTGCTCGGTGCGAAGCTGATCACGCCACCCGATCTTGATACCGATCGATTCGGTACCTTCACCGGCGATGTACCTCGCACTATGAGCCCACTCGAGGCAGCCCGGGCGAAGGCCCACCTGGCCATGGACGCAAGCGGATTGCCCTACGGGCTGGCCAGCGAGGCCAGCTACGGAGCCCTGACCTCCACCGGGTGGTTCGGACACGAGGAGATCTTGCTTTTTTGTGATGCACACCTCGGCATCGAGATACTTGAGGGCTACCGGACGGTATCGGTTCCGGGCGCAAGCCATTGCGTAGCCGACTTCGACGAAGTGCCACACGCACTCCTGAAAAATCTCTCCACCCAAGCACTCATCGTGCGGGCTTCCGGCATCGCCGACCCGACCGTCGCCGCAGTAAAGGGCATTACCGACACCGGTGCACTGCGCACCGCGATCACGGCCACCGCTGCCCGATCACCTGACGGACGCGCAATCGTCGAGCCTGACCTGCGGGCCCATTACAACCCGAGTCGCCGGCGTATCCTCACTGGCCTCGCCGACACTCTGGCCCGACGGCTTGCCACCCGATGCCCCGGCTGCCAGACACCGGGGTTCGGACGAGTGAGTACCGAAACCGGCCTAACCTGTCGAATCTGCGGGTCACCGACCGCCCTGGCGCACATCGATGTTCACGGCTGCGCGGCGTGCGAGTACCGCCAACGCGAACCGGTCCCAGTCGGGTCGGCGGATCCCGCGCACTGCCCCCAGTGCAATCCGTGACGCCTACGCGTCGAGTTTGAGATCCTTCCGGAATCGGCGCATGCCGTCGATTTTCTCGGCCAACGTTGCCTTCGGACCGGAATAGAACATCCACGGCATCGTCACCACGGAGTCGATTCCCCCGGCGGTGGCCCGTTCGAAATGCTCAATCGTGAAGGCATCCATCAAGGGGGTCAAGACCCGGAAGCCCTCCATCGTCAGGCCTTTCGCGGCCCGCAATTCGCGGACCCGTTGCACCGACGCCAGTGCCTGGTCCAGAGTGATCAAGTCGCCGATCCATCCGTCGTTTCGGGCGGCACGCCGCAACGCGATATCGGACAACCCGCCGGCGTAGATCGGGATCCGTGGCGGTGTGGGTGTCA